>Ga0068862_100000815_pt1 | contig 30865 bp, 21 predicted proteins | sample KBSSwiS52_FD_66598 | JGI IMG/M metagenome (GOLD analysis project Ga0068862, IMG submission 66598) | Switchgrass rhizosphere microbial communities from Kellogg Biological Station, Michigan, USA - KBS Switchgrass S5-2 | ecosystem: Host-associated > Plants > Roots > Rhizosphere > Soil ... | reverse complement strand
GTGGTCGGATCAGCGGGATTCCGGTCGAGCAGCATCCGGATGAGGCGGTTGGCGTCCTCACCCTTGCCCGCTTTTCGCGCGATCTGAGACTCGTTGTACAAGCCAGCGATGAGCAGTCGACCCACGTCTTCCGGATTGCCGCTTCGGATGCCTACGCCGCCTGCGTACGCGTAGACCAATTCGCCGCCATGCTCGGCCGTCTCGTAAAGCACGACGACGCCGGCGAGACCGGCAAGCGCCGACACTGCGCGAACCGTGCGCGCAGCGCCGGCGCTGAGCGCGAGCGCCACCAACTCGAGCAACGCCACCCCAACGAACACGTTGCGCGTCCGCTCGCCCCACTCCTCGTGCTCCACCACCGCGTCACGCGCGCCCGGGATGCGCTCGACGGGGCCGTGCGCCGCCGTTCCGGATTTGGCTGCGACCCAGGCCGCCACACCTCCCATCACGAGCAGCGCGGTGGCCGCCGGTCCCGTCCACCTGAGCCGCCCCGTCAACGCCACGACGCGAAACAGAACGCCGACGATGAGGATGCCGACGACGAAGTGAACGACCTGCGGGTGGAAAGCTGCGAACGACGGAGGCATGCGAGTGCGCGTAGCGAGTTAGGGGTCCGTGAGTGCTCGGAACTTCTACGGTGAGGCAACCAAACGGGAGTGGTCAGTTCGGCATTTGTTGTCTAGCCTGTCAGCATTCGCGCGAACAAGGTGACTCCTGCGGTGGCTAGGGGGACCCGAGCCGATCAGATTACGCGCCCATGGGGAACGTCGCTGAGCTGCTCGTTCCAGCCATTCGCTGGGACACGACGACGGGTTTCGACGGCGAGCGACGCCGCATTGCGCGCGCGCTCGAGCTGGGAGTGGGCGGGTTCGTCCTGCACGGCGGCCCCGAGGCCGAGGTGCGCGCGCTCATCAAGGATCTGCGGCAGGCGTCGAAGATTCCGCTACTCATCGGGGCGGAGCTCGAGCGGGGCGTGGGGCAGCAGTTCATGGGTACGACGGGTCTGCCTCCGCTCGCGGCCATCGCGGCGCTGAATGACGACAATCTCGTCCAGCGTGCCGCCAAGCTGACGGCGCGCGAGGCACGACCGCTTGGCGTCAACTGGGGGTTCGCACCGATGTGCGATCTCCAGATGAATCCATCGAACGTCAGAACGGCGATGGATGGGATCGGGGCCGGCGCGGAGCGCGTCGGCACCATCGCGTCGCACTGGATCGAGGCGTGTCAGCACGAGGGGATGCTCGCCGGTGCGAAGCATTTTCCCGGCGCCGGCCGCGTCGCCGACTCGTCCGGCAACAGCATCCAGGCAGTCGACGTCCCGCGCAACCTGCTCTTCGAGAACGAATTTCGGCCGTTCCGCGCGGCGATCAGCTCGCGGGTGGCGTCCATGCTCGTCGCCCACGTGAGCTACCCGTCGCTCGACGCGAGCGAGTCGCCGGCGACCTTCTCGAGCGTGATCCTCCGCTATCTCCTGCGCGAGAAGTACGGCTTCGAGGGACTGGTCGCGAGCGACGTGTTGCAGGCACGCCCGCCCCGCTCGGCGGAGGATGAGGCGGACATCGCGACGCGGGCGCTCGACGCCGGGTGCGACGTCCTGCTCGGTCCATCTCGCCTCGAGCAGCTCGTGGAGACGCTGGAGCGCTGTGTGCGCGACGGCCCGCTGTACGAGGACCGGATTGAGCAGTCGCGACGCCGCCGACTCAAGTGGGCGCAATGGGCCGCACCCCAGACCGACTTTCGCCGGGTGAGCGGCTCGGACGTCGCGTGGGCGCTGCAGCTTTCGGAGCGCGTGATCACGATGGCGCGCGGTGCCGCGCCTCGATTCTCGAAGGTTATCGAGGTCGTGGTCGTCGACGACGACAATGAGCCGTGCCCGGCACATCATCCGCGGACCGTGTTTTCAGAGGCGCTCGAGTCGGCGCAGATAGAGGCGCCGATCGTCGACGCGCCCACGACCGGCCGGGAGGGGACGCCGGTGTACGTGACAGTGTTCGGCGAGCTTCGGGGCGACCGCACGGAAGTCGGCTATCGACCCGAGACCCTCGCGAAGGTCGCGCAGGCATGCGAGGCGGCGACGCTGCAGCGACGCTCGGCGGTGATCGTCCTGTTCGCGCCGCCCGTGCTTGCAACGCAGATTCGAGGGAGCGCCCCGATCGTCTGCGCGTGGTCGGGTGACCGGTGCATGCAGGAAGCAGCTGCTCGCTGGCTCATCAGGTCAGGAGGCTGAGGGCTGCGAGCTGCGAGCAGCTGGTAGCCGCTCGTCGACGGCTGCGTGCTGGTGCTCCGAGCTGCTCGCTGCTGCCACCAGCCGCAATGAGCCGAGCACGTAGGCAGCTCGCAGCCTCAGTTCCCAGTTCCCCGTTCCCAGTTCCCGGTTCTCCGTTCCCATGTCCCGTTTCCCCGGTCCGATGCAACCATCCCGCGCTATCGGCTATCTAGTTTGACACATGGGTCGACCGCGGGGGCGGATCTCGGACGCGGGATCGCTCGAACGCCAGCGTAGCTCCGAAAGCGAGACGGCGGGGGACGACGCGTCCGATGTGGCCGCCGCCGCTGCTGGGGACGTGCGTGCCTTCGAACGTATGTATCGGAGGCACGTTGCGCGCATTCATAGCACCGCCGTCCGGATGCTCGGGGCGGAGGAGGCCGACGACGCGACGCAGGATGTCTTCGTGCGGGCCTGGCAGCGGCTCGGACAGTTCCGCGGCGACTCCGCGTTCGGAACGTGGCTCTTTCGCCTCGGCGTCAACGTGATGCTGTCGCGTCGTGAGGTGGTAGCCACCCGACAGCGCCGCCACGTGGACGACGCGGAGCTGATCGATACGCTGTCGGCCCGCGGCGCGTCCCCGGAGCTGGGCTTGGATTTCGAGGCCGCGATGCAGCGCTTGCCCCCGGGCATGCGGCAGATCTTTGTCCTGCACGACATCGAGGGGTACAAACACGACGAGATCGCCGCGATGCTCGGCATCGCGCAGGGCACGTCCAAATCCCAGCTGCACCGCGTGCGGATGGTGCTTCGCAAGTACCTCGATGCCTAACGATCAATCGGACCGCGTATGACTCACCCGACTGGCATGATCGACGACACCGATCCCTGGACCGACCGACTGTCCGAGTACGTCGACGGCGAGCTGGACGCGCCGACGCGTGCGGCGCTCGACGCGCATCTCGCGACCTGCGCCAACTGCCGCGCCACGCGCGATGCACTTGTCCGGGTTGTCGCGCGAGCCCGGCAGCTCGCAGACCGCGACCCGGCCCGCGACCTCTGGGCGCCCATCGAGGCGACCATCGAGACTTCGCGCGTCACGCCCATCGTAACCGCACGGCAGCGCCGCCTCGTCACGGTGTCATTTGCACGGCTCGTCGCGGCTGCATCGGTCGTCGCGGTATTGGCTGGTGGCGTCGCATGGCTCGTGGCATCCAGCCGCCTGCCCGCCCCAATCGCATCGGCGAGCGACTCCGTGCAGCCCACCATCACCGCGCCGGCAGCAACGGCGGCCGCCCTTGCCGTTACGTCGTACCGTGATGCTGCAGCCGACCTCGAGCGGGTGCTCGAGGCGGGTCGCTCCACGCTGCGTCCCGAAACCATGCGGGTCATCGAGGAGAATCTGCGGACCATCGATCTCGCCATCGCCCAGACCGACAGCGCGCTTCGTCGCGATCCCGGCAGCGCGTACCTCAACCAGTACCTCGCCGCGACCATGCAGCGGAAGCTCAAGCTGTTGAGGCGCGCGGTGGACATCACCTCGGCGCGCTCATGACGCACACCGGTCTCCCGATGCACACGTCTCTCACACGCTCCCCGTTGCGCTCGACGCTGGCCGCGCTGTTCGTCTCGCTGTCGCCGATCGGCGCGTGTGCGCAGCAGACCGATACGACGGTTGCGTTGCAGCCTAACGCACGTATCCAGATCCAGAACTTCGCCGGATCGATAAGTGTCCGCGGCTGGGATCGCAGCTCGGTCCGTGTCGTGGCCGGTCAGAACCGCCGCGACGAAGTCCGCATCCGCGAGCGCGATGGGCTGCTCACCATCGTCACGGTTTCGCGAACCGGCGTGCCCGCGCCGCTCGATTACGAGATCTCGGTGCCCGTGCGCGCCTCGCTCGACATCGGCGGAACCTACACGGACATCACGGTCGAGGGCGTCCGGGGACCAGTGGGCGCCACGACCGTGCAGGGCGACGTCAGTCTGCGCGGCGGCGACGGAGTCATCTCCCTCAAGTCCGTCCAGGGGTCGGTCACGCTGCAGGACGCCAGCGGCCGCATCGAGGTCAACGGCGTCAACAAGGGTCTGACCCTGCGCAACGTCAGCGGCGACATCGCGGCCGAGACCGTCAACGGTTCGATCCTGCTGGATGGGATCGAGTCCTCCGATGTCGAGGCGGTCACGGTGAACGGGCGGGTCGCGTACGACGGGACGATCCGGGACCGCGGGCGCTACCGGTTTGCCACGCACAACGGGAGCATCATCGTGTCGATCCCGGAGCGCGCGAACGCCACCATCGCGGCGGTGAGCTACGAGGGCACATTCTCGAGCCGTTTCGGGCTGCCTGCCACTGCCGCCAGCGAGACGAATGGCCCCCGTCGCCGCGCGAACTTCGCGCTCGGGACGGGGAGCGCGCGGGTCGAGGCCGAGTCGTTTCAGGGAAGTATTGTTCTCACTCGCCCCGGCGACGCTGTGGCTCGTCCGAAGGAGTAGGGGCGTCGGCAAGCGGGGCTCAGTGCGCTTCCACTGGTCCGGCGTCGTGCGCAGCGGCAAATTTGACACAGCGTGCGCTCATCGAGCGCGTGACCCCCGGACTGCGTCAACATCTCCCTCATGACCCACGTGCTGGCTTTTTCTTTTCGTCGCGGCGCGGCCCTCGTGTTCGCCGGCGTCACCGTTTGCGCGCTGGCAGCCTGGACCGCGCCGTTTCATCTGCATCTGGTCAAGTCGGTGCCGGGGGCGAACGCCACGGTGGCTGCGGCGCCCGACTCCATCCGGCTATGGTTCTCCCAGCCGCCGGAGCTCAAGGTGACGTCCGTCAAGGTGACGGGGCCGGGGACGGCAGCGGTTTCCCTCGCCCCGCTCGCGGAGCGCGACTCATCGCTCGTCGTTGCCCCGGTAAAGGGCAAGATGGCGGCGGGGGCCTACACGGTTGCGTGGCGGACGATGGCGAAGGACGGCCACGTGGCCCACGGCACATTCGCGTTCAGGATCGGCGCCGCCAGCGGGCCATAGACGTTAGGCGGTCGCGTCGCGCGTCCGGCGCATGAGCCCGGGATCGTCCGTCACAATCCCGCGTACACCGACGTCCCACAGCCCGCGCGCCACCGGCGGGTCGTTGATCGTCCAGATGTGCACCAGACACCCGGCGGGCCGAGTCAGTCGAACCAGCGACGCGATCGGCACGCGGATGCCGCGCAGCCGTGGCGGAATACACATGACGGAGTAAGGGAGCGAGCGCACCGGCAGCCGAGTCACGACGCGGTGAAGCAGCCGCCTTACGTCGGTGCTCGAGGCGCCAATCGGGATGCGCGAGCCTCGAAACGCGTCGAGCGCTCGGGCGTCGAACGACTCCACGACGCACCGTGACTCCGCGCCGTACTGCTCGATGAGCCGCCGGGTCTCCGCGGACGCGCGCGATGTCTTGATCTCGATGAGCAGCGGCGCGTCGTTGAGCTCACGGAGCACTTCCTCGAGCGTTGGCACGACGAGTCCCGCGGCGCGATACGGAAACGAGCGCCCGTCGGCGGAGAATCGCGCGCCGGCGTCGGCTTGGCGGATGCGCGTGAGCGGCAGAGCGCCGATGGCGCCCGTCGCATCGGTCGTGCGATCGAGTGTCGCATCGTGCATGACGACGGCGACGCCATCAGCCGACAGGTGCACGTCGAGCTCGATGCACTCGGCGCCTGCGGCGAGGGCCTGGCGAAACGACTCGAGCGTATTCTCGGGCGCGTAGGCCGCGTTGCCGCGGTGCCCAACGATCGGCCGACGGGACGGATCCAGCAGCGGGTGAAGCAAATCAGCCATCAGCTATCAGCTATCAGCCATCAGCGGCTGATAGCTGATGGCTGATGGCTGTTGGCTGCTTGCTAGAATGAGTACTGCAGGCGAGTCATGATCATTCGGCCGATCTCCGGCACGCCGGCGAACGTCGGCCTCTTGTTATCGAGGATGTTCGTCCCGTTGAGTGACCACGTGATCTGCTGCGATCCGCGGATCGGCAGGCGCCAGGAGAAGCCCAGGTCGAGGAACATGTTCACGGGCACCGCGGGATACGTGTACACGCACGCCGACGGAGCCGCCGCCGAGCACTGCGTGGTTGAACCGGCGGCCGTCTGGTATGTGCCGTCAGGCACTTTCGGGTTGAGCACGGCCGGCGCGGGGAACGTGCGATTCGACGCGTAGACGCCGGAATTGACCGGGAACGTGTTGGCGTAGCGCCCACGGGTCTCGACGCTGAGTCCACGAACCTCGTCCCTCCAGCGCGCTGTGAGCGAGGCCTTGTGATCGGGTGCGTTGAGCGCCAGCGCGTTCCCCTGCGCGTCGCGGACGTCCTCGAAAATCACGTCGCTCACCCAGCTGTACGTCGCCGCCATGCTCCACATCGGCGAGAAGATGTAGTCGAATCCGAGGTCGAGCCCCTGAACGTCGACCGTCTTGTTGATCGTCTGATACGTTGCGATGACGTCGGTCGCGCTGGCGATCGGGCTGTCGAACGTGATGACGCCTAACGGCGCCCGGGCAGCGCTCTGAGTGAGGACCGGTGCGGCCGCATTCGCGATGGCCACCGCCGTTGCCTGCGGTATCCCGAATTGCGTGATGAGCCGCTGCGCGATGTTCTGACCGAGATACGAGCCCAGCGTCTGCGGGTCGTAGAAGATGTTCGGGGTGGCGAGCGACGCCGGCGCGCCGACATCTCCGCGCTGCTGATACCAGAGGTCCACGGCCAATCGCGCGCGATCACCCATGATCCCCTTGTAGCCCAGCTCGTACGTATTGTTGAAGGACGCCTTGAGCGCGGCAATGTCCTTCACGTCCGCGGGCTGAAGCAGGACCGTCGCGCGATCGAGATAGCGCACGGCGGTCCCGACGTTCGCGGACGTCGGCCGCAGTGTGGTGAAGTAGGTGGCGAGATCGGCGCCGATCGCCGCGGCCTGAGCAGGCGAAAACCCGGCCGTGGTCAGCGCAGCCGTGAGTCCGGCCTGGATGCCGTTCTTCTGCACGGTGAAGAACGCGGGGAACGTGGACGCCGCCGACGCGTCGACGAAGGCGCCGTTTCCGGCGAGCCGCGACTTCATACAGATGCCCCCGAACGAGGCCGACGAGCAGGACCGAGCGAACTGCCACCCTTCCTTCGGCGGGTTGCCCTGCGCGCGGAGGTCGTAGCCGCTGCCTCCGATGTTGCGCGCGTTGATCAGGTCCAGGAAGAACGAGAAGTTCTGCGGGGTGTTGAAGGCGCGATTGTACGTGAAGCGGAAGTTCTGCGTCTCCGACGGCTTGAAGATGAGGGCGGCGCGTGGCGAGATCTGGTTGCCCTCCACCTGATCGTTGTGGTCGGCGCGCAGTGCACCGACGACCTCGAACCGGTTGCTGAGCCGTCCCGTGTACTGTACGTAGCCACCGATTTCCGTGATGTCGTCGATGTCTTCGTTGCGCCCGTTGATCGTGTTGCCGGTGCGCGGGTTCGTGAAGATGTAGTCGATCCCGTAGACGAACGTGTTCTTCGTGCCGAGGTCGCTCACGTTCTGGATCTGCGCCGAGAACACGCGCGACTGGTCGACGATGGGCTGGCCGCTGCGGAGCAGGAACGTGCCATCGGTGGAAAGGCTGTCCTCGTTGCCGGCGTTGCTGAAGTTCAGGAACACCTGCGCGAAGAGCCGATTCCAGCGGAAGCGTTGCTGCAGGCTCTGATACGTCCAGTTCTTGATCTGGCCAGTGCCGTTCGCGGCGGTCAGGTCGATCCCGCCGACCCCCTTCGTATAACCGTAGGTCGTGATGGCTTCCATGTTGTCGCGCGGACGAAAATCGACACGAGCCTCGCCTGCGTAACGCGAGATGTCGAAGTCACGCAGGTTCTCCTGATTCCGGCGTGCCGGCGGCGCCTGGGCCGGAAAGGTCCCCGGCTCGCCCGGATCGTAGTACTTCCAGTCGGTGCCGGTGAAGTATTCGCCGGAGAGCTTGTAGGCGGCTTTCGAGCCGATAAGCCCCGCGTGACGCCCGGCGCCGCGGATGAGCGACCGCTCGCCGCCATCCAGCGTTAGGCTCGTTCCCGTCGACGTGAACGGCGACTTCGTGATGATGTGCATCACGCCGTTGGCCGAGTTCGGGCCGTAGAGCGCGGACGCCGGTCCGAGCAGGACCTCGATGCGCTCGATGTCCTCGTTCGTGACGGTGTTCAGGAATGGCACGTTCACGCGAAGCGACGGCACAGCGGCGAAGCGGTAGTCCTGCAGCGTGAGCAGGGCGCCGGAGAACGCGTTGTTGAAGCCGCGCGTGACGATATTGGCCTGCGCGATACCACCGGCGTTCACGTCCACACCGGGGACGCCCTTGAGATGGTCGGCGACGGTGACAGTCGGGCGTTCGGCGATCTCGCGTGTCTCGATGACCGAGATCGAGTTCGGCGAATCGAGCGCCTTTTCGGGTTGGCTGCGTCCGCCCGTCACCACGACCGGGTTGAGCTGCGTCGAGGTCTTGAGCAGCAGGACATTCACCTGCGCTGTCCCTCCTGCATCCACACGAACACCAGTGACGCGTCGTTCCGTGTAACCCAGCTGCCGCACCGCGACGACGTACGTGCCCGCCGGGAGATTGACGATCCGGAAGGAACCGTCCTCACCGCTCGTCGCGGAACCGGCGACCGACATGCCGGTGAGCGCGCTGACCGTTGCCCCGGCGAGAGGCGCGGCATTCGTGCTGTCCGAAACGCGGCCGGCGATCGTGCCGGTCTGCGCTCGCGCCACGAGCGGCGCGACGAGTACGGCCAGCAGACACAGGAACCGACTGATCGAACGTGGGGTCATCCTGACCTCGTGTCGATTGTGGGTGGAGACCGGTGTGGCGCACGAGCCGAACGAAGCGGGGGTGCTTCGCTGGGAGTTGAGGTGGCTCGACGACGCCGCCGCCGTGACGTGTTTCCAACGGCGCGAGGAAGGTACGGTAGTCCGCGACGCCCCAAAATCGTAATGATGACGTAGAAGCGCCAGAGCGGTTACGTAGCTCTGGCGCTTCATGATGGTCTACCAACCTTCGGTCTGAACTCGGTTTACTTCGCCGCCGGGAGCCGATACAGGTGCCAGGTTACCGCGGCCGCGGTGAGCAGCAGGGCTGCGCGAATGAGCACGTTCGGGAACACGAACACCGAGTAGCCGATCGTGATCCACATCATGACGACAGAAGCGATCTTCACGTGCACAGGGATCGCGCGCTCGTCACGGTAGCGGCGCAGGTATCCCCCGATCCAGCGCGCGCGCATCAGTCGATCGTACAGCCGCGACGAGCTTCGGGCGTAGCACCACGCGGCAATGAGGAGAAAGCAGGTCGTGGGCAGGAGCGGGACGAAGATGCCCAGGATGCCCACCGCGAGCGATAGCGTGCCACATACCAGCAGCGCGGCGCGCCGGAACGGCCGCTGCACCACGTGTATGGTGGCGTGCGTGCTAGTCGCGTCTCTCCCCGCGGTCGCCGGCTTCGCCGAAACGTTACCGTTCACGAAAAACTCTCCATGATCAGCGGCGAGCACGCCTCACCGCCCGCCAGTAGAAGCAGGCATCGCGGAACACGTCCTCGGCACCCGTGGCTCGTCCGGCTGAATGTAGCGGATCTCGCCCAGTGCGTCACCATGGGCCAGCCGGGCGCCGAAGAGTCAGGGCTGTACCCGGGCGGCCTGGACCGGGAGCCCACGGCGACCATCCGGGTATAGTTCCAGAGGGCCGGCACCGGGGTTGCGCGTGTCGGGTCACCGGAATTCTACTATCCATGGGTGTTACCATCGGTCGAAGCGGGGCAACGCGCGAGGTTGCGGCGCCCGCGTCGTCATTGGTTTTCGTGAGGACAGCGTGTCGATTCGAGCATACTTTCTCGCCAGCGTAATCGTGGCTACCCTGTCGCCGCGGGGGACGAAGGCACAGAGCGGCGCGCCCCCGGCCACACAACCACCCGCCGTCGCCGATCCGTTCCGTACCGGTGCCAAGCGGGTCCCGGTCTCGAAGGCCGTGTTCGGGGACGCCGCAATCATCGTCAACGCTCGGGATGACGGGTTCCTCGAGGTGGCGGCAGCGGGGCCGAAGACTGTCTACCTGCAGCTCCGCACGATGGCCGCGCGCGCCTGGGTGGACTCCACCGCACGGATGATGAAGGCGCGTCCGAAACGCTCGGCCGAGCCGAGGACCTACCGATCGGACGTATCGGAGCACGGTACGAAGACGACCATGGCGATGACCCGGACGATCACGGCCGGCGTATCCGCCTATTCGCTCGCCTTCTCGGACGACCCGGCGTCAGCGTTCACGGTGCCGATCGAACCGTCCGAGGCGGATGTGTTCGTGGCGATCATGCGAAAGGCCGTCACGCTGTCGGCGAAGATGCTGGAAAAGCCGGATACGACGGCCCGCCCGGATTCCGCGCCACCGGTGAAGAAGAAAAAGCCGGCGGCGAAGAAACCTGCCTCGCCACCGGCCAAGACTCCCGACACGACGTCGACGCAGAAGACTCCAACGGTCTTCAAGGCTGCGCCGAAGCCGACCACCACGAAACCGACGCAGCCGGCCTAACGCCGGCGCGTCGGCACGTCGCTCACTGGATCGCGACGTTCTCGCCCTTCTTCATGTATTTCTCGAACCAGCTCCGGAGATAGAGCTGCGTTCTGAGGTAGTTCGACGGCCGCGATGACGTCCCGTGCCACTCGTCGTTGAAGCGGATCATCGCCGTCGGGATCTTCCGCACCTTGAGCGCCTCGTAGAACTCCTCCGTCTGCGAGATGGGCGTCCGCAGATCGTTCACGCCCGTCATCAGCATGGTCGGCGTCTTCACGTTGCCGACGTACATGAGCGGTGAGCGCTTGAGGTGCTCGCTCGGGTCCTCCCAGGGGTACTTCTCGAAGTTGTTGTACCACGATGCACCGTCGGTCGTGCCGACGAAGCTCATCCAGTTGATGACGGGGCACTGTGAGACCGCGGCCGCGAAGCGATCGGTGTGGCCGACCGTCCAGGCCGTGAGCACGCCGCCGCCCGAGCAGCCATAGACGAACAGGTTGCGCGAGTCGATGTAGCCGCGGCCAATGACCGTATCGACGCCCGCCATCAGGTCGTTGAAGTCCTTGCCCGGGTACGCGTTCTTGATCGCATTGCCGAAGGCGCTCCCGTAGCCCGTGGAGCCGCGCGGGTTCGTGTACAGCACGACGTAGCCGTTCGACGCATGTTCCTGCCACGCGAAGTTGAACGCGCCGTTGTACATGGAGTGCGGCCCGCCGTGGATCGACAGCATCATCGGATACTTCTTCTTCGCGTCGAAGCCCGGCGGCTTCACGATCCAGCCCTGGATGCGCATGCCATCCGCGGTCGGGTACCAGATCTCTTCCACCTGGCCAAGCGTCTTGCCGGCGAGGATGTCGTCGTTGACGGCGGTGAGCTGGCGTGGCGTCGAGTTCTTGGCGCTGAACGTCACGACGTCGTTAGGCTTGAGCGACGTCGAGAGGACGCCGACCATGGTCCCGGCCTTGTCCATCGACGAGATGCTGAGCATCTGCGAGCCCTTCGTGACCGGGCGCACGCCACCGGCGAGTGGCGAGAAGTAGACGTTGCGCCAGCCGTCACTCTCGACGGTGTAGTAGACGCCGCTTTCGTCGGGCGCCCACGTCAGGCCCTGTGGCGAACGATCGAGCTGCTCGGTCAGCACGCGGCGGTTGGAGCCGTCCGCGTTCATGATGTACAGCTTCGAATCCTGCCACGTCGCGTTCGTGGAGTCGAACCCGGTGTACGCGATGTATTTGCCCGTCGGCGACACGCTCGGATTGTTGTCCGGGCCTTTCCGGTTCGTCAGCTGGCGAACCTCGCCGGTGGCGACGTTCGCGGCGTAGATCTCGGACTCCCGCCACGCGTACTCCGCGTTGTCGGTGCGGAGCGATGAGAAGACGAGGCTCTTGCCGTCGGGCGTCCACTTGGGCGCGCCATGCTCCCACGGACCGCTCGTGACCTGGCGCGGCGTCCCGCCGTCGGCGGGAGCGACGAAGAGCTGACGGAAGCCGTCATCGACGAAGCCTTGTCGATCGCGCCGGTATTGGAGCTTCGTGACGATACGCGGCGCCTCTACCCATTTCGCGCCTTTTGGCGCGGGGGGCATGGCGATCTTCATGCCGTCATCCTTCTGCGTCACGAGCATGCGGAACGCGAGCGACTTGCTGTCGGGCGACCACTCCACGTCCGCGGGCGACTCCGTCAGCCGCGTGATCTGCGTGGGCGCCGCGTCGCCATCCATGAACCGCACCCAGATCTGCGTCCCGCTCGGCTCACCCTTCGCGAGGTAGGCGATGCGGGTGCCGTCCGGCGACCAGACCGCGCTGGAGCCATCGATCAGGTGTCGGCTGCGGGATCCATCGGCGTTCATGATCCACAGCGACGATTCCCAGCGGTCGTTCAGCTTGTCGACCCATCGGCGTGTGTAGATGATCTGCTTGCCGTCGGGCGACAGCTGCGGGTCCTGCACATCCTCGAGATCGAAGTACGACTCGAGCGTCAGCTTCGCCGATTTCGCGTTGGCGTTGACGTTGGCAGCTGGCTCCGCCTGCGCCGCCACCTGCTGTGCGCCGAGCGTCGCAACCGCCGGTGCAGCGACAACGAGCGTGAGCGAGACGAACCCACGGGCACCGAAGAGACCTGCGCGCATGAAGCACCTCGCGATCGGGGTTGGACCATCACGTACAGAGTACGGATCGTGGGACCCGGACGGAAGACCGCGGGCCTCCCGGCCGGTCGAGCCCTACAGTTTCCCGACGAGCGTCGTCCGTCTGAAGCCCTTGATGCCAATGGCCAGGAGCACAGCGGCGATGGCCCAGACGAGCAGCCCGATCGCCACGGCCATCCACGGCCCGAGCAGGACGGCGCCGCGCACCTCGCCCACGACCAGCGCGATCACGGGCAGCACGAACAGGCCGCCGAGCTGCGTCGCCTCCTGCATGCCACGGACGCGCAGCGACACGAGCAGCATGCCACCGAGCCCGAGCGCGGCGAAGGCGGGAGCCATCCACAGCACCATCACGACCCACGTCGTGTTCGGAAAGAAGACGCGCTGCATGACGGGCCAGGCGACGATGTTCACGATGACCGCGTATACCAGCGCGCCGCAAAACGCGATCATGACCGCCGGAATCCACGCGGCGAGCAGCTTCGCGACGAACAGCTCGGCATCCGTTGCTGGCGTGTAGAGCAGGGGCTCCAGGGTCTTTCGCTCGCGCTCGCCCGCGAAGCCGTCGGCGGCGATCACGTTCGCCACCATGAACGGAACGAGCAGCATCAGCGGCGCGAGCAACTGTGTGTGGACGACGTGAATCCAGGTGGCCTCGGTGAATTCACCGAACTGCTGCTTCACGGGATCGGGCAGGTTGCGGAACATCTCCGCAAACGCTTCCCGGGCTCCGCCCATCATGCGCGGCAGAAACGTGAAGACCGTCGGAAACACGATCATCAGCAGCACGGGCAGCACGATGAGCGGTGTCATCAGCGCCCGGCTGCGGCGCACGACGCGCAGGTCCTTGCGGACGATCGCCCCGATGATTCGCGTGTTCATTGCCCACTCCCGGTGCCATTGCCCTGGTGCTGCAACGCGAAGTACGCGTCCGTGAGCGACGGCTCGTGCGGCTCCAGACGGTACAGCGACACGCCGGCGCCCACGAGCCGCGCCGCGAGCTCCGGAATGCGCTCGCGTGCGATCCCGGCGACGCGCAGCATGCCAGCGCGTTCGGGTGAGACCGTGAGGCCGTCGAGCGTGCCGATGACCGACGTCGCGGTGGCGAGCTGTGCCGGGTCGAGCTCGAGCGACACCTCGAGGCGCGGGGCCATGCGCCGCGCGAGCTCGCCGGGCGTGCCGAGAGCCAGGAGCGCTCCGTCGCCGAGCACGGCGACGCGGTCGCTCAACGCCTGCGCCTCGACGAGATTGTGCGTGCACAGGACGACCGTTCGCCCTCGGCCTCGCGCCATCTGGCGTACGCTCTGATGCAATTGCTGTGTCGCGACGGGATCGAGACCGGCGGTCGGCTCGTCGAGGAACAGGAGATCCGGGTCGTGCACGAGGGCGCGGGCGAGCGAGAGGCGCTGTTTCATGCCGCGGCTGAACCCGCCCACGCGGTCGTCGGCGCGCTCCGCGATACCGAATTCGGCGAGCAGCGCGTCCGTTCGAGACGCGACATCCTGCGCGGCCACATCGTACATCTCGGCAAAGGCACGCAGCGTCTCGCGCGCCGTTAGGCGGTCGTCGAGGGTCGGAGACTCCGTGAGGACCGCCGTTCGACGCCGAACGGCCGCGCCGTCCACGAGCGGTGACAGTCCGAACACGCGGACCGACCCGGACGCCGGCGCGAGCAGCCCGTTGATGATGCGCACGGTCGTCGTCTTGCCCGCGCCGTTGTGGCCCAGGAGTGAGAAGACCTCGCCCTCCGCAACGGTGAGCGAGAGGTCGCGAAGCGCGACGGTGGCACCGTAGCGGTGGAGGACGTGCTCGAGTTGGATTGCTGGCACGGAGGCGTTAGGCGCGTGTCGAAGGGAAGGGCTCGGAAAGGTGTGCTCAGGCGGCACTGCCGCGGAAGGCGACCGGGAGGCGCAGGCGGGCGACACAGCCGCGCCCGTCGGTTCGGTTCTCCAGCGAGAGCACCCCGCCGTGCGCCTCGGCGATCTGCCGACACAGCACGAGACCGATGCCGGTTCCCGACGGCTTGGTCGTGTAGAACGGTACGAACAGGTTGGCGGTCGTGGCGAGGCCGGGCCCCTCGTCCATGACGTCCATCTCCACGTGCCCATCCTGCCTCGTCCACGACAGGCACACGCCGCCACCGGCCTCGAGCGAGGCATCGGCCGCGTTGCGCACCAGGTTGATCAGCAGCTGGTCGAGCTGGTCGCCGTCGGCGTGGATGATGAGCGGCGGTCCGGGGCGAACCTGGACGGGAACGCGGGTCTCGAGCCCGGCAGCACGCCGCGCCCAGATGCCGACGTCCACCGGTCCCGGCCTCGGCGCCGGAAGTCGAGCGAGGAGCGCGTAAGCCGACATGAACCGGGACAGCGCCTCGGAACGCGACCCGATGATGCCGAGCCCGCCACGAAGATCGTCATCGGCATCCGGCGGACGCGGCGTCCGGTCGAGGATGCTGAGCAGGCTCCCGGCGATGGATTTGATCGGCGTAAGGGAATTGTTGATCTCGTGGCTGAGGACGCGGACCAGGCGCCGCCAGGCGAGGAGCTCCTCTTCGCGAAGCGTCTTGCTCAGGTCGGACATCACGACGAGCGTGTGGGGCCGCCCATCCTGGCGGAACGTCGTGCGCCGCACTTCCCACCGTCCGCTCCGCCCGGGGAAGACGAGGTCGTGCACGCGCGGAGAATCGCCGGTGAGAAACGTTGCGAGGCCTAACGCGTGGGCCGTTCGTCCGAGCAATCGCTCGACCGGCACGCCGAGGAGACGCTCGCCGGCGCGGTTCGCGAGGCGGAGCTGATTGCCCGCGTCGTCGAACGCGAAGATGGCGGCGTCGATCTCCGCCATGACGGTGCGGAGGAGCGCGGTCGCCTCCATCGCGCCCAGGCGTTGCGCCTGCAGCGTATTCCCGAGGGTGTTGACCTCGAGCAGCGCGAGCGTCAGCGCGTCGTCCGACTGCGAGCTGCGCGCGCGGAGGGAGAAGTCACCTTCACGAAGCGCGGCGAGCATGTTCGACAGCGTCTGGAGCGGCCGGACGACGCGCTCGCGCACGACCAGCGAGACGATGAACCAGCACCCGACGATGAGCGTCCCGAACGTCCAGGTCACCTTCGTCGGGTAGTTGCCCCGATACAGCAGGACGAGCGACAGGATGACGGCGGGCAGTCCCGCGAGGAGCGACAGAACGAAGACGCGGCGCTCGTGGTTCAGCCACCCGAAGCGCCGGCCTTCGTCAGATCTCATGCGTTTCGAGTCGCCGATAGAGTGCGCTGCGGCTCAGGCCTAACGCCTTGGCCGCCTGGCTGACGTTTCCGTCGAATCGTGTCAGCGCCTTCTGGATCACGAGCTTCTCGACCTCCTCGAGCGTCAGATCCTCGATGCGGGGCGCCGTGCCGTGAAGACTCGAGCGGAGCCCGAGATCCCCGGCGCGCACGAGCTCTCCCTGGGACAGCAGCACCGCCCGCTCGATCGCGTGATCGAGCTCGCGGATGTTGCCCGGCCACGAGTGTTCGAGCAGGGACTGCATTCCGCCGGCGTCGAAGCCGTGCACGCCCTTCCGATAACGCCCCGCGTGACGTTTCAGGAAGTGCTGGGCGAGCGCGGGAATATCTTCGCGACGCTCGCGTAGCGGGGGCAAGTGAATCTCGATGGTGTTGAGACGGAACAGCAGATCTTCGCGGAAGCGTCCGGTCGCGACTTCCGTGTGCAGATCGGCGTTCGTGGCGGACAGCACGCGCACATCGACGTGCCGGGCTTTGGATGACCCGACACGCTCGACGTCGCCCGTCTGCAACACGCGAAGCAGCTTGGATTGCTGCGACAGCGTGATGTTCGCGATCTCGTCGAGGAACAGCGTGCCTTGATCGGCGAGCTCGTACCGGCCGATGCGATCGGTCTTCGCGTCGGTGAACGAGCCCTTCACGTGTCCGAACAGCTCGCTCTCGAACACGCCCTCTGAGAGGCCGCCCATGTTCACGGCGACGAAGCTGCGCGGCGCTCGCTGTGAGGACGCATGGAGCCAATGCGCGACGAGCTCCTTGCCGCTCCCGTGCTCGCCGGTGATGAGCACGTTCGCGTCCGAGGGGCCGATCCGCTCCATGAGCTGCAGCACCGGACGCATCTTCGCGGACTCCGCGATGATCTGCGGCATCCCGTTGCGACGGAGGGTCTGGTTCTCGCTCTCCAGCCGCTGGCTCTTGCGCAGCGCACGCCCCATGTCAATGGCGTTGCGGAGGATCGCCAGGAGCCGCGCATTCTCCCACGGCTTCTCGACGTAATCGTAGGCGCCTCGGCGCATCGCCTCGACCGCGCTGGCGGTGCTGGCCCACGCCGTCATCACGACCGTCGGCAGCGTCCAGTCGAGCGCCTGGATCTTGTGCAGGAGATCGAGCCCTTCCTGCCCGGACGTCGTGTCGCGCGCGTAGTTGAGGTCCATCAACACGGCGTCGAAGTCCCGCGCTTCGAGCGCCGTGAGAATGCCCGCGGGGGACTTGGCGGTTTCGATCTCGTACTGCTCGCCCTTGAGCAGCAGCCGCAACGCCTCCAGCACGTCCGGCTGGTCGTCGGCGATCAGGATACGCGGCTTCGCGGAGCTCATTCGTCAGCCAAGGAGTGTCGAGAACAGCGGCGTTACCGTAACCGTACGTCGCTGACGACCCAACCGTCCTTGAGATTGACGATGCGATGTCCGAACGCGGCGTTCGTCTCGGAGTGCGTCACCTGCACGATCGTCGTCCCGGCCTCGTTGAGCTTCAGGAACAGCTCCATGATCTCCTTCGCCTGGGTCGAGTGCAGGTTGCCCGTCGGCTCGTCGGCGAGAATGAGCTTCGGCTTCGCGATCACCGCGCGCGCCACGCCGACCAGCTGCTGCTGACCGCCCGAGAGCTGGCGGGGATAGAGATCCTTCTTTCCGACCATCTGAAACTTGTCGAGGACGTCGGCCACGATCGACGCACGCTCGTCGCGCTTGATGTTGCGGTAGGACAGCGGAACGTCGAGGTTCTCGGCCACCGTGAGATCGTCGAGCAGGTGGTATTGCTGGAAGACGAAGCCGATGTACTGCTTGTTGATCGCGACGCGCTCCTTGTTGTTGAGCGAGTGGATCGGGTGATGGAGGAATCCGTACTCGCCGGTCCACGCGCCGTCGAGCATGCCGAGAATGCTCAGCAGGGTCGACTTCCCGGCGCCCGAGGGCCCCATGATCGTGAGGAACTCGCCCTGCAGCACATCGAGCGTGATGCGGCGCAGCACGTAGTTCTTGCCGGCCGGTGTCTCGTAGACCTTCTCGAGGTTTCTGAGCGACAGCAGTGGCCGGGACAAATCGATCGGCGCGTCGACCGTGCCGGTCTGCTGCTGGTCGGCGTCAGCGGTCTTGGAGCGGAAGGTCCACATAGGCGGAATCGGGAATAGGGAAACGGGGAAAGCGGGCTGGGTGCGTGGTGCTGGTAGCTGGGTGACGCGGGATGGGCGTGCCACGCTCGCCCGTGACCTCCAGTGCAAAATAGCTCCGGATCGCCACCTCAGTCATTCCTCAAGGCAACGTTCGGGTCGACGCGCGACGCTCGGCGCGCCGGGACGTAGCAGGCCCCCACGGCGACCATTACGAGCATCGTCGCCACGAGGCCGAACACGACGGGGTCGGTGGTGCTCACGCCATAGAGCAGGCTTCGCATGAGGCGCGTCACGCCGAACGCGCCCGCCGCGCCGATCGCCACGCCGATGACGGCCGGCATCATGCCGTCGCGCACGATCAGCCGCAGCACATCCGTGCGTGCGGCACCGAGCGCCATGCGGATGCCGATCTCGCGCGTACGCTGCGCCACCGCGTACGAGATCACGGCGAAGATCCCGACGGACGCGAGGACGAGAGCGACGATCGCGAACAGGGTGACGATCACCGAGTTCAGCTTGAACTGCGCGACCGAGGATGCGGCGCGGTCCTCCATGCTGGAGACATTGGAAATAGGCTGCGCCGGATCGAGCGCCGCGAGCTCGCGGCGGAGGACTGGCGCGAACGCCAGAGGATCACCGGCCGTCCGCGCGACGACGTAGAGATAGGGCACCGGGTCCTGCGCCAACGGCGTGAACACCTGCGGGTACGTCTCCAGGCTGACGCCCTCGAGACGCGTGTTGGCCACCACGCCGACGATCGTCATCCAGCCGGTGGTGTCGGCGACGTTGTTGAACGTGATGCGCTCGCCGATGGGATTCCGCCCGCCGAAGTGCTTCGTCACGAGCTCGCGATTCACGATCGCCACCCGGGGCGCGTTAGGCGTGTCGGTCGCGTCGAACGAGCGGCCCGCCTGCAGCGGAATCTTCATTGCCGAGAAGTATTCGGGGCTCGCCGTCGTCGGCACGGCGTCCGGCGCGCTCTGGCCAGGCCCGAGCTCCGCGCGGCCGATGACGTTGAACGTGAGGTAGTTCATGCCGCCCGCGAGCGGAACGTCCGTCGTGAGCCCGACGACCTGCACGCCTGGCGTCGCCGCGAGCCGCTCACGCAGCGAGTTGAAGAACGCCATCTGCCGCTCGGCGCCCTGGTACTTCACCGCGGGCAACACGATCTCGGCGGTCAACACGTGACCGGGGTCGAATCCAAGGTCCACCTGCTGGAGCCGCGAGAACGTCCGCACGAGCAGCCCGGATCCGACGAGGAGCACGAGCGCGAGCGCGACCTGCGCGACGACGAGCATGCCACGCAGGCGCTCTCCGCGTCCGCCGCCGATACCAGCGCGCCCCCCGGCGCTCAGCGTCGAATGCAGCGCGAAGGCGGAGCCACGAATTGCGGGCGCGAGCCCGAACAGGAGGCCCGTCACGATCACCGCCACGAGTGTGAACGCGAGTGCGACCGGATCCAGTCCGATGTCGTCCACGCGAGGCAACGTGGGCGGCGCCGCTGCCTTGAGCGCCCGCACTCCCCACCAGGCGAGCATCAATCCCAGCGCGCCACCCGCCGCGGAGAGCACGAGGCTCTCGGTCAACATCTGTCGAACGAGTCGCTTGCGACCGGCACCGAGCGCGGCACGGACGGCCATCTCCCGCTCGCGCGAGGTGGCCCGCGCGAGCAGCAGGTTCGCGACGTTAGCGCACGCAATGAGGAGCACGAGCGCGACGGCGGCGGTGAACACGAGTAGCGCCGGCCGAATCGATCCGACGAGCCGGTCGTGCAGGGATATCACGTCCACACCCACGCCTTCGTTTGTCCGCGGAAACGCGGTTGCCAGTCGTCGCCCGATCGCGTCCAGGTCCGACTGCGCGCGCGCCTCGCTCACGCCGGGCTTGAGTCGGCCCACGACCGCGAGGAAATCGCTGCGGCGACCCGGAGCCTGGCCTGCCGGATCGTAGGCGTACGGCGACCAGAGCTGCGCAGGTGCCGGCAGACGCATCGAGGCCGGCGCGACGCCGACCACCGTATAGGGCCGCGCATTGAGCGTAATCGTCCGGCCGATTACGGCAGGATCGGAGCCGAAGCGTCGCTCCCAGAGCCCCTGCGACAACACCACGACGCGGTGCGAGCCGAACACGAACTCGTCAGGCAGGAACCAGCGGCCCGCGGCCGGTGTCACGCCAAGCGTCTGGAAAAAGTCCTGAACGACGCGAGCGCTCGGCACCCGCTCCGGTTCGCCGCCCACGGCCGCCAGATTGTCGTTCGAGTTCGCGTAGGCGGTGATGCGGGCGAACGACGCGTTCTGCGATTTCCAGTCGGTGTAGTCGGGCAGCGATGCCGTTTCCGTCTGGCCGCTCGCGAAGCGCGTCCGGATGATCATGAGCTCCCCGTCGTTCGGGTAGGGCAGGGGCCGCAGCAGTACACCGTGCACCACGCTGAAGATCGCCGTGTTGGCGCCGATGCCTAACGCAAGCGTCAGCACGACGGCAGCCGTGAACGCGGGTTGACGGATCAGCGCCCGAACGGCGTAGCGAAGATCGCGGAGGATCGTGTCCATGGTCGCGAGGGGCAGGAGGACGTTCAGTCGTTTCGGAGGGCGACGATCGGTTCGACTCGCGTCGCGCGACGGGCAGGTACCGTGGTCGCGAGCAGCGCCACGCTACCGAGCAACAGCGGAATGGCAATGAACGTCAGAGGGTCGCTGGGATTCACACCGTACAGCAGTCCGCCCAGCCCTCTTCCCATGGCAAATGCCGCCGGAATGCCGATCGCGAGACCGACGATGACGAGGCGAACGCCTGCTCGAAGCACGAGGAACAGCACGTCACGCGGCTGGGCGCCGAGAGCGATGCGCACGCCGAATTCGTGGGTGCGCTGCGCGACGGAGTACGCCATCACGCCATAGATGCCGATGACGGCGAGCACGAGCGCGGAGACGGCGAAGATCGAGAACATGAGCCCGTACACCCGCGGCTCGAACATCCGCTCGTTGATGACGCGTGGCATCGTCTTGAGATCCGCGAGCGGCAGGTCGCGGTCGATCCGGTGCACCTCCGCGCGCACGAGCGGTGCGAGCGACGCGGGGTCGGCGGTGCCGCGGACCGCAAGCGACATCGTACGCCGCTGCGTCTGGGCAAACGGAACGAACAGCTGCGGCCGCAGCGATTCCTGCACTCGGCGATCCTGCAGAAAGCCGCCGACGACGCCGACGACCGTTGTCCACGTCGAGTCGGTGGCGTCGACGCGAACGCGCTTGCCCACCGGGTTCTCGCCACGCCACTCGAGGTCCGCGAACTCACGCGAGACGATCGCGACAGGCGGAGCGCCAATGCCGTCGCGGGCATCGAACCCGCGTCCGGCCACGAGAGGAACGGTGAACGCCTCGAAGAAGCCCGGCGTCACGACGTTGTAGAGCGCGCTCGGCTGATCGTCGACTGCGTACGTCTTGCCGTCGGGCTGATAGTTCACCCAGCTGCAGCAGGACTGCACCGGCAGCCACGCGACGGCGCCGACGCGATCGACGCCGGGCAGTGCGCGGAGCCCCTCCGTGATCGTCTCGTAGAACTGCACGCGCGCCGTATCGGTCGCGTAGCGACTGCCCTCGAGCGACATCTGGAACGTGAGCACATGCGATGGATCGAATCCGAGCTTCGCCGTCCGCATCTTGACGAAGCTCTGGATCATCAGCGAGGCACCGATGAGCAGCACGACGGAGAGAACGAGCTCCGTGACCACGAGCGAGCTCCGGAGCCGTGCACTCCGCACGCCGCCGGTCGAGGAGCGCGTGTTCTCCTTGAGCGTCTCGCCGAGCCGTGGTGAGGACGCCTGGAGCGCCGGCACGAGCCCGAAGATCACGCCGGTGAGAACCGAGACGAACAGCGTTGCGATCAAGACGCGCCGGTCGACGTCGAACACCATCCAGAACGGCATCTCCGCCGGCAGCAGGCTCACGATGCCATCGACGCCCCACACCCCCAGCAGCGCGCCGAGCCCGCCGCCGACGATCCCGAGGATGACGCTTTCGGTGAGCAGCTGCTGCACGATGCGGCGGCGGCCCGCGCCGAGTGCCAACCGCACCGCGATCTCGCGCTGACGATTGGTGGCGCGCGCCAGCATGAGGTTCGCCACGTTCGCGCAGGCGATCAACAGCACGAACGCGACGGCACCGAGCATGATGAGCATCATCGGGCGGACATCGCGCGCGACGTTCTCGCGATACGGCTCCAGCCAGCCGGTCCAGCCCTTGTTCGTGTCGCCGAACCGCTCCGCCAGCTGCCGCATGGTCGAGACGATCCGGGCGTGCGCCTGCGCGGCCGTGGCGTTAGGCGCCAGGCGGGCGACGAAGTTGTAGCTCCGCCAGTCCCGGTGTCCCTTCGCCTCGCCCGGCTCGAGCGGGAGCCACACGTCCGCGAACTCCGGAAACCGGATCTTCTCCTGAACGACGCCAATCACCGTATAGGGCTGCCCGTTGATCGTCAGCGCCCGGCCGATGACCGCGGAGTCGCCCGCGAACTTTCGCTGCCAGAGGCCGTGGCTGATCATCATCACCTTTCCGGCTTCGTCCTCGTCGGCGCGAAACCCGCGTCCGAGCACGGTGGTGATGCCGAGCATCGGGAACACGGACGACGTGATCCGGGCGCCTTCCACGCGCTCGGGCTCATCGAGCCCTCCGATGTTCCATTGACGGTCGCTCACGAGGCCCGTCTGGATCAACGTGCCCCCTGCGTTCCCGATGTCGAGATAGTCCGGGTACGACCAGCTGCCCTCGAACCGCCGGTCTCGCGCGAGCGTCGTGTACACGTTCATCACGCGGTCGGGATCGGTGAACGGCAGCGGGCGCAGAAGCAGCGTGTTCACCGGCGTGAAGACCGTGACGTTCGCCGCGATACCCAGTGCGAGGCAGAGAATCGCAACGAGCGCGTAGCCGGGTGAACGCAGCAGCGATCTGATGGCGAAGCGAATGTCATGGCGAAGCGTGTCCATCGGAGCGTTGGGATCAGGGAACGAAACCGGACGAGGGCGGTGAGGCGTTGATGGCAGTCACTCCTCGCGCAGCGCGACGATCGGCTCGACGCGAACTGCTCGCCGCGCTGGTGCATAGCACGCGGCGACCGAGACGACACCGAGCAGCAGGGATACGCTCGCGAACACGATCGGGTCGGCGGTGCTTGCGCCGAACAGGATGCCTCGGAGCACCCCCGTCAGCGCGAACGAGCCGGCAACGCCGAGCGCGACACCCGCGACCGTCAGCAGAACGCCGTAGGAGAGCACGAGACGTAGAATGCCCGGCGTCGTTGCGCCGAGCGCCATGCGGATGCCGATCTCGCGCGTGCGCTGCGAGACGACGTACGACACGACGCCGTAGATCCCCAGGGCTGCGAGCCCGACGGCGAGTGCCGCCAGCGCGCCTAACAAGCGGGCAAAGAACCGCACGGGGCCGATCCAGCTCGCCAGCGACGACTCCATCGTCGTCACCGCGTCGACCGCGACGTCGGGATCCACCGCACGAATCTGCGACCGCATGAACGGTGCAAGCGCCATTGGGTCGCCTGCGGCACGCGCGAAAACCGTGACAGGCCGGCCCGGCTGCTGCGCAAACGGGACGTAGACGAACGGGGTGGGCCGGCTGCGACCGAGCGGGCTGCCCACGGAGCTTGCCACGACGCCCACCACAGTCAGCCAGGGACGGTCGGTCTGCGGGCCGCCAAGCTTGAGGCGCTTGCCGATGGCGTCAGCGTTAGGCCAGAGCGCGTCGGCTGCCGCTTCGTTCACGACGACAACGCCCGCGGCCCCCGCGCGATCGCCCGTGCCGAACGTCCGTCCTCGTCGGAGCGGAATCCGCAGCAGCCGGAAGTAGTCGGTGCCCACGGCCTTGCTGAATCGCGGCACGATGTTGTCCGGGACGGCGCTGGTCGCGCCCTCGAGCGTCATGTTCCCACTCGGCCCGACGAATGTGCCGAGGAACTCCGTGTGCTCGACGCTCGCGGCGGTGACGCCGGGAATGGCCGCGAGCCGCTCTTCGACCGCTCCGGCAAACGCGCCGACCTGCCTCGCGTCGTCGTAGCGCGTCTGGAGCATGTGGATGTTCGCCGTGACCACGCCGCGCGGATCGTAGCCGAGGTCGGTCACGTTTCTGGCGCGGAGGAGCGTCTTGATCATGAGCCCGGCGCCGGCGAGCAGCACCAGCGCGCCGGCGATCTGCGCCACCACGAGAACGCTCCGGAGCCTGCCACGACGGCCCGTGACTGTGGAATTCTGGGCACCTTCCTTGAGCGACGCCACGAGATTGGGGCGCGACGCGCGCAGCGCGGGAACAAGCCCGAACGCCACCGACGTGAGTCCCGCCAGCACGATCGCGAAGATCACGACGCGCCAGTCCACGACGAACACGATCCAGAACGGGATCTCGGTCCCGATCAATCGCGGCACCGCGTCCACGCCCCAGAGCGCGATGAGCAGGCCTAACGCGCCGCCAGCCGCCGAGACGACGACGCTTTCCGCCATCAGGAGTCGAACCAGCTGCGATCGCCCCGCGCCGAGTGCGAGGCGGACCGCTACTTCGCGGTCTCGCTGCGCTGCGCGAACCAGCATCAGGTTCGCGAGATTCGCGCACGCGATGAGCAGCACGAACGCCGAGGCACCGAGCAGCACGAGGAACGGAGGCCCGGAGTCCTCGCGCAGCTCATCCACGATCGGCGACGCCGTCGAGGTCCAGCCCTTGTAGTCGGCCGGATTCTCCCGCGCGATGCCTTCACCCACTGACCTGATGTCGGCGCGTGCCTGCTCGAGCGTCGTGCCTGCAGCGAGCCGTGCGACGACGTCGGTCGAGCGATCGTCCCGTCCCGCCGGTGTTGGCGCGGCACCCATCGGCATCCAGATCTGCGCGAACTCGGGATACCCGAATCGCCTCGGCATCACGCCGACGACCGTTGCCGGCGAGCCGTTCACGCGAATCGTCTTGCCGATCGTCGTCGCATCCGCGGCGAACATGCGCTCCCACACGCCGTACGACAGCAGCACGACACGGGCGGCTCCGGGCCTATCCTCGTCTGCTCCAAACCCGCGGCCAATCACGGGCTGCACGCCAAGCGTGGGGAACAACGTCGCGGAGATCAGCGCGCCGGGAACACGCACGGCGTCGTCCGTGCCGGACACGACGAACTGATCCTCGCGCGACGCGCCCATGCTGCTGAAGGCACGCGACCGCGCCATCCACTCCTGATACGAGGCGTACGATGTTCCGACGCCGCAGCCCGTGCAGAGCTCGGGGCTCGTCTCGTAGACGTCGACGAGGCGCCCGGCATCGCGATAGGGCAGCGAGGGAAACAGCGTTGCGCGAACGAGACTGAAGATCGTGCTGTTCGCGCCAATACCGAGCGCCAGCGACGCGATCGCCACGAATGCGAATCCCGGGCTCTTCGCGAGCGTCCGGAGTGCGAGTCGAAGGTCGTGGATCATCGGAGTCGGGATGCGGGAATAGGGAATCGGGCGTCGAACCCGTCCCTTCGGGGTGCTCGTCGCTTGCGCGCTAGTCGTTCTTCAGGGCTCTCACCGGGTCGAGCGATGCGGCACGCCTGGCCGGCAGGTAGCTCGCGACCAGCGCAGTCGCGAGCAGCACCAGGGCCGTGCCACCGAACACCACCGGATCGGTGGGGCTCACGCCAAATAGCGTGGCGCTGAGCACGCGTGTCGCGGCGAGCGCACCAACTGCTCCGATGGCCACACCGACCAATGCGAGGTGAACCCCCGAGCGAACGACCAGCCGGAACACGTCCACTCGCTGCGCACCTAACGCCATGCGGACACCGATCTCGTGTGTGCGCTGGTTTACAGAGTAGGCGATCACGCTGTAGACGCCGGCGGCTGCCAGGACGAGCGCGAGCACGGCGAAGCTCGTGAACAGCGTGCCGAGGAGCCGCTCTTGCCAGACCGACCGGCGGTAAATATCGCGCATGGTCTCGAGTCCGTAGAGCGGCACGGCGGGCGCGACCTCGCGCACCTTCGCACGCACGGCCGTCGCCAGCGACCCCGGATCACGATCGCCGGACACCATGAGCGTCATCGTACGGTACGGATACTGGGTGTACGGTACGTACATCTGCGGCTGCAGCGGTGCACCCAGCTTTCGCTGCTTCACATCCGCCACGACGCCCACCACCGTGAACAGAGGGTCGTCCGTCGTGATGCCCCAGCGGATCCGCTTCCCGATTGGATCGGCGTTAGGCCAGTGACGTGCGGCGAGCGTCTGGTTGATCACCGTCACTGGTGCGGAGTCGGCGAGCTCCTGCGGCGAAAACCCGCGGCCGCGGAGCAGACGGATTCCCATCACGTCGAAGTAGCTCGTGGAGACGGAACGCACCTCGGCGGGGTGGGCCCCGCCCGGGGTCAGGGGTTCGCCATCCAGATAGAATCCCGTCGTCGCGTTCGCGCTCGTGAGCGGTGTGAGACTCACCGCTGCGGCGCCGCGGACCCCGGGCAGGGCGGATACCTCGGTCGCGATGCGATCGAGCGCATTCCACCGTGTGACCAACGAATCGTATTGCGAATCGTTCAGCGCGACCTGCATCGACAGCGTGTTGCGGTAGTCGAAGCCGGGATCGACCGACTGGAGCCGTAGGAAGCTGACCATCATGAGGCTCGCACCGACGAGCAGCATGAGGGAAAGAGCCATCTCTGCCACCACGAGCGCGCTTCGCACTCGCCGACCGCTGCGGGCCGCGCCCGCCCCGCGTGCGCCGTCCTTCAGCGCCTCCGTGAGATCGGGACGCGACACCTGCAGCGCCGGCGCCATTCCGAACGCGAACCCCGTCGCCAGCGACACGAGCAGGGTGAACGCGAGCACGCGGCCGTCGATGGTGAACCGCATCCAGTTAGGCAGGGTGTCCGGGATGAGCGCCACGACGAGATCCAGGCCCCAGCCGGCAAGCACCGCCCCGAGGGTGCCACCGGCGAGTGCCAGCAGCAGGTTCTCGGTGAGCAGCTGACGGACGACACGAGCCCGGGCGGCTCCAAGCGTGGTCCGAATGGCGATCTCGCGGTGCCGCGAGGTCCCGCGTGACAGCACCAGATTCGCAACGTTCGCGCAGGCGATCAGCAGTACGAACAGCACCGCGACCTGCATGATCAGCAGTATGGGTCGAGACTCGCCCACCTCCGCCTCTCGAAGGCTGACGACGCGCGGCACCCAGTCGTGGTTCTCGTCCGGGTATCGCTCCGCAAGCCGGCGACCGATCACCTCGAGCTCCGCCCGCGCCCGTGCGAGCTCAACGCCGGGCTTCAAGCGTCCGATCGCTTCCAGGTAGTGGTTTCCACGGTCGCCCGGGCGGATGCCACGAGCGTGCGGCAGCCACAGGTCTGCCCGGCCGGGGAACTTCACGTCGGGCGGCAGGACGCCGATGACCGTCGCAGGCGCGCCGTCGACAGTGATCGCGCTGCCGACGACGCCGGCGTCGCGCGAGTACCGGCGTTCCCAGAGGGCGTCGCTGATGAGCGCCACGCGCGGCGCACCCTCGCGATCGTCCGCCGTCTCGAAGCCGCGACCGCGCGCCGCCGCAATGCCTAACGTCGGAAACATGGAAGCCGACACGAACGCCCCCTCCACGCGCTCGGCTTCACTGGCGCCCAGCACGGTGAACGTCCGGGCCGCATAGGACCCGACGCTCGTGAAGCTGGTCGTCTGTGCGACGTAGTCCGCGTAGTTCGGGTACGAGAGCGCACCGCCCGCACGCGGCCCCTCGCGGCCTGGCGCCTCGGTGATCGAGACGAGCGCGTCGGGATCCGCGTACGGGAATGGCCGCAGCAGAATCGCGTTGACGACGCTGAAGATCACCGTGTTGACGCCGATGCCCAGCGCGAGGCAGAGGACCGCCACGAAACTGAAGCCGCGCTGCTTGAGCAGCGTGCGGACCGCGTAGCGCAGGTCCTGGAGCACGGAATCCATCACGATCCGTTGGGAAACCGGTGAAGGGGTCGGTTGCGGATGTACCCCGGGTAGAAGGCGGCGCGTTCACGTCGCCCACGAGCGGGTTCGGTCCGTGCGACGGTCGCTTGGCCGTCGCACGATGTTGTCAGGTGATCTTCTTCAGCGACTCGGTCGCCTGCTTGAACGTCGGGTCGAGCCGCAGCGCGATTTCGTACTCGGCCTTGGCCCGCTGGCGATCCTGGCGCTTCTCGTGGATCATGCCGAGCCTCCAGTGTGCAGCCGCGAGCGACGGGTCGTTGCGTCCCGGCGTGGTGTTGAGGTAGGCCTCCAGGGCTTCCTGCGCACGGTCGAGACGCTGCCCCGACATTGCGCCAGTCTTCCCGATCTGAAACAGCGCGCCGGCTTCCGACGGATTCGCCGCAAGCATCGACTCGAAGAGCTCGAACGCCTTGTCGAACGCTCCGGTATTCTGATAGAACAGGCCGAGCCGATGTTCCCCGACGTGACGGTCGGACTTTTCCTTGGAGGCGGCAACATACGCCTTCTCGGCATCGGCCAGCTTCTTTTCGTGCTCATACAGCGCGCCGAGCTCGAGGTAACCTCGGAGGGCGTTCCGCTTCCGTATCTCCTCCGCCTGCTCCAGCGCTTTCGCCGTACTGCCGCCCAGGAAGCCTGGCGCCTGCACGTAGTACTGAATCAGATCGCTGCGCGCATCGAGGTTCTCGGGGTCGAGCTCGATCGCCCGCTCCCACGCCGCGCGCGTGTGCTTCGCGAGACCTGGCTGCCGCAGCACGTTCGCCTGCTGCGCCTCCCGCCCGTACGCGCGGCCGAGCCAGAGGAAGTAATGCGAGTTCTTCGGGTCGAGCTTGGTCGCCGCCTCGAAGTAATCGGCGGCGCGATCGTTCTTCCGCTCCTCCATCGCAATGCGGCCCAGGTAGAACGCCGCCGCCGCATCGCGCGTGTTCGCCTTGAATGCCGGCTCGAAGACCGTCTTCGCTTCCTTGTACTTGCCGGCCTCGAACAGGCGCACACCATTGGTGTCGCTGTTCTGGCCGGCGAGCACGTTAGGCACGAGCAACGCCGCGGCAATGATGCCCGCGACGCGGGACCCGAGTCCGCGACCCCGCACGAGCGTGCGCCGGGTGTCGAGTCTCGAGTCCCGAGGCACGCCTAGACCTCCATGCCCGGCGTCGTCTCCTCGACCACGCGACCGTCGAACAGATGGATCGATCGGTCGGCGTGACGGGCATAACGTGGATCGTGGGTGACCATGCAGATCGTCGCGCCACCGCGGTGCAGCTCGCGAAGCAGCTCCATCACCGCCTCGCCGTTCGTCGAGTCGAGGTTACCCGTCGGCTCGTCGGCGAGAAGGATCACTGGATCGCCAGCCACGGCGCGCGCCACGGCGACACGCTGCTGCTGACCGCCGGAGAGCTGCGAGGGATAGTGCTTCATGCGGTGCGACATCCCGACGCGCTCGAGCGCGTTCTGCACGCGTGTCTTGCGCTCCGTGGACGACATGCCGCGGTACGTGAGCGGCAGCTCGACGTTCTCGTAGACCGTGAGATCGCCGATGAGGTTGAACGCCTGGAAGATGAAGCCGATCTGCCGGTTGCGAATGCGCGCGCGATCAGCCGCCGAGAGCTTGCCGACCGGCTCGCCACTCAGGATGTAGCTGCCGTCGCTCGGCGTATCGAGCAGGCCGAGGATCGAGAGCAACGTCGTCTTGCCGCAGCCGGACGGACCAGAGATCGCGATGTACTCGCCTGGCCGCACTTCGAGATGAATGTCGGAGAGCGCATGCGTCTCGACCTCATCGGTATAAAAGATCTTCTTGATCCCTTCCATCTTGATCAGCGCTTCGCCGGAGGCGCCGGGCATGGACCCGAGGGACGAGGGCGACGTTGCGGACTGAGTGGCCATTGACGGAGAGGTGGGGGTTGAACTGGTGGTCGTTGGGTGGTGGTGTCGGGAAACCCTTACCGCGTCGTCGCGCCCGCGGTTTCGCTGCATCCTGCGAATGTCACTGCGATCACTGGAGTCGGACCTTCGCGACGTTGTCCCATTGCGACATGTCTGACACGATGACCTTGTCTTTCGGTTGCAAGCCGTTCACGATCTCGATCGTGCTCACCGAGCTCCGACCCAGCTTCACGTTCACGCGACTCGCGGTTTTGCCATCGGGATCCAACTTGAACAGGCCGACGGTGCTCTCCGCCTGCCCGTAGGCGGGGCGCTGCACGTAGAGCACGTTGTCCAGCCGCTCGATCTCGATGACGCCGTCGACGCTGAGGTCGGCCCGGACGGTGCTTGGGGTCGCCTGATCGAACAGGACTTCGACCGTCACCGTACCGTTCACCGACGTCGGGTCGACGCGGCTCACGTGCCCCTTCACGACCCCCGAGTTGCCGCCGCCGCCGGCGCGCGTGTCGATGTCGACCTTCTGGCCGAGCGCGACGTCCTTGGCCTGCGTTTCAGGAACGCGAAGCACCGCCTTGAGCTTTCCTGGCTGAGCAACCGTCGCGAGCGTCTGGCCGGCGAGAATCCATTGGCCGAGCTGAAGCTCCTGCTGACCGGTGCCGAGCGACAGCAGCTGCCCACTGTCACCGGCAGGGACCTTCATGGACGCCACGCGGTCCATCTGGAACTTCAGGATCGCGTTCAGACGAGTGATGTTCTC
>Ga0068862_100000808_pt1 | contig 31071 bp, 33 predicted proteins | sample KBSSwiS52_FD_66598 | JGI IMG/M metagenome (GOLD analysis project Ga0068862, IMG submission 66598) | Switchgrass rhizosphere microbial communities from Kellogg Biological Station, Michigan, USA - KBS Switchgrass S5-2 | ecosystem: Host-associated > Plants > Roots > Rhizosphere > Soil ... | reverse complement strand
GACGGGGCTTGCCGTGGGGAGACGCCCCGGCAGTGTTCACCCGGCAGGATCGTGCCATCCGACTGGGGACGTCTCTACGGTGCTCTACGGTCCTACCGCGGCGACGGGGAGCCGGTGATGCCCAGGCGGCGAGCGAGAGATGGGGCATTTATTCCGTGACGACCCCTAAGCCAGAAGAAACAACGCCAGTTTGCCATTGCCAGGATTATGTGGCGCCGGATAAGTGCGCTTGGCTGACTATCAAAAACCTCTATCAGAATTTCCTCCTTCCGCACCGAAGGCCTAGGTGATAGTGCTCGCACAAAATAGCAAAGATTAAGGTCGACTCGGAGTACATGTGCTCGGCTTTCGTACATCTTCACCAGCGCTTCATCTACAAAATCCTTACCCTTCTCATCTAGGTCGTTGTATATACCGCGCACTGTGCGCATCACGGGCACGAACACCGGCGTCAGGATTTCGACGTTCTTGGAATCCAATAGCGTTCGCAGTGCACCCTCTCGGGCGAATGGACGTAAGGCACGAATTGCGTTGATCGCCTGCTTTGTGACCACTTGATCAATTGCGGTCTTGGCTACCTCGCGACCCAGTATTCCAACTATGTCTACCTCCGCCACCGCGGCCTTGAGTCGCTCATAGTCATCCTCCGGCGTCTGTGAATAGGGATCATACCGAATATTTATTCGAAGTAGTTTTTGCTCCTCCGATTCGGGGGAACCTCCACCATCGACTCTTGGATCGAGTAAGCCGGACGCCTCACGAAACTCCTTACCTGTGACTATACGAGTCTTTGCCTTTTGAAGCACCAGACCCTCATTAAACAGCTTCTCCGAGAGGAGAACCAGAACTTTATACGCGTCCGACTTGCTATTACAGAATATCGCATAGTCGTCGGCGTACCGGCAGAAGGTGAATCTGCGTCTAAACAGATGATCATCTACAGGTGTCAGCGCCAGTTCGGCAAGAATGCGGGAGGCAGGTCCGCCTATGGGTAGGCCGTAAGAAACATTCCGCGAAAAGTGTGACAGAAGCCGCATTATACGCGCGGGGGTATCTCCGACCGACGGAAGGCGTAATAAGGCATTCTCAAGGCGGTGGTGATATATCCGTGGATAAAAGTCGGCAATATCGGTCGTGACAACGAACTCAGACTCTCTGCTGAGTTCTATAGACCGGCGTTTATAGTCTCTCCAGCTACTGGCGTTAAATAATTTCGCATCCGCCTGATTCCACTGATAGCGATACGAAAAGACAACCTCTGGAGGAATTCGAGTTGCTTCAATCTGATCAGCTATCGAAATCACCAGAGCGAGGTAGTATGCATTCCAGAAAGGCTCGATCTGCATCGCCCATCTGAAGCCTGTGTAGCCGACTTGAGTCAGTGTCGCTATGGTAAAGGGTGGCCGCAAGGCCAAGCTGCGCTCAAAGCTGTTGTGAATTTCAACCAGCTTGGCGAGACTTTCGTCCGGTCGATCGAAGAATATGTGCGTTTCGAAAGGCCTCGGGAAGATGTCCGTATCTCCGTACGCCGCGATATTTCTTAGAGCCGCTTGAGCAGCTTGGTCAAAGTTCATTGAGCGTCACCTTTGTCCCGACGTTTAGCTAGAATAATTCTAGCCTATCTGCCCTCCCATACAGCAAGCCCCTTGTTGCATAATCGCGTAAGGCAAGAATAGCGTTTAGTGAGGCGCATTCATTCGCCCCTGAGATGCTGACTGTCACGTTCTCGGCGACCTTCAAACATCTCCAGGATCGGCCGCGCAAGATACAACCGCCCCCAAGCCCGTCCCGTGATCTCCTCAAGCAAGCCTTCTCCCTGAAGGTAAGACACCGTCTGCCGAGCCGTGGGGTAAGAGACACTCAGCAGGCGGGCTGCTCGAGACACCGTGGCGAAGGGGTTGGCAAACAGCTCGTCCAGCAGGGCCACAGCGTTCGGCTTCTGGCGCAGACGCCGACGGAGATCCTCGTGCAGATCCATGATCCTCCCGGCCTGGCTTATCGCTTCCCAGGCGGTCTCTTCGACTCCGGCCAAGAAGAACCGGAGCCAGCCCGCCCAGTCTCCATCGGTCCTTACCCGCTGGAGAGCAGCGTAGTAATCGTGCCGGCGGGCCTCGAAGTAGGCCGAGAGGTAGAGCGCCGGCTGGGAGAGCCGGCCGCGCTCGATCAGGAAGAGCGGGATCAGGAGGCGGCCGACACGGCCGTTGCCGTTGCGGAAGGGGTGGATCGCCTCGAACTGCTCGTGCATTATCGCGCACTGGACCAAGTCGGGAAGACGCCCGCGGTCCTGGAGGAAAAGCTCCCAATTGGAGAGGGTCTCCCTCAGCCGTTCCGGCGGCGGAGGGACGTAGAGGGCCGTTGCCAGGGTGCTGCCGGGCGGGCCGATCCAGCTCTGCCAGCTCCGGAACTCTCCCGGGGTGGCGTGCCCTCCCCGGACTCCGCTCATCAGCCGCTCGTGGATTTCGCAGACCAGCCGCAGGGAGATCGGCAGCTCCCGCATGCGCTGAATGCCATACTCGAGGGCCTCGACGTACTGCCGGACCTCCTTCACGTCGGCATCGGGGGGGCGCTCGTCCTCCACCTCATCCAGCAGGAGGTCGGAGAGGCTCGCCTTGGTTCCTTCAATCCGGGAGGACAGCACTGCTTCCCGCCTCACATAGGGCGCAATCAGGAGGTGCGGGTTCGGCAGCCGCCGGCCGAGGCCCGACAGCTCGCTCAGCGCGGCGTCGGCACGGGAGAGGGCGAGAACCAGGTCGGCGTCGTAGACCAGATCCGGAGGCAGTGGCGCCGGCACGAAGGCCAAGTAGCCTTCGGCCGCCTCAACGAGGCTGCCCGCGCCTGGAGCCCGGAAGTCGTCTCGATTCAAGCAGACCTCTACCTTTGAAAGAGAACAGCCATTTCCTTTAAAAGCTCGGGTGGCTTTGAAAGGAGGCTTTCAAAGCTCGGGGAGCTTTTAAAAAAATCGGCCCTATTCTTTCAAAGCTCAGGCCGCTTTGGAAGGGGGCTTTCAAAGCTCGGCCTCCCTGGAGAGGCGCTCATGCCTCAAGGAATGGCACTTACCAGGCGTGCTAGCCTCGCCCTCATGCCCAGGACGAACGAGTTCTGCGACTACGTGGTGGATATGCTCTCGCCGCTGGGGCAGGCTTCGTACAAGTTCATGTTCGGCGGCTATGGGGTGTACGTGGACGGACTGATGATCGCCATCGTGGCGGACGACCAGCTCCTCCTTCGGGCGGACGACGAGAACCGGCCCGACTACGAGGGGCTCGGCATCGGACCGTTCCAGCCTTATGAGGGTAAGAGCCAATCCATGCCGTTCTATACCGTCCCCGACGAGGTCATGGACGACCCGGACGAGCTGGTCGAGTGGGCCCGCAAGTCCCTGGCCGCCACGCTGCGGATGAAGGCGAAGACCGGAAAGAAGGCAGGGAGAGCGAAGAAGCAAGGCGCCACACCAGAATAGGACCCAGCCAGCGCAGAGCGCTTACTCGGGGTGGCGACGGCTCCAATACTGCGGACGCCTTTTTTGGTGAGCCACGGCGGCTATCCAGAGCACCTCTTCGAGCTCGATGAAAACGACTGTGTAGGGGAATCGATGAACGAGACCCTTGCGGGTCTCCTTATCAGCCTGGAGGGGAAAAGCCCGGGGGTTCTGCTGGATACGTCGAACGACCGCCTCAACTTCTTGCCGGAGCTCGCGTCCGAGCCCGGGCCGCTCCCTCTCATAGAAGATGATCGCCTGGTGCAGGTCCCACTCGGCTTCCGAGTGGAAGATGACCCGCTTCACGAATTGCGCTCGCGCAACTCAGCAAAGACCTGCTCGGCAGGTTTTCCGTTCGCCTTGCCGCTCCGAATCTCGGCGACACGCCTCAAGATTTCCGCATCCCAGGCGGCGGCAACGCCCTCCTCCTCCGGCTCCAGCGAGCTGAGGAGAAAGTACGCTAGCTCTGCGCGCTCCTCCCTGGAGAGCTTCTCCAGTTGGTTCTTGTAGCCCTCGATGGTCAACGTTACACCTCCCTGGAGAATGCTAGCACAGCCTTCTCCAAAGCCGCTACAGGACGGGCAGGCAGTCGCGGATTTGCGAGTCGGTTTGCGGACACAGGATGGGGGGACGACTCCGTGCGGCCAGTCCCCCCTTGCCTGTCACTGGCCGGAAGGCGGCGGGGCGCCGCGAAGCGACGCCCCGCCAGAGGGGATCAGGCCTGGACGGCCCGGGCGGCGCTCGTGGGCTCGGCTTCCTGGACGGGAATCCGCATGCCGTAGAACGACCGGTAGACGAAGACCATCGAGATCACGAAGAAGATCGCCGCCGCGATCAGGCGCGGCGTGCGCTCCATCTCGACCGCCAGCTCCACGGCCAGCAGGCCGAAGAGCGTGGTGAACTTGATGATCGGGTTCATCGCCACCGAGGAGGTATCCTTGAACGGATCGCCGACCGTGTCGCCCACGACCGTGGCCGCGTGCAGCGCGCTCCCCTTCTCCTTGAGGTCCACTTCCACGATCTTCTTCGCGTTGTCCCAGGCGCCGCCGGCGTTCGCCATGAAGATCGCCTGGTAGAGACCGGAGATCGCAATCGACACCAGGTAGCCGATGAAGAAGAACGGCTCCAGGCAGGCGAACGCCAGGGTGGAGAAGAACACCACCAGAAAGATGTTGAACATCCCCTTCTGGGCGTAGGTGGTGCAGATCTCCACGACCTTCTTGCTGTCCTCGATCGAGGCCTTCTCGGAGCCCGTGTCGAGCCGGATGTTCTTCTTGATGAACTCGACCGCCCGGTAGGCGCCGGTCGAGACCGCCTGGATGGAGGCGCCGCTGAACCAGTAGATGATGGCGCCGCCGGTGATCAGTCCGAGCAGGAACGGCGGATGGAGCAGCGAGAGGTTGGTGACGAGGTCCGGCCTCAGCCCCTCCGTGAGCACCATGATGATGGAGAAGATCAGCGTCGTGGCGCCGACCACCGCGGTGCCGATGAGCACCGGCTTGGCCGTGGCCTTGAAGGTGTTGCCGGCGCCGTCGTTCGCCTCCAGGTGGTGCTTGGCACGATCGAAGTCGGCGTCGAAGCCGAAGTCCTTCTTGAGCTCCTGCTTGATGTTGGGCAGGGTCTCGATCATCGACAGCTCGTAGACCGACTGGGCGTTGTCCGTCACCGGGCCGTAGGAGTCGACCGCGATGGTCACCGGGCCCATGCCGAGGAAGCCGAACGCGATCAGGCCGAACGCGAAGACCGCCGGAGCGATCATCAGGGCCTCGGGACCGACCGGCAGGGTGCCGGCCACGCCGGCTCCGATGCCCATCAGGGCGACGATGGTCAGGCCCATCCAGTAGCCGCTGAAGTTGCCGGCGACCAGGCCGGAGAGGATGTTGAGCGACGCGCCGCCCTCGCGGGAAGCGATCACGACTTCCTTCACATGGCCGGACTCGACCGAGGTGAAGACCTTCACGAACTCGGGGATCAGCGCGCCGGCGAGCGTGCCGCACGAGATGATCGTCGACAGCTTCCACCACAAGGTCGGATCGCCGTTGAGCTCGGGGATCAGAAGATAGGAGATGAGGTAGGTGACCCCGATCGAGAGGATGGAGGTCAGCCAGACCAGCGAGGTCAGCGGCGTCTCGAAGTTCATGGTTTCGGCGTTGGCCCAGCGCGAGCGGGCGATGGCCTCGTTGATCCCGTAGGACACGCCGCTGGTGATGACCATCATGATGCGCATGACGAAGATCCACACCAGGAGCTGGATCTGGTTGTCCGGATTCGCCACCGCGAGCAGGATGAAAGTGATGAGCGCCACGCCGGTCACGCCGTAGGTCTCGAAGCCGTCGGCGGTCGGGCCGACCGAGTCGCCGGCGTTGTCACCGACGCAGTCGGCGATCACGCCGGGGTTCCTGGCGTCGTCTTCCTTGATGTTGAAGACGATCTTCATCAGGTCGGAGCCGATGTCGGCGATCTTGGTGAAGATGCCGCCCGCGATGCGCAGGGCCGCGGCGCCCAGCGACTCGCCGATGGCGAAGCCGATGAAGCAGGGACCGGCGTAGTCGCGCGGCACGTAGAGCAGGATCGCGAGCATGATGAGCAGCTCGGTGCTGATCAGGAGCATGCCGATGCTGATGCCCGCCTTGAGCGGGATGGCATAGGTCGGGAACGGCTTGCCCTGGAGGCTGGCGAAGGCGGAGCGGGAGTTGGCGAAGGTGTTGACCCGGATGCCGAACCAGGCCACGAAGTAGCTGCCCGCGATGCCCACCAGGCTGAAGAGCAGGATGGCCACCACCTTGGTCGCCTCGAAGCCGCGCAGCCAGCCGAAGTAGAAGATCATCACCGCGCCGATGAAGACCTCCAGCAGCAGGATGAACTTGCCCTGGGTGACCAGGTAGGTCTTGCAGGTCTCGAAGATCAGCTCGGAGATCTCCCGCATGGAGCGGTGCACCGGCATGTTCTTGAGCTGGACGTACATCATCAGCCCGAACAGCAGTCCGAGCACGCAGACGAGGAGGCCGGCCTGCAAGAGGGTGGAGCCGCTGATGCCGCCCAGGAACGAGACGTCCCCGAAGTCGGGAAGGACGAGGTCGGCTTCGCTGGCCGACGCGGGGGCCGCGCCCATGGCCGCGAGCAGCGCCATCACGCCGAGAAGCAGGAGCTTCTTGCGGGCCGGACTCGTCCGGTCGAGAAGTCTGGATACGAACATGGTATTCCTCCGAATCCTCCGGGATAGAAAGAGGCACAACGCGAGCCGAGAGCCGCCGGCGAGATCGCCGGAGGGCGGGGAGGCTGCGCTGGCCGGGCAATTCCTCAGGTTCAAGGCCCGCCGGCCGGCTCATGGTCCTCCCGGAGGAGAGGCGGAGCCGCGGGGCCGATCCGGTGGAAGGTATCACACTTCCGCCCCCATAGACCCTCCTCTATACTAGGCTCAACTGGAGTACTGCCCAGCAGGGACCGAGGGAGCGAGACCATGGAATTCCGTGAGCTCACCGAGCGCTACGACCTCGCCAGGATCCTTCATTCCGGACGTTCCGCCACGGTGATGCGGGCCACGGACAAGCGGACCGGGAAGGAGGTCGCGGTCAAGATGATCCAGGCCTCGCCGGCCGGCTTCGAGGAGGCCGCCGCACGCTTCGAGGCTTCCGCGGCGGCGCTCGCGGTCCTGCGCCATCCTTCGCTGCCCACCGTGCTCGACTCGGGGCTCACCCAGGACGGCGGCGCCTTCCTGGTGTTCGAGCTGCTGGAGGGGCGCACGCTCGACTCTCTCGCGGGCAAGCTGCCTCCCGAGTCCGGCATGGCGTTCCTCGGCCAGGCCCTGGACGGCCTCGAGGCGCTGGCCGCGCGCGGGCTCGCCCATGGCAACGTGTCGCTGGACAACCTCTTCGCCGTGGCCGGCGCGGACCGCGTTCCGCACGTGAAGCTGCTCGGCCTGGGCAGCGGAATTTTCCGGCATGGCGCAGCAGCGCCCGAGCTGGCCCAGGGCGGAGTGCCGACGGCCCGCTCGGACGTCTTCTCCTTCGGTCTCACCGCCTGCCATCTGCTCGGCTGCGGCGTAGCGCCGGGGGATTCCCCCGCGGTGCAGCTCCCATTCGCGCTCGCCTTGGAGGTCGAGAACGACGCGGCCTTCCGCGAGATCCTGGAGCGGATGCTGCGGCGCGATCCGGCCGAGCGGCCGGCCCTGCGCGAGGTCCGGGCGGCGTTCCGGCAGGCGCTCGGGCAGCAGGACGCCGTCGCGCTGATCCCGCCGGCAATGCCCGTGGCTCCCCCGGTGCCGGTGGCCTCTCCGGCGACAACGGTCCCCGTTCCGGTCCCGGTTGCTCCCGCTCCCGCTCCGATCCCGGAGGGGGAGGTCCTGCAGGAGATCAACGACGAGGTGCTGGATGCCTTGACCGCGCCCCCGCCGCCTCCCCCCGTGGAGGTTGCCGCAGCTCCGCCGCCACCCGCCCGCTCGAACCGGGCGGTCCTGTTCGGCGCGATCGCGGCGGCGGTGGTGGTCGCGGTGCTGGGGGGGATCTGGGGCCTCCGGAGGCCGCCCGAGCCAGCCCCGGTGTCGGCGGGTCCCACGGCACCTCCGATTCCGCCGCCGCCTTCGCCGCAGGCGGTGATGGCGAAGCTGGAGGAGGCGCGGATGCTCGTGGCCCAGGGCGAGGACCGCCGGGCGGAGGAGATCGTGCAGGCGCTCTCCTCCGTGGACCAGAGCGCGCTCCCGCCCGCGGCCTGCACCCGGCTGGCGGAGCTGGAGGGGCTGCTCGCCCTGCTCGCCGCGGACCGCCTCCCCTCGGATCTGGCGCGCGGGCTGAAGGAGGGGGACCTCGGATTGCTGCGCTCCGCGGTCGCCACCGGCTCAGGCCTCGGAGCGGACCTTCCCGCCGGGTTGCAAGCGGATTTCGAGCGGGCGCGCAAGCTGGTGGAGCTCCACCGGCTGATCGAGGCGGACGCGGCCGAGGGCCGGCATGCCGCGGTGCTGGAGCGCTTCGCCGAGCTCGAGGCGCTCGCGCCCGGGGTGAGCGATCCGCTGGAGCTGAGGGCCAAGGCGGCCCAGGCGCTGGAGACCGAGGCCGAGGCGCTGGCCGCCCAGGCGCGCTACGACGAGGCCCTGGCGAAGCTGGCGCCCCTGGAGGCGGCCTGGAAAGGGCGCGAGGGGCTGACCGCCCGGGCCGCGGCCTACCGCAAGTCGAAGGGCGACGAGCCGAAGCAGGCGGCTCTCCTCGCCTCGATCCCGGCCTGGGAGCGTCGCAAGAAGCCGCACGAGGCGCTGGACCTGCTGCGCGGCGTGGAGCCCACGCCGCATCTGCGCGCGCAGATCGAGGAGGCGCGCAAGCGGCTGGAGGGGCAGCTCGCCCAGCTCGACAAGGCGCCGCCGGAGATCACGCTGCGGGACGGCTATTTCCTGGAGTACTCGCGCGGCGCCGTGGTGGAGCTGAGCTTCCGCGTGTCGGACGACTACGAGGTGCGCAGCGTGAAGCTGATGGCCCGCCCGCCGGGCGGCAAGATGCGCGAGTACCCGCTGGAGGTCTCTCGCACCGCGGGCTACTACACCGCCGAGATGCCGTCGAGCTTCCACCAGAACGGCACGGTGGAGCTCTACGTGGTGGCCACGGACATCTCCGGGAACGAGGGACGGTTCGGGAGCGCGGACAAGCCGATGAAGCTGACGCGGATCGGGAGCAACCGGCTGTAGGGGGACCCCTCACCCCCTGGCCCCCTCTCCCATCCCCTCCCTTCCTCCGGGAGAGGGGGAACGCCTGCAGGTCTTGGTGGCTGATTCGAGCCGACTCGGTTCGGAAACGTCCCCCCTCTCCCGGGCGGGTGGGTGTGCGATGGGAGAGGGGGCCAGGGGGGGGCCAGGGGGTGAGGGGTCCTACATCCCCCGCCCGCCGCCCACGAGCGGCAGCCTTCCCACCGCCGCGTCCGCCTGGGCGACGGCCTTTTCCTCTTCTGTTTCTTCCTCGGGGGGCTCGGCCTCGCCGGGGTTGCGGAAGAGGTTCGATTCGAGGTTGTACTGGCGGGTGTAGAGCGCGTGGTACCGGCCGCCGAGGGCCAACAACTCCTCGTGCCGGCCGCTCTCCACGATCTGGCCGTGCTCCAGCACCAGGATCGTGTCGGCCCGGCGGATCGTCGAGAGGCGGTGCGCAATGACGAAGGTCGTCCTCCCCTTCATCAGCTCGGCGAGGCCCTGCTGGATCAGCGCCTCGCTCTCGCTGTCGAGCGACGAGGTCGCCTCGTCGAGGATCAGGATGCGCGGATCGGCCAGGATGGCGCGGGCGATCGCGACCCTCTGGCGCTCGCCGCCCGAGAGCTTCACCCCGCGCTCGCCCACGATCGTGTCGTAGCCGTCGGGCAGCCGCTGCACGAAGTCGTCGCAGTGGGCGATGCGGGCGGCCCGCAGTATCTCCTCGCTGGAGGCATGCGGCCGGGCGTAGGCGATGTTCTCCAGCACCGCCCCGTCGAAGAGGAAGTTGTCCTGGAACACCACCCCGAGATGGGAGCGGTAGTCGTGCAGGCGGACCTGGGAGAGATCCTGTCCATCCACCAGGATCGTGCCCGCGGTCGGGCGGTGGAACGCCGCGACCAGTCCGATCAGGGTGCTCTTGCCCGAGCCCGACGATCCCACCAGCGCGGTCGAGGTGCCCGGCCGTGCCAGGAAGGAGATGCCGCGCAGCACCGGCGTGCCCTCCTGGTACTCGAACCAGACGTCCTGGAACTCGATCCGGCCGTCGACGCGCGGCAGCGCCCTGCGGCTCATCTCGCCGGCGTCCTCGGGAGTCTCGTTGCGGAGCTCCCGGATGCGCTCCAGGCCCGCGAAGGCCTCGGTGAGCTGGCTGCCGACGTTGACCACCTGCATCACCGGTCCGACGAGCATGCCGAGGTAGAGGGTGAAGGCGAAGAACGAGCCGACCGTCATCCGTCCCGAGAGCACCTCGTTGGCGCCGACCGCCATCATGGTCACGCCGACGATGCCGAGCAGCAGCGTCGAGCTGGCGCCGATCAGGGAGAAGCTGGTGATCGTCCTGGCGATGTTGCGGAACAGGCGGTGCGCGCCCTTGGCGAAGACCAGGTTCTCGCGGCGCTGAGCGCCGTAGGCCTTCACCACCCGCACGCCGGAGAACGACTCGGTCAGCCGGCCGGCGATCTCGGCGTTGATCTTGGAGCGCTCGCGGAACAGCGGGCGCAGCGTCTTGAACGCCCAGGCCATGATGAGCGCGAAGAGCGAGAGGACGCCGATGGCGATCAGGGTCAGCTTGATGCTCAGATAGAAGAGGATGCCGAGCGCGAGCACGGCGGTGATGGAGCCGCCGACCAGCTCGACGAGCCCGTTCCCGACCAGGTTGCGGATGCCCTCGGCGTCGTTCATGACCCGCGAGAGCAGGGCGCCGGCCTTGGTCTGCTCGAAGTAGCCCACGGAGAGGCTGCCGACGTGGCGCTGCACTCCGCGGCGCATCTCGGTGATGGAGCGTTGAGCGGCCTTGCCCAGGACCTGGGAGAGGGAGAAGGAGGTGATCCCCTGGATCAGGGTGGCGCCGCCCGCGAAGAAGAGGAGCTGGGTGAGGAGCTCGCGGTTGCCCTTGCCGATGACCTCGTCGAGCAGGTCCTTGGTGGTGTACGGGAGAACCAGGCCCGCGAGGCGGTTGATCAGCATCAGGCCGAGGCCGAGAGCGAGACGGCCCTTGTGGGCGCGCACCAGCTCGCTGGCATCGGCGAGGACGACGCGGAACGAGAGCGGCTTCTTGGGCTTCTTCCTGTCGCCCTCCCGTTCGCCGGGCTCCTGGCCGGAGCGGCGCTGCCTGGACGAGACGAGACCCCCGAACAGGCCGGGGCGAGCGGCTCGGGACGAAGGAGAGGGCGGCGGGGCGGCGGTCGGTTCGACAGACATAAGGCTGTCACGATAACACCCCCCCTCCCTGCTTCATTTCCCTCTCGCCCGCACCTCGATCCCGTCGTCGAGCTTCAAGTCCACCTTGGCGCCGCGCTCGATCGTGACCTCCTCGCCGGGGGTCTTCGAGGCGATGGCCGCTCCGGCCGCCGCGCCGATGATGGCGCCGATCACCGCGCCGCGGGAGCGGTCCTTGCGGCTGAGCACCCGGCCGAGGATCGCTCCTCCGGCCGCCGCGCCGCCGATCGTGGCCGCATCCTTGCGCGTCTCGCTGCGCCCCTCGGTCACGAACGAGGCCTGGATCGGGACCGTCTGACCCGACGGCAGCACCAGGTCGGTGAACTTCAGGCCGAGCTTCGCCTGACCGCCCACCTTGCGCAGGGGCACGGCCTCGGTGACCACGCCCACGACCTCGGAGCCGGCCGGAATGCCGACCGCGCCGTCCGTGGACACGTCCGAGGAGACGCGCGCCCGGAAGATGTCGCCCGCTTCGCTGGTCTGGCTGGAGACGCTCTCGAGGAGCTCGACCTCCATCACCGTCCCGGCCGGGACGGTCACGACCAGCGGAGCCGGACGCGGCTCCTCCTCTTCGCGGGCCTCGCGCTCCGGCTCGATCCCGGGCGCCTCGCGCGACTCTTCATCCCGCGGCTCGGCGATCTCTTCGGTCCGCTCGGGCTGGACGGGCTCCGGTCTGGTTACCGGCGGCGGTTGAGGAGCGCGAGCCTGGCGCTCCGGCTGGCGCGTCGGCTCCCGGAGCCGGCGCTCGCGGGCGTCGAGCTCGGCCTGGCGCTCGGCGAGCTGCCGCTCGCGCGCTTCGAGATCCTGGCGCGCGCCCGCGTCCTCGCCGGTCTCGGGCTCCACGACCACGACTCTCTCCTCGGGCTGGATCTCGGGGTCCTGGGTGACCACGGTCTCTTCATCCTGCGCATCCTGCTGGACGGCAACCCGGTCGCTCTCCGGCTCTTCGGACTGGCGGCAACCCATGCCGAACGCCGAAAGGCCCAGGAGGAGGGCCAGGAGGAAGGGTTGGAATCTGACGTTTCGCATGGGAAGAGACAAGAGCAAGGGCGGTGCCATGCCGGGTGGCGGGAGGAAGGTGCGGGAAACAAGGGAGTTATCCGCGCCGGGGAAGCGAGCGCACGTCCTCTGCCGGGGACGCCCGGTCACTTCCGGCGCTTGCGCGGGAACGGGATGACGCTGGCCGGCTTCGCCGGCTCGGGCGGCTCGGGCTCCGGTTCCGGCTCGGCCTCGGGCGGCGGGAAGCCGGCCACCCGGCCGGGCTCGAACGCCATGCCGAGGTTGGCGGCCGGGTCCTGGAACTCCATCAGCGCGGCGAAGGGGACGGTCAGCCGCTGGCGCGCCGCCGCGAAGTTGAGGGAGACGGAGAACGCGGTCTCGTCCACCGCCAAGTCCCAGTACTGGTTCTGCAGGATGATCCGGACCGCCTCCGGATACTGGTCGCGCAGGAAGGCCGGAATCACGACGCCGGGATGGTCGGTGCTGAAGGTGATGTAGAAGTGATGCTCGCCGGGCAGGCCGTTCTCGGCCACGTACGCGAGCACCCGGCGGACCATGTCGCGCAGGGCATCCTGCAGGAACCCCGGGTAGTCGAGGGAGTCGGCTTCTTCGGCCACGGCGGGAGCATAAAGGAAAAGGACCACAAGGACACCAGGGACCTCAAGGACCTCAAGGACGGTCTCTGTTGTCCTTGTGGTCCTTGGTGTCCCTGATGTCCTTTTCAGGGAAGCTCCACCGTCCCCGCCGGGGTCCACGGCCCGCAGCGCAGCACCCGCCAGGCGGCCAGGCCGGTCCCCTTGAGCGCGCCGTATTTCCGGATCGCTCCTTCGGCGTAGTGGCTGCAGGTCGGCTTGAAGCGGCAGCGCACTCCGGCCTTGCGGTTCAGGATCGAGAACGTGGCCTGGTAGACGTCGATCGCGCCGAGCAGCACCCGCGCCGACACCTGGGCCGCGGGCGGCCGGGAGAAATCGAATGCCAGCAGCAGCAGGAGCACCAGCGCGGCGATCGCCGCTTTTCTTTTGCGGGTCACCAGGGAAGCGTGCCTGTCGAGAGGCGGCCGACCCAGAGGGCGCAGAGCACGGCGAGATGGGCGAGCACCGCCCGCTCCACCCAGGCCGGCCGCGGCGGAGGAAGATCGCGCAGGGCCGCGCGACCCCAGGCGAGCCAGATCAGCAGGAATTCGGCGGCGAGGACCGGCGCGAGCGGATGGGCGGCCAGGGCCGCGGTCCACTCCCCCTTGGCGAGATGCGCGAAGGCGCGCGTCAGGCCGCAGCCGGGGCAGGGAATGCCGAGCACGCGGCGGGAGAAGCAGACCGAGCCCTCCGGCCCGGAGGCGGGGACCCAGACGTGCAGGATCAGCGCGCCGGCGAGACCGGCGAGCCCCGCCAGAGCCCAGAGCCAGGCGCTCCGGCGGTTCGCCATGTCAGTAGCGGTTCGCCATGGCGGTGAGCACCGCCAGTCCGCCCAGGAAGAAGACCCAGAAGGCGAAGAAGGCCAGGATGAGCGTGCCGACGATCCCGAGGATCACGGCGATCTGGGCGAGGCTCTCGCCCGCCTTGGGCGAGCGCCCCTCCCGGATCGCCTTCTGCTCCTGGCGGCCGAGGTACCAGGCGATCGGCGACAGCAGATGGCAGCAGGTGAAGAAGCCCAGGAGCGACACGATGAGCGCCGTGATCGCCTGACTGCTGGCGGATTCCGGTGTCAGCCCGTCGCCCTGGACCGTCATGACGACCTCCTTAGAAGCGGTTCGCGAAGTCGCTCAGGCCCGGGATGATCAGCCGCTGCCCGTTGACACCCTTCACGATCGCCAGGATGTGGACGACCAGGACCACCACCCAGAAGACCGAGGAGGCCATGCAGCCGGAGCAGCCCGCATCCCCGAAGGCGACGATCCCGCCGACGACCGAGATCAGGGTCGCGATGATGATCTCGGCGACGAAGAGGACCAGGCCGTGCTTGGCGTGCCACTGGACCTCGCGGTCGTCTTTCTCGACCAGCAGCGGGATCAGCGCCAGCAGCCCGAAGTACGAGAGGACGATCATGATCGTCCGGTTCGGGCTGACCGATCCCGGACCCACGGGTCCTCCGGAGGATGGCGGCGACGGTGGCGGTGGCGGCGGCGGGTTGTACGACGGAGGAGGTGGAACGGTCGGCTCGCTCATCGAGGCCACTCCTTTCAGAGAAGGATATTCGGGTTCATGCAGAGGGCAGTCTACACAACGATCCCCAGGTCCGCCAGAGCCTCGCGCAAGGCGTCCCGGCGCTCTTCGTGAACGGCGAGAACCAGTTGCGCAGCCTCTGCGTAGACCTCGCTCTCCAGCTCGACCTCCGGCGGATGGATCAGCCGCTTGACCGCGCCCACCTTCTCATAGGGTATCCGAAACGAAATCCGCACCGTGGGCACCCGCTGCGCGATCGGCAGGCCGGCCAGGGCTTCCCGCGCGGCGCCGGCATAGGCCCGGGCGAGACCTCCCTTGCCCAGCTTCGTGCCGCCGAACCAGCGCACCACCACGGCCAGGACGTCGGAAAGGCCGGCGCCGCGCAGCACCTGGAGGATCGGCACCCCGGCCGTGCCGGACGGCTCGCCCGCGTCCGAGCTGCGCTCGCGGGGCGGCGAGCCGAGCCGCCAGGCCCAGCAGTGATGGGAGGCATCGGAGTATTGGAGGGCGAGGCGGGCGAGCGCGGCCCGGGCGGCCTCCTCGTCGGCGGCGGGTCCGATCCAGGCGAGGAAGCGCGAGCCCTTCTCGCGCAGCTCGCCCCGGGACTCGCCGGCCGGAGCCGGGTACGAGCCCGGGCTCATCGGGCGCGGGCCTGCTCCACCACCCGGTCGTAGATCGCGCGGTAGCGCGCCACGATCGGCGCCTGGCCGTAAACCTCGACCGCCCGCTTCCGGCCGGCCGCGCCGAAGGCCTTCCGCATCGGCTCGTCCGTGAGCAGCTTCAGGGCCGACGCCGCCATGGCCTCGACGTCCCCGACCTCGTGCAGGAAGCCGTTCTCGCCGTGGATGACGACCTCGGGGAGCCCGCCGACCGCGGTGGCGATCACCGGCACCTCGCAGCTCAGCGCCTCCAGCGCCGCGAGCCCGAACGACTCGGTCTCCGACGGCAGGAAGAACAGGTCGGCCCCGACCAGCACCTCCTCGATCAGCGGCAGGCTGCCGATGAAGGTGATCGAGTTGCAGGCGTCCGTGTCGCGGCAGTGCTGCTCCACCCGGCCGCGCTCCGGGCCGTCCCCCACCATGAGCAGGCGGCAGGGGACGTGCGAGCGCAGGCGCAGAAACACGTCCACCACGTCGAGCACCCGCTTGAGCGGACGGAAGTTCGAGATGTGGACCAGGGTGCGCTCACCCGGCTTCGCCCAGCGGCGGGCGCCCGGCGAATCCCGGGTCAGCTCGTAGCGCTGCGGATCGATGAAGTTGGGCACCACGTCGATGCTGTTGCGGATGCCGAGCTGCTGCATGGTGGTCTGGCGCAACGACTCGGACACCGCGGTCACCGCGTCGCTCTGCACGATCCCCCAGCGCGTGGTCTCCAGGTAGGCCGGATCGTTGCCCACCAGGGTCACGTCCGTGCCGTGCAGGGTGGTCACCACGGCGAGCGGTTGGGGCGCCACGATCTGCCGGGCCATGACCGCGGAGACCGCGTTGGGGATGGCGTAGTGGACGTGCATCACCTCGAGCTGCTGATGCCGCGCCACTTCCACCATCTTGGTCGAGAGCGCCAGCGAGTAGGGCGGATATTCCGCGAACAGGGGATAGGTCGGCGTGACCACCTGGTGGAAGAAGATCCGCGAGCTGTTGAGCGACAGCCGGGAAGGGAGCGCATAGCTGATGACGTGGATCTCGTCCCCGCCGTCGGCGAGCGCCATGGCGAGCTCGGTCGCGACGATGCCCGAGCCGCCGTAGGTCGGATAGCAGCTGATGCCGATCTTCACCGCAAGCCTCCGGGAATGATCGTGGACAGGTCGGCCACCGCCAGGGGGACCCGGCTCCAGAACGGCTCGCCCAGCTCCACGTTGATCAGGAGCCCGAAATGCCGGGCCCGGCCCTCGACCGCCAGCCAGAACTCGCGCGACGACACCTTGGTTTCAGCCTTCTTCTCTCCGGCCCCGGCCTGGTAGAGCTGGCTGCGGTAGGCGCGCAGGGCCTCCAGCTTGGTCTCCCAGACGGACGAGACGTCGACGATGAAGCTCGGCTCGAACAGGTCGTGCTGCATGTAGGAAAAGACCGCGCCGGGCCGGTAGGGGGGCCCGCCCTCCGGGTGCCGGTTGCGGAGCCCGGCGTAGAAGCTCGCCGACTGGACGAGCTGGTGCGAGCGGTGATGGTCCGGGTGGCGGTCGCCCGGGCTCGGCGCGAGCACCAGGTCGGGCTGCCAGGCGCGGAGGCGCTCGATCAGGGCATCCTCCTCGGCTTCGCCCGTGCGGAACGCGCCGTCGCCGCAGTCGAGGAAGCCGACCTCGGACGCTCCGAGCGCCTTGCCCGCGTCCTCCGCCTCCTGTTGCCGCTCCTCGACCGTGCCGCGGGTCCCCCGCTCGCCGCGGGTCAGGTGGAGGATGCCCACCTTCTTCCCCTGCTTCGCGAGCAGCGCGAGCGTGCCGCCGCAGCCGAGCTCGACGTCGTCCGGGTGGGAGCCGATGGCCAGGACGTCCAGCTTCATAGCGTGGGCTCCATGCAGTCCGGACAGGTGATCTGGAGAACCCGGGGATCGAGGCCCATCTGCTCCCAGAAGCTCTGGACCAGCCGGCCGCCGTACTTGCCCTGGAAATGGGCGGAGGCCACGACGCGCTCCTGCGGCTTGCCCAGGGGGAGGCAGCTCTCGCGGAGCTGCTGCACGCGGCGGTTCAGGGTTTCGTTGCGGCGGGCCGCGGCCGAGGTGGCCTTCTCCGCGAACGTGTCCAGGGCGCGGAGGATCTGCTCGCGCGTCTTCTCCAAAGGCCGCTGGAGGTCGGGGTCGGCCGGGCGCAGCTCGCCCAGCGCCTCCTCGACCCGCCGGCGGACGGGCGCGACGAAATCGTCCCCTTCCAGGCTGGCGAGCGCATGGTCGAGGTCGTGCTTCGAGCCCATCAGCGTCTCCAGCGACAGGCCGGTCTCGGCCAGCCGCTCCATCTGCTTGGGCTCGACGACCAGCGCCTGGGGGCGCAGCGCCACCCACGGGGATTCCACCTCCAGCACCTCGTGCACCGCCGCCGACTGGCCGATGTAGGAGAGCTCGCCCGGCCCCAGGAGATGGAGGAAGGTGCCGAGCACCGCATCCTGGATCGCGGGCCGGGCCAGCACGCCGGGAGAGAGCACGCCCGGGTTCTCGTCCGCAATCTGGAGCAGGTCTTTGGCGTCCCCTCCGTCTTCCCTCCCGCGCAGTGCATAGCCGGACTCCCCCCGCCACTCGATCCGCCGGCGCTCGCCGCGGGAGAGAAGAAACAGCGGGCTCGTGCCGCGCTGCGGGCTGACCTGGAGGGTGTAGCCGCGGCGCTCGATCTCCGCGTCCCGGCGCTCCAGCGCCTGCTCCACGTCCTTGCGCCGCTCGACCAGGCGCTTCAGCCAGGGGCGCTGGGCGGACTTGAGGGCGGGGCTCATGGCGTCGAGGAGGAGAGGGCAGTGGCGACCGAGGAGATGGGCCATGAGCCTACAGAACGCCTCGCCGAAGCGGGCGTCGGGCCGGTACCACTGGCCGATCGTCCGCATCCACTCGGCATAGCGGTCTCCCGGCACGGCCTCGGCGATCCCCTGGAGCACGCCGTCCATGCCCGGACCGAGCGCGCGCATGCCGACCGGCGTGAGCGGCTCCGGGTCGGGACCGAGGTCGAAGGTGCGCGGCCCGTCCGGGGTGAGCACGGTGGCGTTGGAGACCTCGGCCCAGTCGTGGTCCTCGGTCGCGACCCAGAACACGGCCACGGCGCTCTCGCCCTCGGCTTCGAGAGCGGCGGCCCAGCGCGCGGCGGCCACCATCTTCGAAAAGGCGTAGAGCGGTCCGCCGAGGAGGCCCGGCTGCTGGCCGGTGACCACAACGCGGGTGGCGGGATCGGCGAGCTTGCGGCTGAGCTCGTCGGCCCGCGGGTTGCCATAGCCCCGGTTGGCGATGGCGAGAGCATCCGCCAGCTCGCGCCGGGCGCCGGGCAACGCGGGACCGGTCGGAGTCCGGCCCGGCGCCAGGAAGCGCAGCGGCGCGAGGAGATCCAGGTCGCGGCCGGCGAGGTAGGCGGATGGCAGGGCCGGGAGCAGCCCGGCCGCGGCGAGATCGACCCGCATCTCAGGCCGGCTTGTGACCGAGGAGGATGAGGCGTTCGCTGTCACGCTCGTAGGAATCTCCTTGAAAGTTGCCGTAGAGGCCGTCGACCTCCAGCCCTGCCCAGCGCAGGCCGATGGTCACCTCGTCGGGCTGGTAGAGCCGCACGCTCTCGCGGAAGGTACGCGGGCCGGCGCCCGGGGTTTCGATCGAGATGCTCTTGTCGACCCTCTGGACGACGGGATCGTACCAGCGCTCGATCACGGCGCGCCCGCCCTCCATCTCCACGACGTCCCGGGCCTTCAGGCCGGCGAGCACGGGCCCGGGGTTCAGGAGGTCGATCAGGAAGCGTCCGCCCGGCGCCAGGATGCGGACGATCTCCTCCAGCACCCGGAAGTTCTCGCGCTCGCGCTCGAAGTAGCCGAAGGACGTGAAGAAGTTCAAAACCCAGTCGAAGCTGCCGTCCACGAAAGGAAGGCCGCGCATGTCGCCCGCGACCGGCGGCAGGCCGCGCTCCCGCATGCGGGCGAGCAGCGTGAGGGACAGGTCCACGCCCAGGGTGCGGTAGCCGCGCCGCCGGAGCACCGCGGTGTGCCGGCCCGACCCGCAGGCGAGGTCGAGCACCGCCCTTGGTTTGGGTCCTCCGCCGAGCCCGCGCTCCACGAAATCGACGTGCTCCTCGGCCTCCGACTCGTCCCGGTGGGAGTAGAGCTCGATGTACTCCTCGCCGAACCAGTCCTTGTACCAGGGCATCCATCCTCCCGCCGCGCCGGGGCAGCGGTATGCTACACCCATGGGCCTCGACTGGCGCCTCGACTGGCGTCTTGACTGGATTGCCATCCCCGGCGGCACCTTCCGCATGGGCGGCGGCCCGCGGGACAACGAGAACCCCGCGCACGAGGTGCGCGTGCGGCCGTTCCGTCTGGCCCGCACCCAGGTGACCCGGGAGGAGTACCAGCGCTTCCTCGACGCGACCGGCCGCCCCGCTCCGCCATTCTGGCACGACCCCGCCTTCGCCCATCCGCGCATGCCCGCGGTCGGCCCCTCCTGGGAGGATGCCCTGGCCTACTGCCGCTGGCTTGGCGTCCGTCTCCCCAGCGAGGCCGAATGGGAGCGGGCGGCGAAGCTGGACCGGGACGTCCTCTATCCCTGGGGGAACGATCCGCCCGAATCGCTCCCCGACTATGCAAGCCGCTGGCAGGAAGGCCCCGAACCCGTGGACGCCTATCCCTCCCTCCATCCGCTGGGCCTGCTCGGCCTGGGGGAGAACGTCCACGAGTGGTGCTCGGACTGGTACGACCCGCGCTATTACGAGGTTTCCCCGGTGGACGATCCCCGGGGTCCGGACTTCGGCACCCGGCGCTCCTCCCGGGGCGGCTCGTGGCGGCACCAGATCAAGGTGAGCCGCTGTGCCGCGCGCTCGGCGATCCCGCCCCACATGCGCTACGCCGACTACGGCTTCCGGGTCGCCATGGAGGCATCATGAAGCCGTCGCGCCGGGCCGTGCTGGCGGCCGTCATCGTCGGGGTGATCCTCCACACGGCGACGGTGCTCTTCGTCTGGAGCTCCTGGGGCTACTTCGGCAGGGCGAACGTGCTCACCTGGATCGACTTCCCCGTCTCCATGACCTACCTCGATCTCGAAGGCGACGCCATGCTCGGCTGGAGCCTGGTGGCCGGCGGCCTCCAATGGGCGGCGATCGCCGCGCTGCTCACGCTCTGGGTGGGGAGCACCACCCACCGGCGGCGGGCGGGGTAAAAAAGGACTTAAAGGACCCAAAGGACACCAAGGACAGAGCTGTCCTTTGTCCTTTTCGTCCTTTAAGTCCTTTTGGTCCTTTCCTCACCCGGAATGCCTGCCCCCGCGACCCCGGTTAGAATACCCGCCATGGTGCAAGTGGGCCCCGTTTTCGTCGATCCCCCGCTCTGGCTCGCGCCGATGGCGGGGGTCACCGACCGCGATTTCCGTCTCCTCGTGCGGCGGATCGGCGGCGTGGGCGTGGTGTCCATGGAGTTCATCTCCTCCAAGGCGATCGTCAACGGCAACAAGAAGACCCGGGAGCTGATGCACTTCTCCCCGGAAGAGCGCCCGCTGGCGATCCAGATCTACGGCTCCGATCCCGAGGCCATGCGCGAGGCCGCGATCGTCGTCGAGGGGATCGGCGCCGACATCTGCGACATCAACATGGGCTGCCCGGCGAACAAAGTCCTCAAGGGGTGCGCAGGCGCGGCGCTCATGGGAGATCTCAAGCTCGCCGAGACCATCGTGCGCACCGTCCGGGACGCGATCCGCATCCCGCTCACGGTCAAGTTCCGCCTGGGCCTGGACGACTGCCGGCGCAACTACCTGGACCTGGGGCGGATCTGCGAGGCCAACGGGGTCGCGATGGTCGCCATGCACGCGCGCACCGCGCGCCAGATGTTCGACGGCCAGGCCGACTGGTCGCACCTGGCGCAGCTCAAGGAGGCGCTCTCGATCCCGGTGATCGGCAACGGCGACGTGCGGGAGCCGGAGGATGCGCTCCGCATGATGGCCGAGACCGGCTGCGACGGCGTCATGGTCGGCCGCGGCGCCACCCGCAACCCGTGGCTCTTCCGCCAGATCGCGGCGCGGATGGCAGGCGCCCGGGTCACCGAGCCGACGCTCGAAGACCGGCGCGATCTCATCCTGGAGCATTTCCGGATGGTGGCCGGGCGCGAGAACCCGCAGTTCGCGCTGCACAAGCTGCGCAAGTTCACCGGCTGGTACACCCACGGCCTGCCGAACGGCCGCAAGCTCCGCCAGGCGATCAACACGATCCCGGACGTCGAGAGCTTCCTGGTCACCGTCGAGTCCTTCCTCGCCGAGCTGCTGGTCGAGCAGGCGGCTTGATGCCCGAGCACGCCCTCACGCTGGAGCAGCGTCCCGACGCGGCCCTGGCCGCCCTGCGCCGTGCCGCGGACGACTGGGGAGCCGAGCTGCAAAAAGAGGACGGCGAGCTCCGGCTCTACCTGCCGGTGATCCACGGGCTCCGCCGCGGCCTGATCGCCGGGCCGGTGCAGGTCGAGCCCGCCGGGGACGGCGCGCGGGTCGTCTTCCGGCCCGAGGAATCGGACCTCTCGCTCCAGATCGCGCCGGTGATCGTGCTGCTCCTGGCCGTGGCCGGAGCGGCGCTCGCGATGCTCTGGCCGTTCTTCCCGAGGCTCCTGCCGCTGTCGCCGCTGGGGGCGATCCTGGCGCTGGGCGGCTGGTTCCTGGTCCTCTCCCGGCTGCGCACCAGCGGCGCGGAAGAGTTCCTGGGGATGGTGGGGGTCGAAGCCGAGGCGGGTCCGCCGGCGCGGGCGGAGGAATAGGAATCTCCGGCGCCGGTCTGCGGTTATACTCAGGGCAGCACGGTTCTTTCAAAACTTGGGGGCGTACCGGTTTCGACGGGGAACAAAGCGGAGCGAGGGTAGCGTGTCGAATGCCGCCCGTAAGGCGGAAAAGTAACTGCGAACGACAACTTCGCCCTCGCGGCCTAAATAACCGCGACGTCCGGGTGGGGAGCCCTGATCCACGGCGCTCTTCCAGGACGACACTTGTAGTGGATCTAAGGTTGCGGCAGCCTCGGGCCGCTTCCGGATAACGTAGAGGCTGGCCGCCGCGTCGGAGTGCCCTGCTCCAAAACGCGACCGGCGAGAACCAAAACACCAGGGATACGCACGTAGAAGCCTTCGATACGCGTTTCTCGGACGTGGGTTCGACTCCCACCGCCTCCACCATCATCTCTTCCTGCTTTTCACCTCGCCTATACTGAAATCGGCCGGGAAGCCCTCCGGGCCGATTTAAGGTCCTCAGATCGGATTTGAGCCTCTAAAATCGGCCCGAAGCTCCTTGAATCCGATCTAAGCGGCTTCCGGCAAATTTCAAGAGCCTTCGATCCGGCCGAAGGTCCAAAAATCCGGTCTAAGCTCCAAAAATCCGGTTTAAGCCTCTAAAATCCGATCTAAGCGGCTTGATTCGGATTTAAGCCGCTTGAATCCGATCCAAGCTCCTTGATTTTTTCCGAAAGGCGCTTAGATCCGATCCGAGCTCCTTGGATCCGATTTAAGCCTCTTAAATCCGGTCCAAGGCCGGGCTTTCAGGCCGTGCCCTCACCCGAACGCCGCCGCGATGCTCTCTTCATACGGCGGCTTCAGCACGCCCACCTCGGTGACGATCGCCGTGATCAGCTCGGCCGGGGTTACGTCAAAGGCGAAGTTCATGGCCTGCGTGTCGTCCGGCGCTACCCGAGTCCCGAAGACCTCCGTCACCTCCGATCCCTGGCGCTCCTCGATCGGGATCGCGGCGCCGTTCGGCGTGTTGCGGTCGATCGTCGAGAGCGGCGCGGCCACGTAGAAGGGGACTCCATGGCGGTGGGCCAGGACCGCCACCGTGTAGGTGCCGATCTTGTTGGCCGTGTCGCCGTTGGCCGCGATGCGGTCGGCTCCCACCACGATCCGGTCGACCAGCCCCTGCGCCATGAGCGTGCCGGCGCTCGAATCCGTGACCAGGCGAAAGGGGATGCCCAGGCGCTTCATCTCCCAGGCGGTGAGGCGCGCGCCCTGGAGCAGGGGGCGCGTCTCGTCCACCCAGACCATGCCGACCTTGCCCCCCTCCCAGGCCGACTGGATCACCCCGATCGCCGTGCCGTAGCCGGCGGTCGCTAGCGCTCCCGCGTTGCAGTGTGTCAGGACCCGGTTGCCCGGCGCGAACAGCTCGGCGCCGTGCTCGCCGATCCTGCGGTTCACCCGCACGTCCTCGGCGTGCACCTCGTGCGCCCAGTCCAGGAGCGCCTGCCGGGCCGCTTCGGGTCCGCGGTCGCGGTTCTTCTCATACACGTCCCGGCCGCGGTCCAGGGCCCAGCGCAGGTTCACGGCGGTCGGGCGGGTGCTCCCGAGGAGCTTCGCGACCTCGTCGAAGCGGTCCGCGCCGAGCACCAGCCCGTAGGCCGCGGCCACTCCGATCGCCGGCGCGCCGCGCACGGCCAGGCAGCGGATGGCGTCGGCGACCTGCTCGGGGGTCCGGCAGTCGAGCCAGGTCTCCTCGACGGGCAGGCGCGTCTGGTCGAGGAGCTGCAGGGAGTCCTGGTGCCAGCGGATGGGGGTGAAGGGCTCGCTCATGGGAGGGCTATGTTACGGGTGCTAGAATCCGCCCGCAAATCTGGGGAGGGTTTTTCAGTGAAAGGCGATTCCAGGCATCTCGGATTTTCGACGCGCGCGATCCATGCCGGGCAGGAGCCCGACCCGCGCACCGGGGCCGTCGCGGTCCCGATCTACCAGACTTCGACCTACGTTCAGAAGGGGCTCGGCGAGCCCGTGGAGTACGAGTACGCCCGGGTGCAGAACCCGACCCGGTTCGCCCTGGAGGCGAACCTCGCGTCGCTCGAAGGCGGAATCAGCGGCCACGCGTTCGCCTCCGGCATGTCCGCCATCTCCTGCCTGGTGACGCTGCTCAAGACCGGCGACCACGTGGTGGCATCGCAGAACGTCTACGGCGGCACGTTCCGGTACTTCACCAGGATCATGGAGAACTACGGCCTCACCTTCTCCTGGGTGGATGCCACGGACCTCGGAAACATCGAGGCCGCGATGACGCCGCGGACGAAGATGGTCTACGTCGAGACGCCGACGAACCCGGTCATGGAGATCGTGGACCTCGCCGGCTCGGCGGAGCTCGCGCACTCCCGCGGCGCGTTCCTGGCCGTGGACAACACCTTCCTCTCCCCCTACTTCCAGCGTCCGCTGGAGCACGGGGCGGACGTGATCGTCCACTCCACGACCAAGTTCATCAACGGCCACAGCGACTCGATCGGCGGCGCGCTGATCCCGGCGCGGCCGGAGCATAGCGAGTGGTTCTACTTCGTGCAGAAGTCGGCCGGCGCGATCCTGTCGCCGTTCGATTCGTTCCTGGTGCTGCGCGGGATCAAGACGCTCGCGGTGCGCATGGACCGCCACGAGCAGAACGCGCGCGCGATCGTGGACTGGCTGGTGAAGCACCCGAAGGTGAAGCAGGTGCTCTGGCCGGGGCTGCCCGGCCATCCCGGGCACGAGACCCACAAGCGGCAGGCATCCGGGTTCGGATCCATGATTTCGATCGAGATGGGGAGCTTCGCGGCGGCCAAGGCCATGCTCGACCGGGTGCGGGTGATGAGCTTCGCGGAGAGCCTGGGCGGCGTCGAGAGCCTGATCTCCCACCCGGCGTCCATGACGCACGCCTCGATCCCGCCGGAACGGCGGGCCGAGATCGGCGTCACGGAAGGCCTGGTGAGATTGTCGGTGGGGATCGAGGACGTCAAGGATCTTCTGGACGACTTGGATCAGGCGCTTGAGGCGGTGTAGCTAGAACTCGGAATCGTCGGGGTCGGCGTATTCCAGCTCCTCTTCCGCTTCGTCGGAGAAGTCGGCCTGCTTGTCCACGCTGCTCCGGATCCAGTCGAGGAAGTTGGCCTCGCCGTGGGTGACGTGGAAGGAGAGGATCTCCGGGAGGTCGTAGCTGTGCAGCTCCCGGATGGTCGCCGACACGCCTTCGAACTCCTCCTCGAGGGTCTTGATGACGAGCAGGAGCTCGCCGTCCTTGCAGATCTTCCCTTTCCAGCGGTAGACGGAACGCACGCCGGGCATGACGTTGACGCAGGCGGCCTGGCGACGTGCCACGAGCTCGCGCGCGATCTGGTAGGCCTGCTCTTCGGTTCCGACGGTGGTGACGACGACGATCGCCTGCATCGTAATTCACGTTACATGCTCCTCAAGGGCGAGTCAATCGGAAGACGACCCTACTTCCAGACCTCTTCCTCGAAGTCGTAGACCACCACCTTCACCTTGCCCGTCCGCCCCGTGACCCGCACGGCCGCGAGGCCGCTCAGGCCGTCGGTCAGGAAGACGGTGCCGGGCGTGGCCGTGCCCAGCGGACCGAAAGAGGCGAGGTTGGAATTGTTGAAGCGGATCGGGTCGTCGCCGTTGCGCACCCAGCTGCCCGGCGACGCCGGATCGCGGACGAGCCGTCCCGGCGGGAACCCGAAGCGCACCTGGGTGCCGAGCAGCTCCAGCCGCTGTGGCGGCGCGATCATCGGGTCCACCCCGAGATCGATGTCGCGGTTGAGGACGCCGTCGCCGTCGGCATCCCGGTAGAGGGCGTAGGTGGCATGGCCGTCCGGCCGCGGCCGGAACTTGAGCGCCACGTTGGCGCACCGCCGGACCGCGAAAGCCCGCGCCAGGCGCATCGCCCCGACCACCTCCTCGGCCGCCAGCCGCATCCGCCACTGCCCCGAGATGCGGAGGAACGACGGCACGGTCAAGCCCGCCATGATCAGGAACAGCGCGAGCACCACCAGCAGCTCCACGAGCTGAAAACCCCGTTCGGATCTCTTCATGGTCAGGTCTCCGGAAGAGAGAAGGGGCGGCCGTTTCGCCGGCCGCCCCGCCCGCTCCAGCTAGCGCTCGCCCTCCTTCTCCTGCTTCTCCTTCTTGTCCTTCGCCGGCGGGGCGGCCTTGCCCGCCTTGACCTTCTCCTTGAGCGTGGTCTCGCCCGAGACGGCCAGGTAGGGCTTGAGGAGCTGGAAGGTCTTCTCGCCGATGCCCTGGACGAGCATCAGGTCCTCGGCCGACTTGAACGGGCCGTTCTCCTTGCGGAAGTCGAGGATCTTCTGGGCGACGCTGGGGCCCACCCGGGGCAGCAGGGCGAGCTGCGAGGCGTCCGCGGTGTTGATGTTGACCCGGCGGGCCTCCGCCGCGAAGGTGGGAAGGGCGGCGAGGACGAGCCCCGCCAGGATCACGCTGTGGATGAGACGACGGTGCTTGTTCATGTGTTGGCTCCTTTTCTTGGTTTGAAATTCACGGGCTTCGCTTCTGTCGGTCTTTCCCCTTGCCTGATCTGCGTTCGTGTCCGTCCTGCGCTCGCCACCTCCTCTCCAGGTTGACGGCAGGCCCTCAGTACAAGGCCGCTGCCAACTTGGAAGCTTTTAAAAATCAGAGACTTAGCGGATCGGAGCCGTAGCGGGCCGTCCAGCGTTCTGGCGGGGGAGAGGGGGGCCGCCCTCGGGGAGAGGCGTGTCCAGGGATCTGGCGCCCTGCGCGTTCGCTTGCGGGGATCGGCCTGCGAGGGTAGATTAGGCCGCCATGGCTGAGAGAGCGGAACGGTCGGTCTTCCGGGAGTACTTCGAGGCGATCCTCATCGCCGCGATCTTCCTGCGCTTCACGAACGTGTTCGTGGTGCAGACCTTCTACATCCCCAGCGGCTCGATGGAGAACACGCTGCTGATCGGGGACCACCTGTTCGTCAACCGGTTCATCTACGGCCCCGCGGCCACGGACCTGGAGCGCCAGCTCCTGCCGCTGCGGCCGGTCCGGCGCGGGGACATCGTCATCTTCCGCTCCAAGACCGACCTGGGGATGGACATCGTCAAACGCAACATCGGCGTTCCGGGCGACACCATCCAGGTGGACAACGGCGATCTCTACTTGAACGGCAGGGACGTGGCCGACGAGTCGTACGTCATCCACAAGCGCCGCGATCCGCCCTATGCGCCGCGGGACTGGTTCGGCCCGGTCACCGTGCCCGAGCACCGGTACTTCTTCATGGGGGACAACCGCGACGAGTCGCTCGACTCGCGCTTCTGGGGGTTCCTGCCCGCCCACCTGGTCAAGGGCCGGGCGCTGTTCATCTACTGGTCGAACGGCAACCAGCCGCCCGAGGGGACCAACCCGGTCGCCGGCCTCGTGCGCACGGCGCTCGGCTTCTTCTCCAACACCCGATGGGACCGGTCGTTCCGCCTGATCCGCTAGCCGCGCGCCCCCGATCCATGGAACCCCAACCGTCCGCCCGACCGGAGTACGAGGAGAAGTCCTGGCAGCGGGAGTACCTGGAGGCGCTCCTGATCGCGGTGATCTTCGCCACCTTCGCGCGCACCTACGTGGTGCAGGCGTTCAAGATCCCGTCCGGCTCGATGGAGCAGAACCTGCTCATCGGCGACCACATCCTGGTCAACAAGTTCATCTTCGGTCCGGCCGCTCTCGGGGCCGAGCCGGCGCTGCTGCCGGTGCGCGACATCCAGCGCGGCGACATCGTGGTCTTCAAGTTCCCCGAGGACCCCTACCGCGACTTCATCAAGCGCTGCATCGGCCTGCCGGGCGACACCATCGAGGTCGTGGACAAGGAGCTGATCCTCAACGGCAAGCCGGTCGACGACGAGAGCTACACCTGGCACGTGGATCCGTTCATCATCCCGCGCAGCCCGTTCCTCCAGAACAACCGCACCCGCGACAACTTCGGGCCGTACACGGTGCCGGCCGGCCACTACTTCTGCATGGGCGACAACCGCGACAACTCGAACGACTCGCGCGTCTGGGGGGCGGTGCCCCGGGAGTACGTCAAGGGGCGCGCCTTCATGGTCTACTGGTCGTTCGACAGCCAGGGACCCGAGCCGGTGGAGTGGCCGGGCTTCCTGGGCAAGCTCCGCCAGGTCTCCCAGGTGGCCCTCCACTTCTTCACCAGCACGAGATGGGAGCGAACCTTCCGCATCGTGCGGTAGACTTGTCGCGCGATTTCAAAGGAGGTTCGTATGCGTAGGAGGATCGCCGAGCGCGGCGAGGGAAACCTCGGGTGTATCCTTTGGCTGCTGGTGCTCGGGCTCGCCGTGATGATCTCCGTCAAGGCAATCCCGGTGAAGATCGCCAGCGCCGAGCTGTATGACTTCATGGACGAGGTGGCCAGGACGGCCGGCGTCAACACGACGGCCGAGGACGTCAAGAAGGCCATCCTGCAGCGCGCAGCCGATCTGAAGCTGCCGCTGGACAAGGACCACGTGACCGTGGAGCGGGTCGGAGACCTCCTCCGGATGCGGGCCGAGTACACCGTGCCGGTGGAGTTCCCGGGTTATACCTATCAATGGCACTTCCTCCACGAGATGGAGCGTCCGATCTTCGTGGTTTGAGGCCCGGCAAGCTCTCGACAATCCTGGCGGGCCTCGCTCCCGGGGCCCTCCTGGGTACTCACATCGCCGGGCTGATCTTCTTTCTCAACCCGCACCTGCCCTTCTCCTCCGGGCCGGTGGCGCGCGGCGTCCTCGTGTACGGGAGCCTGGTGGGGCTCGCCTCCCTGGTCCTGCACCTCCCCTTCACCTTCCGGCATCCGCGGCGCGTCCGGAGGTGGCTCCCCTGGGCGCTCACCCTCTCCCTCGCGGCCGCCGCCTGGCTCGACGCCAGCCACGCCGCCCTGTATGCCTTCTACCTGCCCGCCGGGATCAACGACCGGCTCGTGCGCACGGCGGCCTGGCTGGCCCTGTTCGCGCTGATCTCCTTCTATACAGCGCTGCTCCATACGCTGCATCGCAGACGTTATGGATGGAAGAGCCGCTATGCCTACGTGCTCCTGGCCGTGCTGTCGGTCTTTGCGATGATCGAGCGCCGGGAGGCGTTCCACGCCCGGCCGCCCCGGGTGCACCGGGCAGCCGTGGTGGAGCCCGGGCCGCGGCCGGTGCTCTTCGTGGTCGGCCTCGACTCGGCCACGCTGGACGCGCTGCTCCCGCTGGCCGGGCAGGGACGGCTCCCCTTCCTAGCGACCGTGCTCCAGCAGGGGGCGTACGGCCGTCTGGAGTCGCTCGTGCCGGCCTGGCGCGAGGGGGTGTGGATCACGCTCGCCACGGGCAAGCACCCGTTCAAGCACGGGGTGACCGGGGGGAAGGTCTACGATGCCCGCTGGGTTCAGCCTTCCCCGTCCCCAGAACTGCCGGCGGAGCTGCGGCTGCTGCCGGTGGGAATTCGCTTCCGCGACTGGGGCACGCTGGGCGCGGAGCCGCGCACGCCGCGGGCCTTCCCCCGCCAGGCGCTGGCGCTCTGGGAGATCCTCCCCCGCCTGGGGATGTCCGCCGGGGCCGTGGGCTGGCCGGCATCGTGGCCGGCCTCCCGGGAGACCGTGTTCACGGTGCCGGAGCAGCTCTTCGGCTCGGGGGAGGGGCCGAAGCTCGATCCCGCGCTGAAGGCCCGCCTCGGCGCGAACCCGCCGGCGCGCCTGGTCAACGCTCTGAAGGCGGACGCCTGGCGCGAGTCCCTGACCCTGTCGCTCTTCGATCGCAATCCCGGGACCGGGGCGGTCTTCGTGGTCCTCCCCGGCCTGCGGGAGGCCTCGCGCCAGGCGTTCGGAGGTTTCCAGGCGGTGCAGTTCGAGGGCGAGCAGACGCCGGCGGCCCGAGAGGCGGCGGAGCGGCTGGCTGCCTACTACGCGCTGCTCGACAGCTTCCTCGGCGAGCTCTGGTTGAGGGTGGACGGTCCCCGAGTGCTGGCGGTGGTCTCCGCCTATGGCACCGAGAGCCGCCAGGATCCGCTCCAGCGGGAGCGGACCGCGATCGAAGGGAGCTTCGGAGGCGGGCCGGACGGCGTGCTGCTCCTCTACGGCGAGGGCATCCAGCCCGGAGCCCTCCTGACCGGAGCGCGGCTGGTCGACGTCGCTCCGACTCTGCTCTACGCCCTGGGGTTTCCGGTCGCGCAGGATCTCGACGGCCAGGTTCTCCGGGCCGCCTTCGACAAGCGCTTCCTGGCGCGGCACCCGCTGACGATAGTGGCGTCTTACGAGGGGCTGGCGAGGAGCAACACGGACTGACACGGACGAACACCGACCTTCACGGACAGAAGAGCCCGGGGTGTCCGTGAGTGTCCGTGTTGGTCCGTGTCAGTCCGTGTCGTCCTTTCAGCCCGCGACCTTCTGCGCCACCAGCTTCGGGCCCGCGGCCTTGGCCTCGCGCTCCTCGCGGGCCATGGTGCAATGGCCCTGGAAGAAGGCGCCGTCCTCCACCACCAGCGCTGGCGTGTCGATTTCGGCAAAGACCTTGCCGCGGGCGGAAATCTGGATCTTCCTCGCGGCACGGATCGTGCCCCGCACCGTGCCGGAGATGAAAACCTGGCCGACGCGCAGATCGCCCTCCACCTCGCCGCCCTCGCCCACGATCAGGTCGCCCGCGGTATTCACCTTGCCCGAGAACTGGCCGTCCACGCGGAAGGAGGTCTCGAAGCGGAGCTCCCCCTCGACATGGCTGCCGGTGTCGAGGAAGCCGTTGAGGTCGTTCTGCTTGCCGCCGTCGGACTTGAATTTCATGGCGCGTCCCCCCGCTCGACCAGCATGTCGTAGAGCCTCATCAGCTCCTCCTCGCTGTGAAAGTGGATGTGCAGGATCCCACCCTTGCCGCGCCTCCGGATCTCCACACGGGTCTGGAGGCGGCGGGTGAGCTTCTCCTCCGCGGCGGCGGTATGAACTTCGACCGGCCTCGGCTTCTTCTTCGGCTTCTCGCGCGCGGGTTCAGATGACAGGCGCTCCAGGTCCCGCGCCGAGAGCCCCTCGCGCACGGCGCGGTCCGCGAGAGCCACCTGGGCCTCCCGGCTCGGCAGCCCGAGCAGCGGACGGGCCTGTCCGGCGGTGAGCCGGCCCTCGCGCAGGAGCTCCATGACCTCCTCCGGCAAGCGGAGGAGCCGGAGTGCGTTGGTCACCGTGGTGCGCGCCTTCCC
>Ga0068862_100000804_pt1 | contig 31147 bp, 22 predicted proteins | sample KBSSwiS52_FD_66598 | JGI IMG/M metagenome (GOLD analysis project Ga0068862, IMG submission 66598) | Switchgrass rhizosphere microbial communities from Kellogg Biological Station, Michigan, USA - KBS Switchgrass S5-2 | ecosystem: Host-associated > Plants > Roots > Rhizosphere > Soil ... | reverse complement strand
GGGCTGTCGGTCGAGGCCGCGTTGCGGTTGGTGCCGGCCGTGGCGAAGGCGTCGATGCCGAGGATCTCCGAGCCGGTGTCGGCGGGCCACCGGCTCAGCACCTGGTCGACGTGCTCGTCGCCATAGAGGCTGCGCGCCAGCGCCTGGTTGAGCTCCATCCACCGGACGTGGTGCTCCTGGGTGATGCGCGGCACGACGATCTCGTAGTGCCTCACCTCCATGTCGATCTCCAGGTAATCGAGCGGCGACAGCGGCATCCGCTTGAGGAGCGCATCGACCGCCGCGCGGTTCCTGTGATCCGCGTTCGCCTGCTTTTCCAGCTCCTTGAGGGCGGGATCGCGATTGAAGGCGTCGTAGGCGGGGCGGAGCTTCTCGTGCAGCGCCGCCTTCGACACGGATTCGATCTCTTGCGCGCGGGCCGTGCCGGTCGTCGCAAGCGCGACGAGGCACAGGGCGGCCAACAGGATACGTGCCATCCTTTGCATAAAGGTACAACCTCCCGGATATGGGTTCGAGGCCGGAACATCCGGCCTGATACAAAGCTCCGCGAATGGGTTGTGTTCCGGTGGGCTCAGCCGCGTCGAGGGTACTTTGGGCTGTGAACAGCGCGGGATTTCGTCGCCCTAAAGAGATCTAGTGCGCGCCGGCGCCCAAAGCGAGCCTCGGACGAGGAGGATCAGCGCAGCACGTCGAGAACTTGCCGCGGCGTCACCACGCGCGCGGCGGCCTGTCCGGCGATCGGCGCCTTGAGCCACAGCGCCGGGACGACCTCCCTCCCTGTGGCGATCGGCAGCCGCCGGGCCTTCGTCTCGAGCTCCGCCAGCAGGCGCCCAGGGTCGCGCGGCGCCGCCCATTTCACTTCGCCGACCAGGACGCTGCCATCGCTGCCGTGTGCCACCAGGTCGACTTCGAGAGGTTGGCGGTCGAGCCCGGGTCCCCACCAGCGGCCGGCAGACCCCCAGGTTCTCCCACCGATTTGGAGCCGCGGCACGCTGGCGCGTGCCAGCTCCTCCCAGATCTCGCCAACGTGATGCCCCAGCCGCTGGCCGATCTCCTCCTCCACCGCCGCCACCTGGCCGGCGCCGAGGCGCGAACGGTTGACCTCGACGTGACGGAACCAGAACCGGAGGAATGGATCGGAGATCTTGTAGAGCGTGCGCTTGCCGCCGCGAGGCTCCTCGCCGAAAGGCTGATCGCGGGTGATCAGATCCATGTCCTGGAGGCGCTGGAGCGGACGCGACAACGCCGTCGCCGGCTTGCCCAGCCGCGCCGCGATCTCGGAGATGCGATGGCAGCCCTGGCCGATCAGGCTCAGGATCGACGCGGCCTGGGTGGTGTCGCGCATGTCGTCGAGCAACAGGCGCGACGGCTCTTCGGAGAGGACGCCCAGAGGGCTGAGGACGAGAGAGCGGATAGCGGCCGGAAGGTCGGGATGGTCGCCGGCCAGCTCCCAATACCGCGGTGTTCCGCCCCAGACCGCATAGGCCTCGACGGCGCGCGCGGGGTCGTGCAGATGCAGCGCCTCCTCGATCCAGCCGGCGGGCAGGGGCGAGATCTTGAGGATCTCGCTGGCCCGGCCGAACAGCGGAGCCGTACGGTCGAGGACGAGCCCCTGCATCATTCGTTGTGAAGAGCCGCTCAGGAGGAGATGGATGCCACGTTCGCTCTCGCGGTCCAGGTGCTTCTGCAGCAGGCTCGGCAGCTCCGGGGCCACCGCGACCAGGGAGGGGAGCTCATCCAGCGCCAGGACCGTTCCGGGGCGCGCCGACTGCCACCAGCGTGAGAAGAGGGCGTCCCAGTCAGGATAGGTGACACGCTCGAAGCCGGGCAGGAGGCGGCCGATCTCGGTAGCCAGGCTGGCACGCTGGAGGCTGGCCTCACGGTCGTCGCCGACGTAGTAGACCGACCGCTCCGGCGACAGGACCTCCCGCAGCAGCCTTGACTTGCCGCACCGCCTGCGGCCGTAGACCACTCCGAGCGAACCTTCGGCACGATCGAGGAGAGCCCGGAATCGGGCGGTTTCTTCGTGACGGTCGAGGAAGGGAAGCTTCATGGGACAGGATTATGTAGCAGAAACATTATGTAGCTGCTACATAATCCTGGCAAGCTCACAGCCGCAGGTCCCTCCGGATCTGGCCGTACTCCAGGTCCAGAACCAGCACTCGTCCGCGGTCGTCGGTCAGGCAGAGGGTCTGGCCCTGGAGATGGAGCGTCACCCTCTGGGCTCGGCCCAGGATCACTTCGGCCTTCACGCGGCCGGTGCCGCGATGGACTGCGAAGACCCGCGCCGCTCCCGGACCGTGGGCCGAGCCCACCAGCCAGTCGCCGGTGAGGGTGAGCTCTCCCGGCTCCCAGTCCTCGCCGGGAAGGGCGACCTGGAGCAGCGGCGCGCCGTGGATCTTCAGGTGGAGCACGGCGGCCGAGACCCACTGCTCGGCGACGGTGCCGTCCGGCGCCACGGCGAGCGGGTGCGGGACTCCCACGCCGCCGCGCGCGACGATGGGCAGCTCCTGGCGGTTGCGGAGCTGGAGCGCGGGCAGCTCCCAGGTCCAGGACTCCGGCTCCTCGCCGTCGCTGCCGCCTCCGGTCACCAGGGAACAGCGGGTCATGGAGCGGGCGAGCGCCAGGACCCTGCGGCCCGCGACCGGCGCGCCCCAGGGACCGTCGAAGCGGCGGGCGGTCGCATCCACCGTGACCAGGCCTTCGGCCGAAACCACGAGCCAGAGGGCGCCGTCGTAGTCCGGGGCGTAGGCTTCGAAGCGCGCGTCGCACCAGGTCTCGGCCCGCCGGCTCGCGAGGTCGATCCTCGCCAGGCGCCAGGACGCGCCCCGCCGGGCGAGCGCGATGGCACGGTCGCCCAGGTCGGAAACGACCAGGCCGTGGGCCGGCTGGTCGAGCTCCGCGACCGCCCGGCCGGCGCGCGAGATCAGCCGCACTCCGGCCTCGCCGAGGGCGACGACGGTCAGGCCGTTGGGGAGGAAGGCCGCGTCGAAGCCGGGCCGGGTGCCGACGTCCGAGCCGGCGATCTCGATCTTCCAGACCTTCTCGCGCGCGATCCAGGGCTCGCGGCCAGGTAGGGGCAGGGCCGGCGCGTCGGCGCGCAGGGCGCCATCTTCCGCAAAAGCCACGAGCTGGCGGAAGCGGGCCGGCGACATGCGGGCGCCGAAGCGGCCCGAGTCGCGGGCGATGGCCCGCACCGCGGCCCGCGCCAGGGCCCGGGCCGCCGGGGTCTTCGGCCCCTGGCAGAGGGTCTCGGCAAAGGCGAGCCGGGTCGAGGCCCCCTCGGCCCGCCAGCTCTCCAGGATGGGCAGGGCGCGGTCCCGGACCTGCTCGAACAGCTCGGGCATCAGCGTCACCTTGCGCGCCAGCATGCGGCCGGCGGGACCGCCGCCCTGCTCGATGGCGCGATCCATCCATTCCAGGGCCATGCGCCGCGCCTCGGGGATGGGCCAGATGGCATCCACGGCCGCAGCGTAATCGCCGGCCTCGGCGAGCCCGGCTCCCCAGAGCAGGCGCAGGGCCTCGGCCTCCTCCTGGTTGCGCGTCCGCTCCAGGCGGGTCACCGCGTCCGCGAAGGCGCCGGTGCGGCGGGCGATCCAGAAGGCGCGCTCGCGGTCGCCGGCCAGGAACCACTGCCGCACCACGAGCCCCGGCGGCAGCTCGCGCGCCTCGGCCATCTCGGCGGCGAGCCAGAGCGAGCCGTTGCGCTCCAGGAAGGCGACCGCCTCCTCGTGCGCGTTGAGCACCTCGGCGAGGAGGAAGGCCGCCTCCTCGATCCGGCCCTGCGCCTCCAGCCGGTCGAAGGCAGCGCGGTAGATGCGCTGCAGCTCGGTATGGAGGTCCGGAGCGAGGTGGAGCGCCGGCCGCCGCGACGTCCGCGCCTCGGGCCGCACCTCCAGGTCGCGCCGGGGCGAGGGCAGCCGCAGCGGCAGGCCGCGAAGCGTCTCCGCGGCTTCGCCGCCGAGCGGGATGGCATAGCGCAGCGCCTCGCGCAGGTCCCCCTCCTCGAACAGCTCGATCATCCTCTGGATGTAGGCAGCATGGCGATGGCCGAGCAGGCGCGACAGCCGCGATGCCACGGTGAGCCGGGCGGAGAGACGATGGTATCCGGCGGTCAGCCGCTGTCGCCAGGGGGAGGTTTTGGGGGAAGAAGCGCGCGCCGGCGCGAGGCCGAAGTCCCAGGCGCCCGAGGCAGGACGGGCGACCTCGCCGCCGCCGGCCAGCGAGGGCCGGCGCCAGCCCCGCAGGGCCCAGCGCAGGGTATGGAATCCGTCCAGGACGAGCCGCGCCGGCGACAGGCGCCGGGCGCCGCCTCCCGCGCGCGATCCACGGCCCGTGGGCTCGCGCCGGCTCAGGGCGGCGAGCACCTCGGCCAGCTCGGGCGCGGCCTGCGGCACCCCTTTCATGCGCGAGCGGGCGTCGAACCCCACCGGCTCCGGGACGCTCAGGCGCGGCTGCGCGGGCGGCGCGCCGAGCGAGGCGGTGGCGATCACTGCGAAATCCTCGACGTCGAGCCAGGCCGCGGGCTCCTCCCGGTCGGCCTCGGCGGTCCTCTCCGTGACGGTGTGCCCGGCGCGGGGGCGCACCACGGCGCCGGCCGGAGGATCGAGGGCGCGCAGCTCCTGGGCCTCCAGGGGAGCACCCAGCAGGGCATTGCCCGGCACCACCCGCTGCGCCACCAGGGGGAGCCCCGGGGAGCGGTCAGAGGCCACCCGCCGCGGCTCGGGCAGGCGGACGAGCCAGCCGCGCGGCACCCGGTAGACCGACGTGCCCGGCACCCAGAGCTCCAGCACCCGGCGGCGCGCCTCCGGCAGGCCGGCGAGCGTGGCGTCGATCAGGAAGCCCGAGGCCTCGACGACGCCGCGGTAGATCAGCGCGCGGGGCAGCGGTCCCCTCACGACGGGAGCTCCTCGTCGGCCGCGCCCGGCACGCGGCGGAGAAGCACGGCGTCGTGGTCCAGCGAGTAGACCGTGAGCTCGCCGTGCACCGTGACCCAGGCGACCCAGGGAGCGCCCGGGCAGGCCACGGCGTGCCGGATTTCCGCGGAAGCCGCGGGCAGCCGGCGGGTGCCGCCGAGGCTGGCGAGGAGGAGCGCGCGGCCGTCCTCCTCCAGGAGCAGCAGGCCGGGCTCGTTGCGCTCCCGGCTGCGCGCCACGCCGACCACGCGGGTGCCCTCGAACGGCACCAGCCAGGCGCGGTTGCGGCCGTAGATCTCCCAGGCGCCGCCGCGCTGCGCGACCGCCACCAGGCCGTGCTCGGGATGGCCGAGATGGCCGCCGAACCCGAAGAACGCGGGCGCGCCCTCCTCCGCCTCCTCCAGGATGCGGATCGTGCGCGGCGCGCCGGAGCCTGCCAGGGCCGCGGTGAGGCGGGCCGGGCTGCCGGCCGCCGCGGCCTCCACGAACGCGAGGTGGCCCCCGACGTAGGCCGCCGCCGACACCCGCGACGCGAGGCGCAGCAGGTCGCCGTCCCAGACCCGGAAGAGCGTGCCCTCGGCGTCCAGGATATAGGTATGGACGCCGACCTGGAACAGCGGCCGGAGCGGGCCCCCGGCGCCGCCGGCGCGGAACGGGGCATCCACGGGCGAGCACGGCACGCCCGGCGTGCCGCCGCCGCCGCGCTTCTTGCTCGCATAGACGAGCGCCACGCCGCCGCCCGGCAGGCCGGCGGCGAGGATCACCTGGCCCTGGGCGAGCCCGATCGCGGCCGGCGGCTGACCCGGCCAGGGATCGTAGAGCCGCGGCGCGCCGGCCGGCGCCCGCGGCGAGTTGGGCACGGGAAATGCCACGATGCCGCCTCCGGCCGCGCGGGCAAAGAGCTTGGAGCCATTGGCGGCGAACAGGAGGTCCGACGCCGGGACGAGCGGAGCTTCCAGGCGGTCCGGGGCGGCTGCCGCGGCCGAGAAAGGATCGCGCAACAGGCGGGCGCAGGCGGCATGGTCGGGCAGCTCCAGGGTGATGGCCGGAGAGGCGCTTCCACCACTTCCTCTGCGCACTCGCACCGCCACCCGCCGCGCCTCGGGGTCGAGCACGTCCCACACCTGGAGGACGGAGGCGCCGCGCGTGCCCGGCACCGCGGAGAGCCGCGGCGGACCCACGAACCAGATGTCGTCCGCCTCGCGCCACCCGTGCAGCCGGTTGTGCCAGGCCGCGACCTGGGCGTCCGTGGCCTCGTGCGGGGTGCGCGCCTGGAGCAGGCGCTGGATGCCCGCCTCGGTGACCTTTTCGAACAGAGGGGAGTCCGGCTCCTGGAGGATGCCCCAGGCGAAGCGGACGCCCGCGGCTTCGGCCCGGCGCGAGAGGACGATCAGCGCCGCGAGCTGGGCGATGCGCGGCGAGCCGAGCTGGTTCGGTCCGGCGTCGAACACCGCGGCCGACACGCGCGAGGCGGCCGGCACCGGCCGCGCCTGGCGCAGGAACAGGTGCTCGCCGCCGGCGGCCCGGCGCATGAACTCGTCGGGCGCCTCTTCGGCGAGCAGCCACTCCGAGGTGAGCAGGCGCTCGTAGGAGCCGCGCCGGGTCAGGCCGTCGTAGCCGTCGGGCTCGCCGTCCGCCTGGTGCCGCTTCACCTGGAGCGGGCCGACGGCGAAGGAGAGCCGGTGCAGCACGGGGCCGAGGGAGACGGCGAGGTCGCGCGGGAAGATGCCCAGGTGTGGAGCCCAGTGGGCGAGCGCGCGCGGCAGGTGCATCAGGGCCTCTCCTGCAGCAGGAGCTGAAGGCGGCGGCGGACCAGGGGGCGGGCCTCCAGGACCGAGGCGAGGAGCGGCGGATCGAGGAGGACGGCGAGCGGGGGCTCGGCCTTCTGGCGTCCGGCGCGGGCGACGAGGGCGCGCTCCACGAGCGGCAGCGGCACCGTGGGCTCGCGGTTCGTGGGCAGCAGGAGGGACGGAGCGCGCGCGTCGCGGCCGAGATAGGCAGCGCCTTCGACCCAGGGGAGGAGGCCCGAGTCTCCCGCATTGGCCAGCAGCAGGATCAGGTCCTGGCCGGCCACGCCGGTCAGGCGGGCGAGATCCTCGTCGCTGCGCGCGAGCAGCCGCCGGGCGAGGGCCCGCGCCGCCTCTCCCCTCGCGGCCATGGCGACCGGCTCGAGCGGCGCCGAACGCGGGCGCCACGCGATGGGGACCAGCTCGTCGTTCATGAGCTCCTGACGGCTTTCAGCTCGGGTTCCTCGGGGATTTCGGACGGCTCGGGACCGCCGCGCAGAGCCTCGACGATGCGCTTGCGTACCTCGACCAGATCAGGCGGCAGGGTGTCGGGAGCGAAGCCGGCGTCGATCTCGCGGGCGATGCCTTCGAGGCGGAGCATCCAGTCCTCCAGCTCCTGGTCGTCCCGCGGCTGCTCGCGCAGGGCGTCGCGGCCGGCGGCGGCGATGCGGGTGGCGCGCGCCAGGGGACCGAGCGAGGCCTCCTCGGCAGCAGCCGGCAGCGTGGCGTTCTCGGTCCGGGCCAGCACCTCGCCCAGGCATTCCCGGGCCAGCACCTGCTGCTCGCGGGTAGGCACGGCGAGCACCAGCGGCCAGAGGTCGGCGTCCGTGGCCCGCGCGCGTCCGGCGAGAGCCGCGGCCGCGGCGACCAGGCCCTGGACGCGGACGGCGCGGCGGTCCGAGAGCACGATCCCCGCGCCGCGCAGCAGGCGGATGGCATGGGCCAGGTGGGGCCGCACGCGCGAGAGATCGGCCTGGCGGGCCGCGGCGGTCAGCGTATCCAGATCGGCGAGGCTGGCGGGCTGGAAGCCCGTCCCCGGCTCCTCGTGGTCGAGGTTCCAGCCCGCTTCCAGGAGCTCCTCCAGGCGCGGATCGGGGACGGGGTCCAGGAACACGCGCACCAGGAAGCGGTCCGAGAAGGCGGCGAGCGACTCGTCCTCGGGCAGCGCGTTCGAGGCGCCGACGCAGACCCGCAGCGGGCAGCGCACCAGGGTATGGCCGCGGCGGAACACGCGCTCGTTGAGGATGCCCAGCAACGTGTTGAGGATGGCGGTCGAGCCCTTGAACACCTCGTCGAGGAAGGCGAGCTCGGCTTCGGGGAGCATGCCCGCGGTCTCGGTCTCGACGAAGCCCTCCTTGAGGCGTCGCAGGTCGATGGGGCCGAAGATCTCGCTGGGCTCGGTGAAGCGGCCGAGGAGGTACTCGAAGAGGCGAGCGTCCACGGCGCGCGCGATGCGGCGCACGGCTTCGCTTTTCGCGGTGCCGGGCGGACCGATGACGAGCACGTGCTCGCCGGCCACGGCCGAGAGGGCGATGAGCTCGGCGAGCGCCTCGCGCTCCACCAGCCCGCGGGTGGCGCCGGAAAGGGCGATCCGCAACGCGGCAGCGGCGTCGGTGAGGGGCTTCTTCATGGGCAGAGCTTCAGAGGGACCATCGTACGCCAGGTCCGTCCGCTCGGCAACGAAGGGTTCACGCGACATACGGCGGTATCAAGCTTCCTACTTATAAGTGTCCGCTGGGGGGGTGCCGATGGACAAGTTTGGTCCAACTTTCTCAAGGGAAAAATTCTTGCCAATTCGGTTGGCAGGTGCGCGGCGCGGCTGCCTCCGTGGTGAGCGGTCTTTCAACCCTGCGGCTCGTAGACCGTGGGCTTCCTCGGCAGCGCCGGCTGGGGCGTCTCCTCCGGGTGGGGGAGGATCTGCCGCAGGTAGGGCTCGATGCCCAGGCCCTGGTCCCAGTTCGGCGGGTAGCCCAGGGAGACCTCCTCGAAGCGGACGCCGTCGCGGCGGTAGCTGCCGCGGATGTGGAGGTGGCCGTAGACCACGGCCTCGGCGCGGTAGCGGAGGTGCCAGTCCTCGGTGAGGCGGGTTCCGCACCAGATGGAGAAGCGCGGGATGCGCGGCAGCACCGCCAGGTCCCGCCGCAGGGGGAAGTGGTTGACGATCACCAGCGGCCCGCGGGCCGCGGCCTCGGCCAGGCGCGGCTCGGTCTCGCGCACGCGCTGCTTGCACCACGCCTGCCGCGACGGGTGCGGATCGGGGTGGAGGAGCACCTCGTCCGAGCAGAGGAGATTGTCCTCCGCGGCCCACTCGATGGCTCCCTCCACGGACTCGATCTCGTCCGGCCGGAAGGTGTAGTCGTAGAGCACGAAGGTCGGCGCCAGGATGCACGGCGGCCCGTCGCCCGGCCATGCCACGTATGGGTCCTCGGGAGTGAGCACTCCGAAGTCGCGGCAGATCTGGACCTGCCTGCGGTACTTGGCCTCGCCGCGCAGGTCGTTCTCCCGCGAGGGGATCGTCCAGAGATCATGATTGCCCGGCACCCAGAGGAGCCGGGCGAAGCGCCGGGTGAGGACCGCCAGGGCGAAGCGCAGGTGCTCCTCGGTCTCGCCCACGTCGCCGGCCAGGATCAGCCAGTCGTGGGGGTGCGGACGCAGGGCCTGCAGGGCCTGCCGGGTCACCTCGTAGCGGAGGTGCAGGTCCGCCAGCGCGTAGAGCTTCATCAGTTGGGGAGAACGGTCGCCTCAGCGACTTCGCCCGGAAGGAGCAGGGACTGGCGCACGCCTTCCTCCTCCGTCCGGCTCATCTCGACGAGCGGGTGACGGACCGGCTCCACGGAATGATCCGGATGGTAGAGCGCGCCGCCGCCCGTGGGGATGCCGAAGCCCCGCGCGTGCTCGCCCGCCAGTGGCACGATCTGGCTCAGGCGGGCCCAGCTCGGCTCGTCGTGGACGTCGATCACGAAAGGCACCAGGCGGAAGGTGTCGAAGATCTTCTCCTCCTCGTTCCAACCTTTCAGCCCGAGCTGCACCGCGCCGGCCGAGACGCCGATCAGGAGAGCGCCGCCGTAGTAGCGCTGCGTGACCGCATCGCGCAGGCCGGTGAGCTCGAACACATCCCAGCCCCGTTCCACGTCGCCGCCCGCGAGAAGGACCAGGTCGGCTTGGTGGAGGAAGGAGCGGTCCTCCGGCTTCGGCTGCGAGGGGATCAGCCGGCAGTCGCGGATCCCGATCTCGGCCATGGCCGCCTCGAAGAGCTGGTAGAACTCGGGCGCATCGCCGTTCGAGGCGCCGAGGTAGGCGGCCTTGAAGGCTTTGCCCGGCTCGTCCGCCTCAAGAAGCGCACGGGCGCGGGCGAGGAAGGGCTCGCCGCTCTCCTCGTGCCAGAAGAGGAGCTGGCTGTCGGCCAGCAGGAAGATCGGCTTCACGGTGGACATGATGGCTATCTTATTCGGCGTAGCCGAGCGCGCGAAGCTTCGCGGCGCTCTCGGCGTCGATCTGGGTGGCGAGCACCCGGTCCGACGCGGTCAGCCCCTTGGTGACCGACGCCATCCAGCTCCGCAGGTCGGCGGAGACCGACGCGGCCCGCACGCCCAGATTCCGGATCTCCCTGGGGTCCCTGAGCAGGTCGAACATCCAGCGCCTCTTCTCGCCGATCCGGAAGATCTCCTTGCGCCCGCCGGTGAGCACGGCCACCTCCAGCAGCCCCCTGGAGCGGGCGCTCTTCGCCTCCTTCGCCGAGAGCACCGCCCCCTTGTGGGCCTGGAACCACATGACGCGGTCGCGCGGCGGCTCCGCTCCGCGGGCGAGGACCGGCGTCCAGTCGTAGCCCCGGAACGTGCCCGGGACCGGCAGGCCCGCCAGGCCGAGGATGGTCGAGGCCACGTCGATGTTCAAGGCCGGAGCCTCCACGACCGCGGGCCGGATCTTTCCCGGCCAGACGAACCCCAGGGGGATGCGCAGCGTCGGCTCGTAGAGGTTGCGGCCGTGCCCCCAGTAGGAGTGCTCGCCCAGGCTCTCGCCGTGATCGGCCGCGAAGACGATCAGGGTGTTGGCCGCGAGCGACGGATCGCGCTCGATCGCGGCCAGCAGCCGGCCGACTTGGTGGTCGGTGAACGCGACCTCGGTGTCATAGCGGTCCTGGCGTGCGACCTCGGTTTTTCCGCCCTGAGTTCCGACCTTGATGCCGAGCCGGCCCGCGAAGTCCTCCTGGAGGCGGTAGGGGGCGTGCGGCTCCACGTAGTGGACCCAGAGGAGGAACGGCCGATTGTGGTCCTCCCGGTGCTCCTCCAGCCAGGCGAGCGAGGCCTCGGTCAGGTCCTCGGCCGTGGCCTCGCCTTTGAACATGCCGAACCAGCGCTTGCGGCTGAACACCTCGTCGTAGCTCTGGAAGTGGTCGCCGAGGCCGGAGATGCCGTTGCGCAGGGTCCAGTTGCCCACGAAGGCGGCGGTGCGATAGCCGCGGCGGTCCAGCACGCGGGCGGCCGACGTCGCGTCCGGCCGCAGGCGCAGGCCGTTGCGCGTGGCGCCGTGCTCGTGCGGATGGAGCGAGGTGAACATCGAGCAGAGCGACGGATTGGTCAGCGGCTCGACCGTCCGCGCCTCGGTGAATCGCACCCCCTGGGCGAGCAGGCGGTCGAGGTTCGGCGTGGTCGGCCGGCCATAGCCATAGGAGGACAGCCGGTCGGCGCGCAGCGTGTCGATGGTGACGATCAGGACGTTGGGGAAGCGCTGCGCGGGCTGGGCGCGCTGGGCCGGAGCGGCGGCGGGCAGGGCCAGGAAGAGGCCGATCAGGATGCTAAGCTGAACCGCATGGAGGAGATCCGGCCGGATACGACGCCCAAGGAAGCCCCGGCGGTCGAGAAGGCGGCGGCGGCACAGAGCGGCGAGCCGCCGCGCTGGGGCAAGGGGACGGAGAACCCGGAGGACGGCCGGTTCCTCGAAGGCCCGCAGGCCCGCACCTCCGAGCTCAGGCGGCTGTTCCGGATCGGCGCCGACTTCATCCGCGGCTTCCGGGCGCTGCATTTCGTAGGCCCCTGCGTGACCGTGTTCGGCTCGGCCCGGTTCCCCGAGGACCACCCCTACTACGAACTGGGCCGCGAGGTGGGCCGGCGCCTGGGCCGGGCGGGCTTCACGGTGCTCACCGGCGGCGGCCCCGGCATCATGGAGGCCGCCAACCGCGGCGCGCGCGACGTGGGCGCTCCGTCCCTCGGCCTCAACATCATCCTGCCGCACGAGCAGCGGCCGAACCCCTACCTCGACCGCTGGGTGGAGTTCCGCTACTTCTTCGTGCGCAAGGTGATGCTGGTCAAGTACTCCTACGCCTTCGTGGTCCTGCCGGGCGGGTTCGGCACCATGGACGAGATCTTCGAGTGTGCCACCCTGATCCAGACCGGCAAGATCAAGAGCTTTCCCCTCGTGGTGATGGGAAAGGACTACTGGAAACCCCTGTCGGATTTCATCTGCCATGGCATGGTCCAGGAAAAGACGATCCTGCCCGCGGATTGCGACAGGATCCTGTTCACCGATTCGGTCGACGAGGCGATGGACCGCATCATGAGCGCCGCCACCCAGGAGCTCGGGCTGGTCTGGGAGGCGGCCCCTCGCTGGTACTTCGGCGAAGGTCCTCTGCAACCTTTGCAAAAGCCGCGCCCCGAACCGTCCGCAACCCCGCGAGGGCAAGCATAGCTTGCCCTGCGGCCGGTCCTGAGCTAGCCTTCGACCTCAGACTCTTCCAGGAGCGAGCCGCACCCCTCATGCCCCGTACCCAACGCAAGATCTTTGTCCTCGACACCTCGGTCATCCTGTACGACTTCAACGCGATCCACAACTTCCAGGAGCACGACGTGGCGATCCCGATCACGGTGCTCGAGGAGCTGGACACGTTCAAGAAGGGGAACTCGGTCCTGAACCTCCAGGCCCGGGAGTTCATCCGCCAGCTCGACAAGCTGGCCGGGCACGCCATGCTCGACAGCTGGATCCCGCTCGACGGGCCGGCCCGCGGCAAGTTCCGCGTCCTCACCGACGAGAACGCGCCGGTCGACGCCGTCGAGGTCTTCGGCAACAAGAAGGCGGACCACCGCATCCTCAACGCCGCGCTCAGCCTCGCCCGCACCGAGCCCGACCGCAAGGTCGTGCTGGTGAGCAAGGACATCAACCTGCGCTTGAAGGCGCGCGCCCTGAAGCTGCCGGCCGAGGACTACGAGACCGTCAAGATCAAGGACCTCGACCACCTCTACAAGGGCAAGAGCGAGATCGAGCTGCCCGATCCGGAGATCATCGACCGCCTCTACCGCGAGGAGTCGGTGCCGGTGGAGGAGATGTTCCCGGCCTCGGGCCGGCCGACGCCGAATCATTTCTTCATTTTGCGCAGCCAGGGACGCTCGGGCCTGGGCTATTACAACCCGCGCACCGAGCGCATGGAGCGGATCATCAAGCCGCTGGCGTACGGAGTCTCGCCGCGCAACGCCGAGCAGACCTTTGCGCTCCATGCCGTGCTCAACCGCGAGATCCCGCTGGTGACGCTCTCCGGCGCCGCGGGCACGGGCAAGACGCTCCTCGCGCTCGCCGGCGCCCTGGAGCAGCGGCGCGACTTCCGCCAGATCTACCTGGCGCGGCCGATCGTGCCGCTGTCGAACCGCGACATCGGCTTCCTGCCCGGGGACATCCTGTCGAAGATCAACCCGTTCATGCAGCCGCTCTGGGACAACCTGGGCATCATCAAGAACCAGTTCGGCGAGCGCGAGCGGGAGTACAAGAAGGTGGACGAGCTGGTGGAGACCGAGAAGCTCCACATCGTGCCGCTCGCCTACATCCGCGGGCGCAGCCTGTCGAACGTGATCTTCATCGTGGACGAGGCGCAGAACCTGACGCCCCACGAGGTCAAGACGATCATCACGCGGGCCGGGGAGAAGACCAAGGTCATCCTGACCGGGGACATCTTCCAGATCGACACCCCCTACCTGGACGCCCACAGCAACGGCCTCTCCTACCTGATCGACCGCCTGCGCGGCAACGCGCTCTACGCGCACGTGAACCTGGAGAAGGGGGAGCGCTCCGAGCTGGCGAACCTGGCCAGCAGCCTGCTTTAACGCCGCAACACGAAGAGGGCCGCCGCCGCCAGCCCCATCACCAGCAGCCCCAGGCCCCAGGCGTCCAGTGCCGGGGTGTCGACGGCCACGGCCTGTCCGAAGCCCTTGGCGGCGCAGATGCCGCCGTCGATCGCCAGACCTTCGAAGCCGTTGATGGGCTTGCCTGCGGGATCCTTGAGCGTGGTCACCACCGTGGCCTTGCCGGTCTCCAGGTCGATCTTGAAGAGCTGGCTCGGCTTGCCGCTGCCGGTGCTGCCCGGGCCGAGGTCGTTCAGGCCGTAGAGCGTGCCGTCGCGGTCGAAGTCGAGGCCGCCGTCCTGGAGCGTGACCGTGCCGAGCGGCCCGACGGGGGTGGCCTTGCCGGTCGCGGGATCGACGATCACCAGGTTGTCCTTGCCGTCGCCGCCGAGCCCGTAGAGCCCGAAGAGGCTGCCGGCGAGGCCGGTGACCTCCGTCCCCTGGTTGCCGATCCAGGCCGCGGCGCCGGTCGTCGGGTCCAGCGCGAAGAAGCGCAGCGGGTTCTTCGGCGCGTCGGTGGACATCAAGAGGCGGCCGTCGTTGGCGAACGCCAGGCCGGTGTCGGTGATGTCCACGCCGAGGCTGCCCACGGTCGTGCAGCCGCCGGTCTGCAAGTCGCAGGTGACGAGCCGGTCCTTGACGTCGTCCACGCCGTAGAGCTTCTTGCAGCCGGGATCGAACGCGAGCCCCTCGATGCCGTCGAACCCGGTCGTGCCCAGGGGGGTGGCCACGCCCGTGGCGAGGTCGATCCTGTAGAGCTTCTGGTTGCCGTCGGATTGCACGGAGTAGCCGGTGCCCACCGCGGCCACCGCGGAAGGGGCCGGGGCGGCTGCCAGGGCCAGGAGCAGGAAGAGGATGCTGCGCTTCATGACGGGGGAGAAGACTACTATAAGATCCGATCCCCTCGCCATGCCTGAGAACCCAGCGACTCCCTCCGCTTTCGGCCCGCGGCTGCGCGTCCTCGCCGCGGCCGCGCTGTTCTCCTCGGGCGGCGCGGCGATCAAGGCGATTTCGCTCAACGCCTGGCAGGTGGCGGGCTTCCGCTCGGCCGTGGCCGCCGTGGCGCTCTTCCTGATGCTGCCCGAGGCCCGCCGCCGGCCGCCGCTGAAGGTCCTCCTGGTCGGGGTGGCCTATGCCGCGACCATGATGCTGTTCGTCCTGTCGAACAAGCTGACCACCTCGGCGAGCGCGATCTTCCTGCAATCGACGGCGCCGCTCCACGTGCTGCTGCTGAGCCCCTGGCTCCTGGGAGAGAGGGTGCGGCGGGCGGACCTGGTCTACATGGGGGTGCTGGCGCTCGGGCTGGCCTCGTTCTTCGTCGGTCTCGACCCGGTGTCGGTCACGGCGCCGAACCCGTGGCTCGGCAACGTGCTCGCCACGCTCTCGGGCGTCACCTGGGCGCTGACCGTGATGGGCCTGCGGGCGCTCGGCCGCGGCGGTTCGGACTGGGGGCCGGCCTCGGCTCTCTGGGGCAACGTCATCGCCTGCCTGGTCTGCCTGCCGTTGGCGCTGCCGGTCGAGTCGAGCCGGCCGGCGGACTGGCTTGTGATCGCCTACCTGGGAGTGTTCCAGATCGCCCTGGCCTACGTCTTCCTGATCCGCGGCCTGCGCCAGGTGCCGGCCCTGGAGGCGTCGCTGCTGCTCCTCCTGGAGCCGGTGCTCAACCCGATCTGGGCCTGGCTGGCGCACGGCGAGCGCCCCGGCGCCTGGTCGATCGCCGGGGGGCTGCTGATTCTGGCCGCGACGCTCGCCAAGAGCGCGTGGGACGCTACCTCGCCGCCCGCACATCCCCCCTGAGCGCCGGCAGGTCGAGCGGCACGACCGGCTCGTCGGCCAGGGCGGCGGCGAGCTTGGCATCGTGGCCGTAGACGTCCTTGCGGAAGTTGACCACGCCGTTGTCCTCCACCCAGGCGGTGAAGTAGAGGATGTGCACCGGCAGCTTCTTCGGCAGCCTCACCGTGCGGTGCTCGCCCGAGAGGATGGCCTCGCGCAGCTTCGCGCCGCGCCACTTCGGGTCTTCCCGGAGCAGGTACTCGCCGAGCTGCACCGGCCTTTCCAGGCGGATGCAGCCATGGCTGAAATCCCGGTCCTCCTTGGCGAAGAGGTGGTCGGCGGGCGTGTCGTGGAGGTAGACGTCGTGCTCGTTCGGGAACATGAACTTGATCTGGCCGAGCGGATTGTCCGGCCCGGGGCGCTGGCGGATGCGCTGGTTGGCGCCGTCGCCCACCCATTCCATGTTGTGGCGCGCCAGGTACCCGGGGTCGCTCGCCAGCTTGGGGAGGATCTCGCCCTCGGCGATGCTGGGCGGGATGTTCCACTCCGGGTTCAGCTCCAGGTACTCCATCTGGTCGCTGAAGACCGGCGTCTGGCTCTGCTGCTTGCCCACCACCACGGCCATGTCGATCGCCTTGCGGCCCTTGTCGATCAGCTCCATGCGGAACTCGGGGACGTTCACCCAGACGTAGCTGTCGCCGAGGCTGCTGGGCAGCCAGCGCCAGCGCTCCAGGTTGATCTCGATCTGGCGGATGCGCTCCTGGACCGGCACGTTGAGCTCCGCGACCGTGTCCTCGCCGAGCTTGCCGTCGGGCTCCAGGCCGTGCCGCTGCTGGAAGCGGGCGATCGCCTGGCTGACGGAGGCGTCGAAGACCGGCGCGGGCTGCTGATCTTTCGGAGGCGCCGGCAGATCCCCCTCGGCGGCCAGCCGGGTGCGCAGGACGGCGACGCCGATTCCGCGGGCACCGGCCTCCAGGCCGTCGGGGACCTGGGACCAGCCGCCGCGGGCCGCGATCTCGCGATAGCGGGCCAGCGCGTCGCGCAGCCGGGCGTAGCGCGGATTGGGCGGAGCCAGGCTGCGGAGGCTGCCTGCCACGTCGCCCTTGTCCTGCAGCGCCTTCTCCAGGCGGGCGTCGAGGTCCACGTTGCGCGACTGGTTCTCCCAGTGGACCCGGAGCGTCTCGGGCTGCACCCGGCCGATGGCCGTGTGGGCGGCGAGCGTCAGGTAGAGGAAGGTCATCTCGACGTCCAGGTCGGCCAGCCGGCGCCGGGCCTCCGGGGATTCCAGCGGCTTGTCCTGCTTCATCTGGCTCAGAAGGCCGGCGAGCCGCTCGCTCGGATAGCGCCGCGGGTCGAGCCCCTCGGTGGCGGCAACGGAGCTGACCGCCTGGGTGAGCTGCTCGGCCTGAGGCCGGGGGCCGTTCACGTCCGACCAGGCGGGCTGGTACTGGCGCTTCTGGTAGAAACGGCGCATCTCGTCCCAGGCGCGCGCCCGCTCCTTCTGCTCCTTGATGGAGGCGGGAAGAGTCTCGGTTTCCACGGTGGACCGGATGATCTGCGCCACCTCGGGCGGCATGGCCTTCTCGCGGCATCCGATCAGAGCGGTCAGGAGGAAAACCCCGGCAAGCGCCAAGTACAGGGGAACGGCTCGGAGCTTCATGTCGGCAGATTCCTTGTAGGTTGTCAGCTCTTCATGCCTACGGCTTTTCTCATGGCCGCCGTGATGGACTGACGCTCTTTCAAGAAGCCTGCCCACGGGTCGGAATCGAGGCTCTCCAGCCTTTCCGGGAGGTTCCGGACGTTGTAGGTGTTGGCCCGCACATCGGTCTCCAGCTCCTCCCAGAAGAGCGGGGTGGAGACCGGCGCTCCGGTGCGCGCGCGGGTGGAGTAGGCGCCGATCGAGGTGGCGCCGCGGCCGTTGCGCAGGTAGTCGATGAAGATCTTGCCCTTGCGGCTGGCCTTGGGGAGCTTCGAGGTGTAGCGGTCCGGCTCGTCGGCCACGATGCTCTCGACCACGGCCTTGGTGAAGGCCTTGACCTCGTCCCACTCGCCGCGGCGCGTGATGGGCACGCAGACATGGAGACCCTTGCCGCCGGTGGTCTTGAGCCAGGTGCGCAGCCCCAGCCCTTCCAGCTTCTCGCGCACCTTGAGCGTCCCTTCCACCACCCGTTCCCAGGAGAGACCCTCGTCGGGATCGAGGTCGAAGACGATGTAGTCGGGCTTCTCGATGTCGTCGAGGTGCGAGCCCCAGATGTGGAGCTCCAGCACGCCCATCTGCACCAGATAGATCAGGCCGGTGAGCGAGTCCACGGCCCCGTAGGGCACGGCGGCCCCGCCTTCTTCGACCTGGACGCGCTTGATGAACGCGGGGAACTGCTCGTTGACGTGCTTCTGGTAGAAGCACTGCTTCCCCTGGCCCGAGGGGCAGCGCACCAGGGTCAGCGGCCGGTTCTTGAGATGGGGGAGGATCCAGGCCTGGATGCGCTCGTAGAAGAGGGCCAGCTCGCGCTTGGTCAGACCCTGCTCGGGATAGAGGACCCGGTCCGGGTTCGAGATCTTGACGCCCGCGATCTCGGTGACGTCCTCGGGGTCGCGCTCGGGGCCGAGCGGCGGAGTCTCTCCCTTCTTCTTCACGGTTTTCTTCGCGGTCGTCTTCACGGCTTTCTTCTCGACCTTCCCGGTGGGCTGCGCGACCTCGCGCACCACCTCGTCCGGGGACTTGTCCTCGCGCAGCCCCTGGAACACAGGATGCCGCAGGGCACTGTCCTCCGTCCACTCGGTGAACGCGATTTCGGCCACGAGCTTCGGTTCGACCCAGTGGCTGCGGCGGGCCTCGGCGCCGCGCGGAGCCTTCTTGAAAGCCGGGGTCTTGCGCTCCAGCTTGCCCAGCTTCTTGCGCAGGTCGACGAGAGTGCGGGTGTTGAAGCCGGTGCCCACCTTGCCGGCATAGACGAGCTCCTTGCCCTCGTTCACGGCCAGGAGGAGCGCGCCGAAGCCGCTGCGGGAGCCTTCGGGGTCGGTGAAGCCGACGATCACCATCTCCTGGCGCTTCAGGCACTTGACCTTGACCCAGTCCTTGCCGCGGCCGGACTGGTAGGGCAGGTCGGCCCGCTTCGAGATGATCCCTTCCAGGCCGTGTGTGCAGGCGTGGCGGTAGAACTCCTCGCCGGCGCCCTGGACGTGGTCGCTGAAGCGGATCGTGCCCTCCGAATGGCCCGCCAGCAGGGCGGCGAGCGCCTCCTTGCGCTGCAGGAGCGGCACGGGCCGGAGGTCATGGCCGTCCAGGTGGAGCAGATCGAAGGCGAAGTAGACGAGATCTTCCTTGCCTCCGCCGAGCGCGTTCTGCAGGGCCTGGAAGCTGGTGGTGCCGTTGGGCAGGAGCACGGCCACCTCGCCGTCGAGGAGCGCTTCCTTCGCAGGCAAGGCCGAGACGGCTTCGGCGACGGAGCCGAAGCGGTCGGTCCAGTCCTTGCCGTTGCGGGTGATGATGCGGACCTTGCCGTCCTTGAGCTCGCAGAGCACGCGGTAGCCGTCAAACTTGAGCTCGTGGATCCACTCGTCTCCGCGGGGCGGGTCGGACACCAGCGTCGCGAGCTGGAGCGCCACTTTCGCGGGAAGCTTCGCCTTGCGGGCGCCGGGCGGGGGGGGAGGGGCGGCCTTCTTCGCGGGGGCCTTTTTCTTGGCGACCTTCTCCTCCCGGTTCGACTTCCAGACGCGGTCGGGATTGGCGGCGATCTCTTCGAGGGTCAGCCCCGTGGTGACGCTCGCCGGATACTCCTGGACGACGGCATCCCCGCTGCCCGCCACGGCGAACTCGTCGTTCTCCTTGAAGAGGAGCCAGTTCTCCTTGTCCTCGTCCTTCCCCTGCAGGCGCACCAGGTGCCAGCCGCCATGGAGCTTCTCGCCGTCGAGCTGGAACTTGATGTGCCCTTTGCGGTACGCCTTGACCGGGTCGCCGTCCGGCTGCCACGTGCCGTGGTCCCAGAGCAGGACCGTGCCGCCGCCATACTCCCCCTTGGGGATGACCCCCTCGAAGCCGCCGTAGTCGAGCGGATGGTCCTCGACGTGAACCGCCAGCCGCTTCTCGCCCGGATCGAGGCTCGGCCCCTTGGGCACGGCCCAGCTCCGCAGGACCCCCTCCATCTCCAGGCGGAAGTCGTAGTGCAGCCGGGTCGCGGCATGCTTCTGGATGACGAACGAGCTTCCCTTGGCAGCGGCGACCTTGCCCGCCGGCTCGGGGGTCTTCTTGAAGTCCCGCTTGCGCTTGTATTCCTGGAGGCCCATGGGCGGTCAGGCCGTTTTCCGCTTGGCCGCGGTCTTCTTCGCCGCCGGTTTCTTTGCGGCTTTGCGGGCCGGCTTCCTGCCCGGCTTCTCCTCGACGCTGCGCTTGAGGAGCGCCATGAGGTCCACCACCTGGCCGCCGCGCTCCGGCTTGGGCGCGGGCGGGGCCTCGGGCGACTCTTCGAGCTCGCCGGCCTCGACGCGGTCCTTGATCAGCTTCTTGAGGTCCTTGTAGTAGTCGTCGCGGTACTTCTCGGGGTCCCAGTCGGACACCATGCCCTCGACCAGGCGCTCGGCCATGTCGAGCTCGCGCTCGGAGACCCCTTCCTTGCCCGAGGGGAGGTCGAGCTCCTTGGGGTCGCGCAGCTCGTGGGCGAAGCGCAGCACGTTGAGCACGATCGCCTGCTCCTCGACGAGGACCGCGGCCAGGTACTGCTTGGTGCGGATCACCACCTTGGCGATCCCCACCTTGTTGGTGCGGCGCAGGGTCTCGCGCAGGAGCGCGTAGCTCTTCGCCCCCTTCTTCTCCGGTCCCAGATAGTAGGGCTTGTCGAAGAAGAGCGGGCTGATCTCCCCGGCGTCGACGAAGTCGAGGATGTCGACCGTCTGGGTCTTCTCGGGGGCGGCGCGCTGGAGGTCCTCGTCGGAGAGCACGACGTGCTTGCCCCCCTCGATCTCGTAGCCGCGGACGGTCTCGTCCCAGGGCACCTCCCGGCCGGTCTCCTCGTTGACCCGCTTGTACTTGACCCGGGCCATGTTGCGGCGGTCGAGCAGATGGAAGCTCACCGTCTCCTCGCGCTTTTCCGCGGAGTAGAGCCCCACGGGAATGTTCACCAGTCCGAAGGTGATGCTCCCTTTCCAGATGGATCGCGCCATAGGACCTCCCAGGGGCAAACAACGCAAAATATGTGCCGGTGCAGAAACGCGGAACACGGACGATCACGGACGGACACGGACGATCACGGACCGTCCGGTCCGGTGTCCGTGTCGGTCCGTGCCGGTCCGTGTCCGTCCGTGTTCTTGTGAGAAGCTAGCAGGCATGCGCGCTGGCACCACAGAGACCCGTACCTGGAAGGTCCAAGGGGGCCATGCCGAAGCCCGGGCCGACCAGCTCGCCACCGAGGAGCCGCTGGAGATCCGGCTCGCCTGGGACGGCGGCGAGCGCGTCGTGGCCGTGACCATGCGCACTCCCGGCAACGACGAGGAGCTGGCTGCCGGCTTCCTGTTCGCCGAAGGGGTGATCGACCGCCGCGAGCGCATCGTCGGCTTCCGGCGCCCGATCGAGTCCGGAGACGAGCCCGAGCCGAACGTCGTGGAGGTCGAGCTGGCGGAGGCGCCGGAGGCCGACCTGCCGAGCCTGGAGCGCCATTTCTTCTCCAGCAGCGCCTGCGGGGTGTGCGGCAAGGCGGGGCTTCAGGCGCTCCAGCTTCGCGCCCCTGGCCGCCTGCCGCCCGGCCCCGAGGTGGACCCGGCCGTGCTCTCCGGGCTGCCGGGCCGTCTCCGCGAGGCCCAGGGCATCTTCGAGGCCACCGGCGGCCTGCACGCGGCCGGGCTCTTCGATGCCGCGGGCCGCCTGATCGCGCTGCGCGAGGACGTGGGCCGCCACAACGCCATGGACAAGCTCTTCGGCTGGGCGTTCCTCCAGGGCCTGCTCCCCCTGCACGGCCATATCGTCCTGGTGAGCGGCCGGTCGAGCTACGAGATCCTCCAGAAGTGCCTGATGGCCGGCGTCCCGGTGATCTGCGCGGTCTCCGCGCCGAGCAGCCTCGCGGTCGAGCTGGCCAACCGCTTCGGGATCACGCTGGTCGGCTTCCTCCGCGGCGACCGGTTCAACGTCTACAGCGGCGTCGAACGGTTGCCCGCCGCGGTGTAAATCTTTCACCGATCCGTCTTTCACCGACCCGTGCGGATTCCCGGGGCGCCGCCGGTCTTTCTCCGTGGCATAGAAGCTGCAAATTCGCGGGTTGGCGCTTCGGGCGCTGGCAACGCGAGCCCTCGACAGGCTTTCGCGGCCCTCCCTGAACGGGGAGGCGTTCTGACTCTTTGGATCAGCCGCGCCTCCCCCCTTTTTTCCTCCGAACGGAGACGACCATGAAGACCAAGACCTTTCCTCTGGCAATGGCGCTCTGGCTGGCTCTGGCAGGCGGCCTCCTGACCGGCTGCGACCACGACCGGCGCGAGGCCGTGGAGACCGAGAAGGACGCCCAGGGCGATACCCATATCCATGTCGACGGCGACGAAGTCCAGCGCGAGCTCGACCAGGCCGGGAAGGACGTCGGGCACGGGCTCGACCAGGCCGGCGAGCAGCTCGAGCGCGCCGGCGACCAGGTGGCGCGCGGGGCCGAGCAGGTGGCCGAGGGCGCCCAGCAGGTCGGCGAAGCGGTCGAGCGCGGCGCCAGGAAGGTCGAGGCCGAGGTCGGCCCGGTCCTGGACGACGCGTCGATCACCGCCCGCATCAAGTCCAGGCTGATCGCGGACCCGGAGATCAAAGCCTTCCAGATCGACGTGGACACGGTCGACGGCCGGGTCGCCTTGAACGGCAAGGTCGCGTCCGCGGACCAGCGCTCCCAGGCCGAGCATCTCGCCCGCGGCACCCAGGGCGTCCGCCAAGTCGTGAACCTGATCCAGGTCGCCGGCCAGGACGTGCCGCTGCCCCAGCCCACCCCGTCGGGCCCAAGCAAATAGACAGGACTCCCTCTCCCCCGCGCAGGCGGGGGAGAGGGCAGGGGAGAGGGGGGATGGGATCAACCGCGGTGTATGCTCCGCGGCCAGGCCATGAACCCCTACATCGAAAGCTTCCTGCCGCTCTTCGTGGCGATCAACGCGCTCGGCGTGATCCCGATCTACCTGGCCGTCACCGAGGGCATGACCGCCTCGCAGCGCCGCCGGCTGACCCTGCAGGCGGTGATCACGGCGTCGCTGGTCGCCGTCCTGGTTCTCTTCGCCGGCCAGCTCATCTTCTCCCTGCTCGGGATCACCGTGAACGACCTGCGGGTCGGCGGCGGGCTGATCCTGCTGGTGCTCAGCACCTCGAACCTGATCTTCGGCGACTTCCGGCGGCGCGACCCGCGGGGCGAGGGGATGGAGGAGGAGGGGGCCTCCGTGGGCGTGGTGCCGCTCGGCATCCCGCTGATCATCGGCCCCGCGGCCATCACGTCGGTCCTGGTCTCGCGCGAGGCCTTCGGCTACCTGCCGACGCTGACCTCGCTCGTGCTCAACATGCTGATCGTCTTCCTGGTCCTCTTGTTCAGCCCCTGGCTGGGCAGGGTCATGGGCAACGCCGTGAGCCGGGCCGTGGGCAAGGTGTCGAGCCTCTTCCTCGCCGCGATCTCCGTGGCCCTCATCCGCGCCGGGATCGTGGGGATGATCCAGGCGCTGTAGCCCGAGAGCCTCGGGCAGCCACCCCAGCGTCGCGGGCAGTGACCCGAGCGACTGAGGCGGTTACCCGAACCGTCCGGGCACGCGCCCGAGAGCCTCGGGTAGACGCCCGAGCGTCTCGGGCAGACGCCCGCGCGTCTCGGGCGAGCGCCCGAGGGCCTCGGGCAGCGACCCGCGCGCCTCGGGCAGGCACCCGGACGGTTCGGGCAGCTTCCCGGACGGTTCGGGCAAGAGTATTTGCGACTCGGGTAAGCGCCCGCGCGCCTCGGGCAAGCGTCCGGACGGCTCGGGCAGAGACCCGGACGGCTCGGGCAGCCGCCCGCGCGCCTCGGGCAACAGTACTTGCGACTCGGGTAGACGCCCGAGCCTCTCGGGCAACAGTATTTGCGACTCGGGTAGACGACCGCGGGCCGCCTCCCGCCGGGGGCAGAGGCTCGTCGCGGGTAAGATGCCCGCATGCGCTGGAAGCTCCTCGCCCCGTTCCTCTTCCTCCTGCCGGCCGTCGCCCTTGCGCAGCGGCCTCCGCAGCTGATCGTCCAGGCGCCCCCCTCCCTGGCGCGGGCGGCGGCGCAGGTGCGGGCGGTCGAGCCGGAACGGCTGCTGGATGCCATGCGCCTGGTGGGGCTGACGGACCCCGGACCGCCCATCCAGGTGCTGCTGGGGCCGGAAGGGTCCGACCTCGCGATGGTGCCGCCGTGGGTTTCGGGCTATGCGTTCGGGGAGGAGGGGGTGATCGTGCTCCTGCCGGCCCGGGCTCCTTCCTATCCGGACTCGTCGCTCGAAGACCTGCTGCGGCACGAGGTGGCGCACGTGCTCGTGGCGCGGGCCGCGGGGGGGCGGCCGCTGCCGCGGTGGTTCCACGAGGGGCTCGCCATGATCGCGGGCCTGAGCTGGGGGCTCGACGACCGCTCGCAGCTCACCCTGACGCTGGTCGGGGACAGCGAGGTGTCGCTCGAGCGGCTCGAACGGGAGTTCCGGGGCGCACAGGGGGACGTGCGGGGGGCCTATGCCATGGCCGGCGCCTTCGCCAACGATCTGCTGCGCCGGTACGGCGACGACACGGCCGCGCGCATCCTGGCCGGGGTGTCGCGCGGGCTCTCGTTCGAGGATGCGTTCCGGAGCGCCACGGGAGCCTCGCTCGCGGAGGCGGAGCGCGCATTCTGGCGGCGCCAGACGTTGTGGTACCGCTGGGTGCCGCTCCTGACCAGCTCGGTCACGCTCTGGCTGCTGATCACGCTGCTCGCGGTCTGGGCCATGGGCAAGCGGCGGGCGCGGGACGCGGCTCTGCGCCGGAGATGGGAGGAGGAGGAAGAGCGCCGGCTCGCCCCTGCCGAGGAGATCCTCCTTGCGCAGGACCCCGACGAGCCGGTGAATTGACTACAAGTAGTAGCCTGTGACATCCAGCACGAAGTGAGTGTTCCCCGCCGAGCCGTTCTGCACTCCGAGGGTGCCCGCTCCATCGGTCGACAGCATCAGCATCGCGCCGCTCGCCCGGATCTGCCCGGCGCCGAAGCTGACCAGGCTCGTCCCCATGGGGAACGCGTTGCCGGGGAAGGCCTGGAAAGAGCCGGCCACGACCGGATCGACCGAGGTGACGTTCACCACCACCGCCTTCGCGGACGCCGGCACCCCGCAGTTGCCGGCGATCGTGAAGTTGCGGATCTGCAAGGGCGACAGCACCGGCCCGCCGAGCGGCCCGTTGGCGTTGCGCGTGTCGATCACCCGGCAGGGCGACACGGTGTAGAAGTCAGACAGCGACGTCGGCGGCACATAGAAGAAGCCGTTGGCGAGGCTGGAGCTCTGGGCGTCGGGGTTGGTCACGGCCACGGCCACCGTGCCCGTGGGCCTGGCCGGAGTCACGGCGGTGATCGTGGTCGCGTTGACCACGACGACCGAGCTGGCAGGGGTGCCGCCGAAGGTCACGCTGGCGCCGGCCTGGAAGCCCGATCCCGCAATGGTAACCGGGGTGCCGCCGGCAGTGGTCCCGCTCTTCGGAAACAACGCGGCGACGACCGGCGGATTCTGAGGCGCTGCCGGGAAGATGCATGAGCCGACCGCGTTCTGGATCGCCGGCGCGAGCTTCTCGGAGATGGTGCGCGGGTGGAACACGGTCTTCGAGGTGCAGCCGGACAGGCCCGAGAGGTGGCAATAGCTCATCAGCGTGCCGGTGACGCTGGTCACGCCGTTGATCGTCTGCGCGGCCGGGCAGCTCTTGGTGCCGCTGAAGCAGCCGGCCTCGGCGTTGTAGCAGTTGTCGATCGGCGTGCTGTAGCAGTGGGTGTGCGGCGAGCCGAAGTTGTGGCCGATCTCGTGGGCCACCACCAGGATGTCGCCGGAGCTCGGCGTGGTGCCGGTCGTGTAGACCTGGCTGAAGCTCGTCCCGTAATACTTGTTGCACAGGCTGGTGAGCCAGGCGATGCCCGAGGCGCCGCCGCTCGGCTGCTTGCCCGAGAGCATCATGGCGAGCGCGCGGGTGACGCCGGAGTACGTGGTGTTCCAGACGTTCGAGAACTCCTGCAGCTTGGCCGAGCTGGCGTTGCCGCTGGTCGCCTGGGTGTACGGGTCCGCTGTCGTCGAGGGGCGCAGGATGGTGGTGCCCTGGAGGAGCCGCACCAGCGCGTCGCGCTCGTAGATCACCGTCATCGAGGCGATCAGGCTGGCGATGTAGTTCGTCGCCGTGGTCGTGTTGTTGGCGAACTTGATCTGCAGGAGCTCGTTGTCCGTGTCCACGGCGATCGTCGCGGTATGGAGCGAGGTGATCGCCTCGGAGGTGACCGACCCGAGCGGCGCGGTTTCCGCAACCATGCGCTCGCTCATCTCCTGCATCTCCTGCATGAAGTCGAGAGGCGCGCCGCTCTGGCCGCAGGCCCAGGAGGACTGTTCGCCGCGCTCCTTGAGGAAGACCTCGGCCGGGGCCACCAGGTGGCGCCGGCTTCCCTTGGCCACGGCCAGGGAGGGGACATGGCTCAGGGGATGGATCTCGTGGAACGCGTCGCGGGTCTGCGTGAAGCCGTTCACGTCGCCGCTGTCCGGATCGACGGCGGCGAAGACCGTCATCCGGGGATCGTCCGCGGCCGTGCCGGAGAAGAACGCCAGCCGCGAGCGCGGAATCTCCCGCATGATCTGGCGCTCACCCCGGGCCTCGACCACGAACACCTTGGCGCCGGGAGCGTAGACGTCGAACCGGGTCAGCAGCACGTCGGCCCGCTCGTCCGGACCCACGGGCCAGTCCGCCACCCGCACCGTCGTCTTCTCGGCCGCCTTGAGCAGGCCCGGCACCAGCTCCCCGCCGAACGACACGATCTCCGCCTTCGCGCTCGTCCCCTTCGCTTCGATCAGCTCACCCTGGACCTCGGCCCGGATCTGCGCCGGCGGCGCGGCCAGCACGGGAACGGCGACCAGCAGAAGGCTCAGGGCGAAGAGGGGACGCGGCTTCGTCATTCGATCTCTCCCTAGAACTGTACCACCCTTATGCGTAACCCTCTATCGAACAACGGGAGGGGTCAAAAACTTCCCAGCATGCCAAAGCAGTTGGCATGCCAATGTCAAACTACTGAAAACAAGAGAGATTGAGGTAGGCAGGAGACAGTTTCTGTCCGCGTCTACGGACAAAAACTGTCAGCGGAGCACGATGCGGCCGTCCTCGACGTCGACGGTGGCCTTGCCGCCGGCCTGGAGCCTGCCGAAGAGCAGCTCCTCGGTGAGGGGGCGCTTGACCTCGTCCTCCAGGACGCGGGCCAGGGGGCGGGCGCCGAAGGCGGGGTCGTAGCCCTTCTCGGCCAGGAGCTTGCGGGCGGCGTCGGTGAGCTCGACGCGCACCTTCTTCTCGGCGAGCTGCTTCGACATCTCGCGCACGAACTTCTCGACGATCCGCTCCATGAGCTCCGGGTTGAGCGCGTTGAAGCGGATGCGGCCGTCCAGCCGGTTGCGGAACTCGGGGGTGAACAGGCGCTCGATGGCGCGGTCGGACTCGGAGGAGTGCCGGGGGCTGTCGGCGGCGTCCCCGAACCCGAGCCCGCGCTGGGCGAGCTCGCGGGCGCCGACGTTCGAGGTCATGAGCAGGATGACGTGGCGGAAGTCGGTCTGCTTGCCGTTCGTGTCGGTCAGGGTGCCGTGGTCCATGACCTGGAGGAGGACGTTGAACACGTCCGGGTGGGCCTTCTCGATCTCGTCGAGGAGGAGCACGGCATGGGGGTTCTTGCTGACGCCCTCGGTGAGCAGGCCACCGCGGTCGTAGCCGACGTAGCCGGGCGGGGCGCCGACCAGGCGGGAGACGGAGTGCGGCTCCATGTACTCGCTCATGTCGAAGCGCAGGAAGGAAATACCGAGCGTCTCGGCGAGCTGCTTCGCCACCTCGGTCTTGCCAACGCCCGTAGGGCCCGTGAGCAAAAAATTGCCGACCGGCTTCTGCGGATCGCGCAGGCCGGCGCGCGAGACCTTGATGGCGCTGACCAAGCGGTCGATGGCCTCGTCCTGGCCGAAGATGACTTTTTTCAGCTCCTGCTCCAGGCGCTGGAGCTGCTCGCGCTCGTTGCCCTTGACCTTGCCCGCCGGGATCTGGGCCATGGTGGCCAGGACCTCCTCGAGGTCGGGGACCGTCACCCGCTTGCCGCCGCGCAGAGCCACGGCCGCGCCGGCTTCGTCGAGCAGGTCGATGGCCTTGTCCGGCAGCCTGCGGTCGCGGAGATACCGGTCGGCCATCTCGACCGCGGAGCGGATCGCCGGCTGGGTGTAGCGCACGCCGTGGTGCTTCTCGTAGCGCTCCTGGAGCCCCTGGAAGATCTGGACCGTCTCCGCGGCCGAGGGCTCGTTGACCTCGACCTTCTGGAAACGGCGGGCGAGCGCCTGGTCGCGCTGGAAGGTCTGGCGGAACTCCTCCCAGGTGGTGGCGCCGATGCAGCGCAGGGCGCCGTCCTGGAGCGCGGGCTTGAGCAGGTTCGAGGCGTCCATGGTGCCATGGCCGGCGGCGCCGGCGCCGACGAGCGTGTGGATCTCGTCGATGAACAGGATCGGGCTCTCCAACTCGGCCAGGGCCTGGAGCACGCCTTTGAGGCGGTTCTCGAAGTCGCCGCGGTAGCGGGTGCCGGCGAGGAGCGAGCCCATGTCCAGCCGGTAGACCCGGGTCTTGCGGAAGGGCTCGGGCACGTCCCCCTGGGCGATGCGGAGGGCCAGGCCCTCGACCAGCGCGGTCTTGCCCACGCCCGGATCGCCGACGTAGATCGGGTTGTTCTTGCGCCGCCGCTGGAGGATGTGCAGGGTGCGGCCGATCTCCTTCGAGCGTCCGATGAGCGGATCGATGGCGCCGCGGCGGGCCATCTCGGTCAGGTCCTGGGCGAAGGACTCCAGCGGATCGCCGCGGAACGCGCCGCCGGGGCCGGGCTCGTCGTCCTCCTCCATCCCTGGGTGGCCCGAGTGCACGGGGCCGGTCGGCAGCGAGCCGAGCTTGGATACTCCATGGGCGAGGAAGCTGACCACGTCGAGGCGGGTGACCCCCTGCTCCTCGAGCAGGTCGGCGGCGTAGGACTCGGGCTCCTCGAACAGGGCGACGAGCAGGTCCGAGCCGCGGATCTCCTCGCGGCCGGTGCCTTCGACGCGCACCGCGGCGCGCGCGAGCGTGCGCTGGGCGGCGAGGGAGAGGCGCGGCTCGAAACCGTTCTCTCCGTCGAGCCCCTCGACCTCTTCGGCCAGGTAGTCGGCCAGACGCTGCTGGACGCGGCGGACGTCCGCGCCGGCGTGGCGCAGGACCTCGGAGGCCTCGTCGTCGAAGGTGAGGGCGTAGAGCAGGTGCTCCAGGCCGGCGTACTCGTGGCCCAGGCGCCCGGCCTCGCTCATGGCGAGCGAGAGGGAGATCTGGAGGTCGTCGGATAGCCGCATTTGCTTTAGTTTACTCGTCCCGTTCTTCCGCCGGCTCGATGGTGAGGAGGAGCGGCATGCCGTTCTCCTGCGCCTCGACCGTCACCTCGGCCACCTTGGTCTCGGCCATGTCCTTGCTCGGGTAAACGCCGGCGGTGCCGACCCCTTTGTGGTGCACCTGGAGCATGACATGAGTGGCCTCGGGGGGCGACTTGTGGAAGTGGGTCATCAGGATGTGCACGACGAAGTCCATCGTCGTGTAGTCGTCGTTGTGGAGGAGCACCTTCCACTGGCGCGGGCGTTTCGTCCTGCGCCGCTTCTCGGTGGCGACCCCGGTCTCCTGCTCTGGATCAAACACGAATCGAGCCATGCCGATTCCACGTTAGCGGAGGGGGGAGGAGGGTGGCAAGAGGAGGAACTGCCAAAGGACCTCAAGGACACCAAGGACCTCAAGGACGCGGGCTCCTGTCCTTGGTGTCCTTGAGGTCCTTGGTGTCCTTTACTGCACCTGCTCCTTGGTCTTCAAGAACCGCACCCCCGGCCAGTCCTCGCCGGTGCTCTTGAGGTGCCAGGCGTTCCTCGCGAGGAACACCGGCGAGCCGTTGTGGTCCTCGGCCAGGCTGCCGTCCTGCGATTGCAGGAAGCGCTTGAGGAGGAGCGGGTCGTCCGCTTCCACCCAGCGTGCCGTGTGAAGGGTCGTGCCCTCCAACTGGGCGTCGAGGTTGTACTCGGTGCGCAGGCGGTCGGCGAGCACCTCGAACTGGAGGGCGCCGGCCACGCCCACGATCCAGTCGGTGCCGATGTTGGGCTTGAAGACCTGCGCGGCGCCCTCTTCCGCGAGCTGGAGGAGCGCCCGGCCCAGGTGCTTGGCGCGCATCGGGTCCACCGGCCGCACCTTCTTGAGCAGCTCCGGCGCGAAGCTCGGGATGCCCGTGAAGCGCAGCTCCTCCCCCTCGGTGAGCGCGTCGCCGATGCGCAGCGTGCCGTGGTTCGGGATGCCGATGATGTCCCCGGCCCAGGCCTCCTCGGCCAGCTCGCGGTCGCGCGCCATGAAGAGCACCGGGTTGTGCACGGCCATGGTCTTGCCCGTGCGGATGTGGTGCACCTTCATGCCGCGCTCGAAGCGGCCGGAGCACAGGCGCACGAAGGCCACGCGGTCGCGGTGCTTGGGGTCCATGTTCGCCTGGATCTTGAACACGAAGCCGCTCACCTGGTCCTCGGACGGATCGACCAGGCGGGTGGTCGAGGGCTGCGGGCGCGGCGGCGGCGCCAGCGCCACCAGGCCGTCGAGCAGGTCGCGCACGCCGAAGTTGTTGAGCGCGCTGCCGAAGAAGACCGGTGTCAGGTGCCCCTCGCGGTAGGCCTCCAGGTCGAACGCCGGGCAGAGCGCGCGCGCCATCTCCACCTCTTCGCGCAACTGGACCAGGGCGTCGGTCGGCAGCCTCTCGCCGAGCCTCGGATCGTCCAGGCCTTGGAACGCCTCGCCCTCGGTCGCCACGGAATTCCGGCCGCGGTCCATCAGGAGGAGCCGGTCGCGGAACAGGTCGTAGCAGCCGAGGAAGCGCTGTCCCATGCCGATCGGCCAGGAGGCCGGGGTGACGTGGAGCTGGAGCGACGTCTCGATCTCGCCGAGCAGGTCGAACGGGTCGCGGCCCTCGCGGTCGAGCTTGTTGATGAACGTGATGATCGGCACGTCGCGCAGCCGGCAGACCTCGAACAGCTTGCGCGTCTGGGTCTCGATGCCCTTGGCCGCGTCGATGACCATGACGGCCGAATCCACGGCGGTGAGCGTCCGGTAGGTGTCTTCGCTGAAGTCCTCGTGGCCCGGGGTGTCCAGCAGGTTGAAGGTGCAGCCGTCGTACTCGAAGGTCATGACCGAGGCGGTGACGGAGATCCCGCGCTCGCGCTCGACGTTCATCCAGTCGGAGCGCGCGCGCCGGGCGTCGCCGCGCGCCTTGACCGCGCCGGCGAGCTGGATGGCGCCGCCGAAGAGCAGGAGCTTCTCGGTGAGCGTCGTCTTGCCCGCGTCGGGGTGCGAGATGATGGCGAACGT
>Ga0068862_100000803_pt1 | contig 31159 bp, 28 predicted proteins | sample KBSSwiS52_FD_66598 | JGI IMG/M metagenome (GOLD analysis project Ga0068862, IMG submission 66598) | Switchgrass rhizosphere microbial communities from Kellogg Biological Station, Michigan, USA - KBS Switchgrass S5-2 | ecosystem: Host-associated > Plants > Roots > Rhizosphere > Soil ... | reverse complement strand
GCTCGCGGTCTTGCATCAGAACGGCACCGTGCAGGCCGGAGATCTTCCTGGTCGCTACCGCACGGGCGAGGCGAGCGAGGAGCCGATGCAGTCGCTGCTCGCCGCGGTGACCGACGCGCCGCCGCAGACCATCGTGGTCGCGCCCTCGGAATTCATCGCCGATGCGCCGGCGGCGCAGCTGGCCGACGACGGCATCGATCTTCGCGATCATCTCGCCTCGATCGAAACCTCGTTGATCCGCCAGGCGATGGAGCTCAGCGGCGGCGTGGTTGCGCAAGCGGCGAAGCTCCTGCGCCTGCAACGCACGACGCTCGTCGAAAAACTGCGCAAGTACGGTCTGGTCGACGCTGCGCTGCCGTCGGTTTCTTGACGGCCGCCGCGAGCGATCCGCGCATCCAATTGATCTTCTGCACTTTTTCGCGCTGGCACAGAGCTTGTAAGCAACACCCCGTCGCAACCCTCCGGCTCGCCCGATGAACACGATCGACGTCAACGGCCTCCTGCAACAGATGCGCGCGCTCAGCGAACAGGCGCGCGTGCAGCCGCGCGCGCCGGCGGCGCCGAGCGCGAGTGAAGGCATGCCGGACTTCGGCAACCTGCTCAAGAAATCGATCGACGGCGTGTCTTCTTCGCAAAACACCGCGAGCGCGCTCGCCGACAAGTTCGAGCGCGGCGATCCGGGCACCGACATCGGCAGCGTGATGGTCGCGCTGCAACGCGCGGATTTGTCGTTCCGCGCCGTCACCGAAGTGCGCAACAAGCTGGTCGATGCGTACAAAGACATCATGAACATGCAGGTTTGATCAGGACGCGACGTAAGCCATGAGCAATCCGATGGAAGCCGTGATCAACCTGCCGCAGGCGCAAACGCCGTCGCGCTTCGACGTGACGCGCATTCCCGGCGCGCGCCAGGCGCTGCTGCTGCTCGGCATCGCCGCTGCCGTCGCGATCGGTGTCGCGATCGTGCTGTGGTCGCGCACGCCGAATTATTCGCTGCTCTACGCGAATCTCGACGACAAGGACGCCGCGCAAGTCGTGCAAGCGCTGCAGACCTCGAACATCGATTACCAGCTCGGCAGTGGCGGCACTTCGATCTTCGTCAACGCGAACGAGCTTTCCAACGTTCGCCTCAAGCTCGCCGCGCAAGGCTTGCCGCGCGGCGGCACGACCGCGGGCGACGCCGGCGCGGACGGACAGAATCCGTTCGGAATGAGCGAGCTCGCCGAGAAGACGCGCTATCAGCAGCTGCTCGAAAACGATCTCGCATCGACGATCGGCAACCTGCAATCGGTGAAGTCGGCGCGCGTGCATCTCGCGCTGCCGAAATCGTCCGCATTCATCCGCGACCGCACGCAGGCTAGCGCCTCGGTGATGCTTGCGCTCTATCCCGGTCGTCAGCTTGACGCCTCGCAAGTCGGCGCCATCGTGCATCTCGTCGCCGCGAGCGTACCTGAGCTCGACCCGCGCCGCGTCTCGGTCATCGATCAAGCCGGACAGCTTCTGACCACGTCGGATCCGACCAGCGAATCCGCGATAGGCGACGCGCGCTTCCGCCTGGTGCGCCAGATCGAAACGGCTTACGCCGGTCGCGTCGAAGAGCTTCTGACGCCGCTTGTCGGCGCCGGCCACGTGCGCGCGCAAGTGTTCGCGCAGATGGATTTCACCGAGACCGAGAAGACCTCCGAGAATTTCGATCCGCAGCGCACGACGCTGCGCAGCGAGCAGAGCGCGAGCGAACGCCGTGCCGATGCACCGGCAAGCGGAATCCCCGGCGCGCTCAGCAACCAGCCGCCCGCGGCGCCCGCGCAGCCGAGCGCCGCGAATCCGAAAACTGGCACGAACGATCCGACGGCGAGCTCCGCCAAGGGCGACAACGGCGAAATCTCCTCCAGCGCCACGCGCAACTACGAAGTCGACCGCACGATCAGCCACACGCGGGAACCCGTAGGCACCGTGCACCGCCTGACGGTCGCGGTCGCGCTCGACAACAAGACTTCGCTCGACGAGAAAGGCAAGGCCGTCTCGACACCGTTCACCAAGGACGAGCTCGAACAGATGACCGCGCTGGTCAGGAACGCCGTCGGCTTCGACGAGAAGCGCGGCGACAGCGTCAGCGTCGTCAACGCCGCGTTCCGCAGCGAGCCCGACGCCGAGCCCGTCAACGTTCCGCTGTGGGAACAGCCGACGATGCGCGAGTTGTTCAAGCAGGGTGTCGGCGCATTGCTCGCGCTCGGACTCATCTTGATCGTGTTGCGTCCGCTGTTTCGCAATCTCGTCGGCCCGTCGCGCGCTCACACGCTTGCGCTCGCCGGCGGCGGAAATCTCAACGATCCCATTCCCGACACGCTGACGCTCGGTGGCCGCCCGAGTGCGCTCGGCACGCCGCCGCTCGCGTTCGAACAGAAGATCGAGCTCGCCAAGCGCGTCGCCGGACAGGATCCCAAGCAAGTCGCACAAGTGGTCAAGACGTGGGTAGGCGAAGATGGCTGAGGCCCAGAAACTGACCGGCGCGCAGCGCGCTTCCGTGCTGCTGCTTTCGCTCGGCGAGCAGGACGCCGCGGCCGTGTTGAAACACATGGATGCGCGCGAAGTGCAGGCGATCGGCACCGCGATGGCGACTTTGAAGAACGTCTCGCGCGACGACGCCGATGCCGTGCTCGACGCGTTCGCCGGCAGCCTCGGCAAGCAGACGTCGTTCGGCGTCGGCACCGAAGACTACGTGCGCAACATGCTCGTCGCCGCGCTCGGCGAGGAGAAAGCGGGCGGACTTCTCGACCGCATCCTGGTCAACCGCGGCAGCAAGAGCATCGAAGCCTTGAAGTGGATGGACGGACGCACGATCGCCGAGATGATCGGCGGCGAGCATCCGCAGATCATCGCGATCGTGCTGGCGCATCTCGATGCCGGCCACGCCTCCGAAGTGCTGGCGAATCTTCCGCCGGCGCTGCGCGGCGACGTGGTGATGCGCATCGCGACGCTCGACGGCGTGCAGCCGAGCGCGTTGCTCGAGCTCGATCAGATCATGGAGCGCCAGGTGTCCGGTGCCGCGCGCGGAAAATCGGCTTCGCTCGGCGGCGTCAAGGTCGCCGCACAGATATTGAACGGCCTCGATTCGACGCGCGAGCTCGAGGTCATGGAATCGATCGTCAACACCGATGCCGATCTCGGCCAGCGCATCCAGGAACAGATGTTCGTGTTCGACGATCTCCTGCGCATCGACGATCGCGGATTGCAGACGCTCTTGCGCGACGTGCCCGGCGACCGCCTCGTGATCGCGCTGAAGGGCGCCGATCCGATGATCCGCGAGAAAATCTTCTCGAACATGTCCAAGCGCGCCGCCGACATGATGCGCGAAGACCTCGAAGTCAAAGGTCCGGTGCGGCTCAGCGAAGTCGACGCAGCGCAGAAGGAAATCCTTGCGGCCGCGCGCGCGCTCGCGGAGCAGGGCCAGATCAACCTCGGCGGCGGCAGCGATGAATATGTGTAACGCGGCCGCGGAGCCGGCACGGTGACCGTCCTCGCGCGCGAGCAGGTCGGCGAATTCCGCCGCTGGGAAATGCCCGAAGTCGGCGCCGGAGCCAACGCCGCGTCGCCGAATCTGCGCACGCTGCGCCAGGTCGAGGACATCGAACAGGGCGCGCGCGAAGACGGCTACGCGGCAGGTCTGGAAGAAGGCCGCGCCGCCGCGCGCACCGAAATCATGGCCCAAGTCGCGCGCATCCAGGCGATCGTCGCGGCGCTCGCCGCGCCGTTCGCGAACCTCGATGCCGCGGTCGAAAGCGAGCTGGTTCTTCTCGCGACGACGGCCGCGACGCGCATCGTCCGCCACGAGCTCGCGCTCGCTCCGGAACGCATTCTCGATGCGGTGCGCGACGCACTGACTGCATTGCCGGCGTACGCGCGCAACGTGAAGCTATTTCTCGCGCCGGATGACGCCGCGCTGGTGCGCGAGCATCTCGTTCCGGGCAGCGGCGGTCACGTCTGGGAAATCGTCGAGGACATGAGCCTGACGCGCGGCGGCTGCCGCGTGCTGGCCGACACGTCGCAAGTCGACGCGACGCTCGAGACGCGTCTTGCCACGATCATCGACACCATGCTCGGCGGCGCCGCGGAGTCGCCGCGATGAGCGATGCTTCCGATTTCGTCCGTGCGCGCGGGCGTCGCTGGAGCCAGAATCTCGCGGCGCGCCGGCGCGCGCTCAATCACGAGCGCAGCCTCGTCGCCGAAGGACGCTTGCGACGCGTCGTCGGTCTGACGCTTGAAGCCGTCGGCTGCGAAGCGCCGCTCGGCGGACGTTGCCTCGTCACCGGTTCCGACGGCACGCGCCTCGAAACCGAAGTCGTTGGCTTCGCCGGCGACAAACTCTTTCTGATGCCGGCCGGCGAGCTGCATGGCTTGCCGCCGAACGCGCGCGTCAAGCCGCTCGAAACCGTTTCGGATGTTCCAGTCGGCGATGCGCTGCTCGGCCGGGTCATCGACGCGACCGGTGCGCCGCTCGACGGCCTCGGTCCGCTCTATTGCGACGCGCGCATCAAGCTCGCCGGCAAGGCGATCAACCCGATGCTGCGCAAGCCCATCGAAGAACCGCTCGATGTCGGCGTGCGCGCGATCAACGCGTTGCTCACCGTCGGTCGCGGCCAGCGCATGGGATTGTTCGCAGGTTCCGGCGTCGGCAAGTCGACGTTGCTCGGCATGATGACCAAGTTCACCGACGCCGACGTCATCGTGGTCGGCCTGATCGGTGAGCGCGGCCGCGAGGTCAAGGAATTCGTGCAGCACATCCTGGGCGAGGAGGGCATGCGCCGCGCCGCGGTGATCGCCGCACCCGCCGACGCGCCGCCGCTGTTGCGCCTGCGCGGCGCGTTGCTCGCGACCGCTGTCGCCGAATATTTCCGCGATCGCGGCCTCAAGGTTCTGCTGTTGATGGATTCGCTGACGCGCTTCGCGCAGGCGCAGCGCGAGATCGCGCTCGCGATCGGCGAGCCGCCGGCAACGAAAGGCTATCCGCCGTCGGTGTTCGCCAAATTGCCGGCACTGGTCGAGCGTGCCGGCAACGGCGCGGAGGGCGGCGGATCGATCACCGCGTTTTATACGGTCCTGACCGAAGGTGACGATCATCGTCATGATCCGATCGCCGATGCCGCGCGCGCGATTCTCGACGGCCACATCGTGTTGTCGCGTGATCTCGCCGAGGGCGGCCACTATCCGGCGATCGACGTCGACGCGTCGATCAGCCGCGTCATGCCGCAGGTGGTCGTGCCGGCGCAATTGGCCGCGTCGCGGCGCTTCCGGCAGATCTATTCGACGTATCAGCAGCAGCGCGACCTAATCAGCGTCGGCGCCTACCAGCGCGGCAGCGATCCGAGAGTCGACGAAGCCATCGCGGCGTGGCCCAAGCTGGCCACGTTCTTGCAGCAGGACGTGAACGCGCCGAACCGCTACGCCGCCTCGGCGGCGGAGCTGGCGCAACTCCTGAACGGCCTCGGAGCCCATTCATGACCCGACTCGAGAAAGTCACGCGCGTCGCCGAAATCGCCGAGCAGCGCGCCGAAGTGGCGACCCACAAGCTCGCCGAGCGCGTGCGCGGCGTCGCTTCCAACGAAGCGCAGCTGGTCGAGCTCAACCGCTTCCGCAGCGAATACGCGAACAAATCCGGCGACGGCGATGCTGCCGTCGTCGCGGTCGCCGAACTGATGAACCGCCACCGTTTCCTCGGTCGCGTCGACGAGGCGATCGCCTTCCAGCGCGCCGAAGTCGAGCGTCAGCAGCGCCTTCTCGCCAACGAGCAGGTCGCCTGCGGACGCGTGCGCGCGAAATCGCGCGCGCTCGACAACGCCGTGCGCCGCATCGGCGACGTCGAGACGCGCAAGCGCGAGCGCTTCGAGCAGAGCCAGCTCGACGAGCGCGCGCAGCGCTCCTCGGGATCGTTCTGGGATCTGGCCGCCAACGACGCCCACGAGGACTGATGACTTCCGCGATCTCGCGCCCCGCATCGGGCAGCGCACATGCGCACGGTTACGCGAAACCCGCCGGCGGCGATAAACCCGCCGACGGTTTCGAGGCATTGCTGACGGCGTTCGCCGGCGGTGCCGCGCCGTTGCCGATCGATCCGCGCAACGAGCGCAAGGGTTCGGGCGAGGGCGGAGCGAATGAAGAACCCGCGAGCTCGACGAGCGACATCGCGCGCGCCGCGACGCTCGCCGGAACGGGTATCGAGATCCATGCGCCGCGTTTCGAATACGTCGCCGCGAACGACAAGGCGGTGCTCGCCAAACCATCGTCGGTGCAGGAGCCGGTATCGATGCAACCCGCAGTCAACGCCAGACCGGAAGGCGAGGCCGCGAACGTCAAAGAACCTCGACCCGAAACACAGCCGACATCGCGCACGACGTTGTCGCCGAGAGCCGCGGTGCAGGAAGCGCTGGTCGCGCTCGTGCGCTCGCCCGGACGACCGAGGCCGGCGCCGCCTCCGGAAGAATCGAAACCTGTCGAGCCCGAAATCGCCGACGCTGCGAGGGTCGCAACGCCGCCATCGCACGCAACTACATCGAACGCAACGCAAGCTCCGCCTGCGATCGCGATGCCCGAAATCGAAACGATCACCGCTCCAGCACCCGCCGCGAAACCGAGCGCTTCGTCGCGCGCCGCGGCCGATATCGCGCGTCAGCGCCAGTTCGCGCTGGCGGCGGATGCGTCGCCGGTGGTCGACACCAATCTCCCGACCGAACTTTCCGAAGGCTCGGCGTTCCAGACGATGGTCGCCTTGCACAAGGCCGACGGCGCGCTCGGCAACGACGCTGCAGTGCGTCCCGATTCCGCGATCTCGGCTCCCGCGTCACCGGGCGCTTGGATCGGGAATCTGCCATCGGCCACGCACGCCGCATCCGGCGCGAACCCGCTCGTCGCACCGCGCACGTTCGATCAAGCTGCGTGGAGCGAAGCGCTCGCCCGCCAAGTTGCCGCCACCGCGACGGCTGCCGCGCGCGAAACCAGCGTTCGCCTCGAACCGGAAGGGCTCGGCCCGATCGAAGTGCGCGTGCGCATCGAAGCCGAGCGCGTCGACGTGCGTTTCGCGATCGAGCATCCGGTCACCGTGGCCATGGTGCGCGCGGCATTGCCGGATCTCGAACGCCTGCTGGCGCAGAGCGGCATGAGTCTTGGCCAGGCCAACGTTGCGCAGCAGAACGCGAACGGTCGCGAGCATGCCGCGCCTCGAACGCATGCGTCTGGCGTCCGCGAGGAAATCGAGGACGCCTCGTCCACGAGCGCTGCGATTGATATGCGTCCACGCACGCGTGTCGGCCTGCTCGACGATTTCGTCTGACGGGTCGCGGTTCTCCGTCTAAATCCTCACCGCTTAAGCCCACCCCTCAAGGGGGCGTTCTCTTAAGCCCACCCTTCAAGGGAGCGTTCTCTTAAGCCCTCCCCTTCAAGGGGAGGGTTTGGGTGGGGATGGTTTTTCGTGCCGCCGTTCGCGCTCGCTTCGTAGTAGCACCATCCCCGCCCAACCCTCCCCTTGAAGGGGAGGGCTTAAGCGTCGCGCGGATTTTCCGTCGCCTCGATTCCACTCGCACCGCATCGCCGTCAAAAAATCGCCGACGCAATGTCTGCAATTCCGTAAACGCTTGATGCGCGTTGTCTTTCTTGCGTCGGTCCGCGTGGCACGCCTATTGCTCAAGACCTCGCAACCTGAAATCCGACGAGGCATCCAATGGCTGACGCAAAGACGAAGGAACCGCAGGCAACCAGCGGCTCCGGCAAAGGCATGAAAATCGTGGTCGGCGCGATGGGCTTGCTGCTCGTCGTCGCGATCGCTGCGATCGGCTATCTCATGGGCCATCGCAGTGCGCCCGCCGCGGCGACCGTCGAAGCGACGACGGCTCACGCCGAAGAAGCTTCCGCCGCCGATGCGAAAGGACACGAGCCGATCTATCTCGCGCTCGATCCGCCGTTCGTCGTCAACTTCCAGAGCGATTCGGCGACGCGCTTCCTGCAGGTCGGCGTGCAGCTGATGGCGCACGACCAGAAGGCGCTCGATGCCGCGAAGGCTTCCGAGCCTGCAGTGCGCAACGCGCTCGTCATGCTCTTTTCCAGCCAGGACGCCAAGACGCTGATCTCGCGCGAAGGCAAGGAAAAGCTGCGTGCCGATGCGCTCGCCGAGATGCAGAAGATCGTGGCCGAACGCGTCAAGGGCGCCGCGATCGACGCGGTGTACTTCACTTCGTTCGTCATGCAGTGAATGTCATGGGCGACGATATCCTGTCCAAGGACGAGCTCGACGCGCTGATGGACGGCGTGCGCAAAGGCGAGGTCGATACCGACTCCGACGCGCTGCCGCCGGGCGAAGTCCGCGCTCACGATTTCGCGCGCGACGATCGCGTCTCGCGCACGCGCCTGCCGGCGCTGGAGCAGATCCAGGAGCGCACGGCACGGCAGCTTCGCGACAACTTCTTCCGCGTGTTGCGCCGCCGCTGCAACGTGGCCGCGAGCGCCGCGCAAGTCGAAACGTTCGGCGACACGTTGAACACGCTGGCGCCGAGCACGAGCGTGCACGTCGTGCGTGCGCGGCCGCTGCGCGGCAACGGGCTCGTCGCGATCGACGCAACGCTGGCCTCGACTCTCGTCGACCATTTCTTCGGCGGCGCCGGTCGCGCCAAACCCGATGCGAAGACGCGCGAGCTGACGCAAGGCGAGCTCCGCGTCGTGCTGATCGCCGTGCGCGAAGCGCTCGCCGCGTTCAGCGCAGCGTGGGCGCCGGTCACGGCGCTCGAATTCGACCTCGCAGGCGCCGCGGCGAATCTCCAGTTCGCGACGCTTCTTTCCGCAAGCGACATCGTGTGCACGTTTCGCCTGCACGTCGCGTTCGAAGGCGGCGAGGGCGACGTGCGCATCGTGTTGCCGTACGCGGCGCTCGAGCCGATCCGTCATCTTCTCGACGGCAGCCCCAAGAACGAGAAAGTCGAGCGCGACGAGCGCTGGAGCGGAAGCCTGCGGGACGAAGTGCTCGACGCCGAGATCGAGCTCAGCTCGAACCTCGTCGAGACGCGCATCCGCATCGGCGATTTTCTCAAGCTGCGTCCCGGCGACGTGATCCCGATCGACTTGCCGGAGCTGGTCACGCTCGGTGCCGATGACGTCGCGCTGTTCCATGCGCGCTTCGGCACCGCCGGCGGCAACAACGCGGTGCGCGTGGTCGAGGCGGTCGGACGCAAGAACCGCGACGCGGCCTTCGCGATCCGCGAGGACAACGAAAACCGCACCGCCGCCACGAATCCCAAATCCCGAATTTCCGCTTGAACGAAGGAACTCCCATGAACGATTCCGCAAACGCCGCCGCCGAGCCGGCGGACGTCGCCAAGGTCCGCTTCGACGATCTTCGCAGCGATCCCGCCGCGAAAGGCGGCGAGGTCAATCTCGACGTGATCCTCGACGTGCCGGTGACGCTGGCGATGGAAGTCGGCCGCACGCGCATCAGCATCCGCAACCTGATGCAGCTCAATCAGGGCTCGGTCGTCGAGCTCGATCGCGCCGCCGGCGATCCGCTGGATGTGTTCGTCAACGGCACGCTGGTCGCGCACGGCGAAGTCGTCGTCGTCAACGACAAGTTCGGCATTCGTCTCACGGACGTGATCAGTCCGGCCGAGCGCGTGCGCAAACTCCGGTGAGCCGCATGCGCTTCGTCTCGCTCGCATTCGCGGTCATCGCGTCGCCGGCGCTGGGTGCGACGGCAGCGCCGGCGCCCGCGGATCTCGATCTCGGCGGCTTGCTGCGCGTCTGCGCGAGTCTCGCCGTCGTGATCGCGCTGATCGTCGCTTCCGGCTGGATCCTGCGCCGAGTGCAGGGCGGCAATGCGCGCGGCGGAAGTCGCCTGCGCTGCCTCGAAAGCGTCGCGGTCGGCATGAAGGAGCGCGTCGTGCTGGTGCAGGCGGGCGAGCAGCAGATTCTCGTCGGCGTCGCGCCGGGTAACGTGCGCACGCTGCACGTGTTCGCCGAGCCGATCGCCTCGCCGACGCCGAACGCGATCGCGCCGGCCGCGACGTTCCGCAACGTGTTCGCACAATGGCGCGGAGCAGCTTCGTGAAATACGTTTTCGTTTTCCTCGTCGCGCTGATCATCGCGCCGTCCGCGTTCGCGGCCGATCCCACGATGCCGGCGCTCGTCGTCAAGACGCAGCAGGGCAGCACCGAAACCTGGAGCATCAGCCTGCAAGTGCTGCTGGCGATGACGGCGCTGACGTTGTTGCCGGCGGTCCTCCTGATGATGACGTCGTTCACGCGCATCATCATCGTGCTCGGATTCCTTCGCCAAGCACTCGGCACGGCGCAGAGCCCGCCGAATCAGGTACTGATCGGACTCGCGCTGTTCCTGACGGTGTTCGTGATGTCGCCGGTCATCGGCCACGCCTGGACCGACGGCGTGCAGCCGTACATGGACGGCAAGCTCACGACCGAACAGGCGCTGCCCGCCGCGACGAAACCGTTCCGCGCGTTCATGCTCGACCAGACGCGCGATTCGGATCTGCAGCTCTTCGCCAAGCTCTCGCATTCGGAAGGCTATACCTCCAAGGACGAAGTGCCGTTTCCGGTCGTCGTCTCGGCGTTCGCGACGAGCGAGCTCAAGACCGCGTTCCAGATGGGATTCCTGATCTACATCCCGTTCGTGATCATCGATCTCATCGTCGCCAGCGTCTTGATGTCGATGGGCATGATGATGCTCTCGCCGATGCTGATCTCGCTGCCGTTCAAGATCATGCTGTTCGTTCTCGTCGACGGCTGGGCGCTCTTGCTCGGCACGCTCGCCGGCAGCTTCGTGGTCTAGGAGCGCTGCGATGACGCCGGAATCCGTCATGGGCATCGGCCAGCACGCGCTGGTCGTGACATTGATGATCGCAGCGCCGCTGCTCCTGACCGCGCTCGCGGTCGGTCTTCTCGTCGGCGTGCTGCAGGCCGCGACGCAGATCAACGAGATGACCTTGAGCTTCATACCGAAGCTGCTCGCGCTCGCCGCGGTGCTGGTCATCGCGGGACCGTGGATGCTGCGCACGCTGATCGACTACACGCGTCACCTCATCGAAAGCCTGCCGAGCCTGATCGGATAAGCAATGGAGCTCGATCTCGCCCGCATCGCCGACTGGATCGCAAGCGCCGCGTGGCCGCTCGGCCGCGTCGCGGGTCTGGTCATGACGGCGCCGATCTTCACGGCAACGGCGATTCCGATGCGCGTGCGCGCGGCATTGGTCGTGTTGCTGACGATCATTCTTCTGCCGCTCGCGCCACGCGATGGCTCGGTGCAACCGCTCAGCCTTGCCGGCATGAGCGTGATGGTCGTGCAGGTCGGCATCGGCGCGATGATCGGATTCGCGCTGCGCCTGGTGTTCGAAGCAGTCGCGTTCGGCGGCGAGCTGGTCGCGACCAGCATGGGGCTCAACTACGCGAGCGTCGTCGATCCGCAGCACGGCAACGTGACGCCGGTCGTCGGCCAGCTCTACACCTTGCTCGCGACCTTGCTCTTCTTGGTGATGGACGGACATCTCGCGCTGATCCGTCTTCTCGCCGACAGCTTCGCGGCACTGCCTGCATCGCTGGCGACGCTCGATCGCGCATTGTTCTGGTCGTTCGCCGGCATCGCCGCCGAGGTCTTCGCGGGAGCCTTGCGCGTGGCGTTGCCGGCGATGACCGCCATGCTCGTCGTCAATCTCGCGTTCGGCTTCACCAGCCGCGCGGCACCGGCGCTGAATCTCTTCGCCGTCGGATTTCCAGTGACGCTGGTCGCCGGCTTCGTGTTCACGTGGTTCAGCCTGCGCGGTTTTCCGCAGGCGTTTTCCGGCATGAGCGACGCCGCGTTCTCCGGCGTGCGCCAGATCCTCGGCGTGGGGCCCTGAGATGGCCGACCACGATCAGGACAGCCGAACAGAACGCGCTTCAGAGAAGCGCCTTCGCGAGGCGCGCGAGAAGGGCGACGTTCCGCGCTCACGCGATTTCTCAGCCGCGGTCGTGACGCTCGCCGGCGTTGCGCTGCTGCTGTCGATGCGCCATGGCATGGCCGAGCGCGTCGCCGCTCTTTTGCACGACGGACTTTCGATCCGTCGCGCGACCTTGTTCGACACCAATGCGCTCGGCGCCGCGCTCGGCGCGATCTCGACGCAGGCGCTCTGGGTGCTCGCGCCGATCTTCGGTGTCGCGCTCGCCGCGACGCTCGTCGCGCCGCTGGCGACCGGCGGTCTCAACTTCAGCGTGCAAAGCCTCGGCTTCAAGGGCAACCGGCTCAATCCGTTGTCCGGCATCGGTCGCATGTTTTCGATGCGGAGCCTGGTCGAGCTGACGAAAGCTTTGCTCAAGGTCGCGGTCATCGCGATCGCCGCGACGGTCGTATTGCGCAACGGATTTCCCGAGCTCGTCTCGCTCGGCACGGCGCCGTTGAAGAGCGCCACGTCGAACGCGCTCGATCTCACAGGACTTGCAGCGCTCGCGCTCGCCGCGGCGCTGGCCGCGATCGGTCTCGTCGACTTGCCGTGGCAGCTCTACGACTGGCACAAACGCCAGCGCATGACGCGCGAGGAATTGAAGCAGGAATACAAGGAAAGCGAAGGCAGCCCGGAAGTGAAGGGGCGCGTTCGCCAGTTGCAGCAGCAGATGGCGCGGCGCCGCATGATGGCCGACGTGCCGACGGCCGATGTCGTCATTACCAACCCGACGCACTTCGCGGTCGCGCTGCGTTACGACGATGCGAAGCACCGCGCGCCGGTTGTCGTCGCCAAAGGCGTCGATCATGTCGCGACGCAGATCCGCGCGATCGCCGCAAAGAACAAAGTCACGCTGCTCGAAGCGCCGCCGCTGGCGCGCGCCCTCTATCGCACGACCGATATCGGCGCGGAGATTCCTTCGGCGCTCTACGTCGCCGTCGCGCAAGTGCTGGCCTACGTGTTCCAGCTCAAGCGCGCCGCCGAAGGCCTCGGCCCCGATCCGGAAATGCCGGCGCCGGAAGTCGATCCTGCGCTGTCCGATCCGAAAACATCCTGACGAGATTCCTCATGACCACCGCCGTAGCAGTACTCGATCACTTGAAGCAGGCCGGACGTCGCGGCTTCGGCGCGCCACTGGTCGTCATGCTTGCCCTCGCGATGATGATGCTGCCGCTGCCGACGTTCGTGCTGGACGTGCTCTTCAGCTTCAACATCGCGTTGTCGCTGGTGATCGTGCTCGCGGTCGTCTACGTCTTGAAACCGCTCGATTTCGCGGCGTTCCCGACCGTGGTGCTGATGGCGACCTTGCTGCGCCTCGCGCTCAACGTCGCTTCGACACGCGTCGTCCTGATGAACGGCCACAGTGGTCACGCCGCCGCGGGCAAGGTCATCGAGGCATTCGGCCAATTCGTGATCGGCGGCAATTTCGCGGTCGGTCTCGTTGTTTTCGCGATCCTGACGATCATCAACTTCGTCGTCGTCACCAAGGGCGCGACGCGCGTTTCCGAAGTCACGGCACGCTTCACCTTGGACTCGATGCCCGGCCGCCAGATGGCGATCGACGCCGATCTCAACGCCGGCATGATCAATCAGGAACAGGCACGCGAGCGCCGCCAGGAAGTCCGCGAGGAAGCGGATTTCTACGGCTCGATGGACGGCGCCAGCAAATTCGTGCGCGGCGACGCCACGGCCGGCATCTTGATTCTCTTCATCAACATCATCGGCGGCTTCGCGGTCGGCGTGTTCCAGCACGGACTGCCGGCGAGCGTCGCGGCGCGCACGTACACGCTCTTGACGATCGGCGACGGACTCGTCGCGCAAGTGCCCGCACTGATGCTCTCGATCGCGACCGCGATCATCGTCACGCGCGTATCGCGTTCGCAGGACATGGGCAAGCAAGTCGTCGGCCAGCTCTTCGCGCAGCCGAAGGCGCTCGCGGTCACGGCGGCGGTGCTCGTGATGATCGGTCTCATTCCCGGCATGCCGAACGCGGCGTTTCTGTTGCTCGGCTCGGGTTGCGGCGCGGCGGCGTATCTCATCGCCAAGCGGCGCAAAACGCCGATCACAGCTGCAAATCCGAACACGCCAGCGCTGCCGGGTCCGGGCGGCGAGGCGATCGAGCTCGGCTGGGACGACGTGCAGCCGGTCGACGTGATCGGCCTCGAAGTCGGCTATCGCCTGATCCCGCTGGTCGACCGCAATCAGGGCGGCGAGCTGATGGGCCGCATCAAGGCCGTGCGACGCAAGCTCTCGCAGGAGCTCGGCTTCCTCGTGCCTTCGGTGCACATCCGCGACAATCTCGATCTCGCGCCGGGCGGCTATCGCATCACGCTGCTCGGCGTTCCCGTCGGCGCGGCGGAAATCCATCCGGACCGACTGCTCGCGATCAATCCAGGCCGCGTGCACGGCACGGTCATGGGCATCGCGACGCGCGATCCGGCGTTCGGTCTCGAAGCGCTGTGGATCGAAGCCGGCACGCGCGATCACGCGCAGACGCTCGGCTATACGGTCGTCGATCCCGGCACGGTGATGGCGACGCATCTCTCGCACATTCTGCAGCTGCACGCGCACGAGCTGATCGGGCACGAAGACGTGCAGAAACTCCTCGACCGCCTCGCGCAGTCGGCGCCCAAGCTGGTCGAAGACCTCGTGCCCAAGCGCCTTGCGCTCGGCATCGTCGTCAAGGTCATGCAGAACCTCCTCGCCGAGCGCGTGTCGCTACGCAACGTGCGCGGCATCGTCGAATCCTTGGCGGAGCATGCGGGGCAGAGTCAGGATCCCGACGCTCTCACCGCCGCCGTGCGCGTCGCGCTCGGCCGCCAGATCGTGCAGGACATCAGCGGTTTGGGCGCGGAATTGCCGGTCATCACGCTCGCGCCGGAGCTGGAACAGATATTGCTCCAGTCGCTCTCGGGCGTTCCTGCCGCGGGCGCAGCGCTCGAACCCGGCCTCGCCGATCGCTTGCAGAAGAGCGTCGGCGAAACGGCGAAGCGACAGGAAATGCTCGGCGAATCGGCAACGCTTCTGGTGCCTCCGCCGCTGCGGCCCTGGTTGGCGAGGTTCGTGCAACACGCGGCGCCGAGCATGAAAGTGCTGGCGTACACCGAGATTCCGGACAACCGCCGAGTGCGGCTGGTCTCGACGCTCGGACGATGAAGAAGTTTGTCGCATCTCCCGCGTGCGGGAGAGGGAAAAAGAATGAAGCGCGCGATGGGCGCTGCTTCGCGGAGGCGAAATGAAGATCAAGCGATACACGGCGCGCGACATGCGCCAGGCCATGCAGAAGGTGCGCGAGGATCAGGGTCCCGATGCGGTGATCCTGTCCAGCCGTCGCAGCGATGGCATGGTCGAGATCGTAGCGGCGATCGACTACGACGAAGCGCTCGTGCGCGAAGCGGTCGAGCCTTTGCGCGTCGAGCGCGGCGAGCCGCGCGTTGCGCTCGTCGCGGAAGCGCCGGCAAAGCCGCTGGCGAGTGCGCCTGTCGCGAAGCCGGTCGCGAGCGTCGCTCCGATCGCGCAGCCCGCCACGCCGAAGCCGGTTCCCGTCGCAGTCGCGCCTGCCGCAACACCGGTCGCGACGCCAGCTCCGACGCCGGTCGCCGCAGTCGCCGAAACGGCGCCTGCGACACCGACGAACGAAAGCACCTCGCGCGTCGCCGCCGCCGAAGCGCGCGCCGCATTCGAAGCCAGCACCGAGCGCCTGCGCATGCGCGACGAAATCGGTCAGCTGCGCTATCTCCTCGAATCGCAGCTGTCGAGCCTTGCCTGGAACGACCTCGACCGCCGCCATCCGCTGCGTGCGCGTGTGCTGCGCGATCTGACGCGCTTCGGCATCGAAGCCGACGTCGCCGAAGCGATCGTCGACGATCTGCCCGCCAATCTCTCGTCCGAGCAGTCGCGTTATCTGCCGCTCGGTCTCATCTCGCGTCGCTTGCGCGTCAACAAGTCCGCCTCGGATCTTTCCGGGGTGGTCGCCCTCGTCGGCGCAACCGGCGCGGGCAAGACGACGACGCTGGCCAAGCTCGCCGCACGTCATGTGCAGAATCACGGCCGCCAGTCGGTGGCGCTGATCGGCACCGACGATTTCCGCGTCGGCGCGCACGACCAGCTGCTGCATTACGGACGCGCGCTCGGCGTGCAGACGTTCACGGCTTCCGACGCCTCCGAGCTTGCGCGGCTTCTCCAGCATGTCGCCGATCGCGATCTCGTTCTGATCGACACGCCCGGAATGACCGTGCGCGACGCGCGGCTGCCGTCGGTCATCGACACGTTGAAATCGAATGCGCCGCGCGTGCGCACGACCCTGGTGCTGCCGGCGAATCTCCTGCCGGGTTCTCTCGAGCACAGCGTGCAGGCGTACGCGCCGCTGGCGCCTTCGGGTTGCATCCTGACCAAGCTCGACGAAGCGCCTTCGCCGGGCGCGGTGCTCTCGATCGTGCTGCGGCATGGTCTCGCGCTCGAGTTCGTCACCGACGGTCAGCGCGTTCCCGAAGACATTCATCTCGCCGACGCGCGTCGCCTCGCGTGCCGCCTCGCCGACGAGTCGAAGAGCGTCGATCCCGACGAGCGCGTCATGGCCGAGCGCTTCGGCCGCAGCTTGCTCGCTCACTCCTGATCATCTCGAAAGGCATCGTCCATGAAACAGGCAAACGGATTGAACACGCTCGCTCCTTATCCCGCGGTGCAGGTGATCGCGGTGGCGAGCGGGAAGGGCGGCGTCGGTAAGACTTCCGTCGCGGTGAATCTCGCGATGACGATGGCGATGTCCGGCAAGCGCGCGATGCTGCTCGACGCCGATCTTGGCCTCGCCAACGTCGACGTGCTGCTCGGCCTGCAGCCTTCGCGTCATCTCGGTCATCTTCTCGCCGGCGAATGCGGCATCGCCGACGTCGTGCTCGACGCGCCGCACGGCCTCAAGATCGTACCGGCGACTTCCGGCGTGCGTCGCATGGCCGAGCTCTCGACCGCCGAGCACGCAGGCCTGATCCGCGCGTTCTGCAGCTACGCCGAACCCGTCGACACGCTGATCGTGGACACCGCGGCCGGCCTCTCCGAAAGCGTCACGATGTTCTGCGCCGCCGCGCAGGAAGTGCTGATCGTGCTCTGCGACGAGCCGGCCTCGCTCACCGACGCTTACGCGCTGGTCAAGGTGCTGAGCCGCGAATACGGCGTGCGCCGCTTCCGCCTGGTCGCCAACCGCGTCGCGACGGTGCAGCAGGGCCGCGATCTCTACGAAAAGCTCATCCGCGTCACCGACCGCTTCCTCGAAGTGCGCATCGAGTTCGCCGCGGCCGTGCCCGAAGACGAGTACATGAAGCGCGCGATCCGCCGCCAGGCCGCGGTCGTCGATGCCTATCCCGGCAGCCGCTCGGCGCTCGCATTCAAGAATCTGGCCCAGGCTGCCGATAAGTGGGAGAACCCGTCCGCACTCGGAGGCCACCTCGAATTCTTTCCCGAACGGCGCGTGCGCGCCGGCCATGCCGCAACGGTGCATCCATGAGCGTCGCCGCGCAGTACCTGGAAGTCCAGCAGGGCTCCGCGAACGAGCTCGTGCGCACTCACACGGCGCTGGTCAAGCGCATCGCCTGGCATCTCAAGGGGCGTCTGCCGGCGAGCGTGGAGCTCGGCGACCTCGTCCAGGCCGGCATGATCGGCCTGCTCGAGGCCGCGCGGAACTACACGCCCGCGCGTGCGGCGAACTTCGAGACGTACGCGGGAATACGCGTTCGCGGCGCGATGCTCGACGAGTTGCGCAAGACGGACTGGACGCCGCGCTCGGTGTACCGGCGTCTGCGCGATGCGATGGAAGCGATGCGCGCGATCGAGGCCGAAACGGGCCGCGAGGCGAGCGAAGCGGAAATCGCGCAGCGCATGGGCATCACGCCGGCGGAATACGGACAGATCATGAGCGATGCGAGCCGCTCGCGCGTCTTGAGCCTCGATGAAGGCGGCGACGACGAGGACGGCCCGAAGTTCGATATCAGCGACGAGCACGCCGGCACGCCGGCGAGCCGTCTGGAAGAAGAAGGCCGTCGCGTCGCATTGGCGTCGGCGATCGAAGGTTTGCCGGAGCGCGAGAAGCTCCTGATGTCGCTCTACTACGACGAAGAGTTGAACCTGAAAGAAATCGGCGCGGTACTCGGAGTGACCGAATCGCGCGTGTGTCAGCTTCACGGACAGGCTTTGACGCGCCTGCGCGCTCGTTTGCGCGACTGGCGTGCACACGGATGAAACCCATGACGATCGCCATCGACATCGCTGAAATTATCCGGAGCGCATCATGCAGATGATGACGCCGATCGGTGTCGTGCTCGCGATCGCGACGGTGCTGGGCGGCATCGTATTGAAGGGCAGCGGCGTGCATGCGCTGTGGAGCGCGGCGGCGCTGGTCGTCGTGTTCGTCGGAACGGGTTCGGCGATTCTCGTGCAGACGCCCGCGCAGACGCTCAAGCGCGCGCTCAAGATGCTGCCGTGGGTCGTGCAGCCGCCGAAGAGCGATGCGCCCGGATTGATCAAGATGGTCGTCGGCTGGAGCGATCTCGCTCGCCGTCAGGGTCTTCTCGGTCTCGAGCCGCAGCTCGACAAGGAGCGCGACGCGTTCGTCAAGAAAGGCCTGCAGCTTCTCGTCGACGGCAGCGAGCCCGACACGATCCGCGGCATCCTCGGCGCCGAGATGGACGGCCGCCGCCATGCCGACCTGATCGCCGCGAAAGTCTTCGAGGCCGCCGGCACCTACGCACCGACGATGGGCATCATCGGCGCGGTCATGGGCCTGATGGCCGTGATGGAACATCTTTCCGAACCCGGCAAGCTCGGCCCCGGCATCGCCGGCGCGTTCGTGTCGACGGTGTACGGCATCGCGTCGGCGAACCTGTTGCTGCTGCCGCTCGCCAACAAATTGAAAGGCCTCGTCAACGAGCATGCGCGCACGCGCGAAATGCTGATCGAAGGCATGGTCGCCATCGCCGAAGGCGAAAACCCGCGTCATATCGAAGCCAAGCTGCAAGGCTTCTGCCACTAGGATCCTCATGCAGCGCCATGCCTTCCACGAAGAGCACATCAATCACGAAGCCTGGGCGATCCCGTACGGCGACCTGATCACGCTGCTGCTCGCGTTCTTCGTCGTGATGTATTCGATCTCGTCGGTGAACGAAGGAAAATACCGCGCGGTCGCGAGCTCGATCTCGAACGCATTCAACGGCGCGCCGAAAGTGATCACGCCGATCCAGCCCGGCCACGAGCCGGCTTCGTCCGAATCGCCGTCGGTCATCGCCGCACCGCCGCCGAAGGCGACCAGTCAGCCGATCGAGCCGCCGAAACCTGCGCCGGCGCCTGCCGCGCAAACACTGCCGGCTCCCGATCCTGTGCCGCCGCATGCCGAAGCCGAAGACCGTCTCGCCGGCATCGCCGACCAGGTCGAGCAGGCGATGGCGCCGCTGATCGATCGCCAACTCATGGTCGTGCGCCGTCATCGCGCACGGCTCGAAGTCGAGATCCGCGCCGACATCCTGTTTCCGAGTGGCATCGCGAATCTCGCGCCGCAGGCATTGCCGCCGCTGAAAGAGCTCGCCGGCATCATGTCCGGCTTCGCCAATCCGCTGCGCGTCGAGGGACACACCGACAACGTGCCGATCGCGACGACGACGTTTCCTTCGAACTGGGAGCTCTCCGCCGCACGCGCGGCGAGCGTCGCGCGGCTCTTCATCGATACCGGCGTCGATCCGCATCGCCTCGCAATCACCGGCATGGGCGAGTACCAACCTGAGGTTTCGAACGCGACCGAAGAAGGTCGCAACAAGAATCGCCGCGTCAAGCTCATCGTGCTGGGTTCGGCCGAAGACGACGGCGATGGCCCCGGCGACAGTCCGCACACCGATCCTGCGGCAGTCGCGAAAACATCACCGACGGATCCCACAGCGCCGCCACTCGTCTCCGCGGTGATCGGCAGCCCGCACGCGATCGGCGCTCCCTGAACCGATAACGCCAAAAAGTGTGATGAGCATCACGAATCTTGCCGTCCGGAAGGTCGGCGGGCCGTTTCCGTTGCTCGCGCGCTAAAGCTCCGCGCTCGTGTGCCGACTAGTCGTTTGTCGGCCAATTCCCGCTCACGTCTGATCCACGCGCGATTTCGCGCGCCGGACTCGTGCGTCCCGAATTTTCGCCGGCGACATCACGTCCGACGGCAAAACGCGCCGGACGTCTCCTTGGACGTTGCGGAGTGTCGCGTATGGAATCGTTCGGATCGGTCCGTCGGAACATGGCTGCGAAGACGACGCGATGGAGCTTGCTGCGCATCGCGCTGACGCTTTCGGTGAGCCTCTTCGCAAGTATCGATCCGACGCGAGCGATCGCAGGCAATCCGCTCCCGACCGCGATCACGATCGCGCAGGTCTATCCGGAAATCTCGTATCCGGGCCAGAGCTATTTCATCGTCTTCCAAGTCGTCGCCGACATCGGCACGCCGACCGGAACCGTCAGCATCGCCGGCGATCTCGGCGCGTCGTGCGGTCCGGTCGATCTCGCCGAAGGGTGGGGCGGTTGCTCGCTCGTCTCGACGGACGCCGGAACAGAATCGCTCACGATCTCGTACGCGAGCGACGATGCCGCGACATTCGAATCGAGCGACATCGTGCTCGCGCACTTGGTCGATGCACGCGCGACCACGGCATCACTCGATGCCGTCATGCCGGAAACCTCCGTCAGTGGACAGCCGGTCGATGTCTTCTACTCGGTCGATAGTCTCGGCGCGCTCGCGAGCGGAACGGTCGTCGCGAGCGCCGCGACCGGCGAATCCTGCAGCGCCGATCTCACCGCGGGTCAATGCACGATCACGTTCGCAACCGCGGGTGCGCGCGACATCGGCGTCGCGTATTTCGGCGACATCGACCACGATGCAAGCTCTTCATCGGCCCTGAACCACGTCGTCGAGCGCGCTGCGACTTCGCTGGCCGTCGACGTATTTCCCACGGAGCCGGTGGCTGGCGAGAGCGTGATGTTCACCGTCACGGTATCGCCGACCGGTTTCGGCGCCGGCGTTCCGAGCGGAACGATCTCGATCGCCGGAACGGACACGTCGTGCGATGCCGTGCTCGTCGCGGGCGTTGGCGTGTGCTCGCTCACGCCGTCGAGCCCGGGCCAGCAGATTTTCGCGCTGACATATTCCGGCGACGACGACTTCGCATCGAGCGACGGCGAAGCGCTCGAGCTGGTTGGCAATCCGCTGGTCGCGATCAACGACACGTTCGCCGCGCTCGAGGACACGACGCTGATCGTTCCGCCCGAGCTCGGCGTGCTCGCCAACGACAGCGGCGCTGATGGCGTCACGCTGACCGTAACGAGCGCAGGCGCGCTGACGGCCGGAGGCATCGGCGGCGACGTCATGCTGTATGCCGACGGAAGTCTGAGCTACACGCCGCCGGCGGATGCGAACGGCGATGCGTATTTCGACTACACGGTGAGCGACGGCGTCGCCTCGCTGACGGCGACCGCGACGATCAGCGTCGGCGCCGTCAACGATCCGCCGAGCTTCGCGTTGTCCGAAAATCCCGCGTGGCCGCCGTCCGAATCGGGCGCGAAGAGCGCGCCGGGGTTTGCCAGCGTGCTCGCGTTCGGTCCGCCGGACGAAAGCGGACAGCATGTGCGCGCTTGGAAGATTCGCAAGGTCGTCGATCCCGACGGCATCGTCGCCGCGCCTTCGATCGCGCTCGATGGAACATTGACCTATTCGCTGACCGGCAACAACGGCGGCGCGACGCTCGCCGTCGCGTTGCAGGACGACGGCGGCACGGATCACGGTGGCATCGACGTGTCGACCGAACAAACCTTCGTCATCAGCGTCGGCGGCGGTGCGGATCTTTCGATCAGCGTCGACGACGGTGTATCGTTCGTCGATTCCGGAAGCTCGCTGACTTACACGATCGTCGCGCGCAATGCGGGACCGTTCGATGTTTCCGGCGCGCGTATTACCGATGCGCTGCCGCCGGGATTCTCCGGCGCGAGCTGGACGTGCGAAGCGAGCGATGGCGCATCGTGTTCGCCGAGCGGTAGTGGCGATATCGACGACGTCGCCGATATTCCGGCAGGCTCGATGCTCACCTATCTTCTGTCAGCGACACTGACCGCGAGCAGCGAAACGCCGATCGCGAACTCGGCGACGATCGCGCCGCCGGCGGACGTCGTCGATTGGTCGAGCGAGAACAACACCGCGACCGACAGCGATCAGATCGGAATTTTCGGCGGCGGGTTCGACCACTAATCCGTTCATTGCGCGGATGTCGCGGGCCGCGCGTGATGCGAATGTCCGCGTTCGCTCGTGCCTGAGACATTCACCGGCACCGACGCTGACGCGATGCCGTTGGCGACGACGGACAGATCGCTCGCGCCGAGCTCGATGCCAATCGGCACGTCGAACGTCGTTGACACGACTTGGTCGCCGGTCGCGACGCCCATCGTGCTGTGATCGTGTGTTCGCGCATAGACGACATGTCCGCTTGTGTTGTTGACGATGCGCACGAGCGGATAATTGGTCGGTGCCTGCAACTCGTCGCCGAGCGCCTGCGCTTGCGAGAGTCCGTTGAACTGCGTTCCTGAAATCGGATAGCTGCCGCCGGGTGCGATCGTCGACGGCCATTGCGAGATTGCCGGCGCCCATAAAGGGTCCGCGACCGGTTGCGCATCGGGCGTGTAAATGTCGACGGCGAGTCCGCTTACCAGCGCTTGCCCGTTCGGCAGCGTGATCAGGAGTCCGCCGCCGGTCGCCATCGCGTTGAGCTCTGTGCCGTCGAATTCGTACAGCGTTCCGGTTTCGCCGGAAATCAGAACGTGACCATTCGGCAGCAGCGCGGCGCTGGTGTCTTCCGTGTCTTCGCCTTGCGGGAAATCGGGGCCGGCCGTCCACGTCGCGGTATCGATGTCGAAGATCGCAGTGTGCGAGAGCTCCACTGCGTCTTCGCCGGCCGCGCCGGTGCAGAACACGGTCCGATCGGGTCGCAGCATGCACTGGCCGGTTTCGCCTGGAGGGAAATAAGTGCCGCCGGGGTAGGTGACGGGTCCGAGCCCGTAGTTGCGCGCAAGCGTTTCCGGCGTCGGACCGAGACTCATCCATTGGCCCGCGCCCGGCGCATCCGCGTAGAGATAGCGTTCCGTGTTCGGCGCGAACTCCACGTCGATCGTCAGGAACGTTCCGTCGGGCAGCAGCGTCCAGCCTTCCTCGGTGTTGAAACCGGATTTTCCGGTGGAGGCGAGATCGGTCCACGTCATCGTGGCGGGATCGAGTTGCACGATGCGCGCGCTCAGCTTGTCGCCGAGCAGGAACTTGCCGTTCGGCATCACGATCGACGCCGCGTCGCCGATGAATCCCCATCCCGGCGGCGGCGCAACCTGTGTCCACCGATCGGCGACCGGATCATAGATCGCGCCTTTGTTCGTCAGCGGGAAAGGACCGTCGGGCGGGTTGTATTCACCGCCTTCGATGAGCACGCGACCGTCGGCGAGCACGGCCGACGCGTACGCAAACGGCGCGTATCGCCACAACAGCGGAAACGACGCGGGTTGGGTCCAGGTGCCGTTGAGATAGCTTCCGGACGAATCCGGCGTCAGCTTCCACCAGTTCGTCGCGGTGGTGCCGCCTTGGAACATCACGGTGCCGTCGGTGAGGAGAAAGGGCAGGCCGACGGGTTCAGGCGGTTGATGCGTCAGCGGCTGCAAGGTCGCCGCCGAGCTATTGCCGGCGAACGTTGCCAGCGCAAACGAAACGAAAGCGTGGTGCTTCATGTCCAGTCCCCGCGCGGACGACCGATCTTCGACAGCTAACCACGTCTACGAGTATGGTCGTACCCAATCTACGAGTCCATACGTAGATCGGGCTTTGCGGCGACACGAATCGAAAACGCCGTGATGCGACGGCGGCGGCTTCTTATGCATGGGAGCTCGAACGGGCACGAGACGTACTGCGTCTGCAGCGTCTGCAGACGAGGGCATCTCAATATGTTCAGCGCACAACGATCAAAGGTGGCTACGCGGCAGATTGATCTGGCGATGCGCTATGAGGGCTGACGAACAGACCCGGTCCGGCGCAGTCCTCATACTTCACCGCTGACGTCGTTGCCGGGAGGCAGTGACATCCGGGCTGCACGGCGCATCGGCCGAACGAGCCGTTTTCTCGCATGCCACAAGGAGAGTTCGTCATGGATTCGCATCGGTCGAGTTTCGCCGCCCTTCGATTCATCGCAAGTCGATTCAGCGCGCGCAATGCGCTGGCGCGATGCGCGCTCGTTGCGCTCGCTTTCTCGGGTTTCGTCGCGGCGGCGCCGATTTCCGTTCCGAACGGCGATTTCTCCGACGCTGGCAACTTCGGAACCATCGGCGGGGGCCCCATCGGCGGCTCGGGAACGGACGTGTCGATCGGCTCCGGGCCATGGCTCGGTAGCTACGCAGGAATACTCGGGCTGCTCGCACCGCCGACGCTGACGATCACCGACGGCGCTGCGGCGATTGATGGCCTCGCGGCGGCCAACGTGCTCGGCATCCTCAACAACGGCGGTTCGTTCAGCCAGACGCTGACGGCGACGTTCGAAGCCGGCAAGCGCTACACGATCGCATCCGACATCGACGCAGGCACGCTGCTCGACGTGGGCCTGCTCGCGAACGGCAATTTTGGCCTCGCGCTGACAAGCGGCGGCACGACGCTCGCGTCGACCACGACCGCGCCTCTGCAGCTCGTCGATCTTCAGCCGATCGGCGGCACCGTCTACCGCATGACGCTGCAGTTCGATCCGTCGGGCGCGCAGAGCGGCACGGTCGGCCTCGAGCTCTTCGCCGAGCCGCAGCAGCTCATCGGCGTGTCGCTGCTCCCGAATGTCACGTTCGGCAACGTGACGCTCGATGCGACCGCGATCGATCCGGTCTCCGGCACGATCGTCGCGGTCGATCCGACACCGCAGTCGGCAACGGTCGGCGAGGCTTTCCCAAATGCGCTCGAAGTGCTCGTGACCGATGTGAACGGCGATCCGGTGCCGGGCATCACGGTCACGTTCGCGGCGCCCGCGAGTGGCGCTAGCGCCGTGCTCTCGTCCGGCACCGCGACGACCGACGCAACCGGCCGCGCGAACATCACCGCGACCGCGAACACGGTCGCGGGTTCATACGTCGTGACCGCGAGCGTCGAAGGCGTCGATACGCCGGCGAGCTTCAATCTCACGAACACGGCCGGTGCCGCGGCGGCGACGATCGCGGCGCTCGGCGCGGCGCAAAGCGCGGTCGTCGGCATGCCGTTCCCCGAGCCGCTCGTCGTGTTCGTGACCGACGCGTACGGAAATCCGGTCGAAGGCGTCGAAGTCGATTTCGCGGCACCCGCGACGGGCGCCACCGCGATCCTCTCGTCGACGACCGCGTTCTCCGACGCGAACGGGCTCGCGCAAGCCACGGCGACGGCGAACGACACTACGGGATCGTATGAAATCACCGCGACCGTGAGCGGCATCGCGCCGCCCGCGACGTTCGCGCTGACGAATCGCCTCGACGACGGGACGACCGTCACAGGCGGCAGCGGCGACGATCAGTCCGCCCGCATCAATGGCGCGTTCGCGTGCGCGCTCACCGTTGCCGTCGCCGATTCGGGCGGTGTCCCGCTCGCGGGTGTTGCGGTCGATTTCGCGGCGCCAGACACGGGTGCCTCGGCGACTCTGTCGAACGGCGTCGTGAGCGGCATGACGGTGCGCGCGATCACCGATGCCGGGGGCACCGCGATCGTCGCGGCGACCGCAAATGGCGTGCCGGGCGATTACGTCGTGACCGCAATGCTCGTCGATGCGTCGGCAGCGACCGTCGAGTTCGGGCTCAGCAACCTCGGGGATTATCTCTTCAGCAACGGCTTCGACGTGCCTTGCCGATCGCCGCTGCTGTAGCTGGGGTGGTTTTGATTTCGGCGCAATTTGTAGCGGTCAAAGCGGGAACTGTGTGCAATGTCTATTATGTAAAATTACGTGCGCACCCTAAAACGTCGGTTTAGAGCGCCGGATCGCCAATGCAAGGCACAACGTGTCCCTGCTTATCCAGGACCGATTGCCTGTCGTGGTCCGGCGTGAGCCACTCCTGATAGCCCCAATAGTTGCAGAACCTGCGACCTAAGCGCGGCTCGATCGGCAACCGTTCAATTTTCGCCACCGGCGCCGATACCTTTTGTACTGCTACAGGTTTCGCAATTGCGGCATCCTGCTGCTTCGGCACATGGGCCACGCGCGGTGGTGCGTACTCGACCAGCGCCAATCCAATGACGACAAGCAAGACCAATTCGAACTCGGGCGCCGCCCCATGTTCGCCGACGAACTACTCCCGATCGACAACCAAAAGTATACGACTGGCGAGAGCTACTGAACGAAGACGCTACACGACTCCAGATCATCGCACGGCGAGGCAGCGGATCATGTCCTCACTGCGGCGACACAAAGCGACATACAACCAAGCCTCAGTCGCTGTAATCGAGATCGTCGTTAAAGTCCCACAAATGAGTTAAGTGCGCGAAACACATCTGCAACTCACTCAGTTATTTTCTGGAAATGGAACCTTATACGCAAAATCGGGAGGCGGCCACTTGGTTGCGCTTGCTACTGCCCTCGTTCGACCGTCGTGCCTCATCGCTTGCCCGTGCGCCTCTTCCTTCCTGCGGCTCGCGAAGATGATCCACGCAAGCGGTCCGCGAACTCTTCCCGCCGGCAGGCCTGCTCCATCCGCCACAACGCATCGAAGAGTCCGGAGGCGGCTTCGTCCATCAACGCTTGCGAGGTTTCGCCCATTCGCGCCAGTGCCTTGCGCAGACGCCGGGTCTCGGCGACGCCTTTGGCGGTGAGCACGACCACGGTACGCCGTCGATCTCCCGCGTCGGTCCGCGTCTTGACGAACCCGTGATCTCGCAATTGCTTGACCCAGTTGATGACCAGCGGGTGGGATTGGCGAAGCACGCCCGCAATTTCGGTGACGACCAACGGGCCGTAATCGTCAAGGGCCAACAACGTGGAGGTGGTGCGCGGCGGCGCGGTGACTCCGACCTCGGGGTACCAGGCATCCGCGCCACGCACGAGCTCGTCCGAAAGCCGCCTGAGCAAGTGTGCAACATACGCTGGCCCTTGCCTGCGGATGAAATCTTCGCCTGCGCCCTTCTGTTCATTTGCTTGCATGGTTCGGTCCCTTTGATGCCACAGAAAATGCGTGCACTTGATTGGAGTCATAGGATTATGTAAGAGTTTACATAATTTCTCCGGCGAGTATTCAAATGCGTTTCGTATCATTGTTCCTGACCATCGCGCAGCGTAGCCCGCTTGTGCTTGCGGCCTTGATCCTGGCAGCGTCGACCCCCTTCGTCATGGCATCGCCCAGTGGCCGCGCCAGCGAGTGTCCTGTTGGCATTTATCAACTGGGTGACGGCAGCAAGCTCGATACCGGCACGAGCGACAATGATCACCTGCGCTGGCGCAAGGAAGACGGCACGACCGGCTCGCTCACCCGTGACGCCGAGGGTGGGTGGACCAGCACGCTGGGCTGGACGGAACGCCCGGACGGCAAGCGCGTTTCGTTCAACTGCGACGAAGAGACGGTCGACTTCGCCGGCGTCTCGGGCAAGCAAATCCCGCTCGAGGTAACGAACAGCGTCTTCGAAGGAAACGGCGCACGACTCGCTGGGCGGCTAGTGATGCCGAAAGGCGCCGCGCGCGTGCCGATCGTGGTCCTGGTGCACGGCTCGGAACACTCTTCCGCGCTGGATTCCTATTCTCTGCAACGGCAGTTTCCGGCCGAAGGCATCGGCACGTTCGTGTACGACAAGCGCGGCACTGGAAAATCGGGCGGAAGTTATACGCAAGACTTTCAGCTTCTGGCCAAAGACGCAATCGCGGCGATGAACGAAGCCAAGCGCCTCGCCGGCGCACGTGCCGGCCGCATCGGATATCAGGGTGGCAGCGAGGGCGGCTGGGTCGCCCCGCTGGCCGCGAACATCGCACCGGTCGACTTCGTGATCGTCGGGTTCGGCTTGGCGGTGTCGCCGCTCGATGAGGATCGCGAAGCCATCGCCTTTGACCTGACCAGCCGCGGATACGGGCCGGAGGTGGTCGCCCAGGCGATGCACATCGCCGATGCCGTGTCGGCCATCATCGTCAGTAATTTCCGTAGCGGATACGAGCAGCTCGCTGTCGTGCAGGCGAAGTACGGCAAGGAACCGTGGTTCAAATACGTGCACGGCGACATCGCGTTCTATCTTCTCCAAACGCCTGAAGCCGAACTTCGCAAACAAGGTCCCGTGCTGCTCGCTGGCGTGTCGCCGAATTACGATCCCATGCCGGTGCTGCGCAGCCTCGGCACGCCGCAATTGTGGATATTGGCCGCCGATGACCACGATGCGCCGAGCGCAGAGACCAAACGGCGTCTGCTTGGGCTGCAGGACAAGGGCAAACCGATCACGGCCGCGGTGTTTCCGCACACCGAACATGGCATCTATGAATACGAAACCACTGCCGACGGCGAACGCGTGGATACACGAAACCCTGAAGGCTACCTCGCAATGATGCGCGACTTCATCTTGCAAGGACGTCTTGATGCGGGACGCTACGGCACCAGTGCCATCTATCGTCCGGCAACGGCATCCTCGAAGGCGAACGCCCAGCATTGAGCGTTTCGCGCTGGCTCGTGCGATACAAGGATGAATCAGCATGAACAACCGGTCCCTGCCGCAATTGCGCATCGCGTTGCTGCTAGGTGCGGCGGCCACGCTCGCCACACTGGCGCTGCTTCCCTATCTGCTCGCGGTGCAGCCCGACTTGTTCGAGAAACTGCCTGTTGCAGTTCCGGTGGCGGTCGTCATCGCGGTGCAAACACTGCAGAACGGCGTGCTTTGCTTTCTGCTGGCCTGGGCGGGACTCAAGCTCGGCGAGCGACTGGGCCTCGGCGCACCATGGCTCGCGGCATGGCTTTATAAGGATCGCGCGAAGCCGGCAGCTTCGAGCTGGACGCTAGCGGCCCTGCTCGGCGTGCTCGGTGCTGCGCTCGTGCTCGGTGCCATTGCGCTTTTCGGACAGCCGATCGCCGCATCGGCATCGCCGCCCCATGAAGCAGCGGCGTGGCAAGGCGCACTCGCCTCGTTCTACGGCGGCATCGTCGAGGAAACTCAGATACGACTATTTTTGATGACACTGCTCGGCTGGCTGCTGCTGCGTGCGCGTCTGCGCCAATCGCTCGCGCTCGGCATCGCGATCGTCGCGGCAGCTCTGCTGTTCGGTGCGGGCCACCTGCCGCTGGCGGCGAAGCTCGGGCCACTTGATACGCTCACCATCGTGCGAGTCATTGGCTACAACGCGCTGCTTGCTGTCTTGTTCGGCTGGCTGTATTGGAAGCGAGGCATCGAGCACGCGATGCTGTCGCATTTCAGCGCCGACCTTGTGCTGCATGTGATCGCACCACTGGCACATTCGTTTGGCATGCCGGCATGACGCGGCATGCGCGCTGGGGGTGACCGCCGGCTTACGTTCGAATGCTGTGCTGATCGCTATTGCTCGATAGGTAAGCGACGGTGTCGACGGGAGATAACGGCCCGCTTATGAAATACCCTTGCAGATAGTCGCAGCCGTTCGTACTCAAGAACTCCGCTTGGCCTGCCGTTTCGACTCCCTCGGCGACGACGTTGAGCTTCAACGTATGAGCCATGCTGATGATCGCCATGACGATCGCCGCGTCGTCAGGATCGGTCGCGATGTCTCGGACGAATGCGGTGTCGATCTTCAGCGTGTCGATTGGGAACCGCTTGAGATAAGCCAGGCTGCTGTAGCCGGTTCCGAAATCGTCGATCGATATGCCGACGCCAAGCACCTTGAGACGGCCGAGTATGAGGTCGGTATCGGCCAAGGATGACATCATCGTCGTTTCCGTAATCTCCACTTCGAGCAGGGACGGCGATACCTCGTAGTCTTGCAGCGCAAATTCGATATCCGAGGCGAGCTCGCGATCGCGAAACTGGCGCGCCGAGACGTTCACCGCGATCGGAACGATCGGCAGGCCCGCGGCACGCCAAGCGGCGATGTGCTGACAGGCTCTTCTTATCACCCATCTTCCGACGGGCACGATCAGACCGGTCTCTTCCAAGACGGACATGAAATCCGCGGGTGAGACCAAGCCGTCCTCGGGCGAATTCCAACGCAGCAAGGCTTCGAGCCCGACGCACCGTTTTGTCTTTGCCGAGCATTGCGGCTGGAAATGCAATTCGAACTGATCGGTGTCGATGGCACGTCGCAATGCCGCTTCCAACGATCGACGCCGAATGACTCGCTGGTTCATCTCGGGTGTATAGAAGCACAGGCCGTTGCGACCCTTGTCCTTCGCCGCGTACATTGCGGTCTCGGCATACTTGAGAAGAGTATCCGCGTCGGTCGAATCCCGTGGCGCGAGCGCGATGCCGATGCTCGTGGACATCGTAATTTCATCGCCTTGCAGACGACAGGGCCATTCGATGACTTTGAGGATGCGTGCGGCCATCTGTTCGGCAGCGCGCCCTTTGTCGCCTGAATTCCTCAGGATGACCGCAAACTCGTCGCCTCCAAGTCGGGCAACGACGTCGCCGTCTCGCACGCACTGTTGAAGTCGTCGCCCGACTTCGCATAAGAGGAGATCGCCGGCGCCGTGACCGATGCCGTCATTTACATTCTTAAAACTATCCAGATCCAGCAATAGCAACGAAAGCGCAGGGCGCTCAGGCAGTGGACGATTCAGGCATTCCGCGAGATGCTCGCAGAGGAATGTACGATTCGGCAAACCGGTCAGAGCATCGAAATGAGCCAGGTGGCGGAAGCGCTGCTCGCTGTCGCTGAGCGCAGTCTGCGCGTTTTTGCGCGCGGTGATGTCGCGGATAAATCCGGCAAAGACGCGCCGGCCATCGACGAGCATATCGCTGAAATTGATTTCGATGGGGAACTCGTGGCCATCGCGATGCAGCCCCATGGTCTCGACACTTCGCCAATCCAGTTTGCGTTTGCCGGTCTTGAGGTAACCGCGCATGCCTTCAGCGTGGGCTTCACGCAGCTGCTCGGGCTGAATGGTCGCGATCGAACGGGAGACGAGCTCGCTCTGCGTATAGCCGAACACGTCATTGATCGCGGGATTGACGTAAAGGATGCACCCTCGATCGTCGAGCAAGACGACCACATCCGTCGTGGTTTCCCA
>Ga0068862_100000799_pt1 | contig 31196 bp, 9 predicted proteins | sample KBSSwiS52_FD_66598 | JGI IMG/M metagenome (GOLD analysis project Ga0068862, IMG submission 66598) | Switchgrass rhizosphere microbial communities from Kellogg Biological Station, Michigan, USA - KBS Switchgrass S5-2 | ecosystem: Host-associated > Plants > Roots > Rhizosphere > Soil ... | reverse complement strand
GGCGAGCTCCAGCCGATCCAGGCACTCCTGGCAATGGAGGTAGTGCTCCTCGAAGCCCGCCGCCTCCTCGGGAGGGAGCTTCCCCCGCAGGTACAGCTCCGGGATCTGCCGCTCGTCGATCTCGGCGTGAGTCATGGTGACCATCCAGCCTTCCTTCTGCGCTCCAGGAGCAGCTCCTTGAAGCGCTGCCGCGCACGGAACAAAACACGATTGAAATGCAGACTGTCGAGGCCGAGGTCGGCGCAGAGGCTCTCCTTGTCCTCCTCGGTGACGTAGAAGCGCAGGAGGAGCTGGCGGTCGCGCTCGGTCGGCAGCTCCCGGATCAATTGCCGCACGGTCTCGGCCTCCTCGTCGAGCAAGACGGCGGAGAGCTGGCCCGGCGCCGGATGGACCGCCTGCGCCAGCTCCTCCTCGTCGGCCTCGGTGCGCCGGCGGGCGTTCTTGCGCCGTTCGGCGATGACCAGGTTGCGCGCGGTGCCGCGGAGAAACCCCGCGAGCCCCGCGGGATCGTCGAGCTCCCGGCGGCGCAGCCGCTCCAGGACGATCCGGAACGTCTCCTGGTGCAGGTCCTCGGCCAGCTCGGGCGCCAAGCGTCGCAGCAGGTAGAGGAGGCCCCGGCTGTAGCGCTCGACAAGCTCCGCCTCGGCGGCGGGCTCGCCGGACGCAATCCGCCGGACGAGGTCGGTCGCGACCTGCGCTTCCTCCTCGTCCGGCGGGGGTGCCGCTTGGGTGACCATGGCGCTGGGGCACCATGATACCCGAGCCCTCGGCCGGAAGACCCGCCTACCTGAGCGCCTCCACGGGTACCTACTTACGCGGCCAGGCCAATCCCGGCACCTATCCGCCTTCCTCCGCCGTCCAGGTGCCGTTGCCTCCGGTGCCGCTGCCGTGGTTGATGTCGCCTCTGTGCTCGACCAGCGCGGAGCTGGCCGCAATTTTCAGCTCGAACGTATCTGTGCCACTCGCATTGTGAGTCCCTGTGACCTTCGGGCTCGGGGTGGCGGTATAGCTGCATTTGATGCCCCAGTCGATCGTCGCCACCCCTTCCCGGTGTCTCTTCACGACTCTGCTGCCATCCGTGGTTCCGGTGAATTCAAGGATGTCGTCCTCGTCCAGATCGAACAACGCATTGCCCTGGGGGTCTTTGGTCAATACTTTCCATTTTGTCGGTGACGTGCCGTAGCTCATGTCGGTCTCCTTTCGCCCGGCTGTGCCGGCTTCTTGTTCGCCCTCTGTTCTCTCCTCTGCCGCGAGCCGGCCAGCTATCTCACCGCCAGTCCCCTTGGAGGACGAATCCGGCCCAGGAGTGGGCCGCGCGGTAACGCGGCTCGCTGCGCAAGGAGCTCTGCGCCTTTCGCAGGGCCGCCGCCGGGGATAAGCCGTCCTTCCACATGGCCTTATAAAAGCGGCTCATCAGCTCCGACGCAGTCCGGTCCTGGACTGGCCATAGACTCCCCACAACCCGCGGCACGCCGGCATAGAGGAACCCGCGCGTCAGGCCCATGAGACCCTCACCGCGGACCTCCTTGCCGAGAGCTGTCCGACAACCCGACAACACCACCAAGTCGGCGGCAAGGTCCAACTCGTAAATGTCGGTGAGGCCGAGGAATCCCTCGCGGGACCCGCCGGCGGCATCCACCAGGGAGAGCACCAGCCCGGACAGCTCCGGGCTGCTGGTGTCGGCGACTCCATGAGTAGCAAAATGGATGACGCGGTAAGAGCGGAGATCGCTGGAAAGCACGGCCTCCCGGGTGGCCCCCAGGCCGAGCGCCTTCCATACCTGACCCTCAGGAACCAGGGCCGAGATCGCATCGGCCTCACGTTGGGAGAAGGGCAGGCGTTCGAAGGCCGGGGGCGAGCCATCCGGCCTTGCGCGGGCGGAGGCGCCGAGGCGCGGATCATCGGGGGAGAACACCGGATCGGCAAGCACAGCAGCCCGCTTGGGAGCCAGGGGTCGCCCCTCCAGCCTCCGCCGCTCCAGGGCCAGAGTGGTGAGTGAGGGGAGATAGACCACCTCCTGCCGTTCGACGAGAGGCAGATGAGCTCCCGGGGCGTCCCAGCCATGTCCCGGATCGGGCACCGGCAGGGCGGCGAACGGCAGGAAATGGAGGGCTCCGTCGGGCACCACGACCAGGCGCTGGAGCTTCGCTGCCTGGTCCCAGACAGGACCAAGCAGGATCCGGCCCAGCTTCTCCGCCGCGTCCCGGTTTCCGGCTCCGGCGCCGACCGTGCTCAGCTCCGCGTAGACGTGCCGCACGAGGTTCTCGATCTCCTTGCGGGGCGGAAGAATGAAGCTGCGCAGGCAGTCCGCATCCATTGCCCAGAGGAAGCTGCGTTCATCGCCGAGCGCATACTCGAGGAGCAGCGTGCCCGGGTCGATCAGCTTGGCGGTCTCCGCGCGGGCGACCGACGGCGGCTCGCGGAACGCGGCATAACGGGGGTCGTGCCGGCGGATCTCGGCCTCAACTTCGTCCAACTCGCCGAGAAGGGCTTCGATCTCGCTTTCGGAGCTCTTGCCACCTCCGCCGGCCTTGGCGCTCAGGCGGCGGCGCAGAGATTGGCGCCTCTCGAGCAAGGCGGCGGGGGCTGAGCTCCCGGCCCGGCTTGCGCCCCCGTGCAGGGCGTCTAGCAGAGTGCGGGCGCGAGCCCGCTCGCTCATCTCGAAGGCCTCCCATGCGTGGCCTCCTCCCGGATCGGCGGCATTCCGGCCCATGAGCAGATCAATCTGCAGCTCATAAGCCCGTCGCCGGGTGGCCAGGAAGGCGGCACGCAGCTCGGGACTGATGAAGCCGGTGCGCAGCTCCTCCACCCGCGCGATCGCCTGCCCGGCATGGTCGCGCGCCTCGGCGAGAAGCCCCAGGGACCGTTCCACCGTGGCCAGCGAATGGAGAGCTTCGGCTTCGCCGGCCCTGTCGCTCAGCGTGCGGTGGCGTTCCAGGACCTCCCGCAGCCTCGGTAGGGCCTCCTGAGGCCGGCCGGCCAGAGCGAGCGCGCGCCCCTGCACCTGGAGGGCCTGCACCTCTTTCACCCGCACACCGGCCTGGCGAAAGTACGCAAGTGCGGGATCCAGCTCACGGAGCGCCGCCTCCGGATCTCCGCTCTCGAGATGGACCTGGGCGATCCCCAGCCGCGAGAGGGCCTGCTGCCGGGGATCGCCCAGAGCCTCGGCCCCCTCCAGGGCCTCGCGATGACAGGCGAGCGCCTTTGCCGGCTCGCCCAGCTCGCGCCAGGCGCTGCCGAGGTTGTTCAGGGTGATCACCTCGCCCCGGCGGTTGCCGGTCTCCCTGCGCAGCTTCAGGGCCTCCTCGAAAAGGATCAAGGCCCGCTTCGGCTCTCCCAGGCTGTGGTAGGCAAAGCCGACGTTGTTGAGCAGTGAAGCCTTCTGGGCACGATCGACGATCATGGGCAGGAGCTCGCGTACCTGGCCATAGAAGCGCAAGGCCTCCTGCCATTTGCCCAAGTTGCGATGGACCACGGCGATGTTATTGAGAGTTGTAGCCTCGTCGGTGCGATTGCCGAGCGCCTGCCACAGCGCCAGGGCCTTGCCGTAATGATCCAGAGCGGCCTCGCTCTCGCCCATCTGATCGCAGGCTCCGCCGAGGCTGTTGAGGACTACGGCCTCGCACACCCGGTTGCCGCTCTCGCGACAGGACGGCAGGAGCGCTTCGAAGCAGGCGCGCGCCGCGGACAGCGCGCCGCTGGTGAGGTCCAGCAGGCAGAGCTCGCTGCGGGTCTCGTCCTCCTCGGCCTTCTCGCCCAGGCTCCGCCAGAGAGCAGACGCCTCTTCCAGAGGGCCGCGCGCCGTCTCCATGTCGCCGGAGAGCCGGAGGGCCCGTCCGAGCAGGTGAGAAACCTCGGCCAGGCGGCGGGGCTCGGACAGGGCCCCCCAGAGCGTCAGGGCATTCCGGAAGTCAGCGATCGCAGCCCGCAGGTCTCCGGTCAGGAGCTCCAGAGCGGCAAGGTCTAGCATGGCCTCGGCCTCCCAGCGCCGTTCGCCGAGAGCGCGCCACGCCAGTAGAGCCTCGCGATAGACGGAAAGCGCCTCGCTCTGCGCTTCGGGAGGACCGGCCACAAGCTGGCCAGCTCGGCTCATCGCCCGCATGGCCGCCACAAGCTTCGCGTCCAGCGCTTCTATCCGGATCGTGTAGCGGCCCGGCGGCACCCCCTTCTGACTGGCTTGGACCTCGATGCGGTGGTTACCAGGGCCCATTACCAAAATCTCCGGGCCCCAGCGACCGTTCGGGGCATCGGCCACGAGCCCTCCGGCTTCCACCCGGAGATCAATGCCTTGCTGCTCGACGAGGAGGAGGAAAGGCTCTGCCCCCATCTGAATGTCATGGGAGTGCATCTTCTCCGCCGCGATCACGTACTCGCGGGGCTGCCCTGGCACAAGCTGTTCGCTCCCCTCCAGAATCGATCCGGCGAGTAGAAACAGCACCGCGGACCGGCGTCTCATGCAGCCCCTCGTCCAGACATGGTTGTTGTCATAACCTGACTTTTACGCGCTCACCGGACGGTCATCATGTTGGTGAACACGACATCGAACGCTCATGGGCAGACGAGGGATGGTGGTAACGGGATCGTGCGGGAGTTCGCCGCGGCGGCGAGCTCCTTGCAATGTGGGGTGCCGTTGGTGAGGTCGCCGTCATTGTCATCGGCAATAAAGCTGAGCTTCACCGCATCCGGGATGCCCGAAGGGTCGGACGCCGCTGCCGCCAATACCAAGTGCTGTGCGAGGCGGAAGGACGTATCCTCAGTGAGGGTCTTACGCAGTTGCTGCACGAGCTGCCAGACGAACTGCGCGTACCGCTTGCCTTGTGCGTGATTTCCCTCGCGAATGATACTCGGTGGCCACATATCCACCGCATTCGCCTCACGGTAGCAAGTGCCCTCGCCAAAGAAGGCGCGCCCGAAGCAGGGCTGGCGAGTGAGCAGAATCGCCATTGCGTCGGAGAAGCCCTCGCTATAGGGCGCGTCATCAATCTCGCCGCGCCAGTGGTCCACGGCATGCCCATACTCGTGGACGATGACATCGGAGTAAGCCGTATTGGGGCATCTGCAACCCGCCACGTAAAAGTTTGTCGACACGCCGAGGTCAGTAGCCTTGAAGAAGGCATCGCAGGAGCCGGGGAGATTGGCGTTGACCGGCAGCTTCTCGTAGAGCGATGCTGGGAGAGAATCGAGGATGCTCCGGACAAACTGATAGCTCGCGTTCGTCCAAAAGTAGGCGCTGGTTTGCGCCCTCTGCAAGTCGCGGGGAGCAGTGGAGGCAGAGAAGATCAGATCGATCGGACTTCCGGGCGAGCCGCTATTCTTCGCCACCATCTCGCAGCCTGCGACGTTGTGCACTACGCAAAGCCGACCGACGAGGCTCGATGTGATGGTTGCTGTTCCTGTCCCATCAGGGTAGCTGTAGCGCCCGTCAAGCCCGGTTGCCTGCATCGCCCCCCCGGGATCGCGAGTCAATTGAACCTCCGGCAGGGAGAGGATGGAGGTGCGAGATTGTGGGGTGCTTTCCCAGATCTCGGCTCTGACGGTCCCGAAGTGACCGAAGTAGACGAGATCCTCGACCTGGAGGACTTGCGGCTGGCCTACCGCCGCAACCCAGTAGCGGCGAGCCTTGGGATCGGCGAGCGAAGTGGATTCGATCGTCAGAGTCCAGGCGAGGCGGCCCGAGAGCGAGGGCTCCACCCAGATCTCGAGCTTCGGCTGGCTCTCCTCGAGCTCGATCGGCCCGAAAGTCTCGCGTGCTCGCTGCCGCGCAACTGCGAGTGCGGCTTCGGCCGACACGGTCGGCACACTCGCATCGACCGAGACAGGCACATTTCGCTTGCGTACGTAGAGAACATCTCCTTCGGCACCCACCACCGCGAAGGCGTCGCTATACTTGGCCACCCGGACGCCCCGGTAATTGAAGGGGTAGACGACGAACCACTTCTCGGCACCTCGAACTCCCACCTCCTCCGCGGCAGCCGAATCCGCCATGACCCAGGTAGCAGCACCTTCCGACAGAGTCAAGCCTGCGGGCAGCCCAACCCGCAGCAGCCTCCCAAGCTTTGATCCAGGATCTGCAAGGACTCGGCTGTCGAGCTCCTCGGGGGGGATCTTCCCCTTCCCTTTCTCAAGCTCGCCTCCTGGCCATCGGCTCGCATCAGGGTAGAGCTGATTTTCTACATTCCGGCCGGTAAGGGGGCTCCCGTCGTTCGGATCCGTCTGCGACAGGCCCGGCGGGGCGGGCCAAGCCAGAAACCATCCAGCCAGGACAAGGAGAGCCAGGGAGCGACGCCGCATGGCAAACCTCCATTCCACATCGGGTGAAGCAGGGAGCCTCTACTATACATGCTCAGGTCGTGAAATGGCGCCGGCGACCGCTGAATGCGGCCGCCGGCGCCTGCTCATCCCTGTCGGCTCCCCGCTCGAGGCACTCACCCTCGGATGCGGCTCCCAAGGGAAGCTGCCGCCAGAGGCCGCGCTATCTCACCGGAGGCCTGGAGCGGTTCATGCACCTTGCATGCAGCGCTGCGCGTTGGTATCGTTTTTCCATGGCCGTTCACCTCCAGATCCGCGATCTGCCCGACGAGCTCCACGGCATCCTGCGCGAGCGGGCCGCGACGCGCGGCCTGAGCCTGCGCCAGTACGCTCTCGAGATCTTGCAGGAGCACTGCCGTCAGCCGACCGTGGATGAGTGGCTCGACGGCCTGGAACACTTGACGCCGGTTCCTCTCTCCACCTCGGCCGCCGAAGCGGTTCGCGAGTCTCGCGAGGCCGACGACGCCGCCCTGGCCGGTACGCGCTGAGTCCTCTCCTCGTCGCCTCGTGGTCCCTGCGGCACAACCTGGCCCTGCGGGATGCGCTCTATGTCGCCCTGGCGAGGCGATTGGAAGCTCCGCTCGTTACGGCGGATGCGCGACTGGCCCGGGCTCCGGACCTCGGGATCGGAGTGACTCTGGTCCTACCCTGACTCGCGCCTGCGAATGCGGCTCGGGAGAGCCTCCGAGCGGCACTGAAAAGAAGGGGGGGCCTGCCCGGACGCCGCCCCCGCAAACCAGGAGTCTTTCGATGGACCTGACCCGCCGTGACCTGTTGAAGCATGCCGCGCTGACGCTGCCCGCGCTCGCGACTCTCCCAGGGTTCCCCCGGATGGCGCTCGCCGCGCAACCCAAGAAGGTGATCGTGGTCGGAGCGGGCCTGGCCGGCCTCGCCGCCGCCTGGGAGCTGGTGCAGCTCGGCCACGACGTCACCGTGCTCGAAGCCCGGAACCGGCCCGGCGGACGCGTCCACACCCTGCGCAGCCCATTCTCCGACGGGCTCTATGCCGAGGCCGGAGCCATCAGCTACTCCGACGCGTTCCGGCACATGGTGCGCTACGTCAAGGCGTTCGGCCTCTCCGCGGCGCCGCTCGGCCCGCGCGGCAAGCCCGTGTTCCACCTGCGCGGCCGGCGCTTCGCGCTTACGCCGGGGGAGAAGCCCGTCTGGCCCTGCAAGCTCGCGCCCGGCGAGCAGGGGCTGGGCCTCGGCCAACTGATCGTGAAGTACTTCTCCACGGCCGAGAAGCTGGGGGATACCGGCGATCCGGCCTGGCGTCCGGACGCGTTCCAGGAGTGGGACCGTTTGACGCTCGCGGACTGGATGACCCGGCAGGGCGCCTCGTCCGAGGCCATCGACCTGCTGAGCGACAGCGTCTGGTGGGGGCACGGCTGGCGGGAGCTCTCCGCGTTTCACCGCCTGGTCTCGGACGTGGGCCTGTTCCTCCTGGGCCAGAAGAGCTACGTGATCCAGGGCGGCACCGACCTGCTGGCGCAGGCCTTCGCGAAGACCCTGCGGGAGCGCATCCTCTACGGCGCGCCGCTTGTGGCCGTCGAGCAGGGCGCCGGCGGCGTCCGGGCCGTGTTCGAGCAGGGGGGCGCCCGGCAGGAGTTCTCCGCGGACCGCCTGGTCTGCACCGTGCCCGCGCCGATGGCGCGGAAGATCGCCTTCACTCCCGCGCTGCCGGAGGCCACGCGCCGCATCCTCGACAGCCTGGAGTACGCGCCGGTGACGCGCATCTATCTTCAATCGCGGAAGCGGTTCTGGGCCGACCGGGGAGAGGCCGGCGGCGCCGCGACCGACCTGCCGATCGACCTGGTCTCCGAGCATCCGTTCGTCCGCTCCGAGGACGCGGGACCGAGAGCCGTCCTGGAGTGCCACATGAAGGGCGAGCACGCCCGGAGCGCCGGCAGGCTGGACGAGCCGGCCCGTCTCGCCTTCGCGCTGGCGGAGATCGAGAAGGTCCACCCCGGGTTCCGCAGCCACTACGAGGGCGGAGCGTCCTACGCCTGGCACACCGACCCGTGGGCCGGCGGCGGCTATCCCTGGTGGAAGCCGGGGCAGATGACCGCCTGGGTGCCGGAGCTCGCCCGCGCCGAGGGGCGCCTCCACTTCGCCGGCGAGCACACCTCCTGGCTCTCCCGCACGCTGGAGGGAGCGCTGGAATCCGGCAACCGCGCCGCGCGCGAGGTTCACGAGGCCTCCTGACGCTCCTCGACTGCCGCTGAGCTCGTCTTATCTCCTGCCGGCGGCGGCGCCCCAGACGGCCATGGCGGTCAGCGCTGCCGCCGCCAGGGCGAAGAACGATGCCACCCGGACCCGCAGCCGGTCCGGCTGCACCTGCCGGTCGAGGCGCTCCTGCATCGTGCCCACGTCGTACGGAGGCAGGTCCGGCGCGACGGCCCGCAGCTCGCGGTCGACGGCCGGGATCAGGCTCGCCGGCTCCACCCCCGCCCGCGGCTTCACGAAGATGTTGAGGGTCAGCGGCAGGCGGACCTGGAACTGGAGGAGCGACACGTAGACGTCGGGCGCCGGCCACGCCTCGCCCTTGTAGCCCTCGTAGTGGATGTCCGGCACCACCCCCACGACGGTGAGCCAGGGCTTCGGGGAGGTCCGCTCGCCGCGCTTGAGCCGCTTGCCGAGCGGGTTCTGGCCCGGCCAGTGCCGCCGGGCCAGCGCCTGGCTCACGATAACGCCGAAGGTGTCCGTGTCGGCCGGAGTGAAGGCGCGCCCCTGGAGGATTGGAATGCCCAGTGCCTTGAAGTACTCCGGGCTGACGGCGTGCACGATGAGGAACCAGGTGCCCTCGCCGTCCTCTCCCTCGAGATCGTCCTCGAGGGTCAGGTAGTTGCCCGCCCAGGATTCGTCGGCCACTATCGAGGGGCCGCCGATGGCCGCGGTCTCCACGCCGTCGAGCTTCGACAGCCGCTCGAGGTAGCTGCGCTCGGTGCCGAACACCGGCGGGTCGGCCATCCACTTCGGCCCGCGCATGTCGACGCGCATCGTGAGCAGGTTGCCCGGCCGGAACCCCAGGTCCTTGGCGACCACCTCGCGGTAGTCGCGGACGGCGCGGACGGCGCCGGCCAGGAGGAACACCGCCAGGGCGGCGTCGGCGGCCACCACGGCTCCCCGGAAGAGCCGCCAGCCGCCGCCGTCCGCGGAGCTGCGGGCAACGAGCCCCACGGCGAGCCCCGCGGCCAGCGCCAGGGCGGCCAGCGCCAGGACGGCTCCGGGGCCGGGCGCCAGGCGCAGGAAGCTCGGCAGGTTGAAGCCGCTCACCGGAGCCAGCGCGCGCACCGCCCAGGCCGCCGCGCCGAGGCCGGCGGCCGCGGCGGCGAGGCAGAGCGCCAGGGCCGTGCCCAGGGACGCCCGGCCGCGCAGCAGGACGGCGGCGCTGGCGGCGGCGAGGAGCAGCAGCAGCGCCGCGCTCCGGGCCGCGGTCCGCAGCGCCGGACGCACGGCGCCGAAGAAGTGGGCGTCCAGGGAATCGACGCGCACGCCCATCCCCTGATTGTCGACCGGATAACGCTTGCGGAGAGCACCGGTGATGCGGTCCAGATCCGCCTGCGCCTGCTCCAGGGTGACGCCGGGCTTGAGCCTGGCGACGGCGGCGGCCCAGCGGAAGCGGCGGAGAACGGGCGCATCCGGCACGGGCGACATCATGGAGGGGACCCAGAGGTCGGCCTTGTCATAGACGCCGCGGAAGCCTTTCGGAGCCACGCCCACGACCGTGTAGCGCCGGGTGTTGAGGTCGAGCTCGCGGCCGATCACCTTCGGATCGCCGCCGAAGCGGCGCTGCCAGAGGTCGTAGCCGAGGACGGCGACGGGGTTGCGGTACGGGACCTGGTCCTCCTCCTCCAGGAAGAAGCGGCCGGCCGCGGGCTCGAGGCCGAGCATCGGGAAGTAGGTGTACGAAGCCAGCTCGCTGTTGAGGCGTTCGGACCGGGCGCCGTCGATCAGGTTCATGGCGTAGTCGGAAGCGAGGAGCGACATCCGCTCGAAGACCTGGTTCTGCTTGCTCCAGTCGAGGTAATCGGGCTGGGAGATGGCCCATTCCTCGGCCTTGCCGTCCTCGGTGTGGACGCCCGTCAACAGGACCAGGCGCGAGGGGTCCCGGTAGGACAGCTCGTCCACCACCACGGCCTTGCCGACGAGGAGGATGGCGCTCGCCGCGGCGAAGCCGAGGGCGAGGCACAGGAATGCCGCGGCGGCGAAGCCCGGGCGGAGGGCGCGCCGGGAGGGTGAGGTCTGCGGATCCAGGTTCATTCCAGGTCTCTCCATGAGGATCTAGTCGGCGTGCAGGCCCAGCACCGGATCGAGCTTCGCGGCCCGGCGCGCGGGGATGTAGTTGGCCGCCAGGGTCACCAGGAACAGCGCCAGAGCGGTGCCGCCCAGGATCAGCGGATCGGTGGCGCTGACCCCGTAGAGCAGGCTGACCAGCCTGGGGCCGAGCAGGAGGACGGCGGCCAGGCCGAGCCCCAGGCCGGCGGCTGCCAGCAGGGCGCCGCGCCCGACCACCATGCGCAGCACCTTGACGCGGTCGGCGCCCAGGGACATGCGGATGGCGATCTCGCGCGTGCGCTGCGCGGTGCTGTAGGCCACCACGCCGTAGATGCCCACCGCGGCGAGCACCAGCGCCAGCACGGTGAAGAGGCCGACCAGGACGACCTGGAACCGGACCTTGGCCGTCTGCCCCGAGAGCCGCTCCTCCATCGTCCGGAAGTCGTAGGCCGGCAGGTTGGCGGAGACGGCCTTGACCTCCTGCCGCAGCGCCGTCTCCAGGCCCTGGAGCGAGCCCGCCGCCCTGGGCCTGACCAGGAAGCTCATGGTCAACGGCCGCGAGGGCATTTGCAGGATCGGCAGGTAGACGTCCCCGGCCGGCTGCTCTTCGCCGAGAAGCCCCTGGTGCCGGACATCGGCGACGACGCCGAGGATGGTCAGCCAGGGGGCGGTCGACTGGCCGCCGCCGATCCGCAGCCGCTTGCCGATCGGGTTGCCGCCCGGCCAGTGCTCGTCAGCCAGCGACTTGCTCACCACGATGCCCATGTCGCCGGCACCCTGGGCGTCCTGCCGCGTGAAGATCCGGCCCCGCAGCAGCGGGATGCCCAGGAGGTCGAAGTAACCCGGGCTGACGGAGTGCATGATCTGCGGATAGGAGCCGTCGGGCGAATCGCTGCGGTGGTCTTCGTAGACGACGTAGCCGCCGTTCCACTCGTCGGTGGGGATGGTCGGGTTCGCCATCTCGATCCGCTCCACGCCGGGCACGGCGGCGAGCCGGTCCAGGTACTCGTGGACGAGCTGGACCACCGGCGGGTCCTCGGCGTACTTCGCCCCGCGGACGTCGACCCGGAACGTCAGGAGGTTGCGCGGCCGGAAGCCGAGGTCCTGGTGGACGAGCTGCTGGAAGCCTCGGGCCATCAGGCCGGCGGCCACGGTGAGGAACATGGCCAGGGCGATCTGCAGGACGACGACGGCGTTCTGGAAGCGCTGCCGGCCGAAGCCCCTCATGGGCTGGTTGCCCTGGCGGGTGAGGCTATGGGAGAGGTCGGCCTGGAAGGTGATCCAGACCGGCACGATGCCGAACAGGGCGCCGCAGAGCAGGGCCACGCCGACGATCGCGGCGATCACCTTCGGCCCGGCCGCGACGTCGACGAAGCTCTGGAACTCGGCGCCGCTCGCCGCCAGGAGGGCGGGCGTGGCCCACTGCGCCAGCAGGAGCCCCAGGGCCGCGCCGATCAGCGACAGGAGCACGCTCTGGGTCAGGAGCTCGCGCAGCAGCCGCCCGCGGTCGGCCCCGAGCGACATGCGGATGGCGTTGGCGCGCTGCTCGGCGATGGCGCGCGTGAGCAGCAGGTTCGCCACGTTGATGCAGGCGATGATCAGGAGGATGCAGGCGCCGGCGGTGAGCGCCAGCAGGCCGAAGCGGAGCGAGCCGAACCAATGGTCCCGCAGGCCGGTGACCTCGACGCCGATGCCGGCGTTCAGGTCGGGGTACTCGCGCTCCAGGTTGCCGGCGATGCGGGTCATCTCCGCCTGCGCCTGCTCGACGCTCACGCCGGGCTCGAGACGCGCCACGACCTCCAGCCAGCGCAGGCGGCGGGCCGTGAGGTAGAACGGCCTGGGCGGCACCTGCGAGGGGACCCAGATCTCGGCCTTGTCGGTGAGGCCGCGGAAGCCTTTCGGTCCCACGCCGAGCACGAGGTACGGCCGGCCGTTGAGCGGCACCTGGCGGCCGACGATCGACGGATCGCCGCCGAAGCGCCGCTGCCACAGATCGTGGCTGAGCACGGCGACGTAGTCCTCCATGGGCTTCGAGTCCTCCTCCCGGCCGAAGAACCGTCCCTGGGCGGGCTGCACGCCGAGCAGCGGGAAGTAGCTCCAGGAGACCAGCTCGCCGCTCAGCCGCTCGGCGTCGTTCTGCTCCTCCCCGCCCAGATTGAGGGCGAAGTCGCCGGGGGTGTAGACGGCCATCTGCTCGAAGACGCCGTTCTGCCGGCGCCAGTCCTCGAAGTCCATCTGCGACACGGGCCACTCCTGGGTCCTTCCCTGCTCGGCGAACGTGCCGGTGAGGACCACGATCCGCTCCGGGTCGCGGTACGGCAGCTCGCCGAGCAGCAGCGCGTCGACGACGGTGAACATGGCGGCCGTGGCGCCGATACCCAGGGCCAGGGTCAGGATGGCGGCGGCGGCAAAGCCCGGGCGCTTCGCCAGCCGGCGCAGCCCGAGCCGCAGATCGCGCAAGAGGTTTTCCATCAGACTCTCTCCATCTCGACCAGGCTCTCGGCCTCGTCGTCGCTCAGCTCCTCGATCTGGGCCAGCAGCTCCTGCTCGATGAGAGTCGCGAGCTGCGCGACCGTCGGCGCCTCGAACAGCACGCGCAGCGGCAGCTCGACCTGGAACGTCTCCTCGATGCGCGCGAACACCTGCGGGGCGAGCAGCGAGTGCCCCCCGAGGTCGAAGAAGTTGTCGAAGATGCCCACCCGCCCGCGGCCGAGCAGGCCGGCCCAGATTTCGGCCAGCATCTCCTCGGTCACGGTCTCGGGCGGCGCGTAGCCGTCGTCCTCCGCCCCAGAGGTGCCGGCCGCGGACTCGGGCAGGGCGCGGCGGTCCACCTTGCCCGTGGCGGTCAGCGGCAGGGCGTCGAGCAACACGAAGTCGGCGGGCACCATGTAGGCCGGCAGGGCCGTCTTCACGAATTCGCGCAGCCCGGCCGCGGTGGTGCCGGGATCGGCAGCCGCATAGGCCACCAGGCGCAATCCCGCAGCGGCGCCGTCCCGGGGCACCACTACCGCCTCGCGCACGCCGGGGTGGCGGCAGAGCACCGCCGCGATCTCGCCGGGCTCGATGCGGAAGCCGCGGATCTTGACCTGGTCGTCCACCCGGCCGAGGAACTCCAGGTTGCCGTCGCGCAGCCAGCGCACGCGGTCGCCGGTGCGGTAGGCCCTCTCCCCAGGGACGGAGGAGAAGGGATCGGGCACGAACCTCTCGGCCGTGAGGTCGGGCCGGCCGGCATAGCCCCGGCCCAGGCTGGCGCCGGCGATGAGCAGCTCGCCCGCCACGCCGGCCGGCACGGGCTGCAGATCGAAGTCGACCCCGTAGAGCCGGGCGCCGCGCATCGGCCTGCCGATCGGCACGCCGTTGGTCGAGGCGCCGGCCACCTTCTGCGAGGCGTCGAAGACGCTGCTCGCCGGCGCGGCCTCGGTCGGGCCGTAGCTGTTGAACAGGCGGACTCCACGGCCCATGGCCTCCTGCCAGCCGGCCAGGCGCTCCTGGAGAGCGCGCTCGCCCGCGAAGATCACGCTGCGCACGCAGGGCGGCAGGGCGACCTCGCCCTTGGCGAGCTCGACGCCGAGCTCGTGCCACCAGGCGGTGGGCAGGTCGAGCATCTGCACGCCGAGCTCGCCGCAGGCGCGCAGGAAGCGGGCGGGCGAGGAGACCATCTCCTCGCTGCGCAGCACCAGCGTGGCGCCCGCCGCCCAGCTCGTGAAGATCTCCTCCACGCTGATGTCGAAGACCAGGCTGCTGAACTGCAGGACGCGGTCCTCGGGCTCGACGCCGTAGAGCCGGCGCGCGGTCTCGGCGAAGCTCGCCAGGGCGCCGTGGGGGATCTGCACCCCCTTGGGCGTGCCGGTCGAGCCCGAGGTGAAGAGCACGTAGGCCAGGCTTTCGGGCAGCGCGAGCGGCGCCGGGTTGCGGTCGTCCTCCGGCGATCCGGAGAGGCCGCGCAGGGCCACGACCTCGCCGTCGAACGGCGGCAGGCCCGCGGGCCGGCCGTCGCGGGCGAGCAGCACCGGGATGCCGGAGCCGCGCAGGATCGCGGACAGGCGGTCGGCCGGCAGCGCGGGATCGAGCGGCAGGTAGGCGCCGCCGGCCTTGAGCACGCCCAGCACGCCGGCCACGAACTCCACGCCGCGCTCGGCCCAGATGCCCACGACCGAGTCGGTGCCCACGCCCAGGCGGCGCAGCCGGCGCGCCAGCCGGTTGCCGCGGCGGTTGAGCTCGGCGTAGGTGAGAACCTCGCCGCGGTCCGCGGTCTCCAGGGCGACCGCATCCGGCCGCAGCGCGGCCCAGCGCTCGAAGCGCTCGTGGACGAGGCCGTCCGCCTCCGGCTCCCGTTCGCCGGGCCGGTTCCATTCGACGAGGATCTGGGCGGTCTCACCGGCGGTGAGCAGCGGCAGCTCGGACAGGCGCAGCCCGGGATCGGCGGCGCCGGCCACGAGCAGCCGCTCCATGTGCCGGAACATCCGCATCACGGTCGAGCCGTCGAAGAGGTCGGTGCTGAGCTGGAGCAGGCTGGAGAGCGCGTCCCCGTCTTCCCACATCCAGAAGGCGAGATCGCCGTTGGTGCGGGCGTGCTCGGTCAGGTTCACCGGCCGCAGAGTGAGGCCCTGCGCCTCCAGGGTGGGCATGGCGAAGTTCTGCAGGCCGAACAGGACCTGGAACAGCGGCCCGCGCGACAGGTCTCTGCCGGTCTCCAGCTCGTCGAGGAGGCTCTCGAAGGGCACGTCCTGGTTCTCGAAGGCATCCAGGGCCATGTCCCGCACCCGCGCCAGGAGGTCCCGGAACGAGGGGTTGCCGCTCAGGTCGAGGCGCAGGACCAGGGTGTTCACGAAGAACCCGATGAGGCGCTCCAGCGCCGGGTGGGACCGGTTCGCCACGAACGTGCCGACGTTCAGGTCTGTCTGCCCGGTGTAGCGCGACAGCAGCGAGCCGTAGCCGGCGAGAAGGACCATGAACAGGGTGACCCCTTCGTGCGATGCCAGCTTGCGGATCTCCGCCGTCACCCCGGGCTCCAGGCCGGCCGGCAGCAGCTCGCCCTGCGGGCCGAGCACCGCGGGCCGCGGCCGGTCGGTGGGCAGGTCGAGCACCTGCGAGGCTCCCGCGAGCCGCTCCTTCCACCGGTCCACCCGGGCGCGCAGGGCCGGGCTCCCCGATTGCTCCTGCTGCCAGGCCGCGTAGTCGGCGTACTGCACCGGCAGCGCGGGCAGGTCCGCGGGCCGGCCCGAGACCTCGGCCGCGTAGAACGCGGACAGGTCGCGCAGGAACACGCCCGTCGAGAAGCCGTCGAACACGATGTGATGGACCGTCACGACCAGCAGGTGATCCTGATGGTCCTGAGCGACGCGGATCAGCATCGCCCGCAGCAGCGGCCCGCGGGTGAGGTCGAACGGGCGGTCGGACTCGGCCATGGCCGCCGCCAGGACGGCGGCCTCGCGCTCGACTTCCGACGTGGGCGTCGCCGACAGGTCGAGCACGGGCAGGGGGAGGTCGATGTCCGGGGCCACGATCGCGGCCGGCCGGCCGCCCACGGCGACGAAGGTGGTGCGCAGGGACTCGTGCCGGCGGACCACGGCGCGGAGCGCTCTTGCCAGCGCCCCGGCGTCGAGGTCGCCCTCCAGGCGGACGGTGATCGGCAGGTTGTAGTCCACCGACTCGGGATCGAGCTGCACCAGGAACCACTGGCGGAGCTGCGAGGCGGACAGGGGCAGCTCCAGCCCGCGCGGCACCGGCCGCAGCACCGGGCCGGCGCCAGGCGAGGAGAGCATCGCATCGGCCGCGGCCTGCTCCACGACCCCGGCGAGGGCCTCCAGCGTCGGCGCCTGGAACACGGCGCTCAGCGGGACCTGCGCATCGAAGGCGGCGCGGATGCGGGCCACGAGCTGCGACGCGAGCAGGGAGTGGCCGCCGAGCTCGAAGAAATGATCGTGGACGCCGACGCGCTCCACGCCGAGGAGGCTGCTCCAGAGGGCCGCCAGCTCCTCTTCCATGGGGGTGCGCGGCGCCACCACGTCCCGGGCACCGCGCTGCGGCTCGATGGCCGCGAGGGCCTTGCGGTCCGCCTTGCCATTGGGCGTCACCGGCATGGATTCGAGGAGGACGAAGAAGCTCGGCACCATGTAGTCCGGCAGGTCCGCCCGCAGGTGGGCGCGCAGCTCGGCCGCGAGGTCCTCCCCGTCCGGAGAGGAGGCGACCACGTAGGCCACCAGGGTGCGGTCGCCAGCGTGTCCGCGCGCCAGCACGACCGCCTCCCGCACCTCGGGATGGCGGGACAGGGCCTCCTCGATCTCCCCCAGCTCGATGCGGAAGCCGCGGATCTTGACCTGATGGTCGATCCGGCCCAGGTACTCGACCTCGCCGTCCGGACCGCCGGGGCCATGAGATAGATAGCGCGCCAGGTCGCCCGTCCGGTAGAGCCGCTCGCCGTCGCCTTCCGGGTCCGGGACGAAGCGCTCGGCCGTCAGGTCCGGGCGGCGCAGATAGCCCCGGGCCACCTGCACGCCGCCGATGTGCAGCTCGCCGGCCACGCCCACGGGCACCGGCCGGCCGTGCCGGTCCAGCAGCAGGATGCGCGTGTTGGCCACCGGCCGGCCGATCGGCACCCGCTCCTCGCCCGGACGGCAGGCGTGCCAGGTGACGTCGACCGCGGCCTCGGTCGGGCCGTAGAGGTTGTGCAGCTCCACCCCCCGGGGCAGCCGGGCGAAGAAGCGGGCCGCGAGGCCGGCCGGCAGCGCCTCGCCGCTGGCCATGACCCGGCGCAGGCTGCCGCACTTCTCCAGCCCCTCCTGCTCCACGAAGACCTGGAGCATCGACGGGACGAAGTGGAGCGTGGTGATCCCCTCGCGGGCGATCGTCTCGGCCAGCCAGACAGGGTCCTGGTGCCCGCCGGGGCGCGCCATGACCAGGCGGGCGCCCACGACGAGCGGCCAGAAGAATTCCCACACCGAGACGTCGAAGCTGAACGGGGTCTTCTGGAGCACGCTGTCCTCGGGCGTGAGGCCGTACTGCGCCTGCATCCAGAGGATGCGGTTGACGATGCCGCGGTGGGTGTTGACGACCCCCTTGGGCCGGCCGGTCGAGCCGGAGGTGAAGATGGCGTAGGCAGCGGTATCAGGATCGGAGGGGCCGGCTGCGATATCAGCACCGTCGGCGGCGCCGTCGAGCAGCACCACCCGCGCGCCGTGCGCCGGCAGACGGTCGAGGAGCCGCGCCTGGGTGAGGAGGACCGGCACGGCCGCGTCCTCGAGCATGAAGGCCAGCCGGTCGGCCGGGTAGTCCGGATCGAGCGGCACGTACGCCCCGCCCGCCTTCAGGACCGCCACCAGGGCGGTCACCATCTCCAGCGAGCGCTCGGCGCAGACGCCCACCAGCGTCTCCGGTCCCACGCCCATCGCGCGGAGCCGGCCGGCCAGGGCGCGGGAGCGCCGTTCGAGCTCGCGGTAGGTGAGGGTCTCGCCCTCGAAGCTCACGGCCGGCGCCTCGGGCGTGCGGGCCGCCTGCGCCGCGATCAGCTCGTGCAGGCAGGCGCCGCCCTCGGGATAGAGGACGGCGGTGTCGTTCCAGGCCAGGAGCTGCGCGCGCTCCTCCGCGGTCAGCAGTGGGATCTCCGAAACGCGCTCCGCCGGGTCCGCGGCTACCGCGGCCAGGAGGTTTCCCAGGTGCCCGGACAGGCGCTCGACGGTGGCGCGGTCGAAGAGGTCGGTGTTGTACTCGATCTCGCCGGCGAAGCCCTCGTCGTCCAGGTCCGCCAGGCCCAGGCTGAGGTCGAACTTGGCGACCTCTCCCGCCGTGGTGAGCCGGGAGGCCTCCACGCCGGGCAGGCGCAGAGATCCGGGCTGTCCGTCCTGCAGGACGAACAGGACCTGAAAGACCGGGTGGCGCGAGAGGTCGCGCTCCGCTTGCAGCTCGTCGACCAGGCGCTCGAAGGGCACGTCCGCGTGGTCGTACCCCTCCAGCGCCATGTCGCGCACCTGGCCCAGCAGCTCCGCGAACGACGGCTCGGAGGCGAAGCCGGCGCGCAGCGGGAGCAGGTTCACGAAGAACCCGACGAGCCCGCGCAGCTCCGGCTGCTCGCGGTTGGCCACGGGCGATCCCACGACCACGTCGTCCTGGCCGGTGATGCGGTGGAGCAGGGTCTGCCAGGCAGCCAGGAGCAGCATGAACAGGGTGACGTCGTGCTGCCGGGCGAGCGCCCGCAGCGGGGCGGCGACCGCGGGCGGCACCGCCAGCGGCACCGACGCGCCGCGGAAGGTCTGGACCGGCGGGCGCGGCCGGTCGGTCGGCAGCTCCAGGGCAGCCAGGCCGGCGAGCTGCGCGGTCCAGTAGGAGAGGCGGCCTGCCAGCAGCTCCTCGGGCCAGGCGCGCTGCCAGGCGGCATAGTCCGCATACTGGACCGGCAGCTCGGGCAGGGCGGAGCCTCCGTAGAGGGCCGACAGCTCGTCGAAGAGGATCGCCTCGGACCAGGCGTCGGAGGCGATGTGGTGCAGGGTGAGGAGGAGGACATGGTCCTCCGTGCCGAGGCGCAGGAGCCTGGCCCGGAACGGCGGCGCCGCGGCCAGGTCGAACGGCCGCGCCGCCTCCTCCGCCGCCAGCCGTTCCAGCTCTTCCCCGGACGCGTCCTCCACCGCCAGGGAGACCGGCGCGGGCGGCAGGATCTCCTGCCACGGCTGGCCGTCGCGCTCGACGAAGCGGGTGCGCAGCACCTCGTGCCGGGCTGTGAGAGCGCCAAGGCCGGACTCCAAGGTCAGGACATCCAGCGGACCCCGCAGCCGGAAGGCGTAGGGGATGTGGTAGGCCGAGCCTCCGGACGTCAGGCGCTCCACGAGCCAGAGCCGCTGTTGCGGGAAGGAGAGGGGAAGGAGCCCGCCGCGCGCGACCGGCGCGATGGCCCGTCTGGAATCATCCCGCAGCGCCGCCGCGTCCAGGACCGCGGCCAGCTCGCCGAGGGCCGGAGCCTGGAAGATCGCGCGCAGCGGCATCTCCACCTGGAACGACTCGCGGATGCGCGCCACGAGCCGGGTGGCGAGGAGCGAGTGCCCGCCCAGGTCGAAGAAGCTGTCGCGGATGCCGACGCGCTCCACCCCCAGGATCTCGCGCCAGAGGGCGGCCAGGGCCTGCTCGGTGGGCGTGACCGGCGCGGCGCTCTCGTCGGTCTCGCCACGGTCCCATTGCGGCGCCGGCAGCGCGCGGCGGTCGAGCTTGCCGTTCGGCGTGACCGGCAGCGCCGCCAGCTCCACGAAGGCGGCCGGGATCATGTAGTCCGGCAGCGTCTGGCGGAGGAAGTCGCGCAGGTCGGGCAGCTCTCCTTCCGCGGGCACGACATAGGCGACGAGCCGCTTGTCGCCGGGCACGTCCTCACGGGCCAGGACGACGGCTTCCCGGACGTCTGCGTGGCGCGCCAGGGCCACCTCGATCTCGCCCAGCTCGATGCGGAAGCCGCGGATCTTCACCTGGTGGTCGATGCGGCCCAGGAACTCCAGGTTGCCGTCCGCGAAGTAGCGGGCGCGGTCGCCGGTGCGATAGAGACGCGCCCCGGGCTTGCCGAACGGGTCGGGGACGAAGGCTGCCGCGGTCAGGTCCGGCTGGTGCGCGTAGCCCACGCACAGGCAGTCGCCGCCGATGTAGAGATCGCCGGGGACGCCGGCCGGACAGGGCGAGAGCCCCGCGTCGAGCACGTGATACTGCGCGTTGGGCATGGGCCGGCCGTACGGAATGCTCGTCCAGCCCGGGTCCACCTCGCCGATCGGGAACCAGTTCGACCAGACCGTGGCCTCGGTGGCGCCGCCCAGGCCCGTGACCTCGGCATGCGGGAACGCGGCCCGCACCCGGTCCGGCAGGGTCACGGGAATCCAGTCGCCCGACAGCATCACGCGGCGCAGCCGGCTGTGGACGGCCGGCTCGGCGGGGAACAGCGGCGCGAGGCGCACCAGCGCGGCCGGGGCCGAGTCCCAGATCGTGACGGGCTCCTCCAGCAGGACCCGCATGAGCCGCTCCGCATCCTGGAGCTCCTCCTCGGAGGCGACGTGCACGCAGCCGCCCGCGGCCAGCACGCCGAAGAGGTCCCACACCGACAGGTCGAAGCAGAGCGAGGTCACGAACAGCACCCGGTCGGAGGGACCGAGGCCGAACGCCGGGTTGATCCAGGCGATCAGGTTCGCCACCGGGCGGTGCTGGACCACGATCCCCTTGGGCTGGCCCGTGGAGCCGGAGGTGTGGATGACGTAGGCCAGGTCCTCCGGAGCCGCCACGGCCGGCAGGCGGTCCGCGGGACAGCGGTCCACGTGCCACGACGTCAGCAGGCTCTTGCTCCGCTCCCGCGTGCGGGTGAGCACCACGTCGTAGCGCAAGCGCAGCTCGTTGTCGAAGCCCGTCTCGCGGTGGTGGACCGTGGCCCCGAGGTCGAGGAAGAACGCCTCGTCCACGCTCAGGACCCTGTGCGGGTGCCGCGCGTCGGGCACGTCCGCGATCACCACGGCGCCGCCCGGCGCGAGCAGGCGCTCGGCGAGCTTCACCACCCGCTCCAGGTAGAGCGGCCCGGGGAAGAACTGTGCCGTGCTGGCGATCAGCACCAGGTCGAACGAGCCCGCTTCCCAGCCCTCGATCTCGTGCGCGAAGCCGACCGGCAGCTCGACGTTGTCCCCCTGGACGCGGGCGCGGTTGCGCTCCTGGGTCAGCGGCGAAGGATCGAGACCCACGAAACGGGCCACGCGCGGCGCGATCTCCCACATCAGCAGGCCAGAGCCCGAGCCGATCTCCAGCACCCGCCGCTCCGGTCCGATCCACGGCGCCGCCAGGGAGAGCACGCGGTCGCGGTACTCGTCCACCTCGGCCTCGGAGAACGGCTGGCCCGTGCTGCTCACGAAGCCGCCCGCCGTGACCCGGTCCACGGCGCGCTCGGACACCAGGTCGAAGACGGCGCGCACGCTCTCCGTATCGACCGTCTCCGGCGCCGGCTCGGGCGTCTCCACGTCCAGGCAGACCACGGCCGCGAGAGCGGGCAGGCGCCACTGCATCTCCAGCATGCGGCCCAGATGGGCCGAGCGGGTGAGGATGGCGGGCGCCTCCGTGTCCCGCAGGATGGCCTCCACGCGGTCGGCCGGCCAGGCCGGATCGAGCGGCACGTAGTAGCCGCCGGCCTTGAGCACGGCGATCACGCCGGCCACCATGTCGAGCGAGCGCTCCATCCAGACGCCGACGGGCGTGCCACGCTCGACGCCACGCCGCCGCAGCAGATTGGCGATGCGGTTCGCCCGCTCCTCCAGCCCGGCGTAGGTCAGCTCGCGGCCCTCCCAGACCGCGGCGAGCGCCTCGGGGCTCCGGTCAACCGCGGCCTCGAAGAACTGATGCATCAGAATCTGCTCGGGGAAGGGGGCCGCGGTGTCGTTCCACTCGCCGAGGAGCTGGTGGCGCTCGACGGCGGAGAGCAGCTCCAGCTCGGACAGGCGGCGGCCGGGCTCCACGGCCGACTCCAGCAGGCGCAGGAACCAGCCGCGCAGGCGCGTCACCGTGCTGCGGTCGAACAGGTCGGTGCTGTACTCGATCCACCCGTCCAGACGGTCGCCGCGGTCGTACAGGCCGAGCGTGAGGTCGAACTTGGCCACGGCGCCGTAGAGGTGGAGCGGCTCCGTCGCGAGGCCGCGCAGCGCCGGGACCGGCGGCGGCGTGTGCAGCGAGAACATCACCTGCACCAGCGCCTGCCGGCTCAGGTCGCGCTCCAGCCCGAGCTCGTCGATCAGGCGCTCGAACGGCACGTCCGCGTGGTCGTAGGCCTCCAGGGCCGTGCCGCGCACCCGCTCCAGCAGCTCGCCGAAGGACGGATCGCCGCCGCAGTCGGTGCGCAGGGCGAGCATGTTGACGAAGAAGCCGATCAGCCCCTCGATCTCGGGCCGGTTGCGGTTGGCCACGGGCGAGCCCACGGCCACGTCCATCTGGCCGGTGATGCGGTGGAAGAGCGCCTGCCAGGCCGCGAGGAGCGTCATGAACAGGGTCGTGCGCCGGGCGCGGGAGAGATCCCGCAGCGCGCCGGCGAGCTCCGGCGGCACGGCCACGCCGATCGTCTCGCCGCGGAACGTCTGCACCGGCGGCCGGGCGCGGTCCGTGGGCACCTCCAGGTTGGCGAGCCCGGCCAGGCGGCGGGTCCACCACTCGACCTGCCCGCCGAGCACCTCCTCCGGCCACGAGCGCTGCCAGACCGCGAAGTCCGCGTACTGGATCGGTAGCCCGGGCAGCTCCGGATGAGGATACCCTCCCGCGTAGAGCGCCGACAGCTCGCGGTCGAGGATCGCCTCGGACCAGCCGTCCGACGCGATGTGGTGGAGCGTGAGCAGGAGCACGTGCTCGTCCGGCGTCATGCGGACCAGGCCGGCGCGCAGCAGCGGACCCCGGGAGAGGACGAACGGCCGCGCCGCCTCCTCCCGTCCGATCCGCGCCAGCTCCAGCTCCCGGATCTCCAGGGGGAAACCGGAGAGGTCCACGAACGGCACGCGGAACGTCCCGGCGGGGAGGACCTCCTGCCAGGGCTGGCCGTCCACCTCGACGAAGCGGGTGCGGAGGACCTCGTGACGGTCCACGATGCCGCGGACCGCCCCGGCCAGGGCCGCCACGTCGAGCGGGCCGCGCAGGGCCCAGGCCGCGGGAATGTTGTAGGTGTGGCTGTCCGGCGCCAGGCGGTCCATGAACCAGAGGCGCTGCTGCGGGAACGACAGGGGAAGCAGGCGGCCCCGGTCGGACGCCGGCAGCGGCCGCAGCGGCGGCAGCTCGCGCCGCTCCTCCTGGCGCGCCGCCACGACGCGTTCGGCAAGCCCGGCGATGGTGGGCGCCTCGAACAGGGCGCGCACGCCCAGGTCGACCCCGAAGGTCTGGTGGACGCGGGAGACGAGCTGGACGGCGCGCAGGGAGTGGCCGCCGGACTCGAAGAAGTTGTCGTGGATGCCGCAGCCGGCGACGCCCAGGACCTCGGTCCAGAGCTGGGCCAGGAGCTCCTCGGCGGGATTGCGCGGGGCCGCCGGACCCTTGCCCTCGAGATCCGCGGCGGCCTCCCCGGGCGCGGGAAGGGCCTTGCGGTCCACCTTGCCGTTGGCGTTGAGCGGCAGCTCCGGCAGGACGACGAAGACGGCGGGCACCATGTAGGCGGGCAGCTTCGTGCGGACGAAGCCGCGGAGATCCTCGACCGAGGCCGCGCCCGCGGCCCCGTAGGCGGCGTAGGCCACGTAGGCCACGAGCTGCTTGTCTCCCTGGGCGTCCGTCCGGACGGTCACGACGCACTGCCGGACCGCCGGATGCTCGCCGAGCACGACCTCGATCTCGCCGGGCTCGACGCGGAAGCCGCGGATCTTGACCTGGTGGTCGATGCGGCCCAGGAACTCGACCTCGCCGCCGGCGCGCAGGCGAACCAGGTCGCCGCTGCGGTAGAGGCGCTCGCCACCTTCCCCGGGGGCCAGCGGGCTCGGCACGAAGCGCTCGGCCGTGAGATCGGGCCGGCCGTAATAGCCGCGGGCCAGGCCGTCGCCGCCGATGAACAGCTCTCCGGGCACGCCCGGGGGCACCGGCTGAAGCTCGCGGTCCAGGACGTGGACGCGCGTGCTGCCGATCGGCCGGCCCAGGGAGACCTGCTCGCCCACGTCGCCGGTCCCGCGCATCGGATGGCAGCAGGTGAAGGTGGTGCTCTCCGTGGGGCCGTAGCCGTTGATCAGGACGCCGTCCGGCAGCAGCTCCAGGGCCTTGCGCACGTGCGGCGGGGAGAGCACGTCGCCGCCGGCCAGGAGCTGGCGCACCGGCCGCAGGATCGCGGGGCTCTCATCCATCACGCGGTGGAAGAGCCCGGCCGTGAGCCACAGCGTATCGACGCCGTGGCGGGCGAGGGTCTCGCCCAGCGCCTCGAACGTGGGCACGCCCGGCGGGAACACCACCAGCCGGCCGCCGTTGGCGAGGGCGCCCCAGATCTCCAGGGTCGAGGCGTCGAAGGAGAGCGGAGCGAGCTGCAGCAGGGTGCGCGACGGACCCAGGTCGGCAAAGCCCCCCTCCCGCACCAGGCGCACCACGCCCCGGTGGACCGCCGCCACCCCCTTGGGCCGCCCCGTGGAACCCGACGTGAAGAGGACGTAGGCCAGGCTGTCGGCCGCAACCGGCGGGCGCGGGTGCACGGGCGCGGGACCGCCGTCCTCCAGGAGCAGCACGGAGGCGTCGCAGGCCGGGAGCCGCGAGAGCAGGCGCTCCTGGGCCAGGACCACCGGCGGACGCAGGTCGTCCAGCAGGAGCTGCAGGCGCTCGGCCGGCAGCTCCGGATCCAGGGGAGCGTAGGCGGCGCCGGCCTTGAGGATGGCCAGCAGGGCCACGATCATCTCCGCCGAGCGCTCCGCCAGCAGGCCCACGCAGGCCTCGGGCTGCACGCCCCCCACCCCAATACCGAGCAGCCGGTCCGCCAGGCGGTCGGCCCGGCGGTTCAGCTCGCCGTAGGTGAGCCGCTCGTCGCCGCAGACCACGGCCACCGCGTCCGGGGTGCGCGCCGCCTGCTCCTCCACGAGCTGATGGATCGTGGCTTCGCGCGGGTAGGCGCGGACCGTGTCGTTCCACTCCACCAGGAGGTGCTGGCGCTCGGCCGGGGAGAGCAGCGGCAGGTCCGCGACGGCGCGCTCCGGCGCGGCCACGGCCGCGGCCAGCAGGGCGCTGAAGTGGCCCAGCATGCGATCGACCGTGGTGGCCTCGAACAGGTCGAGGCTGTGCTCGCACCAGACCGCGATCGCTCCCGCGCCGCCGCGGTCCTCGAGCTGGAGGTCCAGATCGAACTTCGCGGTGCCGGTATGGAGCACGGGAGCGGCGGCCGCGATCCCCGGCAGGGCCGGCAGGGGGCGCGCCTGGTCGACGACCTGGAACGCGACCTGGAACACGGGATTGCGGCTCAGATCGCGCTCGGGGTTCAGCTCCCGCACCAGGCGCTCGAAGGGCAGCTCCTGGTGGGCGAAGGCCGCGAGCGCCTCCTCCCGGCCGCGTTCCAGCAGGCTGCGGAAGCCCGGCCGGCCGGAGAGGTCCAGGCGCAGGGGCAGCATGTTCACGAAGTAGCCGATCAGCCCCTCCAGCCGGGAGTCGCCGCGGCCCGCCACGGGCGAGCCGACCGCGAAGTCCTCCTGGCCGCTGTAGCGCGCGAGCAGGGCGCCGAAGCCGGCGAGCAGGGCCATGAACGGCGTGGCCCCCAGGCGCCGGGACAGGTCGCGCACCCCGACGGCGAGGGACGGCGGCAGGGCGCGGGTCCGGACGGCGCCGCGGAGCGTCGGCCGCGCCGGCCGCGGGCGATCGGTGGGCAGCTCCAGGGGCGGCAGCCCTGCGAGCCGGCCGCGCCACCACTCCACCTGCCCGGCGAGCGTCCGTTCGTCGAGCCAGCGGCGCTGCCAGAGGACGGAATCGCCGTACTGAACGGGCAGGCCGGGTAACACCGCGCACGCGTACAGCGCCGACAGCTCCCGCCAGAAGACCTCCTCGGACCACCCGTCGAAGACGATGTGATGGACGGTGACGAGCAGGACGAGCTCCGCGGCGTCCAACCGCACCAGCGCGGCGCGCAGGAGCGGTCCGCGGGCGAGGTCGAAGGGCTCGCGCGCGTGGCGGAGGGCCACGCGCTCCAGCTCCGCATCGCGCTGCGCCGCCGCGCAGGCGCTCAGGTCGAGAAGCGGCAGCGGGACCGGAGCCGGTGCCAGGAATTCCTGCCGCGGCTCGCCGTCCACGTCCGGGAAGACGGCGCGCAGAGCCTCGTGGCGGCGCACGACCGCCGACAGGGCCGCGGCCAGGGCGGCAGGGTCGAGGGGACCGCGCAGGGCCGCCCCGAAGGCGATGTTGTACTCCGGCCGGCCGGGCTCCAGCCGGTCCAGGAACCAGAGCCCCTGCTGCAGCAGGGAGAGCGGCAGGGCTCCTTGCCGCGGCTGTGGGACCAGGGACGGCAGGCGCCTCTCCCCGGCCCCCGCGGACTCGACAGCCGCGGCGAGCCGGGCCACGGTCGGCGCTGCGAACAGCGCCCGCAGCGGCAGCTCCACGCCGTGGCGGTCGCGCACTCGCGAGAGCACCCGCGTGGCGAGGAGAGAGTGGCCTCCCAGGGCGAAGAAGTGATCGTGGATGCCGATCCGGCCGCAGCCCAGCACCTCGGCCCAGAGCGCGGCCAGCTGCTCCTCCAGCGGGGTCCGCGGCGCGGCATAGGGCTCCGCGAGGTCGTCCCCCGCGGCTCCGGGCTCGGGCAGGGCCTTGCGGTCGACCTTGCCGTTGGGCGTGCGCGGCAGCGCCTCCAGCCGGACGAAAGCCGAGGGGATCATGGATTCCGGGAGGGCCCTCAGGAGGAGCTCGCGCAGCTCCCGCGCCGTGGGCACCGGCGGGCCGGCGGCGACGTAGGCCACCAGGTGGCGGTCGGCCATCTCGCCGCGGGCGACCACCACGGCCTCGCGCACCGCAGAGTGGCGCAGGAGGCTCGCCTCGATCTCGCCGAGCTCGATGCGAAAGCCGCGGATCTTGACCTGGTGGTCGACGCGCCCGAGATAGTGGAGATCGCCGCCGGGCAGCTCGCGGGCCAGGTCGCCGGTGCGGTAAAGGCGCGCGCCTAGCGCGCCGTGGAGAGAACTGCGGGCGCCGGGCACGCCCGAGAAGGGGTCGGGCACGAAGCGGTCCGCCGTGAGGTCCGGCCGGTCGAAGTAGCCGCGGGCCAGCCCCGCGCCGCCGAGGAAGATCTCGCCGACCTCGCCGGCCGGCACCGGGCGGCCCTGCTCGTCCAGCAGCCAGGCCTGCGTGCCGTCCACGGGCCGGCCGATGGGCGGCTCGGTCCCGGCGTCCTCCAGGATCAGCGCCCAGGTCGAGTAGGTCGTGTCCTCGGAGGGGCCGTACAGGTTGTAGACCCGGCGCGCCGAGGTCGTTCCGTAGATCGCCTCCACGAGCGCGCCCGGCAGGGCCTCGCCGGCCAGGTTCACCACCCGCACCGACTCCGGGACCGCGCGCCGGCGCACCAGCTCCGCCATGGCCGACGGCACCGTGTTGACCAGCGTCACCGCGCCGGCCGCGGGGAGGTCCGGGAGCTCCAGCGCGTTGCCGGCCACGATCACCGTGCCACCCGCGGCGAGCGGCACGAACATCTCGAAGATCGAGAGGTCGAAGCAGACCGACGTGGCGAACAGGACGCCGGCCAGGTCCTCCGGCGGGAAGACCCGGCGCGCCCAGCGCACCAGCTCCCAGGCGCTCTGGTGAGCGATGGCCACGCCCTTGGCCCGGCCGGTGGAGCCGGAGGTGTAGATGAAGTAGGCCAGGTTCTGCGGCAGCGCCGACGGCTCCGGCCGGGCCGCGGCGCAGGCGGCGATCTCGCCGGCATGGGCATCGACGAGCACGACCCGGGCCTCGTGCGCCGGCAGGACCGGCAGCAGGCTCGTCCGGGTGAGCACGACCGGCGCCCGGCTGTCCTCCAGGAGGAACGCGAGGCGCTCCGCCGGATAGGCCGGGTCGAGCGGCACGTAGGCGCCGCCCGCCTTGAGCACGCCCAGGATGCCGACCAGGAGCTGCTCGCTGCGCTCGAGGCAGAGGGCCACCCGCACCTCCGGGCCGACGCCGAGGGCTTGCAGGTGCCGGGCGAGCTGGTTCGCGCGCGCCTCCAGCTCGGCGTAGGTCAGGTGCAGGCCGCCGGCCACCACCGCGGTGGCGGCCGGCGTGAGATCCGCCTGGGCTTCGAACCCCTGGTGGAGCAGGCCGGCCACCGGGCCCGTCCGCTCATCGGCGAAGAGATTCTGTGGTTCGGCAACGATCGTTCTTTGCATCTTCCAAAACCTCGCCGATGCAGGCGGCCAGGATCTCCGCCAGGTTCGCCACATGAGCAGCGCCGAGCATCGAATGGTGCTCGCCGCTCACGGCATGGATTTCGATCGGCTCTTTCGTGACTTCCTCCAGGGCGTTCGCGGGGAACAGCGTCGCGGCATTCTCGGAGCGGAGCAGCACGATCCTGCCGTCGTACAGCCGCGGCCGGTGGGTGGCCAGAGCGCGCAGGTTCGACTTGTAGACGCCGAGGAAGCGCTCGACCCTCCCGGACCCGAAGTCGGCGCTCAGGATGCCGGCCTCACGCGCCTGTTCAAGCATACGGATTACGGCGTCCTCACCCGCCACGGGCATGTCGTCGAGCCACTCCGCATCGAGGCCCTGGAGACCCGCCTGCTCACGCAGGAACGGATGGAGCAGCTCCGCGTCGCTGACCTCCGCGAGCGGGGCGGCGGCGGCGGCGGACGCGCAGAGGTCCAGGAGCGCCACCAGGGGCACCTCGCGGCCCCGGGCCCGGAGCTGGTGCGCCAGCTCGACCGCCACCACGCCGCCGAACGACCAGCCGCCGAGGAGGATCGGACCGCTCGGCGCCACGGCCTCCACCGCGTCCGCGTACCCGGCCGCCATGGCGGGGAGGCCGCTGAACAGCGGGCCGCCGTCCAGCCCGGGCGACTGCACGCCGTAGAAGGCCTGCCCGGGACCCAGGAGACGGGCGAGCTCCTTGTACTGGAACACCGTGCCGCCGATCGGATGGACGCAGAAGAAGGGCGGACGGCTGCCGTCCCCGGCCGCGAGCGGGACCAGCACCTTGGCCTCGACCGGCCGCGGCGCGGCGGGAGCCGCGGCCTTGGCCTGGCCGCGCAGCCGCTTCTCCAGCAGCTCGCGCTTGGCCGCCGAGAGGTTGCCGCGCCGGCTCGACAGCTCGGCCCGCTGCCTCGCCACGTTCTCGGAGACCACCGGCCGCTCGGGCTCGGGCGCCGCCGGCGCGACGATCTGCCGGCGCTCGCCCATGCTGAGCAGCGGCACCTCGGAGATCGGCTGCTCCGGCCGCTCGGCCATCGCGGCGAGAACGGCCAGCAGGTTGTCCCGCCAGCGGCCGGCCGTGGCGCGGTCGAACAGGGCGGAGTTGAAGCCGAGGCCGCCCTGCAGGGCTCCCGCGGCCTCCCAGAGCATCAGCGAGAGGGAGAACGGCGTGCGCACGTCCTCGTCCTCTCCCTCCTCGGAGCTCCAGAGCCGCTCCAGGGTGAGCCCGGGAAGCTCCAGCCTCTGGACCGGCTGGTTCTGGAGCGAGAAGAGGACCTCCACGAAGGGATACCGGCCCCGCCGCCGCTCGGGCCGCAACGCCTCGACGAGCAGCGCGAAGGGGAGATCCTGGTGGCCGAAGGCGCCCAGGGCCGACTCGCGCTCCCGGTTCAGGAGGCTCGAGAAGGTCGGAGCCCCCGACAGGTCGCCGCGCAGCACCAGCGTGTTGACGAAGAGGCCGACCAGGCCTTCCGTCTCCGCCCGGTTGCGGCCGGCTACCGGGGAGCCCACCGCCACGTCGTCCTGGCCCGAGCTGCGCGCCAGGAGGGCGTGGAAGGCGGTCAGCAGGGTCATGAACAGCGTCGCCGAGCGCTCCCGGGAGAGGGCGTTGAGCTTCTCCGTCAGCTCCCGCGGCAGCGCGAAAACCAGGGCATCCGCGCGGACACCGCGGAAGTCCTTCTCCGAGCCGGCCTGGCGGTCGACCGGCAGGTCCAGGGACGGCAGGCCGGCCAGCCGCTGGCGCCAGTACCCGACCTCGGACTCCAGCCTCTCGCCGCTCAGCTCCTCGCGCTGCCAGCGGGCGAAGTCGGTGTACTGGATCGGCAGCCCGGGCAGCGGCGACGCCTGGCCCCGCGAGAACGCCCGGTACAGGGCCCCCATCTCGCGCAGGAACACGCCGATCGACCAGCCGTCGGACACGATGTGGTGCATGGAGACCAGGAGCGCGTGATCGCCGCCGGGGAGCGGCAGGAGCAGGACGCGCAGCAGCCTTCCGGCGGCGAGGTCGAACGGCCGGAACAGCTCGCGGATCGCCAGGCGCCGCGCTTCGGCCTCGGCCGCCGCGGCCGGCAGGCCCGTGAGATCGATGCGCGGCAGGAGCACGGGCTCGGCCGGCAGGATGATCTGCATGGGCTTGCCGCCCTGGTCGACGAACCGGGTCCGCAGCGTCGCATGCCGGCGCACGACCTCGTCGAGCGCCATGGAGAAGACCTCGTGCCGGAGCGGCCCCACCACGCGGACCGCCGCGTGGATGATGCTGCCCGCCTGCTTCTCATCCAGCCGGTTGAGGAACCAGAAGCGCTCCTGGGAGAACGACAGGGCCTGCGGCGCGCCCGGCTCCGCCACCACCGGCAGGATCGGGGTCCAGCTCCCTGCCGGCATGGCCGGCATGCAATACCCGAGCCGCTCGGCCAAGGCCCGCGCCGGCTCGCCCAGGCTCTCCTCCGACAGCTCCTCGCGCCAGCGCTCGGCCACCGCCGTCTCCACGCGGCCGTGCTGGTGGAACTTCACGTCGCCCAGCATGCGCGACTCGGCGTGCAGGCCGTCCGTCATGCGCTCGGTCGACGGCTTGTAGGGATCGGCCATGGCCGGATCCCAGGCGAGCCCGAGGAAGCCGCAGATCCCTTGCAGCACCCGCTCGGGATCGCTCAGCAGCTCCTCGAAGACCACGGTGTGGCGGCGCGCGGCCGGGATCCTCTCCAGCAGCTCCAGGGTGTTGCGCTGCGCCAGCACCCACAGGGCCTCGGCCAGCTCGCGGCGCGTCCAGGGATGGTCCTCGTGGAAGAAGATCTGGTCGATCCGAGCCTCCTCGAACGACCGCA
>Ga0068862_100000796_pt1 | contig 31260 bp, 2 predicted proteins | sample KBSSwiS52_FD_66598 | JGI IMG/M metagenome (GOLD analysis project Ga0068862, IMG submission 66598) | Switchgrass rhizosphere microbial communities from Kellogg Biological Station, Michigan, USA - KBS Switchgrass S5-2 | ecosystem: Host-associated > Plants > Roots > Rhizosphere > Soil ... | reverse complement strand
TGGTGGCTCCCCTCTCCCGGGGGAAGGGTGTGCGATGGGAGAGGGGTCGGGGGTGAGGGTCTCCGGGCACTGCAGACCATAGACCGGCTGATCGGTCCCCAGGGCGCGGGCGAGCTCCGTGTAGCAGAAGACGCTGCCGCCGACCGGATGGACGAAGAAGAACGGCCGGCGGGAGCCGCCGGTCTGGAGAGCGACGAGGGCGCCGCCATGGGCGGCAGTGGCCCCTTCTCCGAGAAGGGCCGCCAGCAGGGCGATCGTCGGGGCGCGGAAGATCGTCGCGAGCGGCAGGTCGCGGCCGAGCGCGGACCGGATGCCGGCAAACAGGCGCACGGCGAGGAGCGAGTGCCCGCCAAGCTCGAAGAAGTTGTCGTGCACGCCGATGCGGTCGACCTCCAGCACCTCCGACCAGATCGCCGCGAGCGCCTCCTCCGTCGAGGTGCGCGGAGCGGCGTAGGCCGCGCCGACTCGCGGCCGGGCCGTGTCGGGGGGCACCAGCGCCAGGCGGTCGACCTTGCGATTGGGGGTGAGCGGCAGGGCGTCCAGGAGCGAGAAGACCGCGGGCACCATGTGATCGGGAAGCCGCTCACCCAGGAAGGCGCGCAGGTGCGGCACGAGCCGGCGCGCGAACTGCCCCTGCAACGGATTGTTGGCGTAGGAGGCCCAGGGGCGCTGGACGCTCCGCGCCCGCTCCGCCGGCTGTCCGGAGACGGCTCCCCCATCCTGCCGGCCATCCTGCCGTCGGAAATGGACCTCGTAGCTGCCGGAGGCCGCGGAGTCCGTCCAACCGACCTCGACCGCATAGCCCAGCTCTCCGCCCAGGCTCCAGAAGTCCTCCGGCTCGATTCCCTGCGCTTCAGTTGCAAGCTCGCCGGGGGCATCCATCCGGCGCGCGTCCTCGACCGCGGCCAGCACCCGGGCGTTGGGCACGCCGTAGAGCGTCAGGTCCGGCGGCTGCTCGTCGAGGAGCTGCCGCCGCACGGAATCGAGCGACAGGCCGCGCTCGGTCCAGCCGAGGCGGACCGTGGCCGTCGGTTGCCCGGCCTCGCCGGTGCTCCCCCCGTGCAGCCGGAGCACGGCGTCGCAGCGGAACCGGACCAGCTCGTTGTCCTGCCGGCCGCGCTTCAGCCAGACGTCGGCGCGCGCCACCTCGGGCAGGGTCCTGGCGAGCGCGCCGAAGAACGCCGGATCGAGGACCAGCTCCTCCTCTCCCTGGACCCGCCGGCGCACCCGCCCGGCCAGGTCTTCGACCGGCAGGTCCGGGGCCTGGTGCAGCTCGATCGAGGCCGCGAAAGCTCCCAGGAGGGGCAGGCTGCGCACGTCGCCCACGAACACCGCGCCGCCGGGCGCCGTGGCCCGCACGGCGCCGGCGAGCACCCGCCGCAGGTACTCGACGTCGGGGAAGTACTGCACGACCGAGTTGAGGATCACGAGGTCGAACGAGCCCGGCTCCACGTCCGAGAAGTCGTCCGCCGTGCGCTGCGCGACCGAGGCCCCCGGCAGCTCCGCGAGCTGCGTCTCCACGTAGCGCACCGCCGCGGCCGAGAAGTCCCGCCCCTCGTAGCGCGCCGCGTGCGGAGCGAGCCGGAAGAGCAGCAGGCCGGTGCCGCAGCCGATCTCCAGGATTCTGGGCGGGCGCCCGGGCAGCTCCGCGGCCAGCGCCAGGATGCGCTCGACGGTCGCATCGACCCAGGAAGCCATCTCCGCGGCCGGGATCGGCTCGCCCGTGTAGCTGCTGTTCCAGCCGGCGATGTTGAACGTGGAGTCGGCGCGCTCCGCGGGATCGGCGTAGGTGTGCTCGTAAAGCGCCTGCCACTGGGCCACGTGCTCCGCCCGCCAGGCTGCGATCTCGTCGCCCCCCCCGCCGATACCGTCCATGGCTTCCCCCTGGACGACGTAGGCGGCCAGGCGCTGCTCGCCGCTCGGGCCGACGCCGGCCGTGACGACCGCCTCGCGCACCGCCGGGTGGGCGTGCAGGGCGGCCTCGATCTCCCCCAGCTCGATGCGGAAGCCGCGAATCTTGACTTGATGATCGATCCGGCCCAGGTAGACGAGGTTGCCGTCGAGCAGCCAGCGCGCCAGGTCGCCGGTGCGGTAGAGGCGCCCTCCCGGATCTTCCGCGAAGGGGTCGGGGATGAACCGTTCCGCGGTCAGCGCGGGGCGGCCGAGATACCCGCGGGCGAGACCGTCGCCGGCCAGGCAGAGCTCGCCGGGCACGCCCAGGGGTACCAGCCGGAGCTGGCGGTCGAGCAGGTGGGCGCGCGTCCCCGGCAGCGGCCGGCCGATCGCGGGCTCCCCGGCGCTCCCCCGGCCGGCGAGCGCGAACGTCGAATAGGTGGTGTCCTCCGAGGGTCCGTAGAGGTCGTAGAGGCGCTCGACCCCGGGCTCGGCGTAGACCCGGTCGGCCAGGGCGCGCGACAGCGGCTCGCCGGCCAGGTTCACGGTGTGCACCGAGAGCGGCAGCACTCCCAGCCGGACCAGCTCGGAGATCGCCGAGGGCACGGTGTTGACGAGCGTCACCTCGGCGGCGGCCGGCAGCCCGGCGAGCGCGAGCACGTCCTCGGCCAGGATGACCTTGCCGCCCCACGAGAGCGGCGCGAACAGCTCGAAGATCGACAGGTCGAAGCAGATCGAGGTCGCGAACAGGACCCCCTCCAGCTCCGCCGCCGTGAAGGCCTCGCGCGCCCAGTGCAGGAAGACGAGCGCGCTCCGGTGCTCGATCGCGACCCCCTTGGGGCGGCCGGTCGAGCCCGAGGTGTAGATCACGTAGGCGAGCCCGGCGGGGCCGGAGAGCCGGGGCGGGGTGCCCGGGAGCGCGGCGATGGCCTCCCGCTCGGCCGCGGGGCAGAAGCCTCCGGCCGCGCCGCCGGCGTCCACGAGGAGCACCGGCGCGCGGGAGTCGTCCAGGATGAAGGCGAGGCGCTCGGCGGGGTATTCGGGATCGAGCGGCACGTAGGCGCCGCCGGCTTTCAGGACCGCGAGGATCGCCACCACCAGGTCGGCCGAGCGCCGCATCGCGATGCCCACCAGGCTCTCCGGCCCGACCCCGAGACCGGCCAGGCGATGGGCGAGCTGGTTCGCCCGGAGGTCGAGCTCGCGATAGGTCAGCCTCTCCTCCCCCGCCACCAGGGCGACGGCGTCCGGCGTGCGCGCCGCCTGCGCCTCGAAGGGGTGATGGAGGCGCGTAAAGCCAGGATCGACAGGGAACGCCGGCGCCGCGCCGCCGGTCTCGCAGAGCAGCCAATGCCTCTCCGCAGGACCGAGGAGCGGCAGCTCCGAGATCCGTTGCGCGGGGTCGGCGAGCACCCCTTCCAGGAGACGCACGAAGTGGTCCGCCAGGCGCGCGATCGTCGCCGGGTCGAAGAGGTCGGTGTTGTACTCGAAGTGGCCGGCAAGCTCGGCGCCGCCCTCCCAGAAATACAGGGAAAGATCGAACTTCGACGTGCCGGTGCGCGCGGGCAGCGGGGCGAGCGTCAGGCCGGCGAGGTCGAGGGCCGGCACCGGCGCGTTCTGCAGCACGAACATCACCTGGAAGAGCGGCGCGTGCGAGAGCTCGCGCTCGGGCTCCAGCTCCTCGACCAGCTTTTCGAACGGCAGGTCCTGGTGGACGTAGGCGCCCGCGGCGAGCGACTTGACGCGCGCCAGCAGCTCGCGAAAGGCGGGGTCTCCGGACAGGTCGCCGCGCAGCACCAGGGTGTTGACGAAGAAGCCGATCAGCCCTTCGAGCTCCGCCCGGCCGCGGTTCGCGATCGGCGAGCCGACCGCGAGATCGCTCTGCCCGGTGTGGCGCTGGAGCAGCGCCAGGAAGGCGGCGAGCAGGGTCATGAACGGCGTGGCCCCCTCGCGGCTGGAGAGCGCCTGGCCCCTTGCTGTGGTACCCGCGGGCACGGCGAACGGCAGGGTCGCACCGCGGAAGGTCTGGACGGCCGGACGCGGCCGGTCGGCCGGCAGCTCGAGGAGCGGCGGCATGCCCGCGAGCTGCAGCTTCCACCAGGCGACGAGCTCCGCCAGCGCCGGGCCGGACAGCAGCCCGCGCTGCCAGACCGCGAAGTCCGCGTACTGGACCGGCAGAGCGGCGAGCGGCGAGGGCCGGCCGTGCGAGAAGGCCTCGTAGAGCGCCGCGATCTCCTTGACCAGCACGCCGAGAGACCAGCCGTCCGAGACGATGTGGTGCATGCAGAGGAGGAACGCGTGCTCGGCTTGGCCGGTCGAGCCGAGGACGGCGCGCAGGAGCGGCCCGCGAGCCAGATCGAACGGGCGCCGGGCCTCGGCGGAAAGGAGGCGCAGGAGCTCGGCCTCGCGCACGGCGGGCGGGAGGCCGGCCAGATCGACTCTCTGGAGCGGCAGGCCCGCCGGCGGGCCGACGATCTGGACCGCGCTGCCGTCGCCGACCTGGCCGAAGGTGGTGCGCAGCACCTCGTGGCGGCGCTCGATCTCGTCGAGGGCCGCGGCGAGCGCCGCGGTGTTCAGCCGCCCGGTGAGGCGCAGGGGGATGGCCATGTTGTACCAGGGGCTGCCGGGCTCCAGGCGGTCGAGGAACCAGAGCCGTTGCTGGGCGAAGGAGAGCGGGAACGCGCGGCCGTCGCGCGGTTGCGCCGGGATGGCCGCCGGGGCGATGCCCGCCGGCCCTTCGCGGCGCTCGCGGGCCAGCCGCAGCTCGAGCAGCCGGCGCTGCTTGGGCGGCAGCGCTGCGAGACGCCGCGCGAGGTCGTCCGCGTCCGTCATGCCGCGGCCTCCCCATCCCCGGAGGAACCGGGCAGCACGTCCGGCAGCTCGATCTCCACGTTGCGCACGCTCCGGATGGCGTAGATCACGGCGACCGAGAGCAGCGTGAGCACGCCGAACATCATGAACATCAGGCCGGCGCCGCGCCCCGGCCCGACGCCGATGACGCGGCCGACGCTGTCCGCGAGCGCTCCGCCGGGCATCAGGAGCGGCGCGAAGACGCGGTCGGCGAGCGGCCCGGCCGTGGCGCCGGCCAGGGGGAACGCGATGCCGGCGATCGTGCGGCGAATGGCGAACACGCGGCCTAGGAGGTCCGGAGGCACCTTGCTCTGCCAGATCGCCTCGCTGGAGCCGCGGATGACCGGCAGGGCGAACAGCGCCACGGCCATGGCCCCCGCCGCCAGCACGGCGCTGGGACGCAGGCCGCCCAGCAGCAGCGTCGCGCCCTGGAGCACCGAGAAGCCCAGGATGATCGGCATGCGCCGGAGCGATCGGCCGCCGCCCCAGACGCCCAGGGCTACCCCGCCCAGGACCGCGCCGACCGCGCCGGACGTCACCACCATGGCCAGCGACTTCGGCGAGCCGAAGGAGAGCACCAGCGGCGTGACCAGGATCTGCACCACCATCAGGCAGTAGTTGGCGAAGGTGAAGAAGAGCAGCAGCCCCAGCAGGCCCGGCCGCTTGCGGATGTACGTCCAGCCGTAGAACGACTCGTAGAGGAGAGAGCCCTTGCCCTCCGCGCCCGCGGCGGAGACCGGAGGCCGCGGGATCCGGGTGACGAGCAGCGTGCCGGCGGCGAACAGGAACGAGAGGCAGTCGAGGAAGATGACGCTGCCCAGGCCGATCACGTCGATCAGCACCGCGGCGAGGGTGGGGGCGGCGATCTGCCCCGCCGCCGGCCCGATCTGGACCATGCCGTTGGCGCGCACGAGCTGGCTCCGGGGGACGAGCAGCGGGGTCGCCGCCGAGATGGCCGGGAGCTGGAAGACGTTGAAGCAGCGGCTCGCGCAGACCAGCACGTAGACGTGCCAGATCTGCAGCAGGCCGGCCCAGTAGAGCAGGGCCATGGCGAGCGTGCAGGCGCCGGAGCCGAAGTTGTTGAGGAGCAGCATCGAGCGCCGGCCCAGGCGGTCGATGAGCGCGCCGGCGAGAGGCGAGAGCAGTGTGTTGGGCAGGGTGGCGAAGAGGGTGATGAGCGACAGGCCGGTGGCCGATCCGGTCTCCCGGAACGCCCACACGCCCAGGGCGAACGCGGTCAGCCCCGAGCCCAGGTTCGACAGGACCTGCCCGGTCCAGATCACCAGGAAGTCCCGCATGCCGCGCGGCTTGCCGGTCACGAAGCTCCCTCTTCCTCGGCGGCGAGGAGAGCGTCGAGCTCCTCCTCGGTGAGCCCTTCCACCTCCTCCAGCAGGCGCGAGAGATGCTCGGAGTCCGCGGGCGGGACGAGCGCCGCGGCGAGGCCGGCGACCGTCGGGTCCTCGAAGAAGCGGGCAATCGTGAAATCGGCCTGGAAGGTGGCGCGCAGGCGCGAGGTGATCTGGGTGGCCATGAGCGAGTGCCCGCCCAGCTCGAAGAAGTTGTCGTGCGCGCCGATCCCCTGGATGCCGAGGAACTCCTCCCAGATGCCCGCGACCGCCGTCTGGGTCTCCCCCTCGGGCGCGACGAAGGCGGTGCTCAGCGCGGGCCGGCCGTGGGAGGCAACGAGGCGCGGAGCTTCGACGGTTTCCTGAGATGCAGCGGCGCGACGCCGCGCGAGCAGGCCCGCGAGGTCGCGCGTGGAGACCACGACGCGCGGCAGGCCGGCGGCGAGCACGCGGTCGAACACGTCGAGGGCCTCGGCGGTCGTCATGCCGTGGGCGAGGCTCTCGCGCCGCACCTGCTCCAGGTCCGGCGGCAGCTCGCTCTCGGCCGCCTGGCCGACCTCGCTCCAGGTGTCCCAGTCCACGGCGATCGTCCGGTCCCCCCACTCGATACTGCAGGCGTCGAGGAAGGCGCTGGCGGCACAGAAGTCCACCCGTCCGAAGCCGCCGAGCACCGAGCTGAGCGACGAGCAGAGCACGAGGAAATCGAGCGGCGGCTCGTCCTCCAAGACCGCCGCGAGGGCGCGGGTGCCCGCGACCTTGGGCGCCAGGACCTCCTCGGCCGCGGCCGGCGTCTTCAATTGGATGAGGCCGCCGCTCGCCACGCCCGCGGCATGGATCACGCCCGCGAGCGGCGCGCCGAAGCGCTGCCGGGCCTCGGCGATCACGGCTCGCACGGCCTCGGGATCGCGGACGTCGGCGCTTGCTACGAGCACCTCCGATCCCAGGTCCTGGAGGATTTGGAGCCGGGCGGCGCGGTCCTCCCGCACCGGCGAGCGGCCGAGCAGGACCAGCCGGACGTTCGCGGCGCGGGCCAGATGCTCGGCCAGGGCAAGCCCCACGCCGCCGAGCCCGCCGGTGATCAGGTAGACGCCCCCAGGCCGCACCAGGCCGCCTCCTGCCGGCAGCTTCACCGGCTCGAAGCCCTGCACCCAGCGGCGGGAGCCGCGCCAGGCCACGTCGGCCGGATCAGCCGGCGCGGAGATCAGTTCCGCGGCGAGCCGATCGACCGGCGTCGAAAGCTCGATGTCGATCGCGCGGCAGGAGACGTTGGGGATCTCCTGTGGCACGACGCGGACGGGACCGAGGACGAGCGCCTTCTCGGGATCGATCACCTCGCCGCCGGTGACCGATTGCACGCCGGTGGTGACGACCTCGATGCGCAGGGGACGCGGCACACCGCGGTCCGCGAGCGCCCTGCCGAGGGCGAGCAGCGAATGGAATCCGCCGAGGTGGACGATGCAGTCCGGGAGCTCGCCGGGTAAGGCGGGCTCATCGCTCACGGCCGCGGTCGTCACCTGTTGCCCCATCCCGCGGAGGTGCTCGGCGAGCTGCTCGCCAATGCCGTGGTCATCGAGGAACACCAGCCAGGACGCGGCAGGCGTCTCCGCGGGCCGGGGCGGCGCCGACTGGCGCCACGAGGGGACGTAGAGCCAGTCGCCGACGTCCGGCCGCTTGCGCAGGGCGGCCTTGCGCTGCAGGTCCTCGAAGGCCTGGCGCCGGGGCTCCACCCAGTAGCGCTGGCGCTCGAACGGATAGGTGGGCAGGCGCAGCTTGCGGCGGCGCTCGCCGGCATGGAAGCCGTCCCAATCGACCGCCGCGCCGGCCAGCCAGAGCTTGCCCAGCACCTGGAGCACGAAGCCGACATCCGACTGCTGGTCCTGCGGGTGGCGCATGGAATTGAGCACGGTCTGGCCGGGGGTCCGGTCGGGGTGCTGCATCACCAGCGTGCTCAGGGTCTGGCCCGGCCCCACCTCCAGGAAGATCCGCTCGCCCTCGGCCAGGAGCAGCGCGGCGCCGTCCCCGAAGCGCACGGTCTGGCGCAGGTGGCGCACCCAGTAGCTGGGGTCCGTGGCGTCCGCCGCCGTCATCCAGGTGCCGGTGACGTTGGAGACGTACGGGATGGTGGGCGGCGAGAGCGACAGCGTCGCCAGGAACTCGCCGAAGTCGCGCAGGATGGGCTCCACCACCGAGGAATGACCGGCCGCCGTGATGCGCAGGCGACGGGCGTCGACGCCGCGCTCTTCAAAGGCTTCGCGGGCCTGCGCAATGGTCCCGGCCAGGCCGGAGACGACGCAGAAGGCCGGACCGTTGACGGCGGCGATCGAGAGCTCCATTCCAAGCTCTTGCAGGAGCTGGAGGACCTCGGCCTCCGGCAGCGGCACGGCGAGCATCCCTCCCTCGGGGAGGGTATCGAACAGCCGCCCGCGCAATGCCACCATGGCCAGGGCGTCCTCCAGCGACATCACCCCGGCGAGGCAGGCCGCGACGTACTCGCCCAGGCTGTGGCCGAGCATGGCCTGCGGGCGCAAGCCCCACGACATCCACAGCCGCGCCTGGGCGTACTCCACCGTGAAGAGAACCGGCAGCGCGATCGACGTCCGTTCGAGGAGCCGCACGGCCTCCTCCATCTCCTCCGGCGCCGGGAAGAGATAGCGCCGCAGATCGGCTTCGACGTGCGGCGCGAGGAGCCGGAGGCAGAGGTCCACCTGCTCGCGGAACACCGGCTCGGTGCGGTAGAGGCCGAGCCCCATGTTCGGATATTGAGCGCCGCCCCCTGCGAACTGGAAGACGACGGGCCGGTCCGACAATTCCTCGGCGCGGGTGAGGACGCGCTTGGGATCGCGCGAAGCCAGCAGGGCCGCGGCCTCCTCCGCGGTGGAAGCCACGACCGCGCGCCGGTGGCGGAAGACCTTGCGGCCGGTTTGGAGGGTGAAGGCCACGTCGGCCAGGGGCTCCTGGAGAGCCTGCGCCAGGTTGTCCGTCGCCGTCTCCAGCGCGGTCTCGGTGCGCGCCGAGAGCACCAGGAGCTGAGCCTCGCGGGAGGGGCCGGAGGGCTCCCTGACGGGGGCCGCTTCCAGCACCACGTGGGCGTTGGTGCCGCCGATGCCGAAGGCGCTCACGCCGGCCCGGCGCGGCGAGACGTCGTCCGGCCAGGGGGTGAGCCGGTCCACGACGTAGAAAGGCGTCTCCGGCAGGTTGAGCGCCGGGTTGGGCCGCTCGAAGTTGAGGGACGGCGGCAGCTCGCCGCGCTCGATCGCGAGCACGGCCTTGATGAGGCCGGCGGCGCCCGCGGCCGTGTCCAGGTGGCCGATGTTGGTCTTGACCGAGCCGAGGCCGCAGAAGCCCCTGCGGTCCGTGCCCGCGCCGAAGACCTGGGTGAGGGCGCGAACCTCGATCGGATCGCCGAGCAGGGTGCCGGTACCGTGCGCCTCGACGTAGCGGATCGTCTCCGGCTCGACGCCGGCCACGGCGAGCGCCTGGGAGATCACGGCCGACTGCCCCTCGACGCTCGGCGCGGTGTAGCCCACCTTGACCGAGCCGTCGTTGTTGATGGCCGAGCCCTTGATGACCGCGTGGATCGGGTCGCCCGCGGCCAGGGCGTCGTCGAGGCGCTTCAGGGCCACCACGGTGGCGCCGTTGCCGACCACCGTTCCCTGCGCGCGCTCGTCGAAAGCCCGGCAGGTGCCGTCCGGCGAGAGCACGCCGCCCTCGTGGTAGAGCGTGCCGGCCTTGACGGGCACGTAGAGCGTCACTCCGCCCGCGAGCGCCAGGTCGCACTCGCCGTGCAGCAGGTGCTGGCAGGCCACGTGGACGGCCACGAGCGAGGTCGAGCAGGCGGTCTGGACGTTGAGGCTCGGCCCTTTGAGGTTCAGCTTGTAGGACACCCGCGTCGGCAGGAAATCCTTGTCATTGCTGATCGTGGCCTGGAAGCCGCCGATCGCGGCCATCAGCTCGGGGTTCGAGTAGAGGTTGACCAGGTAGGTGTTGAACCCCGCGCCGGCGAAGACGCCGATCAGGCCCGGAAAGCGCTCCGGATCGCAGCCGGCGTTCTCCAGCGCCTCCCAGACGACCTCCAGGAACAGCCGCTGCTGCGGATCGATGATCTCGGCCTCGCGCGGCGTGTAGCCGAAGAAGCCGGCATCGAACCACCCGGTCCCCTCGGGGATGCCGCGGGCGTTGATGTAGTTGGGTCCGCGGAAGACCTCCGGCGGGACGCCGGAGGCGGCCAGCTCCTCCTCGGTGAAGCGGGAGATCGTCTCGACGCCGGCGCACAGGTTGCGCCAGAACGCCTCGACGTCCGCGGCGCCCGGGAAGCGGCCGGCCATGCCGACGATGGCGATGTCCTGCGTCTGGGCAAGGGAGCCGCGGCGGATCTCGGCGCGCAGGCGCCCAGGCTCCGCGGCCGTGGCGGTGCCGGACTCCGGGCGCAGGTGGCGCGCCAGGGCGGCGATGGTCGGGTACTGGAACAGCTCCACCATGGCAAGGCGCGAGCCGAGATCGTCCGGCAGGGTCTCGCGCAGCTTGTGGTGCACCTGGGCCATGAGGAGCGAGTGGCCGCCCAGGTCGAAGAAGTTGTCGTGCACCCCGACCCTCTCGACGCCCAGCGCCTCGCGCCAGGCCTCGGAGATCACCCCTTCGAGGCGGCTCTTCGGTGCGATGAACGGCGCCTCAAGATCCGGCCGCTCGGCGTCGGGAGCGGGAAGAGCCTTTCGGTCCACCTTGCCATTGGGCAGCAGCGGCAGCGCCGGCAGAGTCACGAAGACCGAAGGCACCATGTACTCGGGAAGCTTGCCCCGCAGGTGGCGCCGCAGCTCGCCGGCCGGGGCCTGTCCCACCACGTAGGCGGTGATCCGCAGGTCGCCCGGTGCGTCCTCGCGCACGATCACGACCGCGGCGCGGACCCCCGGGTGCTGCTCCAGGGCGGCCTCGATCTCGCCCAGCTCGATGCGGTAGCCGCGCACCTTCACTTGATGGTCGAGGCGGCCCAGGAACTCCAGCTCACCCGAGGCCAGCCAGCGGGCGAGGTCGCCGGTCCGGTACAGGCGCGCTCCCGGTCCGGAGAACGGATCGGGGATGAATCGCTCGGCCGTCAGGTCCGGCCGGCCGAAGTAGCCGCGGGCGAGGCCCGCGCCGCCGATCAGCAGCTCGCCGGGCACTCCGATCGGAACGGGCCGCAGGTGCGGGTCCACCACGTAGATCGCGGTGTTGGCGATCGGCTTGCCGAGCGGGACGGGCCCCTCCCCCACTTCCTTTTCGACCTGGAGGGTTGCGGACCAGATTGTGGTCTCGGTCGGGCCGTACAGGTTCCACAGCGAGCCGGCGCGAGCGGCGATCTCTCCCGCGAGCTTCGGCGGCAGGGCCTCGCCTCCGCAGAGCGCCTTGAGGTTGCCGCCCTGCCAGCCGGAATCCAGCAAAAGACGCCAGGTGGAGGGGGTGGCCTGGAGCACCGTTGCTTCAGCGAGGCGGGAGAGGAGGCGCGGTCCGTCCGCGGCCAGGGCGCGGCCGGCGATCTCGACCTCGGCCCCGGCGAGGAGCGGCAGATACAGCTCCAGGCCGGCGATGTCGAACGAGAGCGAGGTGACGGCGAGCAGGCGGTCCGAGGCGACGAGGCCGGGCCGCTCGCGCATGGACTCCAGGAAGTTGACCAGCGCGCCGTGCGGGATCTGTACTCCCTTGGGCCGCCCGGTCGAGCCCGAGGTGTAGAGGATGTAGGCGAGCGATTCCGGGTGGCTTGGGACGCCCGGGTCCTCCGCGCGCTCTCCCGCCTCGATGCAGATGGAGCGCGCCGCGCCCGGCACCGTGGGCAGCAGGCTCATCTCGGTCAGAACCACCGGCGCTCCGGAGTCCTCCAGCATGAACGCCAGGCGCTCCCGGGGGTAGGCGGGATCGAGCGGCACGTAGGCGCCGCCCGCCTTCCAGACCGCCAGCAGCGCGACCGGCAGGTCGAGCGAGCGGTCGAGATAGATGCCGACCGGCACCTCCGGCCCGACGCCCAGCTCGCGCAGCCGCCAGGCCAGATGGTTGGCGCGCCGGTCGAGCTGGGTGTACGAGAGCGTCTCTCCCTCGAAGGTCACCGCGGGAGCCTCGGAGCTCGCGATCAGCGCGTGCACCGGGCGGCTCAAGTCGAAACCGCGCTCCGTCCGGTTCCAGTCCACGAGGAGCTGCTCTTCTTCTTCCGCGGAGAGGAGGCGCAGGCGGGAGATGGGCTTGCCGGGATCGTCTTCCAGCAGGCGGGTCCAGTGGCCCACCATGCGGCGCACCGTGGCCTCGTCGAAGAGGTCGGTGTTGTACTCCAGAGTGCCGCCGACGCTGTCGCCCCGGTCGGTGAGGAAGAACGTCCACTCGTAGCGGGAGGCGCCGATGTCGGCTTCGAGGGGGGTCACGGTGAGATCGCCCGCGGACTCCTTTTCGGGCAGAGCGGTCTCCAGGCTGAGCATCACCTGGAAGATCGGGCTGCGCGCCAGATCGCGGCGGGGCTTGAGCTCCTCCACCAGCTTTTCGAACGGGAGGTCCTGGTGGGCGTAGGCGCCCACGGTCGTCTCCCGCACGCGCGCCAGCAGCTCCGTGAACGTGGGGTCGCCCGCGAGATCGGCGCGCAGCGGCAGGTTGTTGAGGAAGAGGCCGATCAGCCCCTCGATCTCGCTGCGATTGCGGCCCGCGACCGGCGTGCCCACCACCAAGTCCGTCTGCCGCGTGTAGCGGTGCAGCAGGGTCAGGAACCCGGACAGGAGGGTCATGAACAGCGTGGCCCCCTGGCCGCGCGCGAAAGACCGCAGCCCCTCCGCCGGGAGCGTGACGGGAAGCTTGGCGCCGCGGAACGTCTGCACCGGAGGCCGCGGGCGGTCGAGCGGCAGCTCGAGCACCGGCAGCTCGCCGGCCAGGCGCTCGCGCCACCAGGCAAGCTGGGTTTCACCGGCCAGCTCCTTGCGCTGCCAGACCGCGAAGTCGGCGTACTGGATGGGCAGCGGCGGCAGGGTCGCCTCGTTGTAGAGCGCCGCCAGCTCGCGGACCAGCACCCGTATGGACCAGCCGTCCGAGATGATGTGGTGCAGGGTCAGCAGCACCACGTGGTCCTCGGGAGCAAGCCGCAGCAGCTGCAGCCGCCACAGCGGCCCTCTCTCCAGGTCGAACGGCTTCCGGACCTCGGCGAGGAGCCGGCGCCTCACCTCCTCCATTCCCTGGACATCCGCCACCGGCAGGGTGAACGGCCGCGGCGGCGCGATGGCCTGCACCGGATGGCCGCCGGACAGCGGGAAGGTGGTGCGCAGGGTCTCGTGGCGGCAGACGATCCCGGTCACCGCCTGCTCCAGACGCGCGGGCGCGAGCGGCCCCTCGAAGCGCACGGCGAGCGGCATGTTGTAGCCAGAGCCCGCGGGATCGAGCTGGTGCAGGAACCAGAGGCGCTGCTGGCCGAACGACAACGGCAGGTCGCCGTCGCGTGGTGCCGGTTGGATGGGCGCGGCCCCCACGGCGCCGAGCCGCGGCGCGAGATCGGCGATCGTGGGCGCCGCAAAGAAGGCGTCGAGCGCCACCTCGGCTCCCATGCGGTCGCGGATGCGCGACACGAGCTGCGTGGCCATGAGCGAGTGACCGCCAAGCTCGAAGAAGCTGTCGAGCACGCCGACGCGCTCGATCCCCAGCATCTCCTGCCAGATCCCGGCAAGGGTCTGCTCGACCTCGTTGCGCGGCGCCACGTAGACCGTTTCCAGGTTGGGGCGGGAATCGCCGACCGCCAGGGGCTCGGGCTCGGACACTTGCTGTGCAACGGCCCGGCGGTCGATCCGCGGCTCGATCCAATACCTGCGCCGTTCGAACGGATGCCCCGGCAGCGGCACCCGCAGGCGCCGCTCGCCGGCGTGGAAGGCGGCCCAGTCCACCTTCGCGCCCGCCATCCAGAGCCGGCCCAGGGCGGTGAGCAGGAACGCGTCGTCGGGCTGCTCGTCGCGCGGGTGGCGCATCGACTGCACCACGGAAGCCTCGGAGTGCTGTCTGACCAGGGTGCTCAGGGTGCGCCCCGGGCCTGTCTCCAGCAGCGCGAAATCCGGGAGCAGCTCGGAGAGTCCGGCCGAGAAACGGATCGTGCCGCGCAGATGGCGCACCCAGTAATCGGGGTCCGTGGCCTCTTCCGCCTTGATCCATGTGCCCGTGACGTTCGACAGGTAGCGGCGCTGGGGCGGATTGAGCCGGACCTTCCTCACCTCGGCGCCGAACGCTTCGAGCACCGGGTCCATCATCGACGAATGGAAGGCGTGCGACGTGTGGAGCCGGCGGGTCTCGGCCGCCACTTGGAATGCTTCGATCGCCTCGACCGGTCCCGAGACCACACAGGATGTCGGAGAGTTGACCGCGGCGAGCGACAGCTCCGGTCCCAGCTTCAGCTCGGCCTCGGGCAGCGCCACGCTCAGCATCGCTCCCCCGGGCAGACTCTGCATCAGGCGCCCGCGGGCCGCGACGAGCGCCAGGGCATCCTCCAGCGAGAGCACGCCCGCAAGGCACGCCGCCACGTACTCGCCGATCGAGTGGCCGATCATGGCCGCGGGCTCGATGCCCCAGGACATCCACAGGCGGGCGAGCGCGTGCTCGATCACGAAGAGCGCCGGCTGCGTATGGACGGTCTGCTCCAGCCCTTCGGCGTCCTCGAAGATCACCTTGCGCAGATCGGAGCCGACCCGGTTGATCTCACGCCGGAAGACCTCCTCGGTCTCATAGAGGCCGCGGCCCATCCCCGGGTACTGGGCTCCCTGGCCGGGGAACAGGAAGGCGACCGGCCGGTCGCTCCGCTCCTCGTGGCGGGAGAGGAGGCGCCGCGGATCTTCGAGGGCCTCAGGGCCGACCGCAATGCGCCGATGCGCGAAGGCGCGACGGCCGACCTGGAGCGTCCAGGCGACGTCCGCGAGATCCAGCTCCGGATGCCGGCGTAGATGGTCCGCCAGCTCGGCCGTGGCCGTGTTCAAAGCGGACTCGGTGCGCGCCGAGAGGACCAGGAGCTGCCACGGCCGGGACGGGCTACCCGGCTCGATCGCCGGAGCCTCCTCCACCGCCACGTGGGCGTTGGTGCCGCCCACGCCGAAGGAGCTGACCCCCGCGCGGCGCGGGGCTTCCCCCCTGGGCCACGGCCGCAGCTCGGTGTTCACGAAGAACGGCGTCTCGGGGAAGCCGATCTCGGGGCTCGGCGTCGTGCAGTTGATGCTGGGAGGGATGGCCTCGTTTTCGAGCGCCAGCACGGTCTTGATCAGGCCCGCGACCCCGGCCGCGGCCTCCAGGTGGCCGACGTTGGGCTTGAGCGAGCCGATCGCACAAAAACCTTTCGAATCCGTTCCGCGTTTGAAGACCTCGGAGAGCGCGGCGATTTCGATCGGATCGCCCATCGGGGTGCCGGTGCCGTGCGTCTCGATGTAGCTCACCGACTCCGGCTCGAACCCCGCGAACTCATGGGCCGCGGCGATCGCCTCGGCCTGGGCGTCGACGCTCGGCGCCGTGTAGCCGACTTTCACGGAGCCGTCGTTGTTGATGGCCGAGCCATGGATGACCGCGTGGATCGTGTCGCCGTCGGCGAGCGCGTCCTCCAGGCGCTTGAGCACCACGACGCCCGCGCCGCTCCCCATCACCGTGCCCTTGGCCTCGGCGTCGAAGGCGCGGCAGTGCCCGTCCGGCGAGAGGATGCCGCCCTCGTAGTAGAAGTAGCCCGCGCCGTGCGGCACGGCCACGCACACGCCTCCGGCTACCGCCATGTCGCACTCGTAGCCGAGCAGGCTGCGGCAGGCGAAATGGACGGCGACCAGCGACGTCGAGCAAGCCGTCTGCACCGCGACGCTCGGCCCACGGAGGTTCAGCAGGTAGGAGACCCGCGTCGCCAGGTAGTCCTTGTCCGAGAGCTGGCGCAGCACCGCAAGCTCGGTCGGATGCAGGTCCTCCACGCGCGGCAGCACGTGGTGCACGAGATACTGGTTGAACTGGCAGCCGGCATAGACGCCGATCGACCCGGCGTACCCCTGGGGGTCGTAGCCGGCATGGGCGAACGCCTCCCAGACGCACTCCAGGAACAGCCGGTGCTGGGGATCGAGGAGGCTCGCCTCGCGCGGGCTGAAGCCGAAGAAGCGGGCGTCGAAGAGATCGATCCCTTCGAGGCGGGGGCCGGCCATCACGTAGCGCGGATCGTCCGCCAGCTCCGGCGGCACGCCGGCGGCTTCCAGGTCGGCAGCGGTGAGCGGGCCGATCGACTCGATCCCGTCGCGCAGGTTGCGCCAGAAGTCGTCGAGGCTGCGCGCTCCCGGGAAGCGCCCGGCAAGGCCGACGATCGCGATACCGGTATCGCTCATGCGCCCTTCTTGCCCTTCATCCGTTGCTGCTGGCGCTGCAGGGCCGCCTTGCCCTTCTGGACCCGTTCTCCAACCTTGTCGAAAGCCGGCGGCACCGGCGCTGCCAGGGGTCGATCCAGGTGGGCCGCGAGAGCGGCGACCGTCGGATGGCGGAACAGGTCGACCAGGGGGAGGTCGCGCTTCAGCGCCTCGCGCAGGCGGATCCGCACCCGGGCGATGGCGAGCGACGTGCCGCCCAGCTCGAAGAAGCTGTCGTGGATGCCCACGCGCTCCAGCTTGAGCACGTCGCGCCAGATGCCGGCGATCGTCCGCTCGAGGTCCGTGCCCGGCTCGACGTACGGCGATTCGAGGTCCGGACGGTCGCTCCCCGGCGCGGGCAGCGCCCGGCGGTCCACCTTGCCGTTAGGCGTGAGCGGGAACGAATCCAGGGTCAGGAAGTACGACGGAACCATGAAGTCCGGCAGCCGCCGGCGCAGGAACTGCCGCAGGTCGGAGACGCGCAGCTCGCCGTCCGGCACGATCCAGGCGGCGAGCCGCTCCCCCTCGACGGCCATCACCACCGCATCTTTCACGCGCGGGTAGCGGCAGAGCGCGGCCTGCACCTCGCCCGGCTCGACGCGGAAGCCGCGGAGGTTCACCTGGTCGTCCGCACGGCCCAGGAGCTCGACCTCGCCGTCCAGTCGATAGCGTCCGAGGTCGCCCGTTTTGTAGAGCCGATCGCCGGCGTCATTCGTCAAGAAGCGTTCCGCGGTCAGGCCGGGATCTCCGAGGTAGCCGAGCGCCAGGTAGGGCGTGCGCACGTGGATCTCGCCGCGCTCGCCCGGGGCCGCGAGGCCGCCCGAGCGTCCGATCACCAGGAGCTGCACGCCTTCGATGCCGCGGCCCACCGGCACCGGGCCCTCGGTCTCCTCCACCACGTGGAAGCCCATGGCCTGCGGGGTCTCGGTCGTCCCGTAGAAGTTGACGGCGACACATCCGGGCGCCAGGCGGCGCAGGCGCTCGACGTCCCGGCCGTCGAGCATGCCGCCGCCGAAGAAGGCGAGGCGCAAAGGCAGCTCGCCCGCGGAGTCGAGGAGTTGCCCCATGGCGGGCGTGAGGTGGGCCACGGTCACGCCGCTCCCGGCCAGCCACTCCACCAGCTTCTCGGGCTCCAGCATCTCGGCGGTCCGCGGGATGCAGAGCGTGGCGCCCAGGCAGAGCGGTGTGAACACGTCGCGCAGCAGCGGGTCGTGCGACAGGCCGGAGAGCAGGCTGAAGCGGTCGGTTTCGTTCAGGCCGAAGGTGCCGACATGCCAGGTGAGGAAGTGAGACAGCGGGCCGTGGCTGCCGAGGATGCCCTTGGGCATGCCCGTGGAGCCCGAGGTGAAGGCCACGTAGGCGAGGTCGTCCGGCCCGATTGGCGGCGGGGTGAATTCGCCATCGCCGCTCCAATCCTCGGGCACGATGAAGAGCGGCTCTCCGAGCCCGGCCGGCACGGGGCCGGCGGTCTCCAGGGCCAGCAGGGCGCGCGGCCGGGCCTGCGCCACGCAGGCGGCCAGGCGCTCCTCCGGGTAGGCTCCATCGAGCACCAGGAAGGCCGCGCCCGCCTTGAGCGTGCCCACCAGGGCGAAGACCAGGCCGGCGCCGCGCTGCGCGTAGATCGCCACGACGTCGCCCTTGCCGATTCCGCTCTCCTGGAGACGGCGGGCGAGGCCATCGCTCGCGGCGTGAAGCTCGCCATACGTCCAGGCGCGGTCCCCTTCGAGGATGGCCGTCCGCTCCGGCGCGATCCTCGAGAGACGCTCGTGGACCGCCCCATGCCACTCGGCAACGAGCGGCGCCGTGGGGTCGGGCAGCAGCGCGCGGTCCTCGTCCGTCAGCAGAGAGAAGGCATCGATCGGGATCTCCGGCGAGACCTGGATCAGAAGCGTTTCAAGCTGCCTTGCCAGCAGGGCGATGCGGGCTTCGTCGAACAGATCGGCGTTGTAGACCCATTCGATTCCGATGCCCTCCGGTTGATCGGAGACGTAGAGCGTGAGGTCGAACTTGGAGCCGGCCGCGGTCGAGGAGAACACGTCAAAGGTGAGATCCGGCAGCTCGGCCTCCACCCGCGGGAAGTTGAGCATGTTGAACATCACCTGGAAGAACGGCGTGCGCGAGAGATCGCGCTCGGGCCGCAGCTCCTCCAGGAGCATCTCGAATGGCACGTCCTGGTGCGCGTAGGCGCCGAGGGCGGTCTCGCGCACCCGTCCCAGCAGCTCGCGGAAGGTCGGGTTGCCCGCGAGGTCGGTGCGCAGCACCAGCGTGTTCAGGAAGAAGCCAATCAGCCCTTCGACCTCGGCCCGGTTGCGGCCGGCGATGGGGGTGCCCACCGCCACATCCTCCTGCCCCGCGTGCCGGGAGAGCAGCAGCTCGAAGGCCGCCAGCAGGGTCATGAAGAGCGTGGCGCCCTCCTTCCTGGAGAGACCGCGCAGACCGTCCGACAGCTCCTTCGGGAGGCGCAGCGAGAGCTGGCCGGGGCGGAACGTCTGCACCGCGGGCCGCGGCCGGTCGGCCGGCAGCTCGACGCCGTGCGCTGTGCCCTCCAACTGCTCGCGCCACCAGGCGAGCTGGCGCTCGCGCACCGGCCCCTGCAGCCAGGCGCGCTGCCAGGCGCCGTAGTCCGCGTACTGCACGGGCAGGGCGGGCAGCGGCGAGGGCGCATCCACGGCGAAAGCCTTGTAGAGCGCGGTCAGCTCGCGCAGGAACACGCCCATGGACCAGCCGTCCGAGACGATATGGTGCATGGTGACGAGCGCCACGTGCTCCTCGGGACCCAGGCGCAGCAGCCGGCCGCGGATGAGCGGCCCGCGCGCCAGATCGAACGGCCGCGCGGCCTCTTCCGTGGCGAAGCGCCTGGCCTCTTCCGGCATCCCCGAGAAGTCGATCAAGGGGATCGCGACCGCTCCAGGAGGCGCGATCACCTGCACCGGCCGCTCACTCGTCATGCCAAAGGTGGTACGCAGGGACTCGTGACGGCGGATGATCTCGGCCAGGCAGCGCTCGAAGACGTCGCGCCGGAAGCGGCCGATCAGCCGCACCGCCGCCGGCAGGTTGAACGTGCCGGTGCCGGGCTCGAGCTGATCGAGGAACCAGAGCCTCTCCTGGGCGAACGAGAGAGGGAGGTCGCCGTCGCGGGGCACGGGCACGACCGGCGGCGGCGCCTCCTGACCCTCCTCGCGGAACCGCGACACCTCCGCGGCCAGGGCGGCGACGGTGGGAGCGCCGAACAGCGCCCGCAGGGGCAGCTCGACTCCAAGCGTCTGGCGCACCCGCGACACCACCTGGGTGGCGAGCAGAGAGTGCCCACCCAGCTCGAAGAAGTCGTCGTTCGGACCGACGCTCCCGACGTGGAGGACCTCCGCCCAGATGCCGGCCAGCAGCTCCTCCAAGGGACCGGCACCGGGGCTCTCGGGCCGGTCGATGGGCACGGCGCCGAGCTTCGCGAGCGCCTTGCGGTCCACCTTGCCGTTGGGGGTGAGAGGCAGGGCCTCCAAGCGCACGAAGGCAGACGGCACCATGTGCTCCGGCAGCGTCCGCCGCAGCCAGCTCCGCGGCTCCACCTCCCCGTCTCCGACCCAGAAGGCGACGAGCCGCAGGTCCTCGCCGAGCACCACCGCCTTAGCCACGCCCGGATGCGCCATGAGCGCGGCCTCGACCTCACCCAGCTCGATGCGGAAGCCGCGGATCTTGACCTGGAAGTCGCGCCGACCCAGGAACTCCAGCTCGCCGTCGGCCCGCCAGCGGGCGAGGTCGCCGGTGCGGTAGAGGCGGGTTCCCGGCGGCCCGAACGGGTCGGGCACGAAGCGCTCCGCCGTCAGCGCGGGCCGGCCGAGATAGCCGCGGGCGAGCCCCTGACCGCCCAGGAAAAGCTCGCCCACCACACCGGCCGGAACCGGCCCCAGCCGCTCGTCGAGCACGTAGGCCCGGGAGCCGGCGATCGGCCGGCCGATGGTCGGCGTCCGGCCTCTAGGCACGCGCGCGAACGTCGAGTAGGTGGTGTCCTCGGACGGCCCGTATAGGTTGAGCACCCGCTCGACGCCGGGAACGGCGTAGATCCGGTCGACCAGAGCACGCTGGAGCGGCTCGCCCGCCAGGTTGACGGTGCGCACCGAGGCGGGCAGAGCGTCCAGGCGCACCAGCTCGGAGATGGCCGAGGGCACGGTGTTGACCAGGGTGATGTCGCAGTCCGGCACGGTGAGCGCGTTTTCCGCGAGGACCACGGTCCCGCCGCAGCTCAGGGGGACGAACAGCTCGAAGACCGACAGGTCGAAGGCGATCGAGGTGCCGGCGAGGACCGCCGCGAGGTCGTCCGGCGGGAAGACCTGAAGCGCCCAGCGCACCATCGCCACGGCGCTCCGGTGCTCGATGGCCACGCCCTTGGGCACGCCCGTCGATCCCGAGGTGTAGATGAGATAAGCGAGATTTCCGGGCAGCACCGGCCTCCCGCGGGTCCCTTCTCCGTCGCCCGGGTACAGCGTCGGGCCGTCCCAGGCGAACAGACCCGGCCGGGTGATCAGGACGGCGATGCCCGCGTCCGCGGCGAGGAAGGCCAGGCGCTCCGCCGGGTAGGCCCGGTCGAGCGGCACGTAGGCGCTCCCCGACTTGAGCACGGCGAGCAGCGCCACGATGAGATCCGCCGAGCGCTCCAGGCAGACGCCGACCGTCCTCTCCGGCCCGGCGCCCAGAGCCCGCAGGCGGCCGGCCATGCCCTCGGCCCGGCGGTCGAGCTCGTGGTAGGTCATGCGCTCCTCGCCGGCCACCAGGGCGAGCGCCTCGGGCGTCCGCCGCGCCTGGGCTTCGAAGAGCTCGTGCAGGCAAATATTGCTCTCTGGGAGCGGATCGCCCGCGGCCCAATCCAGAAGGGCCTGCTGGCGCTCGGCCGGCGAGAGCAGCGGCAGGTCGCTTAGCGGCGTCCCGGGATCCAGGGACGCGCCTTCGAGAAGCACCGAGAATTGATTCAGCAGGCGCTGCGCCGTGGTGGGATCGAAGAGCGCGGCGCTGTACTCCAGCGAGCCCGCGAGGCGCCAGGGCTCCCCTCCTTCCACGACCGCCAGGGTCAGCTCCAGCTTGGACGAGCCGCTCGCGGCCGGCAGCGGAGTCAGGGTCAGCCCGGGGAGCGCGAGCGGGCCGGCCAGGGGCACGTTCTGATAGGCGAGCATCGCCTGGAACAGGGGCGGTCGAGAGAGATCGCGCTGCGGACGCAGCTCCTCGACCAGGCGCTCGAACGGCACCTCCGCGTGGGCGAAGGCACCGAGACTCGTCCTGCGCGTCCGCGCGAGCAGCCCGCGGAAATCGCCGTCCAGGCCGCCGGCGAAGACCAGCGTGTTGACGAAGACGCCGATCAGCCCCTCGGTCTCCTTGCGGTCGCGGTTCGCCACCGGCGAGCCCACCAGCACCTTCGACTGTCCCGACAGGCGGCCGAGCAGAGCCTGGAAGCCGGCGAGCACGGTCATGAAGAGAGTGACCCCTTCGCTTCGGGAAAGCTCGCGCAGCCGCTGCGACACCTCCGGCGCCAGGGCGAACGAGCGCTCGCCTCCGCGCAGGCTCTGGACCGGCGGGTGCGGCCGGTCGGTCGGCAGGTCCAGGGCCGCGGGGGCGTCCTCAAGCTGCCCGCGCCACCAGGCGAGCTGCGCTTCGAGCCCGGTCAGCCGGCCGCGCTGCCAGGCCGCGTAGTCGGCGTATTGGACCGGCAGCTCCGGCAGAGCCACGGACGCATAGAGCGCCGCCAGCTCGCGGATGAGGATGCCCATGGACCAGCCGTCAGCGATCGAGTGATGCAGGGTGAGGAGGATCTCCCAGTCCCCGTCCCCCAGCCGCAGCAGCGTGCAGCGGAAGAGCGGGCCGGAGGCGAGGTCGAACGGCCGCGCAGCTTCCTCTTTCCGCACCCGCTCCGCCTCTTCCGGCAGGCTTTCCAGATCGATCCTGGGGAGCGGCGCCGCCTGAGGCGGCGCGATCACCTGGACCGGTCCAGGGGCGAAGGTGGTGCGCAGGGTCTCGTGGCGCCGCACCAGCTCGTCCAGGGCGGCGGCGAGCCTGGGAATGGAGAGCTGTCCCTCCAGGCGGAACGCGGCCGGGATGTTGTACGCCGCGCTGCCCGGATCGAGCTGGTCCAGGAACCAGAGCCGTTCCTGGGCGAACGAAAGAGGGAACGCCTCTCCCCGGGGGAGCCGCGGTATCGGGGCCAGGCGAGGATCGATCTCGTAGCCGAGCCCGGCCGCGAGCCCGCGCGCGGGCTCGCCGAGGAAGTCCTCGGCCAGCTCCTCCCGCCAGCGGTCGGCCACGCCCGCATCGACCCGGCCATGGCTGTGGAACTTGACGTCGCCCAGCATGCGCGACTCGGCGTGCACGCCGTCGGTCATCCGCGCCGCGCTGTCCTGGTAGGGCAACGCCATGGCCGGGTCGTAATCAATCCCCAGGAGCTCGCAGATCGCCGCCAGCTCGCCCGCGGGGTCGCGCACCAGGTCCTCGAAGCGCACCAGGCGGTGGCGGCCGGCGGGCACACCAGCGAGGAAGCGCGTGACGTTGTCGTGGCTCACCGTCCAGACCAGCTCGGCCAGCTCGCGCCGAGAGAACGGATGCTTGTAGCGGAAGAAGACCTGCTCCAGCCGTGCCTCCTCGAAGGACCGGATCATGCCGTAGGGATGGCGGACCAGATGGAGATAGCGCGGCTCCTCGAAGATCTCCTCGATGCGCGCGAGGAGCGCCGGGTCGAGCGCGTAGGACGGCGTCTTGTCCACCAGCAGACGGTCGCCGAGAGAGGCCTGGAGTCGGCGATAGAGCTCCTGGGTGGGCAGCGCCTCGTCCTCGCACGCGGCGAGGATCTCCACGGCCTCTTCAGGGCCGCACTGCCGCACCGCCATGACCGCCCGCTTGAGCCCCTCCAGCCAGAAGCTCTCGCGGCCCGAGAACGCCGCCCTGCGCCCGGCCATGTCGCCGAAGGTCATCAGCTCCAGCTCCGGCGGCGCGAAGAGCTTCGGATGGCCGGCGAGCATGGCCCGCAAGAGCGTCGAGCCCGAGCGCGGCGGCGACAGCACGAATACCGCGGGCGGATTCTTCGGCTGTGCGGGACGCCAGGTCACCGGCGTCACGATCCGGCGCAGCGCCGCGATCTGCTCCTCGCCGATCCTTGCGCTCCGCGCGGCCCGCTCCCCCACCGTCTCCGCGCCCCAGATCCGCGCCACGGCTTCCGGGTAGTCGCGCGCCAGGTACTCCGCGAAGCCCGCGACCGTGGGATGGTCGAAGATCGCCACCACGTGCACGATCTCGCCGAGTTTCTCCTGGAGCTTGTTGATCAGGATGGCGCCCGAGATCGAGCTGCCGCCTAACTCGAAGAACGAGTCGCGGATCCCCACCCGCTCCGCACCCACGGCCTCCCCCCAGAGCCCCACAAGCTCGCGCTCCAGCGCCGTGCGCGGAGTCCCGTCACCGGCCTTCATGGTTTCGGGCTTGAGCTGCGAGAGCGCCGGCCGGTCCGCCTTGCCGCTGGGCGAGAGCGGCAGGCGGTCGAGCCGCACGAACGCCGAGGGCACCATGTGCTCGGGCAGGCGCGCGAGCAGGGCGGCGCGCAGCTCCGAGATGGAAAGATCCTCGGGCGCCACATAGGCAACCAGCCTGCGCTCCGCGCCTGCCGCGTCGAGCGCCAGCACCACCGCCTCCCGCACGCCGGGCTGGTCCGCGAGCGCCGCCTCGATCTCTCCCAGCTCGATGCGGAAGCCGCGGATCTTGACTTGGTGATCGACGCGGCCCAGGTAGTCGACGGCCCCGTCCGCCGCATAGCGGGCGAGATCCCCGGTGCGGTAGAGGCGGGTTCCCAGGGTACTGGGCACGAAGCGCTCCGCGGTCAGCTCCGGCCGGTCCCAATAGCCGCGCCCCACCTGCACGCCGCCGATGAAGAGCTCTCCCGCGACCCCGACCGGCACCGCCCGCAGCGCAGGATCGAGCAGGTGGATGGATGTGTTCGCCACCGGCCGGCCGATGGGCACCGTCGCCCGGGCGCCGCGCTCGCAATCCCAATGGGTCACGTCGACCGCGGCCTCGGTCGGGCCGTACAGGTTGTGGAGCCCGGCGCCGGAGCGCGCCAGGAACCGGTCCTGGAGATCGCGGGGCAGCGCCTCGCCGCTCGCGATCACCCGCTCGAGGGACACGCAGCGCTCGACGCCCGGCGCCGCGGCGAAGACCTGGAGCATCGAGGGCACGAAGTGCAGTGTGGTGATGCCCTCGGCCACGATGGTCTCGACCAGGTAGGCGCTGTCGCCATGCAGGCCCGGCCGCGCCATGACCAGCCGCGCGCCCGTGAGCAGCGGCCAGAACAGCTCCCACACCGAGACGTCGAAGCTGACCGGCGTCTTCTGGAGCACGCGGTCGTCCGGCCCGAGGCCGTAGCGTTCCTGCATCCAGAGCAGCCGGTTGACGATCGCCCGGTGGGTGTTCATCGCCCCCTTGGGCCTGCCCGTGGAGCCCGAGGTGTAGATGACGTAGGCCAGGTTGTCCGGCCCGGCGCCGCTCTCCACCGGCTCGCCGTCCCCGTCCGCCTCCCCGTCCAGCAGGAGAGCTCGCGCGCCGTGCGGCGGCAGGGCGTCCAGGAGCGCCTCCTGGGTGAGCAGCACGCCGATCCGCGAGTCCTCCAGCATCCAGGCCAGCCGTTCCCGCGGATAGGAGGGATCGAGCGGCACGTAGGCGCCCCCGGCCTTGAGGATGGCGAGGAGACCGACGCTCAGCGCGAGCGACCGCTCGGCCGCGATCCCCACGCGTGTCTCCGGGCCGACGCCCAGATCGCGCAGCCGCCGCGCCAGGGCGTTCGCCGCGCGGTCCAGCCTGCGATAGCTGAGCGCCTCGCCTTCGAAGGAGACGGCAATCGCGTCGGGCGTGCGCGCGGCCTGCTCCGCGATCAGCTCGTCCAGGCAGATTTCGCGGTAGGCCGTCGCGGTCGCGTTCCACTCCCGGAGCTGCTGCTCCTCGGCCGCGGAGAGGAGCGGCAGCTCCGAGATGCGCCGCCCGGGATCGGCCGCAATCCCTTCGAGCAGCGTCCGGAAGAGGCCGGCGAAGCGCACGGCCGTGGAGCGGTCGAAAAGATCGGTCTTGTAGAGCCAGCGGCCGGCGAGCCCGGCGGCCGTCTCGGTGAGGTTGAGCACCAGGTCGAGCTTGGCGCTGTCGCTCTCGACCGCGACCGGCTCCAGGGTCAGACCGGGCAGCTCGAACGCCGGCAGCGGCACGTTCTGGAGCGCCAGCAGAACCTGGAAGATCGGCGCGTGGGACAGGCTCCGCTCCGTCGCCAGCTCGGTCACCAGCCTCTCGAAGGGCAGGTCCTGGTGGGCGTAGGCGCCGAGCGCGGTCTCCCGGACCCGGGCGAGAAGCTCCGGGAAGGCTGGATCGCCAGCGACATTCCCGGCGAGCGGCAGGGTGTTCAGGAAGAAGCCGATCAGCCCCTCGGTCTCCACCCGCGAGCGGTTCGCCACGGGCGAGCCCACGACCAGCCGGTCCTGGCCGGAGAGCCGCGCGAGCAGCACCTGGAAGGCGGCGAGGAGGGTCATGAACAGCGTGGCCCGGTGCCGCCGGCCGATCGCCGCGAGCGGCCCGCCGTCGTACGCCACCTCCAGGCTCGCGCCGCGCATGCTCCCCACGGCCAGCCGCGGCCGGTCGGTCGGCAGGGTGATCGCGGCGGGCGCCTTCGCCAACTGCTCGCGCCACCAAGCGATCTGCCTGGTCAGCGTCTCTCCCTGCAGCCAGCCGCGCTGCCAGACGGCGTAGTCGGCGTACTGGACCGGCAGCTCGGGGAGCGCAGATCCGGAATAGACCGCCGCGAGCTCGCCGAGCAGCACGCCGATCGACCAGCCGTCCGACACGGCGTGGTGCATGGTCACGAGCGCCACGTGCTCCTCAGGGCCGAGCCGCAGCAGGGCGCAGCGCATCAGGGGGCCGCGGGCGAGGTCGAACGGGCGCACCGCCTCCGCCGCGGCCAGGCGCTGCGCCTCGGCGGATGGCTCCGGCAAATCCGAGAGGTCGATGCACGGCAGCGGCACCGGACCGGCCGGCGCGATTACCTGCACCGGCCTCCCGCCGTTCATGCCGAACGTGGTGCGCAGGGCCTCGTGGCGGCGGACGATCTCCGTCAGGCTGCGCTCGAAGAGCTCCATCCGGAGGCTTCCCCTCACGCGCACGGCCACCGGGATGTTGAACGCCGCGCTGGCGGGCTCCAGCCGGTCGAGGAACCAGAGCCGCTCCTGCGCGAAGGAGAGCGGGATCGCCTCGGTGCGCGGGGCGCGCACGAGCGGCGGCGATTCAATCCCTCCGGCTGTCCCGAGCAGCGCCGCGAGGCGGGCGACCGTGGGCGCCGCGAACAGGCTGCGCAGCGGCAGCTCGACGCCGAAGGCGGACCGCACCCGGGCGACGACCCGGGCGGCGAGCAGCGAGTGCCCGCCCAGCTCGAAGAAGTCGTCCTCGATCCCAACCCGCTCCACCCCGAGCAGCTCGCTCCAGAGCCCGGCCAGCAGCTCCTCATCTGCTGTCCGCGGCGCCACGAAGCCGCCGCGGGCAGGCTCGTCCGGGTCAGGCAGGGCCTTGCGATCCACCTTGCCATTGGGGGTGAGCGGCAGCTCCGGCAGGAAGACGAAGGCGGACGGCACCATGAACTCCGGCAGGCGCTTGCGGAGCAGGTCGCGCAGAGCAAGGGGTTCCGAAACGACGTAGGCGACCAGCCGCCCCTCGCGGGCCACCACCACGGCGGCGGATGCGTGCTCCGCGAGCGCCGCCTCGATCTCCCCCAGCTCGATGCGGAAGCCGCGGATCTTCACCTGATGATCGACGCGACCCAGGTAGTCGAGCTGCCCGTCGGTCAGCCAGCGGGCGAGATCGCCCGTCCTGTACATCCGGGCTCCGGCTTGATCGGGCAGATACCGTTCGGCCGTCAGCGCGGGCTGGCGCAGGTAGCCGCGCGAGAGCCCGGCGCCCCCCAGGAACAGCTCGCCCGGCACGCCGATCGGCGCCGGCTCGCCGCGCTGGTCGAGCACGTGGGCCTGCGTGCCCGGGAGCGGCCGTCCGATCGTCGGCGCCCGCCGCTCGTCCCGCGGCACCAGCACGAACGTCGAGTAGGTCGTGTCCTCCGAGGGACCGTAAAGGTTGAAGACCCGCTCGACCGTGCCGGTGGCGTACAGGCCGTCCACCAGCGCCCGCGGCAGCGCCTCGCCCGCGAGGTTGACCGTGCGCACCCCCGCGGGAATCCCGCCGCTCCGCACCAGCTCCGCCATGGCCGACGGCACGGTGTTGACCAGCGTCACCTCGGAGGCCGCCGGCAGCGACGGCAGCTCCAGCGCGTTCGCCGCCAGGATCACCTTGCCGCCGCGGCCGAGCGTCACGAACAGCTCGAAGACCGACAGGTCGAAGTTGATCGAGGTCGCGCCGAGCACGCCCGCCAGCTCTTCGTCGGAGAACACGAGCGCCGACCAGGGGACGAGCGCCGCGGCCGTGCGGTGCTCGATCGCCACCCCCTTGGGCCTGCCCGTAGAGCCCGAGGTGTAGATCACGTAGGCCAGATTGCCGAGGTCGGGCCGGCGGGGATCGGCCTCGCCGCCCTCCCACTCCCCGTCGAGGCAGACCGTTCGCTCAGCGACCCCCTGGAGGCGCGGCAGGAGCCGCCGCTGGGTGAGGACGAGCGGCTCTTCCAATTCCTCCAGAATCCACGCCAGCCGCTGCGCCGGATACTCCGGATCGAGCGGCACGTACGCGCCGCCGGCCTTGAGAACGGCGAGCATGCCGATCACCATCTCCGGCGAGCGCTCGGCGCAGATCCCCACCGGCACCTCCGGCCCTACGCCCAGCCAGGCCAGGCGCCGCGCCCACCGGCTCGCCTCGGCATCCAGCTCGGCGTAGGTGAGGCGGTCCGAGCCGAAGACGAGCGCCGGAGCCTCGGGATTCCTCCTCGCCTGCTCCTCGAACAGCTCGTGCAGGCAGGCGGCCGATTGATCGGGATCGCTCCGGTTCCATTCCAGGATCTGTCGGCGCTCGGTTTCGGCGAGGAGCGGCAGCTCCCAGAAGCTCCGCTCCGGCTCCGCGACCGCGGCGCCGAGCAGGGTGGCGAAGCGCGCGAGCAGGAGGCGGCCGGTCGCGTCGTCGAAGAGGGCCGTGTCGTACTCCAGCCCGGCCTCCAGCCCCGCGCCGGCCTCCGCCACCCCCAGGAGCAGGTCGAGCTTCGACGTGCCGCTCGACAGCGGCAGCGCCTGGGCCGCGAGCCCGGCAAGGTCGGGCAGGCCGGCCGGCGCGCTCTGCCAGGCGAGCATCACCTGGAAGAGCGGCGGCCGCGACAGGTCGCGCTCCGGCCGCAGCGCCTCGACCAGCCGCTCGAACGGCACGTCCTGGTGCGCCCAGGCCCCGAGGCTCGCCTCGCGCACCCGCGCCAGCAGCCCGGAAAAGGCCGGCTCGCCCGAGAGATCGCCGCGCAGCACCAGGGTATTGACGAAGAGACCGATCAGCCCCTCGATCTCGCTGCGCCCGCGGTTGGCAACCGGCGAGCCCACCAGCACGTCCTCCTGGCCAGAGAGGCGTGCGAGCAGGGCCTGGAAGCCGGCCATGAGCACCATGAAGAGCGTCGCTCCCTGGCGACGGCCCAGGGCCAGCAGGTCGCGCGCGAGATCCTCGGACAGACCGGCGGTGACATGGCCGCCGCGCAGGCTCTGCAACGCCGGGCGCGGCCGGTCGAGCGGCAGGTCGAGCGCCGCGGGCGCATTCGCCAACTGCTCGCGCCAGTAGCCGATCTGCTCCTCCAGCACCTCCGGCAGCCAGGCGCGCTGCCAGGCCGCGTAGTCGGCGTACTGCACCGGGAGCTCCGGCAGGGACGAGCCGCGGTAGAGCGCCGCCATCTCGCGCAGGAGCACGTCGATCGACCAGCCGTCCGCCACGGTATGGTGCAGGTTCACGAGCAGCCGGTGCTCGCCCTCCCCGAGCCGCAGGAGGCGGAAGCGGCAGAGCGGCCCGGCCGCCCCCCCCGCTAGATCGAACGGCCGCCGGGCCTCCTCGGCAGCCCGCCGTCCGGCCTCGCCGGGGCGGGCCGAAGACGGCAGGGCCGACAGGTCGATCACGGGCAGGTCCGCATCCGCCTCCGGAGCGATCACCTGGACCGGCCGGCCGCTGTCGGAATCGCGGGCGAAAGTGGTGCGCAGGGCCTCGTGGCGCCGCACGATGCCCGCGAGTGCCGCGGCGAGCGCCGGCACGTCGAGATCCCCGGACAACGCAAGGGCGAACGGCAGGTTGTAGACGGCGCTCCCCGGATCGAGCTGGTCGAGGAACCAGAGCCGCTCCTGGGCGAACGAGAGCGCGAGCGCGCCGCCGCGGGGGACCGGCAGGATCGGTGCCGCCGGCGCCGAAGCTCCCCGCTTCCCCTCGATCCGCGCCGCCAGCGCGCCGAGGCTCGACTCCTCGAACAAGGCGCGCACCGAGAGATCGAGGCCGAAGACCTCGCGCACCCGCGTCGTCACCCGGGTGGCGAGCAGCGAGTGGCCGCCGAGGTCGAAGAAGTTGTCGTCCGTGCCGACCCGGTCGAGGCTCAGCACCTCCGACCAGATCCCGGCCAGCAGGTCCTCGGTCGGGCTCGACGGCGCGAGGGCCTGGCCTTTCTCCTCCTCCGGTCCGAGGAGCGCCAGGGCCTTGCGGTCGATCTTGCCGTTGGGCGTGAGCGGCAGAGCGGCGAGCTCCACGAACGCGGCCGGGATCATGAAGTCCGGCAGCCGCGCCTGGAGGAAGCGGCGCAGCTCGGAGACCGGCGGCATCTCCTTCGCCGGCATCACGTAGGCGGTCAGGGTCTGCGCGCCCGGCCGCACCAGCACGACCGCCCGCGCCACGGCCGGATGAGCGCCGAGAGCGGCTTCGATCTCGCCCAGCTCGATGCGGAAGCCGCGCACCTTGACCTGATGATCGATGCGGCCGAGGAACTCCAGCTCGCCCGAGGGCAGCCGCCGGGCGAGGTCGCCCGTGCGGTAGAGCCGCGAGCCGGCCGGGCCGAACGGGTCCGGAACGAACTTCTCCGCGGTCAGCTCCGGCCGGTGGAGATAGCCGCGCGCCAAGCCGGCGCCGCTCAGGCACAGCTCGCCCGGCACTCCCACCGGCACCAGCCGGAGCCCCCGGTCGAGCACGTAGGCGCGCTTGCCTCCCACCGGCCGGCCGATCGTCGGCACCGCACCGCGCGGCACCTCGACGAAAGTCGAGTAGGTGGTGTCCTCCGAAGGGCCGTAGAGGTTGAGGACCCGCGCCTCCGAGCGCTCGTGGACCCGGTGCACCAGCTCGCGCTCCAGCGGCTCGCCCGCCAGGTTGATTGCGCGCACCGAGGCCGGCAAGCCGATTCTCACCAGCTCCTCGATCGCCGAGGGCACCGTGTTGATCAGGGTCACCTCGTCGCGGACGGCGAGCCGCGGCAGCTCCAGGGCGTTCTCGGCCAGCACGACCCGGCCGCCCCAGGAGAGCGGCACGAACAGCTCGAAGACCGACAGGTCGAAGCAGATCGACGTGGCGGCGAGCACCGTGGCCAGCTCCGCGTCCGAGAACACGCCCCGCGCCCAGCGGACCAGCGCCACGGCGCTCGCGTGCTCGATCGCCACCCCCTTGGGGCGCCCGGTCGAGCCCGAGGTGTAGATCAGATAGGCGAGGTTCCCGGGACCGGCCTCGCACGGCGGCGGCGTCTCGGCCGCGGTCAGATCGAGCATCTCCCGCTCGGTCACCAGCACGGGAGACGCCGCGCCACGCTGCGCGTCTTCGAGGATGAAGGCCTGGCGCTGCCGCGGGTAGGCCGGATCGATCGGCACGTACACGCCGCCCGCCTTGAGGATGCCGAGCAGGCCGATCACCATCTC
>Ga0068862_100000789_pt1 | contig 31399 bp, 25 predicted proteins | sample KBSSwiS52_FD_66598 | JGI IMG/M metagenome (GOLD analysis project Ga0068862, IMG submission 66598) | Switchgrass rhizosphere microbial communities from Kellogg Biological Station, Michigan, USA - KBS Switchgrass S5-2 | ecosystem: Host-associated > Plants > Roots > Rhizosphere > Soil ... | reverse complement strand
AGGTCGGCGATGCTCCAAAACCCGCACCGCAGGCGGGCGAGGTCCTGGTGCGGGTCCATGCCTCCGGCGTCAATCCGTCCGATGTGAAGATGCGGATCGGGACCAGCAGCGCCACCAACGAATTCGCCAGCATCATCCCGCACAGCGACGGCGCCGGCATCATCGAAGCGGTCGGGACCGGCGTTCCGGGCACCCGGATCGGCGAGCGGGTCTGGCTCTGGAACGCGCGCTGGAAGCGTGCCTTCGGCACGGCGGCGGAATACGTCGCTCTGCCCGCGGTCCAGGCGGTTCAGCTACCTGACAACACCGATTTCGCCGCCGGCGCTTGCCTCGGCATCCCCGCTTTGACCGCCTGGCAGGCGGTCGAGACCGATGGCGGCGTCGCCCCTACATCCATGGGGGATCAATGGGTCCTGATCCAGGGCGGCGCCGGGTCGGTCGGCCACTACGCCGTGCAGATGGCGAGGCTGAAGGGCGCGCGGGTGATCGCCACCGTCAGTTCGGATGCAAAGGCGGCACGGGCGAAAGCCGCCGGCGCCGACGCGGTCGTGAACTATAAGAACGACGACCTGGTGCAGCGGGTGAAGGACCTCACCGGCGGCAAAGGCGTCGACCGGGTGATCGAGGTCGATCTCGCCGCCAACATCGCCAAGCTGCCGGCACTGGTCGCCGATTACGGCATGATCGTGGTCTATGGCTCGGGCGCGCGGGACGTGCCGGTCAGTTTCGGCGCCTCGATCCTCGGCAATATCGGCTACCGGTTTTTCATCGTCTACAACCAGCCGCCGGAACTGCGCTGCCGCGGCTCGAACGAAATCAACGAATGGCTGCGCCAGGGCAAGCTGATCCATTCGATCGCCGCGCGCTATCCCTTGAGCGAGATCGTCGCCGCGCATGAAGCCGTCGAATCCGGCAAGGTCGACGGTCAAGTCGTCGTGACTCTAGATTGAAGCTGGGGGATTGAAACTGGGGCATTGAAGCCGGGGGACTGATGCGCGAAGCCGAGCTGCTGCAGCGTCTGCTCTATCGCGACGGGCTCTGCCTGATCATCGACAAGCCCGCCGGGCTGCCGGTCCATGCCGGGCCGGGCGGCGGCGCCAATCTCGAGCAATATCTCGACGCCTTGCGCTTCGGCCTGCCGCATGCCCCGACGCTGGCCCATCGGCTCGACCGCGACACCAGCGGCTGCCTGGTGCTGGGCCGGCATCGTAAGGCGCTGTCGCGCCTCGGCAAGCTGTTCCAGAGCGGCGGCGTCGCGAAGACCTATTGGGCGGTGACCTCGGGTGTGCCGACGGAAGCGGAAGGCGTCATCGATCAACCGCTGAAGAAGATCACCAACCGCACCGGCGGCTGGAAGATGGTGATCGATCCGGAAGGCCAGGCGTCCGTCACGGAGTATCGTTTGCTGGGCACCGGCAACGACCCCACTGGCCAAAAACTGGCCTGGATCGAGTGCCATCCGAAAACCGGCCGCACCCATCAGATCCGCGTGCACCTGGCGGCCCTCGGCGCGCCGCTGCTGGGCGATCCGCAGTATGGCGACAAGACGCCGGGCGAGCGGCCGCTGCATCTGCTTTCGCGCGCGGTCTCGTTCAAGCTCTACCCGGCAAAGCCGCCGGTCAGCGCGGAAGCGCCGGTGCCGCCGCACATGCGTGCCGCGCTGAAGGCCTGCGGCTGGCGCGACGGCGCCTAGTTGAACGGCGGCTGCTCGCCGCCGGCCATTCCGCGCTCTTTCTTGATCCGGTCATAAGCGTCGTTGACCGCCATCGCCCGCCTGGTCGCGAGCTCGATGAATTCCTGCGGCAGGCCGAGCGACTGGATGTGGTCGGGATGCACCGAGGCGATGGCGCGGCGGTAGGCCTCGTGCAGCTCCTTGTCGGTCGCCTTCGCCGAGACGTCGATGATGTCGTAGGGATCGCGGGTCGCCGAGCGCTCGGCCGCGAACAGCTCGGTCAGCCGCTTGATGGCGTTCTTCTTGTAGATGACGATGGTGGCTTCTGTCGTCTCGAACGGGATGAACATCCGCTCGTCGTTCAGCATGTCGATGACGCGGGTGCCGGGTGCGACGAAGACGAACAGGGTCTGCACCTTGCCGTCCTCGAGCTCCACCTCGACCGCGTATTTGTTGCGCGCTTTCTTTTGTCCAGGATCGAACATGACCGTGATCCTAGCCGTCGGACCTTGCGCCAGCCATACCGAATCGGGAAGTCGGCTCGCGCTTTACCAGCAGAGCCCGATATAGCGGCCGCCGGCCTGCGCCGCTTCGGGCAGGCGGACCAGATCGATCACCGTCTGCTCCGGTCGCAGCTTCGGAAAGGGCACGCCGCCGAGATCGGAATGGGTGACGACGATGGTGTCGCCATGCGCGGCGACCGCATTCAGGTCGTCGGTCAGCCGCTCGGAGAGATGCGGGATGTGCTGCTGGATGTAGCTCAGGTTCGAGCCCATCAGCTTCGCGTAGTTCACATTGGCATCGAAGATCTTGAGGTCGTAGCCCTTGCCGAACAGGCGCTCGGCCAGGCCCACGGCCGGGCTCTCGCGCAGATCGTCGGTGCCGGCCTTGAAGGAGAGCCCGATCAGGCCGACCTTCCGGCCGCCGGCGTTCATCACCAGCTCGGCGACGTTCTGAATGCTGAGCTCGTTCGATTCCGAGAGCGCGTTCAGCATCGGCAGATGGAGATCCCGCGCGCGGGCACGATAACGCAAAGCCCTGAGATCCTTCGGCAGGCAGGAGCCGCCATAGGCGAAGCCCGGCCGGAGATAGGCGGTGGAGATGTTCAGCCGACGGTCCGCGCAGACGATCTCCATCACCTTGTGGCTGTCGAGACCGTGGGCCTTGCAGAGCGCGCCGATCTCGTTGGCGAACACCACCTTGGTCGCGTGCCAGGCGTTGCTGGCGTATTTGGTCGCTTCCGCAGTCCCAAGATCGGTCACGTGGACCTGGCCGGGCACGCCCTTGTTGATTTCCTTGAGCACGCGCTCGGTCTCCGGGTCGGAGACGCCGAAGATAACGGCGCCGGCCTCGCGATAGTCGCGGATCGCCGAGCCTTCGCGCAGGAATTCCGGGAAGATCGCGAGGCCGAAATCGCTGTCGGCGCGTCTGCCGGAGCTCCGCTCCAGCGCGGGCTTTACCAGCTCGGCCATCGAACCGGGGAGCATGGTCGAACGGATGATGACGACATGGAAATCGCGCTTCTCCGCCAGGACCGCACCGATGCTCTCGCAGACCCGTTCGACCTGGGAGAGATCGAGGTTGCCGTTGGCAAGACTGGGCGTGCCGACGCAGACCAGCGAGCAGGCGCTGGCCTTGATCGCCTCGGGAGCGCTGGTGGTGGCGCGGAGCTTGCCGCTCCTGGCACCCTCGCGCACCAGTTCGGCGAGGCCGGTCTCGACGATCGGCGCCACGCCGTCGTTGATCATCTTGACCTTGCTGGGATTGGTATCGACCGCGACGACGTCATGGCCGTCGGCCGCAAGGCAAGCCGCGGACACGGCGCCGACATAGCCGATGCCAAAAACCGAAATGCGCATTCAGACCCCGAGAACGAGATGACGTGGTGATATTCGACGCGCAGCGCCGCGTTGTCCAGGCAAGTGACTAGAAGGCATTCTTCCCGAACACGCAGACCGTGCTGGTCAGAGCCAGTATCTTCAGGTCGAGCCAGAGCGACCAGTGGTCGATGTAGTAGAGATCGTAGGCGATCCGCGACTTCAGCGCCTCTGCCGTACTGATCGCGCCGCGGTGCCCCTTCACCTGCGCCAGACCGGTGATGCCGGGCTTCACACGATGGCGGAAGGCGTATTCGGCCACGATCTCGTAGTTCAGCCGGTCATCGACCCGCATTTGCAAAGGGAGAGGGCGCGGACCCACCAGCGACATGTCGCCCTTGAGCACGTTGATCAGCTGCGGCAGTTCGTCGAGGCTGGTCCGCCGCAGCAGGGCGCCGAACCGGGTCACGCGCGGGTCGTTGCGCGCGGTCTGCCGCCGGCCGCCGGGATCATGCATCTCCGCGCGCATGGTGCGGAACTTCAGCACCTGGAACACCCGGTTGCCGAGGCCATGGCGCTCCTGCCGGAAGAAGACCGGACCCGCGCCGGAAAGCTTCACACCCAAGGCCAGCATCAGCAGGAGCGGCGCCAGCAGGAGCAGCAGCAAAGCCGCCAGCGACCGGTCGAACAGATCCTTGATGAAGCGCTGCGACGCGCGCAACGGCCGCTGCGCCAGTGAGCGCATCTGCAACCCGGCCATCTCCGCGGTGGCGGAATCCGGCACGCGAAAGCCGACCAGGTCCGGTGCGAGCGCGATATCGACCGGCAACTGCTTCAGCCGCTGCAGGATCGCGAGCAGCCGTTCCTCGGCATGGTGCGGCAGGGCGATGATGATCCTGTCGAGCGGCGCATGGCGATAATACTCGATGAGATCCTCGGTCGTGCCGCAGATGAGATGCGTCAGGCCGACCCGGTCCGGGCCACGATCGCGGCGGTCGTCGAACAGCCCGACCACCTGCACGACGTCGTCGGCATTGGACTCCAACCAATTCACCAGCCGCTGCGCCGGCTCGCCCGAGCCGACGATTGCGACGCGATGCCCGGTGAGGCTTGCCTGGCGCCAGCGCTGCACGACCGGCCGCGTCAGTATCTGCAGCGCGAGTGTGCCGCCGCCGCTCCACGCCGCCCAAGCCAGCAGCCAGGTTGTGACCGGCCGCGCGGCCGGCGCGTCGCCGGTGAGCACGCGGCAGATCAGCAGCAGAGCGAGCACCGGACCCGCGACACAGATCAGGCTCAACGCGAGCTGCGCCGGCACGGCGCGGCGCATGATCTTCAAGCCGTCATGAATGTCGAAGGCGCGCGCCGCGGCAAAGAAGAAGGCGATCGCAAGACAAAGCGCGAGGCCGGCCTGCATGGCCGCCGGACTCTCCGCGCTCAATAGGCCTGCACGGTTCGCGATCAGCAAACCCGGCACCGCGAACAGGCCGATATCGAGCATCAGGAACAGCAGGCCGAGGATTGGCGGTTCTATGTAGAATCGTGCCGATGGGACCCGGTCAACGTCCTCCCGACGCTTCTGCGTCGCCTGTAGGAACGACCCCGCCATCCCAGCCAACTCCCCAATCCAATGCGCCGCAGCCCCATCGCGGCTTGATCTCCCGGCATCTCCCAGCCGCGCGACCGGCTTAGCCAGGTTCAGAAGTCTAACGATTTAGTCCATGACACTGATCCAGGCGTGTGATCAATGGATGAACAAACGTCGCATACCATAATGTATCGGATCGTGGAATCCGGCGCCGATGGACTCCCCGCCCGAAACCGACACGCCTATGGTGCACGCGAAGAACCACGAGCGAAGCGCGCGGTTCCTGCGCTTGGCACGAGGAGATTTTCGCCGGAGCGAAGCGCATGTTTTCGTTAAGGAATCGGCGGCAAAACAGGTACAAAGGGGCGGAAGCGAAGCCCGGCATTCGCGCGCCACGTCGATTTGCCGGTTGGGACAACCGCCTAGGGAGATCAGCTTGAGCACCTTGCCTTCGGTCCGGGAACTGCTGGCCGCCGTTTTCCGCAATGTGCGGTGGATCGCGGTCGCATTGATCGTGCCGCCGGTGGTCGCCGTCATTCTCGCCTTCGCCCTGCCGAAGGTCTATCAGGCGGACGCGAAGCTGCTGATCAAGCCGGGCCGTGAGTTCATGCCCACCGCGAACATGGGCCAGAACGAGTATGCGCTTCCAAACTCCACCATGGCGGAGATCGTCAAATCCGAGGTCGAGATCCTGAACAGCAAGGACCTGGCCGAGTCGACCTTGAAGACGATTTCGGTCGAGGCCTTGTACCCCGACCTTGCGAAGCTGCCGGAAAAGGACGCGCTCGAGCGTGCGGTCACGATCTTCGAGGCCCAACTTCAAGTCGAGGCGATCGATCTCTCGACGGTCGTGAATGTCGGGTTCCAGAGCGAGGATCCGGAGATCGCGACCAAGGTCCTGACGGTGCTGCTGGCGGATTTCCAGGCGCGGCATGTCAACGTCTACAGCGGTGGCCTGATCCAACCGATTCAAGAGCAGATCGCCGCCAAGCAGAAGGAGCTCGAGGCTCTCGACGCCAAGCGCATCGCTTACCAGAACAAGACCGGCGCCTTCTCCATCCCCGAGCAGCGCGCCAGCCTGATCCAGCAGCGCGCCGCGGTGCAGACCCTGCTGCATGACGCCGAGATCAAGGAGGGGGCCCTGGAGCAGCAGGTCGCCTTCCTGAAGAAGAGCAAGGCCAACACGCCGAAGATGTCGGCGCTGGAGAGCGAGAGCGATCCCTCGTCGCAGACCTCGAGCGAAGCCTTGCAGCAGCTGATGGCGCTCCGCCAGAAGGAGCAGGAGATGGAGCAGCGCTACCAGCCGAACGCGCCGGCGATGGTTCAGATCAAGGCGCAGATCGCCCAGGCCGAGGAGTTCGTGAAACAGGCGAAAGCGCCGACCTCGAGCAAGACCCGGTCCGGCGCCAATCCGCTGCTGGCCTCGATCGAGCAGCAGTTGCTCACCGCGGAGTCCGAGTTGACGCCGATCACCTCGCAGATCGAGGGCTACAAGGGCCAGATCGCCAATTTCGACGATCAGCTGCAGCAGCTCCAGGGAAGCGAGCTCGAGGTCAATAATCTGGAGCGCCAGATCCTCAGCCTGACGACCGACGTTCAGACCCTGCGCACCAACCTCGAGCAGGCGCGGCTCGGCGAGAACATGGACCAGGCTAAGGTCTCCAGCGTCTCGATCATCGACGCGCCGCGATTGGAGCCCCGGCCGGTCTTTCCGAGGAAGTCCTTCTTCGGCCTAGCCGGTGTCGCGCTCGGCCTGGTGATCGCCGGAATGATCGCGCTGATGTCGCTCTCGTTCGGCAACACGATCATCACGGTCGAGGGCGCCGAGCGGATCTTCAACGTGCCGGTGGTTGCGGCCTTGCCCGATTTGAAGCCGCTCCCGGCGAAGTAGCGCGCGACGGCATCTAGAGCGCCCAGCGAGACGAGGCCCGATTGGACATCGCTTGGTATCTCCGCCGCCTGCGCCGGATGTCGGTCGCCGAGATCGCCTGGCGTGCCCGCACGGTCTTCATCCAGCAGTCCTGGCGCTGCACCAAGCCGACCGGTCCTGCCGTGGGTGCCATCGCCTGGACCGGGGCGAACCTGCCCGCGGTCGATGTCGATCCGAGCGCCCAGGCGCGCGTGCTGCAGGCCGCAGAAGCGATCCTGGCCGGACGCTGGGCCGTGTTCGGCCACAACTTCGACACGGCACCGGCCGACCCCGACTGGCATCGCGACATCCGCACCGGTATTCGCTCGGATCCCGGCCGATATTGCTTTGCCGTCCCTTATCGCGATCCGCAACAGGTCGGCATGGTCAAGTATGTCTGGGAGCCGTCGCGGCTGCATCACGTGACCCTGCTGGCCGCCGCCTATCGGCTCTCGGGCGATGCGCGCTTCGCCGATCACGCCGCGGCGCATTTGAAATCCTGGTGGCGCAGCAATCCGCCACTCAGGGGAATCCACTGGCTGAGCGGGATCGAGCTCGGCATGCGGCTGATCGCCTTCGTCTGGACGCGGCGGTTGCTGAGCGACTGGCCCGGCGTCGACATGCTGTTCGAGCGAAATCCGGACTTCCTGCTGCAGCTCCATCAGCACGAGCGCTGGCTGGCGGCGCTGCACAGCCGCGGCTCTTCCGCCAACAACCACCTGATCGCCGAGGCGGCCGGATTGTTCATCGCGGCCACCGCCTTCTCGGGCACGCCGCATCAAGCGCACTGGGCCGCGCTGGCCGCCGGCATCCTGGAGCAGGAAGCGATCACCCAGATCTTCGCCGACGGCCTCAACCGTGAGCTCGCTTTCGGCTATCACGGCTATGTCCTCGGCCTGTTGTTATTGGCGGCAATCGAAGGCGAAGCGAACGGCCGGCCGCTGTCCGATGATTGCCGCCGTACGCTGGTTGGGATGGCCGATGCACTGGCCGCCAATCTCACCGTAAATCCGGCCGGCGATGTTCAAGCGCCGCGCCAGGGCGATGGCGATGACGCCGTCGCGCTGATGGTCGACGCGCCGGAGACGGGGCCCTGGGCACCTCTGCTGGACCTCGCCGCGGCGACGCTCGGTCCTTGCGACTGGTGGCCGAGAGCGTCGGGCGGCTTCGTCCTCGCCAAGGTCGTGGCACCGCTCGCGCGCAACCGGCCGGTCGGCGATTTGCGGCCGGCCAGACGCCCGAACGTCTTCAAGGCAGCGGGCGTCACCTTCCTGCGCGCGCCCGACGATGCGATCTCCGTGCGCGTCGATCATGGACCGCACGGCTTTCTCTCGACTGCGGCGCATGGGCATGCCGACGCGCTCGCCTTCGAGCTTTCGATCGGCGGCCGACCGGTGCTGATCGATCCCGGCACCTATTGCTACCAGGGTGAGCCGGAATGGCGTCGCTATTTCCGCTCGACCCTGGGGCACAGCACGCTGGAGATCGACGGCGTCGATCAGGCGGTGCAGGCCGGACCGTTCCTATGGTCAACCCAGCCCACGAGCTGGGTCGATTCCATGAGCGGCATCGATACGGGCGATCAGGCAACGCTTGCCGTCGCGCATGACGGCTATCGCCGGCTCGCGAGCAAGGTCACGCATTTTCGCCGCTTCGTTCTCGACCGGCAGGCGCAGGTTCTCACCGTGACCGACCGGATCGAGGCCGGCAGGGCAGTGCCGATTCGTCTCGCCTTCCACCTGCATCCCGCGGTCGAGACGGAGCTCGAGGGTCATCGCGCGGGGCTCCGTTGGCCGGGCGGGGCGGCGGTCATCGATCTGCCGGAGAAACTGTCATGGGCTTTTCACCGGGGCCAGGAGCAACCCGCGCTTGGCTGGTTTTCCCCTGCGTTCGGTGAGAAAATGCCGGCAGGTGTCCTGATTGGTTCGGGTGAGATGTCTGCAGGGGAAAGCGTCGAAACCAGGCTCGCGAGCCGCGCGGTCGAAGCGTCGCGCGACGCTGGCGGCTTGAAGGAAATCCCCGCGTGAACCGGGTGCTGATCGTCGTCCAGAACCTGCCGGTGCCGTTCGACCGCCGGGTCTGGCTCGAAGCCACCACGCTGGCGAAGAACGGGTATCGGGTCAGCGTCATCTGCCCGAAGATGCGCGGCTTCAACAAAAGCCGCGAGACGATCGAGGACATCGACATCTTCCGCTATCCGCTGCCGATCGATGCCCAGGGCAAGCTCGGCTTCGTGCTGGAGTTCCTCTGGTGCTTCCTGGCAACGGCGCTGCTCAGTCTCAAGGTGCAGTTCGCGGGGCGGGCCTTCGACGTGCTGCATGTGTGCAACCCCCCGGAGACCTATTGGCCGCTGGCCTGGTTCTGGCGCGCCTTCGGCAAACGTTTCATCTTCGACCACCACGACCTCTCGCCGGAAATGTTCGCGGTCAAGTTCGAGCGACCGGCCACCCGGGAGGAAGGCGGCGCCCTCTTTAAGGCACTCCTGTTCCTGGAACGCATGACCTTCCGGGCGGCGCAGATCGTCATCACCACGAACGAGAGCCACAAGCGCATCGCCGTCGACCGCGGCGGCAAACGGCCGGAGGACGTGTTCATCGTGCGCTCCGGCCCCGACCTCTCGCGCTTCCAGGTCTATGAACCCGATGCGGAATGGCGGAAGGGCAAGCCTTACCTCATCGCCTATCTCGGCGAGATCTGCAAACAGGACGGCGTCGATCACTTGGTGCGCGCGGTGAAGATCCTGCGTGACGAGCTGAAGCGCACCGACGTGCATTGCATCTTCATGGGCGGCGGCCCGCATCAGAAGGCGATCGCCGATTATGCCGTCGAGATCGGCGTGGCGGAGCTGTGCACCTTCACCGGACGCGTCAGCGACGAGGACCTCTGCCGCGTGCTCTCGACCGCCGATATCGGCATCGATCCCGACCCGAAGAACGCCTGGTCGGACCAGAGCACGATGAACAAGGTGATCGAGTACATGTTCTTCGGCTTGCCGGTCCTCTCCTATGACCTGCACGAGACCCGGGTCTCGGCAGGCGACGCCGGCATGTTCGTCACCGCCAACGACGAGCGCGCCCTGGCGCAGGGCATCGTCACGCTGCTCGACGACCCCGAGCGCCGCAAGCGGCTCGGCGCCGCCGGTCATGCGCGGGTCCGCGCGGTCCTAGCCTGGAACTATTCCGTGGCGCCGCTGCTGGCGGCCTATCGGGCCGTGTTCGGCGATCGCAGCGCCGCCGTCTCCGCGCCGGAACCGGCCAGCGCGGAAGCCGAGCCCTGATTCCTCTAGCCTCGCGGCACAGCGATCCACCAGCACGCGGCAAGCTTTTCCATGTAGGGATCGAAATCGAGATTCTGCTCGAAGTAAGCGCGGGCATTGGCACCGAGCTGCCCGCGCAGATCAGGATCGGCGATTAAGCGCTCCAAGGCCGCGGCCAAGGCTTCCGCATCGCCGACGGGGACCATCAGGCCTTCGACGCCGTCATGCAGGATATCCGGGGTCGAACCCACCGGCGTCGAGATCACCGGCACGCCCCAGGCGAAGGCTTCGATGACCGCCATAGGCAGGCCCTCGGCCTCTGAAGGCAAGACCAGGAGCGCCGCGCGGGATAAATGGGCATCCGCCTCGGCCTCGCCGAGCCAGCCAGGGAACGACACCCGCGCGCTCAAGCCTGAGCGATCGACTTCGGCGCGGTAAGGCGTGGCATCACCGTCGCCCGCAATCACCGCGCGCCAGTCGAGCCCGCTTTCCGCCAAGCGGCCCAGTGCCTCGATGAGGACCGGCACGCCTTTGCGTTCGCCGAGCCGCCCGAGGAAGAGGATCTCCGGGGGCACCGCTTCCGGTGCGCGCGGCGGACGCGCTGCACTGGCGTTCGGCAATATCAGGACGCGCAAATCCGGGAGTTGAAAAGTCTCGGCGACGAAAGTGCGCCAGACGCTGCCGAGCACGATGACCCGCCGCGCGTCGCGGAACATGCGATCGATCCGGGACTGCTGGGACGCGCCGACGCCGCGATAATAGTCGTGGAACATCGCGCCATGCAGATGGATGACCGTGGCATGGCCGAGCCGGGTCGCAAGTCGGGTGAGAAACAGCTTGCGCAGCGTGCTGCCGAATGAGGCCAGATTGACATGGCAGACGCATCGCCCGCGCGCGAGCCGATACCAGATCAAGGCGATAGCCGCGGCGCTGCAGTAGAACGGCGAAAGCAGGATGTGGCCGGGACCGCGCGTGGTTAGAAACTTAATGTCGAGATCGGGTGCCGCCGTTGATACGCGGCGGCGGACCTCATCCATCAGCCGGTCGATCCCGCCCATGCCCCCTCGGCCCAACGGCGTGAGCACAAGAACCGTCGGGCGACCGCTCAAACCGGGGCGCTCTGCTGTGCCGTGCCGGCCGTCTGGGTCGGGTCGTTCGCCACTGCGCTGATGAAGGACGGCGCCTTGCCGTTGGCCAGGCGATAGGGCGTGTCGCGGAGCTCGAGCTTGAGCTTGATGTTGCGCGGCGCCTTCAAATAGAAGTTATGCCGCAGCACATCGAAGGTCTGATCGGAGAACTTGCTGTTCGGCACCACGATCAGCACGGCGGTGTCGAGGGATTCCTGCAGCAGCTGCACGGTGGCGGCACCATCGACGCCGTGCGGGACCTGGTCCAGAGTCCAGATTCGGGAGCCGTCCGGCATCAGGAAGTAATCGCTCCATCGGCCCTCGATGCCGGAGAAAGTGTCGAGCCCGAGGCCGATGCGCTCGAGCTGCTCGGCACCGGCTCCTTCCGACAGAATCGCAATGTCGTCGGTGTCATAGCGCCAGAACGGCTGGCGCCTGTTCCAAAGCCCGGTGCCAATGATGCGGTATCGGCCCGGCGAAGCCTCCACCAGCTCGGTGAAGCCATAGGGCAAGACGAAGCGATACTGGCCTTCTTCGAGCGAATAGGCAGCGGAGACGCGCTCGGCCATGCCGTAATAGTCCACCAGCGCCGCACCGAAGCAGGCGCGCACGCGGGCGCGCTGACCCGCGCGCAGCATCTCGGATGAGGTGAGCACCAGCTTGAAGCGGATCTTCGAATCGCGCTCCTCGGCAAGATCGGTCAGCAACTCGAGGCTGCTCGGATAAGCCAGCAGCACGTCGGGGCGGAAGCGCAGCAGCTCGCGCTCGAAGGCGGGGAAATTGGCGGCGCTCAGATGATTCGACGAGAACACCAATCGCTGCGGGCTGGCCTGGCGCCAGAACGGCGGCTGCTGGTCGTTGGGGTCCTTGATGCCGTCGCCGCGCAGCACCGCAACCCGGGTCCGCGGCAGCTCAACCCCGGCCATGGCGGCGAGATGATCGATCATCGCCTGTTCCATGGTCAGCGATTGCAGCGAGCGCACCAATTGCAGCGGAACGCCGGTGGTGCCGCCGGTCGCCGCATGGGCCGCCGGCAGCCAGCTGCTGGACAGAAAATCGCCGCCGTTGTTCTGCAACGCGTCCTTGGTCAGGACCGGCTGCTCGGCCATCGGGCGCGTGAGATCAAAGCTGCCATAACCGGGCAACGGCCGCACCCAGGCGCGCGTCCGCGCCAGGAGGCGTTCCGCGATGGCCCGACGCTCCGCAAGCGACGCGCCTTCGCACTGCTGGAGCAGCCGACGAAACCCCGCATAGTAAAGTGGATTTCGCCGGACCAGGCGATCCGCCAGCGGGATGCTTTTAACGAAGGCGCTCATCGATCTACCCTTACCGAGCGGCTCCCTGGAACGCCGCCCAGTTGAATACGCTGATCTTTCCGCCGGATCCTCCGGCAAAAGATATAGTCACATAGTCCTTCGCCGCTGCCGAAAAATGCCGGGGATACCGAAATTCTGATCGGGCTCACACAAGCGCCGCTGCGCTGATTTCCTGCGCCGGCGCTACTCCGGTATCGCGGTCGGCGCCGAGAGGATGGGGGCACCGCCGCGGTTGTCATTGATCTTCAGCGGCTTCACGAAGACGACATCGCCGGGCAGCATCGCGAGGTCGTTCTCCGGCTTCACACCCTGCAGCGCATCCTGAAGATTCACCACGGTGACCAGCGGCTTGCCTCCGGTCGAGTGACGCACGACGGTGACATTCCGAATGTCCGCATCCGGCAGGAAGCCGCCAGCCTGGGCGATGACCTGCAGCAACCGCGCATTGCCGACCAGCGGCACCTGCGCCGGGTTGCGCACCTCGCCCTGCACGACGACGGCGCTAGCGCCGAAGGTCTTCACCATGACGGCAAGATCCGGGTTCTTCAACTCCTTCGTGTAGATCGCCTTCAGCTCGGCGGCGGCCTGGTCGGGCGTCATGCCGGCGATGGGGAAGTCGCCCACCAGCGAGAGCTGGATCTTGCCGTCCGGCCGGACCGGCACGGAGGTCGCGTTGTATTCGGGAGTGTAGAAAAAGGTGATGTCGAGCGTGTCGCCCGGCTGGATCTGGTAACCCTGCGCCTTGACCCGATCGTACTCGGCATTGAATTGGTTAATCGAGTTGGCCTTGATCTTCGGCGTGCAGCCGCCAAGACCGATCAGCAGAGCCGCCAAGACCAGAACAATCGCTTGCCGCATTCGCGCGCCTCACTCCGTGCATCAGGGTTAATGGGAGAACGCCGGATCTCCTCCACCCGGTCCTTTTGCACGCGAAGCCGTCGTTGCACAAGCCGGTGGCGGAACGCGGCACGCCAGCCCTTGCCAACAACCTGCCATGCGCGAGTGCAGGTTTTCATATTTTCCTGCAGTTCACCAGAACCTCGCCTCAAGGTCGCCCGGGTGGCACCCCTACTCTTCCTGCGCGAGAAGTGCACGCCATGCGGGCTGCACAATGGTGAGAGAAAAGGCGTTTAGGCCGGGTTCGGGCGGGGCGATTCTTGACGCCCAACCTGGGCTTCGTTAGAAACCTGATGCTCCCATGATGTTCCGGGGTACCTCGCATCCGCCGGTGTCCATGATCGCAATTGGAACTTCGCCGCTCTCGAGTCAGGCGCCGGCATGTTTTTGTTCCTGAAGCAGATCCCCGCTGCCGAACGGCTGATCAAGCGGAACCCGTTTTTCTACTCTGAATTTCGCCAAGCCCTCGAACAGATGGAGGAGGCCGACCTCCAGACGCGGCGCGCCATGGCGGAGAGGCTGCGCGCGCGGATCGCGCGCTGGGCCGCCCGCATGCCAGGCTATCGCGACTACAATTTCGCACGGCCGTTCAGTGAATGGCCGTTGTTGTCCAAGGCCCGGCTGCAGAACGAAGCCGGGGATTTCCAGCGCAAGACCTGGGTGCCCCAGGTCGAGGTGGCGACCAGTGGAACCACCGGCCAGCCGCTGCGTTTGAAGCGTTCGATCCAGTCCCTGGCAATTGAGCAGGCGATGTTCGATTGGATGGCCGCGAAGGTCGGCCTCGATTACGGCAACAGCCGGATCGCCGTGCTGCGCGGCGATGAAGTGAAGGATCCGAACGACTCCTCTCCGCCCTACTGGGTGGAGGTGGGACGCACCAAGGTGATCTTCTCCTCGGTGCATCTCAACAACCGGACCTTTCCGCATTACGAGCGCAAGCTGCGGGAATTCCAGCCGCAGATCCTGACCTGCTACCCGAGCAGCCTCGAGCTGTTGACCCATCTCGCCGAGCCGCGCGACTCTTCGATCACCTTCAAGCTCTGCATCACCTCGTCGGAAACCTTGAGCGCGGGATTGCGGGGGCGCGTGAAGCGGGTGTTCGATGCGCCGCTGCTGGACTATTACGGACAGACGGAACGCAGCTGCGCCGCCTATTCGCTGGAAGACGGGGTCTATCGCTTCATCTTCCCCTATGCCTATCCCGAGCTGATCCCGGGACCGGACGGCAAGTGCAGCATCGTCGGCACGCCGTTCTGGAACTGCGCCCAGCCGCTGGTGCGGTACGACGTCGGCGACATCGCCGTCCTGCCCGAAGCGGCGGCGGAAAGCGAAGCCGCGCGCGAGCGGATCTCACTCGGCCTCTCGACCTTCGACGGCATTGAGGGCCGCCGCTCGGATTGCCTGAAGCTCGCCGACGGGACGCGGGTGTTCGGCCTCGACCGCGTGCCCTCCGGGGTGGACGGCGCGGCCTCGGTGCAGATCGTCCAGGTGGCGCCTGCCGCGGTGCTGATGGTCGTTGTGCCGAACGCCCAATACACCGAGGAGACGCTCGCCATCCTCACCCGCAAGTTCTACCTCAAGGTGCCGCACAACGTGGAACTGCGGATCGACGTCCGCGAATCCCCCTACCGTCTCGCCAGCGGAAAAGCCCCGGTTTTCATCAGCCAAGTGCAAGAAACCGCTTGCTGATTTCGAATTTGTGCAGTGCAATAGACGACCCGACAAAACCCGCAGGCCTTATGACCACCAAGCCCTCATCCAAACCGGAAAGGATGACCGTGCCACACGAACCGAACCCCCGCCAAACCGTGCGCCCCGTGCCGCCCGTCATTCCGGTGATTCTGGCCGGCGGCGCCGGCAATCGGCTATGGCCGCTGTCCCGCCAGGAATACCCGAAGCAGCTGATCGCGCTGCTCGGCGACCGCTCGCTGGTCCAGGACACCGCCCTCCGCTTCGCCGATCGCAGCCGTTTTGCAGCGCCCCTGGTCATCACCAGCGAGGCCATCCGCTTCACCATCGCCGACCAGCTGCAGGCGGTCGATGTGGCGCCGCTCTCGCTGGTGCTGGAGCCGGTTGGACGCGGCACCGCGCCGGCCGTCGCGATCGCGGCACTTCTGGCGCTCGAAGAGCATGCCGAGGCGACCATCGTCGTCGCCCCTTCCGATCACGCGATCCGCGATGTCGCCGCTCTGCATGAAGCGCTGGATGTCGCCGTCGCCGCCGCGCGCCAGGGGTTGCTGGTCACCTTCTCGATCCCGCCGTCGCGGCCGGAGACCGGCTATGGCTATATGGAGCACGGAATCAACGTGCCCGGCGTCGATGGCGCCTTCCGTGTCGCCTCCTTTGTCGAGAAGCCCGATACCGCGCGCGCCGAGGAGATGTTGAGCGGCGGCCGGCATTTCTGGAACAGCGGCATGTTCATCTTCGGTGCCGCCTTCTTCCTCGCCGAGCTGGAGCGCCATGCGCCCGAGATCCTCGAAGCCGCCAAGGCTTCCTTGGTCGGACGGACTGCCGATCTCGACTTCGTGCGGCTTGATGCCGGCGCCTTCGGCAAGAGCCCGGCGGATTCGATCGACTATGCGGTGATGGAGCGCACCGACCGCGCGGCGACTGTGAAGCTCGCCGCCGGCTGGTCGGACGTCGGCGCCTGGTCGGAGCTCTGGGCGATCTCGGAGCGCGATCAAGCCGGCAATGCGCTCCGCGGCGACGTCGTGGTCGAGGATTCCACGAACTGCCTGGTGGTGAGCGACCGGCAGCTGACCACGCTGGTCGGCGTCGACAATCTCGCCGTCGTCGTCACCGAGGATGCGGTGCTGGTCTCCGACCTCACCAAGGCCCAGGACGTGAAGAAGCTGGTCACGCGGCTGAAAGAGGCCAATCGCAGCGAAGTGCAGAACCACAAGGTCGTGCATCGGCCATGGGGCTTCTATCAGGGCATCCACGAAGGCCAGGGCTTCCAGGTGAAGCGCATCACCGTGAAGCCGGGCGGCCGCCTTTCGCTGCAGAAGCACTTCAAGCGTTCGGAGCATTGGACCATCGTGGACGGCAAGGCCCTGGTCACGGTCGGCGAGAAGACCTTCGAGCTCTCCGCCAATGAAGGTTGCTATATCCCGCTCGAGGAAGTGCACCGGCTGGAGAACAAAACCGACAAGCCGATGACTCTGATCGAAGTCCAGTGCGGTTCTTATCTCGGCGAGGACGACATCGTCCGGCTGGACGACGTCTATGGCCGCAAGGACGAGGCGCTGGTGAAGGCTTAGGGCCGGATATCGCTCTAGGAAAAGCGCGCGAAGCGGCGCCGCACGATGTCGCGCAGGTCCATGGCATCGAGGGCCAGCAACACCGCGCCGTAGACCGCGCCCCCGCCGATCACAGCCGCGAACAAAGACCAGAAATCGTCACGGCCATAGAACGGCCATAGAAAGGCCGCCATCGCCAGCACAGCGACGGCGGTCTTCGCGGCGTCCCGCCAGGCGATCGGCATCGCCATCACCGACCGCGCCGCCCAGACCGCCACCGCAAGGCCGACTGCGCCCGAAATCAAATTGGCCATCGCCACGCCAACCGCGCCGAACTGCGGAATCAAGACGAGGTTGAGCAGAATGCTGGTCACATCCGTGATCGCAACCACCGCCAGCAGGCGGTGGGTCTGGTGGCTGAGCTGGAAGGCGTGATCGAGATAGTTGACGCGATAGCCGTAGAAGAAGGCGGCCAGAGCCATCCAGGCCGTCATGCTCGCGACCGGGCCGACATAATCCGGACCGACGAACAGCTTTGCCAGGGTCGGCGAAACCATGGCGGCGCCGACCGAAGCCGGCAGCAGGAGCGCGAGCAGCAGCGTGCTGTTGCGAGACAATTGCCGTTTCACCGCGGCGGGATTGCCGCTCTCCACCGCGCGCACTGCGAGCGAATAGGTGGCGGTCCCGATCCCCGCGCCGATCGTGGCGATGGTGGTCTGCGCCAGCTGATAGGCGGCGGTGTAGAAGCCCACCGCATCGGTGCCGATCATGAACTCGAGCATGAAGCGATCCGCGGCGAAGGATAGGGTGCCGATCGTTTGCACCAGGGCCATCGCCCAACCGAAGACGAAGAGGCGGCGGGCCATCGCCTTGTCGAAGAGCCGCGGCAGCAGGCTGAGATGCGGGATGCGGAATACCAGACCAGCGACCAGCATCGCCAGGAACGCGCTGGCCAGGACCGGATAGGCGCTGTGCCAGGCCCAGGCGCTGGCCAGGCCGAAAGCCAGGATCAGCAGGTTGCGGATCAGGTTCATCCAGAAGTATCGCGTCGGGCGGAACTGCGCGACCTGGACTCGCGCCGCCAGTTCAAACCAGGCATAGGCCCAGCAGCCGGGCAGCGAGACGGCAATCAGCCAGCCATAGTCGTTGCCGGGAGCGCCGAAGATCGCGGCGGCGACCAGCAGCACCGGCGGGACGATCACCACGCTGGCCAGGCAGAGCAGAAGGAACATCTGCACCACGGTCGGCATGAAACGCGGGTCCTCGGCATTCGCCTGGAAGAACCGCATGAAGCTCAGGGCATGCCAGTCGAAGAAGATGCCGGAGACCAGCACGACGATGGTGAGTCCGAGCCCGTAGAACCCGAAGGCTTCCGGCGTCAGCAGCCAGGTCAGAGCCATACCGGTGATGAAACCGAGGCCGCTCGGGATCACCCGGCTGAGGATGTAGATGGCGCTGTCGCGGAGCATGGAGCGATCGGTTTCTTTCTGAACAGCCTTCAGTCGCGGCCGCGCCAACGTGGATTAGTTATTGAGATGTAAGGGAAATTTCCACGATGGTGTGCAGATCGTCAGTTTTGTCGCCCCGCCGAGCCCCGCTCGATGTGAGGTATCAAAATATTGCTTATTTTACAGCAGGCTTCGCTTGGAAGTCATTATTTTGCAAACGCACACCGTGATTGGCCAAGCCGGGTCGAGCCGGGATATAAACCTTTTTCAGGGTGGCAATCAAAGTGCGCCGAGGGGAAGGTTCGCTTGAACAGGCAGAGCAGGCGCGTTCTGGTGACCGGCGGCGCGGGATTCCTCGGTTCGCATCTCTGTGAGCGGCTGCTCGCCGAGGGCGCAGAAGTCCTTTGCGTCGACAATTTCTTCACCGGGCGCCGCTCCAATGTCACGCATCTCCTCGGCAATCCAAATTTCGAGCTGATGCGCCACGACGTCACCTTCCCGCTCTATGTCGAGGTGGACGAGATTTACAACCTCGCCTGTCCCGCCTCGCCGATCCACTACCAGCTCGACCCGGTGCAGACCACCAAGACCAGCGTCCATGGCGCGATCAACATGCTGGGCCTGGCGAAGCGCGTGCGCGCGACGATCTTTCAGGCCTCGACCAGCGAGGTCTACGGCGATCCCAGCATCCATCCGCAGCCGGAATCCTATTGGGGCAACGTCAACCCGATCGGCCTCAGAAGCTGCTACGACGAGGGCAAGCGCTGCGCCGAGACCCTGTTCTTCGACTATCACCGGCAGCACGGCCTCAAGATCAAGGTTGCGCGCATCTTCAACACCTACGGCCCGCGCATGCATCCGCAGGACGGCCGCGTGGTCTCCAACTTCATCATGCAGGCGCTGCAGGGCCGGCCGATCACGCTTTACGGGGACGGTTTGCAGACCCGCTCCTTCTGCTACGTCGACGACCTGATCGAAGGATTCATGCGCCTGATGGCGACCGATTCCACGGTCACCGGGCCGGTCAATCTCGGCAATCCGACCGAGTTCACCATCCGCCAGCTGGCCGACGTGATCCGCGACGTGGTCGGCCATGCGGTCCCGATCGTCGAGCTCCCCCTGCCGAAGGACGATCCGCGGCAGCGCAAGCCGGACATCGCGCTCGCCCGACAGCTGATCAACTGGGAGCCGACCGTCCAGCTCCGCCAGGGCATCGAGGCGACCGTCGCCTATTTCGACCAGTTGCTCTCGGCCAAGGTCGATCGGTCGCAGCCGGAATTGCGGCAAGTGAGCTAGAATGCTTTGGTATGCCCATTCGTTTAAGTCGCACGGCGCGGGCAAACCGAGGATTCAAACATCGCGATGACCGACGAGACGCATCTACCGATGACCCAGGGCCAGGGGAGCGCCAATCAGGTGGCGACCACGGCCGGGGCCCAGCTGCCCCAGTTCCGCGAGCGCCATACGATCATCGAGAAAAAGGTGATCGATCGCGAGGCGCTGAGCGACATCGGCCGGCACCTCTTGAGCGTGACCGCCGCGGTCAACGCCTATGCCATCGAGAAGGGCTCGCTGATCCTCGCGATGTACGCGTCGCAGGCCGGCGAGGGCGCCTCGATCGCCGCCCGCGAACTCGCCGTCTCGGTCTGCCGTTCGCCGACCAACACGGTGCTGCTGGTCGACGGCAATCTCGGTCCCTCCGATCAGCTCAAGCATTTCGGATTGACCGCCTCGGAAACGCTGTGGTCGGCCGCGCGCGGTGCGCCGATCCGCACCGTCCGCCTGACCGTGCCGCGCGGCGGTGCCTTCGATCTTGCCGCTCTGCCGATCGACGGCGCCAGCGACCCGAGCGAGATTGATCTCAGGCTGCTGCCGTCGCTGTTCAGCCGGCTGCGCAACATCTTCAACATCATCATCATCGACTGCCCGCCAGTCATGACCGGCGCCAGCTATGTCAGTGCCTCGGGCCTTGCCGATTCCTGCCTGCTGGTGGTCGAGGCCGGCCGGACCCGCATTCCGGTGGTGAAACGGGCGATGGAAGAGATCGAGGCCGCCGGCGGCAAGCTCCAGGGCGTGGTGCTGAACCGACGCAGGCACTACATTCCGTCCTGGATCTACCGTCACCTTTAGCGCATCGATTCCCGATGGAACCGCAAGTCGCAACGGCGCAGCTCGTTGGCGCGGAAGCCGGCGCCGCCGCCGCGCCGCAGCCCGCGCTTTCGGTCGTCATCAAGGCGCTGAACGAGGCTGGGAAGATCGAAGCCTGCCTGCGCTCCGTCATCGCCGCGACCGACCCGGCGACCACCGAGATCATCGTCGCCGACAGCCTCTCCGAAGACGCGACGGTGGCACTCGCGTCCCGCTTTCCGGTGAAGGTGGTGCAGCTGGTGCGGGTCGAGGATCGCGGCTGCGGGTCCGGCGGCCAACTCGGCTTCCAATACGCCCGCGGCAAGCGCCTGCTGATGATCGACGGCGACATGGAGCTCGCCCCAGACTTCCTGCCGGCGGGCAACGCCGCGCTTGACGCCGATCCCAAGCTCGCCGGTGTCGCCGGCCTGGTGGTCGAACGGGTGATGACGCTCGAGTTTCAGCGCCGCCATCAGAAGCCGGCCCTGACCGCAACGCCGGGCCTGCTCGACCATCTGGCCTGCGGCGGCCTTTACCGCATGGACGCGATCCGGCCGCTCGGCTACTTCACCGACCGCAATCTGCACGCTTTCGAGGAGTTCGACCTCGGACTGCGCCTGACGGCAGCCGGCTGGCGGATGCGCCGCCTCGGCCAACCCTCGGTCTACCATTACGGCCATGCCAGCGCCGCCTTCCCGTTGCTGCTCAAGCGCTGGAAGACGCGCTATCTGCACGGCCATGGCGAATTGCTGCGGTCGAAATGGGGCACCGAGTTCTGGTGGCGCTGCCTGCTCGGCGCGTCGCTCAGTTTCAGCGTTTTCGTTTGGTGGGCGACGCTGGCGGCACTCCTTGCCGGCACCCTCTTCTCGCCTTTACCCCAGATCAGCGGCGCGGCCTTTGCGGTGACCCTCATCGCACCGATCGTACTGCAGTGCCTGAGAAAGCGCGGCATCCGCATGGGGCTCTACTCGGTCGCGCTGATCAACTTCCATGCCGCGGGGTTGCTGGCCGGATTGTTTGCGCCGCGCGTCGATCCGAGACAGCACATCGACAGCATCGTCCGCCATCCCGAAGCCTGAGATGCAGGCGTTCAACCCGACAGAAATCGCGACACTGCAGACCGCCGGCACCAGCCTGGCGGGCCGGATCGCGATCGGCGCCGGCACAGCGGCCCTGTTCCGTCGCCCGGTCGGCCGGCTCTGGCCGGAGGTCACGGCGCTGCCGGACTTCCGCTTCGCGCTCGACGGCTATCTGGTCCATGATGGCAGGTTCCGGATCGGTGAAGGCGACGAGGCGCGCATTCTCGCCGGTCGCTTCCGTGCGAGCCCGGCCGCGTTCGTAGACGGGATCGACAATGGCTGCTGCAACATCGTGGCCCATGACGATGCGCGGAAGCTGACCGTCATCGCCAACGATGCAACCGGCTGCCTGCCACTCTACATCCATGTCGGCCGCGATGTCGTCACTTTCGCCAACGACTTTCCCGGATTGCAGGCGATCTCGCCGCCATTCGACCGCGACCCGCTCGGTTGCGCCGAGCTCTATTTGTTCGGCTATCAGATCGCCAATCGCACGATCTTCCGCGATGTCTTCCGCACCCCGCCGGGATCGATCCTGACCATCGACTGGCGCGACGGCAGGATCAAGACCGAGACCTGGGCCAGACCGGCGGAGCGCCCCGCACCCGGCAACCCCACCGAAGTCGGCCGCGATCTCATCGCGGCGATGCGCATCGCCTGCCGCCGGCTGCACGTGCCGGAGCGGCGCACCGGCATCAAGCTCAGCGGCGGCATGGACAGTCGGCTGATCGCCGGCTGCTGGCAGGATTCGGGCCTGCGCGCGTTCACCTACGCGGCACCTCACACGATCGAGGGCCGCATCACCGAGCGCCTGGCCCGGGCGCTCGCCATTCCGCTCGACGTCGTGACCGTCGCCGGAGACTTCTTCTCCAGCCTCCACGCGCCGCTCTACCCGAAGCATGCTCTGGCCGAGTTCTTTCACCAGGCGCTGACGCCGCGGATGCGCGAGGCCGGCATCGACTGCGCGCTCGATGGTATTGCCGGCGACGTGCTGTTCGGCGGCCTCGCGCTGAAGCGCAAGGGTGGCGTCGGCGCCGCCGTCCGCAACATCTTCGGCATGGCGGGACCTTCGCTCGGCGCCGACGTCTCCGATGCGGAAGCGGCCGAGATCATCTTCAACCAGATCCGCGTGTCCGACGAGACCCTGCCGGCGCTCAAGCCCGAGGCGATGCAGGCGATTGCCGCGCTGAAGACCGATGCGCTCGACGATATCGCCCGGGAGTTCCCGAACTGCGATCCGGGCCTGCCCTTCGACCGCCGCTACATCCGCTTCGCGATCCGCAACCGGATGCGCCGCGACGTGGCGTTGCAGGGCGCGATCTGCCGGCCGGACGTGGAGACGGTCTATCCCTTCCTCGACCGCGACGTTCAGACGGTGGCGGCACGAATCAGCAGCGCGCAGGCCGCCGGAAAGCGATTCTACCGCCGGCTCTATCGCGAGCAGTTGCCGCGGATCGCCGGCGTGCCGCTGGATGACTCCCTGCTGCCGCCGACCGCGCCGAACGCCGTCCACATCCTCGCCCGCATCCTGCGCTATGGGCTGGAGACTGCGAGCTTCCGCGCTTCACTGATCACCGGAAGGAATCTCCGCTTCGGCCGGGTGAATGCGGTGCAATGGCCGCGCTGGATCGCCTTCGACCGCGACTTCATCGCCGGGATTCGCCGCTTCATGCAGAACGCGGACGCCTTCGATGCCGCCGGTTTCGATGCGGCGATCGAGCAGGCCCGACGCGGCGCTGCGCTCGGCGGCAGCCGCATCATGCTGACCGCCAGCTTTCTGGCACTGGATAACTTCTTCGGAAAATCAGCCACTTAGGGGCGCTCGCGGCCTTGTGACCGCCGTCACTGGATATCCGCCCCGGCAATACCAAAATCAAACGTGTCGGGCGGCGTCCCCTCGCCGTTCGGCAGAGTGAGTGTTCCCTAAGTTTGCGATTGACTGTGAGGGTTTGGTGAAAGGGTCTCTGGAAGGATCCTGAAGCACAAATCCCGCCGGCGGGCATCAGCCCCCGATCGCCCGCCGGCGATCTTTTCCTTCCTCAAAAACTCCTGCTCGAACTTACGGCTTGGCCGCCACCAGCGCGAAGCCTTCCGGCAGGGCAGCTCCATCAAGCTTCAGCGCATCACCTTCGAGCGGAATCTCGATCCTGGTCTTGTCGTCCAAGGTCAGGCGCACGGTGACGCCGGTGAAGAGCTTCGCCGGGTCGTCGTCCTTGCGGTCGATGAAGACGCGGTCGGTGCCGTCGGGCTGGTCCTTGGTCACGAGCTCGAGCTTGGGCGCCCATTCCAGCGAAGCATCGCTGTCGATCAGCGCCTTCGGCACGGTCACCAGAAGACGCTGCAGCGGCTTGGTCGTGGTCGCGTAAGAGATCACGATCTGCGCGTTCTCGGCACCTTTCAGAATCTTGTCGTCATCCGTGGTCGGAGCCGCGTGAAAGGCGAGGATCCGCTCGTTCTTCCAGCCGCCCTGCGCGCCCAGGGTAGCCCACTGGCCGGAGTCGCCTGGGCCGGTTGCGTTGAACAGATAAGCGCCGTTCTCCAGGCTGTAGACCGCATAGGTCGGCTGCTCCACGCAACATCCGTTGCGGGTGATGGTGAGATAGGGACCGCTCGCCCTGGCGGAATCGCCGTCGGCCTCGATGGTGAACTTGGCTGGGCTCTTGCCGTCCTTGGTCATCGGGAAGGCGGTCACCTTCACCTTGGCGGAGACCGGCTCCGGCTCGGCTTCGAGCCCTTCCTTGTTTTCATGCGCCTCCTCGATCAGCAGCAGCTGATAGAGGATCTCCGGCCCACCGAGGGTCGAGGCCATGATGTTGGTCTCATAACGCCGGTTGGTGATCGCGATGTCGAAGATACCGTTTTGCCCGGTGATCTTGACGTCCGACGGCACCTGTTCCTTGACCAGATCCTCGGCAAAAGCCGGAACCGAAAGCATCAGGACAGATGCCAGCAAGCTGGCCCGGAAAGCGAATGAGCGCGACATGATCGTCCCTAAATGTGGAATGCCCCGTTTGGTCGCGGGACCATCTCACTTCGTTCAAAGTGGCGCAAGTTGGCCGCCGGGCTAAACCGGCCGCCGGTGATCCGCGTCACTAACGCCAAGAAACTAGCGGCCGAACGCGTCCTCGAGCCCGAACTTCACATAGGCGCCGCGCAGATAGACCGGGCGCAGGAAAGGCAGCGGAAAGCGCGGCGGCGGGCGGCGCAGCATCCTCGGCGCTTGCGGATTCCCGGTGCCGATCTCGCGGGCGATGGCGCGGCCCGACCAGGAGGCGAGTGCCACGCCATTGCCGTGGTAGGCCATCGCATAGTAGGTGCCGGGCTCGTCGCCCCAAGCGCCGACATGCGGCACCAGATCCATCGCGAGACAGACGAAGCCGGACCAGCGGTGGGTGATCTCGGCCGCGCTCCAAGCCGGAAAATAACGGCGGAACGCCGCTTCAATCCGGCCCGATTGCCGCGCCAATGCACCGGGCTCCGCCGAGACGCCGCCGCGACCGCCGAACAGGAATCGCCCGTCCGGCAGCAGCCGGAAGTAATGCAGCAGATTGAGGAGGTCGAAGCTGGGTGTGGTCGAGGTCCAACCCGCTTCCGCGCGCTCGGCATGCGTCAGCGGCCGCGTCACCACGATCGAAGAGAGGGCCGGCAAAAGCCGGCCGCCGAACTCCGGATGCAGATCCTCCGGGGTATAGCCGTTGGTGGCGATCAGCACCTTGGCCGCACGCACGCTGCCCCGCGGCGTGATGAGGCGGTGGCCATAGGTTTCACGCTGCCAGCCGGTGACGGGACTCTGCGCCGCGATGGTGACGCCGCGCGCCGCCGCGGCACGGGCAAGGCCCGTCACGTATTTGAACGCATTGAGGCCGAAGCCGACGGCGTCGGCGACGCCGCCATGAAAATGCGGCCCGGCGAGGCCGCGTGCCTTCAGGGCATCACGGTCGAGCACGCTCTGTTGCGCGCCGAAGGCATTCACCATGAACTTCGCGTCAGTGGCAAGATCGCCCAGCATCGCCGCGCGGTGCGCCAGGGCGACGTCGCCCTCGCCGGTACGATCGGCATCGATGCCTTCCGCCTGCAGCAGATCGCCGACCAGGGTGACGGCATCGTGCTGCGCCTGATGAAAGGCGCGGGCATCCTCCAGCCCATAGGTGGTGATGATCTTCTTCCAGCCGAGCTTCGATCCGCCCATGCAACAGAAGCCGCCGTTCCGCCCGGAGGCGCCCCAGCCGGGATAGGCGCGCTCCAGCACCACCGCCTTGATGCCGAACTCCTTGGCGAGATGATAGGCGGCCGAGAGCCCGGTATAGCCGCCGCCGATGATTGCCACATCGGTCTCGAGGTCGCCCTGCAGCGGCGCGTATTCCGCCGGCGGTGTCGTCACGGAATCGCGCCACCAGCTCGGCACCGGCGTTTGAGGATCGAGCGCCGTTTGGTGGTAGAGGTGTTTCATCTATCCCTCGCCCGTCATCGCCGGGCTTGACCCGGCGATCATTCTCCGGCGGCGCGAGATGTCCGGATCGAGTCCGGGCATGACGCCTTTCGTGTCATCGGATCATGTAGACCTTGCGCACGGTCTCGTGGACGCGGCAGGTGCCTTTCCAGTTCTGCGGAAAGAAGGCGATGGTGTCCGGCTTGATCTCGATGACCTCGCCGCTCTCATGGGTGTAGGTGCAGCGGCCCAAGAGAAAGTGGCAGAACTCGTCGCGGGTCACGTGGCAGTTCCAGTAGCCTGGGGTGCAGACCCAGATGCCGGTCTCGTTCTCGCCGTTCGGCCCTTTGGCGAGCAGCACGCCCGAGGTCATGGACTGGCCCTCGATCATGGTCGGCACCGGACCCCAATCCTTCAACGGCGCGGCGGTTTTGGGGTCGTAGAGAACAGGCGTGGTCACGGTTTTGAACTCCTAGCGCAGCATATAGGCGTTGCGGATGGTCTCGTGGACGGTGCAGACACCCGACCAGCCGGCCGGAAAATGCACGCAGGTGCCGGGGCGGACTTCGATCGTTTCCCCGCCTTTTCCATCAACTGGGTCGCGCACATAGGTCGCACGGCCGGCAATGAAATGACAGAACTCATCGCGCGGGATTTTGAGCGGCCATTTGCCCGGCGTACAGACCCAGAGTCCGGCCTCCGGCGAATTGCCGCGGACGGCAGGATCCGGCCGCTTGTAGAGCAGCCGGCCGGTGGATTTCGATTCGCCTTCGATGCAATCCGGCTGCTTTCCCCAATCGGCGAGGTCGTCGAAGGTCAGCGCATCGGTGATGTGCGGGGCTGAGGAACTAAGGTTGGTCATTTTGGTTCGTCATCCCCGGGCTCGACCCGGGGATCTTTCTCCACTGTTTCTACCAGACGCCCGGGTCAAGCCCGGGGGTGACGGATTACTGCGGCTTGAACGTCCCTGTCGTGGCGATCTCGGCCAGAATCTTGGCCGCCTTGTCGGTGCCCTTGGCGGCCTGCATGTGTTTTGCCACATCGGCGAGCTTCGCAGCCATCGCCTTGTCCTTCAGCAGCCGGTCGATCGTTCCGGCAAGTTGCTCCTCGGTCCAGGTGTAGCGCGGCAGCTGTTCGCCATAGCCGGTGTCGTGGATGCGCGCCGCGTTGTCGAGGCCGTCCCAGCAGAACGGCATGATGATCGCGGGTTTGGCGAAGAACAGCGCCTCGTTGAAGCTGTTGTTGCCGCCGTGATGGATGAAGAGATCGACATGCGGGATCACGGCCGGCTGCGGATACCAGCTTTCCAGATGCACGTTACCGGGCACGTCGCTGTATTCGCCGATATAGTCGCCGACATTCATCAGGAAGCGGTAGGGCAGCTTGGCGAACGCGGCGATCAGCCGCTTGTAGAGATCGACATCGGCCGCGCCAAGCGATCCATAGGAGACGTAAATCAGCGGCTTGTCGTTGTTCGTCTTGAACTGCGGCACCGCGTACTGGCCTTCGTCGCGCACGCAGCCTTCGAGATACTGGAACTGCTGCGGGTCGAGCGGCCGCCGGCGCTTGAAGGCCAACGGCTTCGGATAGAGCAGCAGGTTCATGGTCGGTGAGACTTCAAAGAATTGGCCGAGCGGATAGGGTTCGTGCTCGAGTTTCGCCAGGAACGCGTTGAATCGCGCATGGACCGGCTGCACCAGATCCAGGAACCGGTTCTCGAACTCGACGAAACCATCATGGTCATTCTCATGGCAGCCGGAGAGGTGCGGCGGAATGTCGGGATCGGGAATCTCGTTCTCCGAGCAGGAGATGATGCGCACCCAGGGACAGCCGGCACGCTTGATCGCCGGGAACAGGATCACGTTATCGACCGCGACCAGGTCCGGCTTGATCCGCTGCAAGTGTTCGTTCAAGCCGTCCTCGGCGATGATCGCGGAATCGACGATCGCCTCCCACACCGGGATCACATAGGTCGGGAGCTGGTCGATCGGCGAGAGGCGGAAATGCGGCTGCTTGTCGGCGATGAAATTGGCCCAGAACTTGGCGATCTCCTCGTCGGACATGCCGCCCGACATATCGACCAGGTTTTCCTCGAAGCCGTATTTCGCGAACACGCCCTTGAAGCCCTTGTCGCAGACGAAGACCGGATTGTGGCCGGCGCTTTTCAGCTTCTGCGCGATACCGACACAGTTCAGCGCCGGGCCGAAGGCGGCCTCCGGAAACAGCACGATCGTCTTACCCATTCGGTCTCCCCTTCTGGCCCCGCCCGGTGAACTCTTGGGGGGCCGACACAATAATCGAAAGCATCATCATTTCACCAGCAGGCGCGCATGCTCCGCGGCCCAGCTGCAATGGACCTGACGGCCATTCTCCACACCCGCCGCCAGCCGGTGTGCGGCCGGCAGACGCGCCACCAGCGGCAAGCCGCTGCCGCTCAGCGTCAGATGCACGATCATGTCCTGGCCCATATAGGCCGAGCCGACGACCTCGGCCGCCAAGGCGCCCGGCTGCGCGCTCTCGGATAGGATCACGCGCTCCGGCCGCACCGCGAGGCTCGCGCCGGCGCCTTCCGGCAAGGCATCGAGATCTTGCGCCGGCAACAGGCCAAGGCCGGCAACGTCAAACCCACTGCCGCGCCGACGGCCTTCGAAGAAATTCATCTGCCCGACGAAATCCGCGACGAAGCGGTTCTCCGGCCGCTCGTAGAGATCGCGCGGCTTCCCGAGCTGCGCGATCCGGCCCTGGTCCAGCAGTGCGATTCGGTCGGCCATGGTCAGCGCCTCCTCCTGGTCGTGGGTCACGACCAGAAAGGCGATGCCGGTCTCCTGCTGCAGCCGCTTCAATTCGATCTGCATCTTCTCGCGCAGCTTCTTGTCGAGGGCGCCGAGCGGCTCGTCCAGCAGCAGCAACTTCGGTCGTTTGACCAACGCGCGCGCCAGAGCGACGCGCTGCTTCTGCCCGCCGGAAAGCTGATGCGGCTTGCGCCCAGCCTGGTCGCTAAGCTGCACGAGGCCGAGTGCCTGCTCGACCCGGGCCTTCAGTTCAGCGCCGCGCAGCCCTTCCATCTCCAAGCCGTAAGAGACATTGGCGAAGACCGTCATATGGGGGAACAGCGCATAGGACTGGAACATCAGATTGATCGGCCGCTTGTTCGGCTTCACCGCGGTGATGTCCAGGCCGCCGAGGCGAATGGCACCGCGGTCCGGATGCTCGAAGCCCGCGATCAATCTCAGCAAAGTGGTCTTGCCGCAGCCCGAAGGCCCGAGCAGTGCGAAGAACGCGTTTGGCGCCACAGCCAGATCGATGCCGTCCACCGCGCGGATCGTGCCGAAGCTCTTGGCGACGCCGGCAATTTCCAGCAGCGCGCTCATACCTCGGCCTCGCGGTTGAGCCGTTGCGAGAGGAAGACCAGCACGAAGGAGACTCCCATCACGATGGTGGCGACGGCGTTGATCTCCGGCGTCACGCCGAAGCGGATCATGGCGTAGATCTGCATCGGGAACGTGGTCGAGCTGGAGCCGGCACCCGCGGTGAAATAGGCGATGATGAACTCGTCGATCGAAAGCGTGAAAGCAAGCAGCGCGGCGGCGATCACACCCGGCGCGATCACCGGCAAGGTGACGCGGCGGAAGGTGGTGAACGGATTGGCGCCGAGATCGATCGAGGCCTCGACAATTGAGCGGTCGAAATGCTTGAACCGGGTCCGCACCACGGTGCAGACGAAGGCGATGTTGAAGACCGCATGGGCAAGGATGATGGAATGCAGCCCCAGGGTCATCTTCAGCAGCGAAAAGAAGCTCAGCAGTGCGATCGCCAGCACGATGTCGGGGATGATCATCGGCGCCGCCACCAGCGCCTCCAGAGCGGGATGCGGCCGGCGTTCCTCCATGCCCATCGCCAGCAGTGTCCCGACCACGGTCGAGATCGCGGTCGAGACGAAGGCAACGATCAGCGAGTTCTGGACCGCGTTGAGAATCTTCTCATTGGCGGCGAGCTTGCCGTACCACTCGGTCGAGAAGCCGGTCCAGGCGGTCGGCAGACCCGCGCGGTTGAAGCTCAAGACGATCAGCACCAGGATCGGCCCATAGAGGAAGAGATAGACCAAGCCGAGATGCGCCTGCAGCCAGCGTTGCCCCGGACTTTTAAGAGGGCCGCTCATGCCCGTGCCTCTTCATTGCCACCGGCACGATGGACGAAGATCGCCTGCAGGGTGAGAAGCAGCATCATGAGTGCGACCAGCAGAAAGGCGAGGGTCGCGCCGAACGGCCAGTCCCGCGCGGTCAGGAACTGGTCGTAGATCAGGTTGCCGAGCATGGTGCGTTTGCCGCCGCCGAGCAGGTCCGGCGTCACGAAATTGCCGATCGAGAGCACGAAGACGAAGACCGAGCCTGCGGCGATGCCGGGCAAGGTCAGCGGTAAGGTGATGCGCAGGAAGGTGCGCAATCCATCGGCGCCGAGATCGGTCGAGGCTTCGTTGAGCTCCGGTCCCAGCTTGGAGATCGAGCTGTAGAGCGCCAGGATCATGAAGGGCACATAGCCGTAGACCAGGCCGACCACGATCGCGAAGTCGTTGTAGAGCAGCGGCAAAGGCTCGGCGATGAGACCGAGATTGGCGAAGGCGCTGTTGATCAGGCCCTCGCGGTTGAGCAGCACGATCCAGGCATAGGTGCGGATGAGGTAGTTGCTCCAGAACGGCATCATCACCAGGATCAGCAGCGGCATCTGCCGCCGCTTCGGCTGCTTGGCGATGCAATAGGCGGCCGGATAGCCGATCAACAACGAGAACAGAACAGCGGTGAGCGCGATCCGCGCCGAATAGAGAAAGATGCCGGCATAGAGCGGATCCGCAGCGCGCCCGAAATTCTCGGTGGTGAAGGTGTAGTCGATCCCGCCATAGACCCCGCGCTCGAAGAAGCCGAGCACGAAGATGAGTGCGCAAGGGAGGATCAACAGCACGGTCAGCCAGGCAAGGCCGGGTCCGAGGAGGAGGGTGCGGCGAGAGTTCATTCTTTATTCTCCGTCACCCCCGGGCTTGACCCGGGAGCCTCTCGCCAGTCGGCACGAGATGCGCGGGTCAAGCCCGCGCATGACGGCATTTCTAGTCAATTCGAAGACGTAATTTCGGTCACCGTCTTCGACCAGAGCTTCTGCGCGTCACCGAGATCGCGCATCTGCTCGAACTTCAACAGCTCCGCCGGCGTGATAGCGAGGTTCGGATACTGCTTCAGCAGCGCCGGGTCGAGCCCGTCCATCGCCGCCTTGTTCGGCACCTTGTAGAGGATGTTCTCGGCGACCCAGCGGTGCACCTCGGGGCGGAGGATGTAGTTGATGAAGGCCTGTGCCGCGTCCTTGTGCTCGCTGGCCGCGGTCACCACCATGGCATCGACCCACATGTCGCTGCCTTCCTTGGCGATCGCGTATTTGATGTCCTTGTTCTCGGCGATGCCGTAGTTGCACCAGCCGTCCCAGGCCTCGACCAGCAGCGCCTCGCCGGAAAC
>Ga0068862_100000788_pt1 | contig 31406 bp, 22 predicted proteins | sample KBSSwiS52_FD_66598 | JGI IMG/M metagenome (GOLD analysis project Ga0068862, IMG submission 66598) | Switchgrass rhizosphere microbial communities from Kellogg Biological Station, Michigan, USA - KBS Switchgrass S5-2 | ecosystem: Host-associated > Plants > Roots > Rhizosphere > Soil ... | reverse complement strand
GCTGGGAGGTTCGCGCGCAAGGCGACTGGCCTGGGTCTTTCCGACGATCGGATCGCGCGAAGGGCAACTGGCCCCTGCCACGCACTCACGCGCCTCGGAACGCCGGGCCGGGTTCGCTATCTATGGGTCATGGAGCCCTTCGCCGCATTCGCGCCTGCCATCCGCCCCGCCACCCCGCTACGGGCGGCGATCACCGCCGCCTGTCGCCGCCCCGAACCGGAGGCCATGGCGCCGCTTGTTCAGGCGGCCTCCTTCGATCCACCGCAACGCGCCGCCATCGCCGCCACCGCGCGCGCGCTGGTCACCGGACTGCGAGCAGGGCGAAAGGGTTCGCCGATAGAGGGCCTGGTGCAGGAGTACTCGCTCTCCAGCGAGGAAGGCGTGGCGCTGATGTGCCTGGCAGAAGCGCTGCTACGCATTCCCGACAACGAGACCCGAGACGCGCTCATTCGCGACAAGATCGCCGATGGCAACTGGTCGGCGCACCTAGGCGGCGGCAAGCCGCTATTCGTCAATGCCGCGACCTGGGGACTGGTGGTTACCGGCAAGCTTGTCTCTAGCGTCGACGACCGCGGTCTCGGAACCGCGTTGAGGCGCCTCGTCGCGCGCGCGGGCGAGCCTGTAATCCGGCGTGGCGTCGATCTGGCGATGCGGATGATGGGCGAGCAGTTCGTGACCGGAGAGACGATCGGAAAGGCGCTGGACCGTTCCACGGCGCTGGAGGAGAAAGGCTTCGCCTATAGCTATGACATGCTGGGCGAAGCGGCGATGACTGCGGCCGACGCCGCGCGGTACTATCGCGACTACGAGCAGGCGATCCACGCGATTGGACGGGCCTCTGCAAACCGCGGCGTCTACGCCGGGCCGGGCATATCCATCAAGCTTTCGGCACTCCACCCCCGCTATGCGCGTGCGCAGGCCGAGCGGGTGATGGGCGAACTGCTCCCGGACGTGCAGCGGCTGGCGATGCTCGCCAAGAGTTATGACATCGGGTTCAATATCGATGCGGAGGAGGCCGATCGACTGGAGCTTTCGCTCGATCTGCTGGAAAGCCTCGCCACCGATCCCGCGCTGGCAGGTTGGAACGGCCTTGGCTTCGTGGTGCAGGCATACGGGAAGCGCTGCCCGTTCGTGATCGACTGGATCGTCGATCTGGCCCGCCGCTCCTCGCGCAGGCTCATGGTGCGGCTCGTCAAGGGTGCCTACTGGGATGCCGAGATCAAGCGCGCGCAAGTGGGCGGGCTGGCCGACTTTCCGGTTTATACCCGCAAGGTCCACACCGACGTCGCCTATATCGCCTGTGCCCGGAAGCTGCTGGCCGCGACGGATGCGGTGTTTCCCCAGTTCGCCACGCACAACGCGCAGACGGTGGCGACGATCCACCACCTTGCCGGTCCGGACTTCGAGCCGGGCCGCTACGAGTTCCAGTGCCTTCATGGAATGGGAGAGCCCCTTTACGAGCAGGTGGTTGGGCCGGATGGGCTGAATCGGCCCTGCCGCATCTACGCACCGGTCGGCACGCACGAGACGCTGCTGGCCTATCTCGTGCGCCGTTTGCTGGAGAACGGCGCGAACTCTTCGTTCGTCAACCGGATCGCCGATCCGCAGGTCCCGGTGGATGCGCTGATCGCCGATCCCGCCGAGGTGGTGCGCGCGATGCCGCAGCCCGGCGCGTCCAACGATCGGATCGCGCTACCCGGAGCGCTCTATCCCGAACGGGTGAACTCGCGGGGGATGGATTTGAGCGACGAGCACGCACTTGCGGCGCTGGGGGAGGCACTGCGATCGAGTGCCGGAAGGGACTGGCTGGCCCGCCCGGCAGGGGGTGAGGGCACTTCTCGCGAGGTGCGCAACCCGGCCGACCGGCGCGAGGTCGTTGGCTGGATGATCGAGGTTTCGCCTGAACAAGTCGGCGCCGCCGCCGAACTGGCAGCAGCCTCGCGCTGGTGCGAGGTGCCGGTCGCGGAACGCGCGGCGATCCTGGAGCGCTGCGCCGACACGCTGCAGGAGCGCATGGCCATCCTGATGGGGCTGATCATGCGCGAGGCCGGAAAGTCCGCCGCCAACGCGATCTCGGAAGTGCGCGAGGCGATCGATTTCCTGCGCTACTACGCCGCGCAGGCTCGCGAGACGATCGGCGCGGAGCAGGCGCCGTTGGGGCCGGTGGCCTGCATCAGCCCCTGGAATTTCCCGCTCGCGATCTTTGCCGGGCAAGTCGCAGCGGCACTTGTCGCGGGTAATCCGGTGCTTGCGAAGCCGGCCGAGGAGACGCCGTTGATCGCCGCCGAAGCGGTTCGCTTGTTGCACGAGGCGGGCGTGCCCAGGGATGCCTTGCAGTTGCTGCCGGGCGACGGCGCCGTGGGGGCGGCCCTGGTCGCCGCGCCGCAGATCATGGGGGTGATGTTCACCGGTTCCACCGAGGTCGCCCGGCACATCCAGCGCACACTGGCGCAGCGCCTCTCGCCGTCCGGACAGCCGATCCCGTTGATCGCCGAAACCGGCGGGCAGAACGCGATGATCGTCGATTCCTCCGCGCTCGCCGAACAAGTGGTGGCCGATGTGATCGCCTCCGCCTTCGACAGCGCCGGTCAGCGCTGTTCGGCATTGCGGATCCTGTGTCTGCAGGAGGACTGTGCGGAGCGCGTGCTCGGTATGCTGAAGGGCGCTCTGGCCGAATTGCGTGTCGGCAACACAGAGCGGCTGGAGACCGATATCGGGCCGGTCATCACCGCCGAGGCCCGCGACAGCATCGAGGCGCATGTCGCGGCCATGACGTCCGGCGGACACAAGGTCGAGCGCCAGCCGCTATCGGGAGAGACAGGCAACGGCACCTTCGTGGCTCCGACCATCATCGAGATTGGCGCGATAGCCGATGTCGGCCGCGAAGTGTTCGGTCCCGTGCTGCATGTCCTGCGCTATCGGCGCGAGCAACTCGACCAGGTGATAAATGCGATCAACGCCACCGGCTATGGCCTTACCTTCGGGCTGCACACGCGGCTCGACCAGACCATCGAACACGTCACCGAACGGGTGCGCGCCGGCAACCTCTATGTGAACCGCAACGTGATTGGCGCGGTCGTCGGGGTTCAGCCCTTCGGCGGACGCGGTTTGTCAGGCACCGGACCGAAGGCGGGCGGACCGCTTTATCTGCGGCGACTTGTCGCCCGCCCGACTCCTTTCGAACGCGCGCGGCAAACGCCGACCGCACCAGTCGCGCAGTTCATCGGCTGGCTCGACGTGGTCGATCCGCGCGCCGCAGAACGGGCGCGGCGGATCGCGGCCTGCTCGGCCGTTGGCAGCCGGTTCGAGCTTCCCGGACCGGTCGGCGAAACCAATTGGTACAAGTTGCACCCCAGGGGGCGTATTCTGCTGAAACCATCGACCCGTGAAGGGCTTCTGGCGCAAATGGCGGCGGTGCTCGCCACCGGGAACTCCGCCACGGTGGAGGGGCTGCCGCTGCCCGAGGGCTTGCCGCCGCTTGTCGGCGCACAATTTCTGCCGCAGCCGGGGGAGCCTTTCGCAGCAATGCTGGTCGAGGGCGGCGCGGGCGAAGTGCTGGACGCCATGGCCACGGTTGCCGCCTGGCCGGGCAGGATCGTTCCCGTCCACTCAGTGGATGCCGAGAGCGCGCCATGCCTCGATTGGCTGGTCGAGGAGGTCTCGATCTCGACCAACACCACCGCCGCCGGCGGCAACGCGAGCCTGATGATGCTCGGCTGACAGTCGTGTCGATGCAAAGACGATTAACATTAGGCTAGCGTAAAATGCAGGGAATCTCTATCCGTGCGACGATGGATGGCACGATCGGCAACATGCTGGCGCAAGTCTCACGGCTGTTGCGGAGGTCCTTTGACCAGCGCGCAAGGGACATCGGGGTCACCCGTCCGCAGTGGCAGGTACTTGGGGTCCTGGCGGCGCATGAGGGTATCAAGCAAACCGGACTTGCCGACATCCTGGAGGTGGAACCGATCACCGCCGGACGCATGATCGACCGTCTTCAGGAGCAGAACCTCGTCGAACGCAGGGCCGACCCCGCCGACCGGCGTGCCTGGCGGCTCTACTTGACAGCCAGGGGGCGCGAACTGAGCGACACACTGCTTCCCCTCAACGCAGAGACCTACGCAATCGCGTTGGAGGGGGTTTCGGAAGAGGACCGGGATCGGCTGCGCAAGACGCTGGCGACGATGCTCGAAAATCTCAAGCGGCGCACCGGCCTGCATTGAGCGCGCCTTCGCGCGGCGCGTCAGCCGCGATTGACGTTGTTATAGACGCGTATGAGATAGCTTTGCAGCAGTTCGCGCTCTTCCTCGGAAAATCCCTTCAACAGGCGTTCCTCGCTCTCGCTGGCGAACTGGGCAAGGATGTCGAGCATGGGCTGGGCGGTGGGCGAGAGGTAGACTGCGCGGGCCCGGCGATCGTCCTTCTTGTCGCGCCGTTCCAGCAAGCCGTCCGCACAGAGCCGATCGATCAGGCGTCCGGCAGAGGCCTCGGTGATATCGAGCGCATCCGCGATCGTGCGCTGAGTGGCCCCAGGGATGTGCGACACGGTTGCGACAAGCGACCATTGGGAACGCGTGACCTTGTACTTCGCCACCTGGCGGTCGAAGTTGCCTCGTATCCGCCTGGCGATCGCCGCGATGTAGAGGGTCGGAGTGCGCTCCGGCGTTTTGCCCGGGCCGTCGGCGGGGATGCCGGACCCGGCATCACTGGCGGTAAGAGTGGTGGTTTCGTCGGGAACAGTCACATCGACTCCGCTCATGCCGCGCGGAACGGCGCACGCCATGCGTGCCTAACCATCTCGCGCCGGAAATGCTTCTAAGTCGTCGCGCACAGCGGTGCCAGCGCAAAAGTCGACCTGAGTGCTTGCGTGATCGTTCGGCGCGTCCGCGTCACCGGGCTGTTGGCGGAAGTGCCGTACTCGCGGTGGTGGAGTCGCCGCCCAGGACCCGGTAGAGCGTCACGCGGTTCGATGCGACGGCCAGGCGGGCGGCGATCTCGGAGCGCTGCGCGATGTACAGGCTGCGCTGCGCGTCCAGACTGGAGAGGAAGCTGTCCACGCCGTAGCGGTAGCGCGCCTCCGTCAGGCGCGCCGTGTCGGCTGCGGCGGCGGTGTTCGAGGCGGCGGCGCGCTGGCGCTCACCCAGGGTGCCCTGGTCGGCCAGCGCATCCGCGACCTCGCGAAAGGCGGTCTGGACCGCGCCTTCGTAGCTGGCGAGCGCGGCATCGCGTTGCGCCTTGCGCACATCGACGTTGGCGACCCTGCCGCCTGCGTTGAAGATAGACCAACTCGCGTCCGCGCCGGCCGACCAGCCGAATGCCCCGCCCGAAAACAGCGACGAGAGCGCGTCGCTGGCAAAGCCGAGCAGGCCGGTGAGCGAGATCGACGGGAACAGCTGCGCCCGGGCCACGCCGATGTCGGCGTTGGCAGCGCGCAGTTCGTATTCAGCCTGAATCACGTCAGGCCGGCGCAGGAGGACTTGCGAGCTCGTGCCGGCGGGCAAGGTCGCCAGCGAGGCGATTACCTCGTCTATCCCGCCCGCCAGAAGGTTATCCTCGACCTCGGCGCCGACAAGCAGACGGATCGCGTTCGTATCCTGCGCCAGCGCGGTTTGCTGCTCGGCCACGTCGCCCCGCGCGGTTTCCAGAACCTGCTCCGCCTGGCGCAGGTCGGTACGCGGCGCGATGCCGCCTTTGAGGCGGGCCGCGGTCAGTTCGACGCTGCGTTGGGCACTTTTAACCGTGGCTTGCGCGATCTTTAGCAGATCGCGGTCGGCGCCGTACGTCGCCCAGGCCTGTGCGAGATCGGCGATTATCCCGAGGCGGACGGTGCGCGCCGATGCCTCGCTTGCCAGCGCGGTGTTCCGTTGCGCCTCGGTGGCATTCGCGTACTTGCCGAAGAAGTCGAGCTCGAAGCTCGAAACGCCGCCCTGCACGGCGTAGGACCAGTTGCCTCCTGAACGCGAGGTGATGTCGTTCAGGCCGCGCCCACCCGATCGCGATCCGTTATCGCTGTATGTGGCCGATCCGGTCGCGCCCAGTGCGGGAAACTGGTCCGCGCGCACAACGCGCACCTGCGCCCGAGCTGCGGCCAGATTGGCCGCCGCAGTGCGGATGTCGCGGTTGTTGTCCAGCGCGCGTGCGATCAGCGTTCCCAGGCGAGGGTCGCGGAACACCTCGGCATAGGAAACGGCCGGCAGAGCCTCCTCGGTCTGAGCGAGATACGCGTCGCCCACGGGCCAGGAGGATGCCACCGGCGCCGGCGGTGTGACGTATTTCGGCGCCAGCGAGCAAGCACCGAGTGTCAGCGCCAGAGCCGAGCCGGCAGCAAGGCGAGCCAGGGTCAAGCCACCTCTCCCGCGGCGTCCGCCCCATCGCGCCGTCTGCTGTCCAGGCGTTTGCGTACCGCCCTCAGGCCGTCGCGCACGCCCCGGCGAACCAGGACGAAGAACAGCGGAATGTAGAAGATGGCAAGGATCGTCGCGGTCAGCATCCCGCCCACCACGGCGGTGCCGATCGCCACGCGGCTGTTGGCGCCCGCACCGGTGGCGAGCGCCAGCGGCAGCACGCCGAAGATAAACGCGAAACTGGTCATCAGGATCGGGCGGAGGCGGATCCGCGCGGCTTCGATCGCGGCGTCGATCACGCGCTTGCCCTGCTTCTCGGCCTGCTCGGCGAACTCGATCATCAAGATGGCGTTCTTGGCGGCGAGACCCATCGTGGTGAGCAGGCCGATCTGGAGATAGACGTCGTTTTCCAGCCCGCGCAGCGTCACCGCAAAAATGGCGCCGACCAACCCCAGCGGGATCACCAGCAGCACCGCAAGCGGGATCGACCAGCTTTCGTACAAAGCGGCAAGGCACAGAAACACCACCAGCAGCGAGAGCGCGTAGAGCAGCGGCGCCTGGCCCGAGCTGAGTCTCTCCTGGTACGAGGAACCCGCCCAGGCGACGGCGGTGCCCGGTATCTTCGCGGCAAGCTGCGCCATGATGTCCATCGCCGTGCCGGAGCTGATGCCGGGCGCGGCCTGCCCCGAAAATTCGTAGGACTGCACGCCGTTGAAGCGCGAGGTGGTGCTCGGCACGGTCGACCAGCCGGTTCGCGCGAAGGCGGAGAAGGGCGCCATCTCGCCGTTGCTGGAGCGCACGTACCATTGGCCGAGATCTTCGGGCCGAGTCCGGAAAGGCGCATCGCCTTGCACGTAGACGCGCTTCACGCGCCCCTTGTCGAGGAAGTCGTTCACATAGCTGCCGCCCCAGGCGGTGGAGAGCGTGCTGTTGACGTCGCTTTGGCTGAGGCCGAACGCGGCGAGCCGGCGGGGATCGGCATCGATGTTGAGCGTCGATACGTCGGGAAGATCGCTCAGCCGCACGCCGGTCAGCCGCTGGTCCGCGCCTGCCATTGCGAGGAGCTGGTCACGCGCTTGCGCAAACTTGTCGCGGCTCATTCCGCTCACGTTCTGCAGTTCCATCGTGAAGCCCGACGAGGCTCCAAGACCGCGCACCGCGCTCGGTACCAGTGCGAACACTTGCGCGTCGCGCAGCGCACCCATCGCGCGAGTGGTGCGCTGGACGATGGCATCGGCGGCGTTCTCCTTGCCCGACCGGTCGGCCCAATCGGTGAGCTTTACGAACGCCTGGCCGGTATTCTGCCCCGCGGCTGCACCGCCTCCTCCGCCGGAAAGCGTAAACGTGCTCCGCACGTTCCCCTTTTCCTGTGTGGCAAAATACTTTCCGACCGCGTCCTGTACGTCCTGCGTGCGCTGAAGCACGGCACCGGCCGGCAACCGGAACTGCACCATCACCACCCCTTGGTCCTCGTTGGGAAGGAAGCCGCTGGGGAGGCGAAGAAACAGCAGCGCCATGATCGCCACGACGCAGAGGTAGATCGCCAGGAACAGCCACTTTCGATCGACTACCCGGCTGACGGCTCCGGCATAGCGATTGCTCGTGCGTTCGAACCCTTCGTTGAAGCGGGTCCGGAAGCGCTCCGCCAGTGTGCCGAGACGCGGAAACCATCGGACCAGGTGGCTGGGCGGGGCGTCGGGGTCCTTCGGCTTCAGCAGCGTCGTCGTGAGCGCGGGGCTGAGGATCAGCGCGACCAGCACCGAAAGCACCATCGCCGTGATGATGGTCATCGAGAACTGCCGATAGATCACGCCGGTCGATCCGCCGAAGAACGCCATCGGCAGGAACACGGCCGACAGCACCAGTGCGATGGCGACAAGCGCGACCTGAAGCTCTTCCATGGAGCGGATCGTCGCTTCGCGCGCGCTCATGCCGGGGTTTTCCTCCAGCAGCCGCTCGACGTTCTCGACGACGACGATCGCGTCGTCCACCAGCAGGCCGATCGCGAGGACGAGGCCGAACAGGGTCAGCGTATTGAGCGAAAAACCGGCGACGTAGAAGACCGCGAAAGTTCCCAGCAGCACGACCGGAACCGCGATCGTGGGAATGATCGTGGCGCGCCAGCTCTGCAGGAACGCGAACATCACGATCACGACCAGCACGATGGCCTCGATCAGGGCTTTCTCCACCTCTTCGACCGAGAGCTTGATGAAGTCGGTGGTGTCGTAGCCGTAGACGTACTCCACCCCCTCGGGCATCTCCTTGGCAAGTTCCTGCATCTTGGCTTTGACAGCCTCGGCGGTGCGCAGGGCATCGGCGCCCGGAGCCAGCGAAATCGAAACGCCCGCGCCCGGGTGCCCGTTGAGCTTGCTGACGGTGGAATAGCTTTCGGCGCCGATCTCCACGCGGGCGACATCGCCGATCGACACTGTAGAGCCGTCGCTGGTCGTTTTGAGCACGATCGCGCGGAACTGCTCGGGCGTCTGCAGGCGGGACTGCGCGGTAACGGTGGCGTTGAGCGCCTGTTCGCGCGGGGAGGGCGTGCCGCCCACCTCGCCGGCCGCGACTTCGGTGTTCTGAGTCTCTATCGCGCGGATCACGTCGCTGGGCATAAGCCCGACCGCGGCGAGCTTTCGCGGGTCGAGCCAGATGCGCATGGCGTGCGGGGCACCAAAGATGTTGACCTCGCCCACACCGTCTATGCGAGAAAGCGGATCCTGGATGTTGGAGGCCAGATAGTCGGCCACGTCCATGTTCGACCGCGTGTCTGTCGTGTCGTACACCGCCACGACCATCAGCTGATCGGGGTTCGACTTGGTGACGCGCACTCCCTGGTTCTGAACCGCCTGCGGGAGGCGGGCGATCGCGCTCTGGATCTGGTTCTGGACCTGAACCTGGGCGATGTCCGGATCGGTGCCCTTGTTGAAGGTGGCGCTGATCGTCGCGCGGCCGCGGTTGGACGACTGCGAGCTGAAGTAGAGCAGGCCGTCGATGCCGGTCAGCTGCTGTTCCAGTACCTGCGTTACGCTGTTCTCGATCGCCTGCGCGGACGCGCCGGGATAGCTGGCCGAGATGTTCACCTGCACCGGTGCGATGTCCGGATACTGCTGGTTCGGCAACATGGTCAGCGCGCCGGCGCCGGCCAACATGATGATGATCGCAATGACCCAGGCGAAGATGGGGCGGTCGATGAAAATCTTTGACATGCGGTCAGCCGCCCTGCTGCCTGCCGGATCCGGCCCCTTGCTTGCCTGCCGAGCCACGCGTGGGCGGGTTGGACGGGTTCTGAGGCGAAGCGGCCGGGACCGGAACGACCTTGGTGCCTTGCTTCAGCCCGTTGAGGCCCTGAACGATGATCCTCTCGCCCTTTCTCAGCCCCCCGCTGACCACCCAATTGGCGCCGTATGTCCGCGTCGCCTCGACCTTGCGGCGTACCACCTTGTCGTCCGCGCCCACCAGCATGACGTAAGCCGAACCGTCGAAGTCGTGCTGGACCGCCTGCTGCGGCACGAGGAATGCGTTCGGATCCACGGCCTGGTCGAACGTGGCGTTCACGAACTGCCCGGGAAGCAGAATACCCTCAGGATTGGGGAAGCGCGCGCGCAGGGTTACCGTGCCGGTGTCCTGGTTCACGGTCACTTCGGAAAACTGCACCGTTCCGGGCAGCGGATAATCGCTGCCGTCGTCGAGCTTCAGGGTCACGCTGGTGCTGCCGGCCTGGGCGCCGCCCTGCCGCATTTTGCGCCGCAAGGAGGTGAGGTCCGCCGCCGACTGCTGCATGTCGACATAGATCGGGTCGGTGCGCTGGATGATCGCCAGCGGGCTTTCCTGACTGGCGCTGGCGAGCGCGCCAACGGTCACGAGCGAACGGCCGATGCGGCCGCTGATCGGCGCAGGCACAGTGGTGAAGCGCAGGTTGATCCGCGCCGTCTCCAGCGCGGCGGCGTTCTGCGCCACCGTCGCCCGGGCGACCCGTGCCTGTGCAGCGGCGTCGGTGTAGTCCTGCCGGGCGATCGCCTCCATATCCGCCAGCGGCTTGTAGCGGTCGGCCTTGGCCACCGCTGCGGCGGCGCTTGCGCGCGCGCTTTCGAGGTTGGCCTGTGCCTGGTTCGCCGCCGCGCGGTAGAGGCTGGGGTCGATTTCGAACAGAGGCTGCCCTGCGCGAACAACGCCGCCCTCGGTGAACAGCCGGCGACGGATAACGCCGGCGACCTGCGGACGGACCTCGCTGGTTTCGAACGCGACCGTGCGGCCACCCAGCGTCACCGGTTGGGGGACGACGCTGGCTGCCGCCACGACGAACCCGACTTGCGCGGGCGGCCGCTGGCCGGATTTGTCGGAGCCCGACTTGCCGCAGCCTGACAGCAGGGCAGTGCCCAGCAGGAGCAGGGGAGCAAGAGCTGAGGTTCGCGACGCGGAACAGCGCGCCAGTGAGCCGGTCACAGGATTCAAGAGTGTCGCCTCATTCACGATGTGAGCAGGGCTATTGAACTGAAAAGTGGTCCCCGCAAGCCACGATCATAGGCTTACGACACTTTGCGACCAGATCGTCTGAACGGCTGGAAGGTTCCGGACGCCGTGCAACTTTGTCCGGCGCCGTGAACCGGGCTTACGTCATCGAGGGTCAGCCGGTGCTCTCGACCATCTCGGCCAGCTCCAGCCAGCGCTCCTCTGCCGCCTCCTTTTCCGCGCGGGCTTTCTCGACGGCGGCGGTGAGCGCCGCGAACCGCGAAGGGTCGCGAGTATACAGATCGGGATCGGCGAGCGAAGCTTCGTCGCGGGCGATGGCCCTGTCGATTTCATCGATGCGCCTGGGTAGAAGTTCGTAGTCGCGCTGGTCCTTGTACGAAAGCTTCACCTTGCCGACCGGCCGTGGCGCCACGGGCTCCTGCGGCTCCGCCGGCGCATTCGCGACCTTGGCTTTCGCGATGGGACGCTGCCGGCGCTTGGCCTCCCAGTCGGCATAGCCGCCGGCGATCACGTCGACATGGCCCGATCCGTCCAGCCCCAGCGTCACCGTCACCGTGCGGTCGAGGAAGTCACGATCGTGGCTGACGATCAGCACGGTTCCTTCGTAGTCGGCGATCACCTCCTGCAGCAGGTCGAGCGTCTCGAGGTCGAGGTCGTTGGTCGGCTCGTCCAGCACCAGCAGGTTCGACTTGCGGGCGAACTCGCGCGCCAGCAGCAGGCGCGAGCGCTCGCCGCCCGAGAGCGTACCCACCTTGGCATCGATCAGGCCGGGATCGAACAGGAACTCCTTGAGGTAGCCCTGAACGTGCTTGCGGATGCCGCGCACGTCCACCCAGTCGCCGCCCTCCGCCAGCACGTCGCGCAGGCGCTTCTCGGGCGAGAGCAGGCTGCGCTGCTGGTCGATGACGGTGCCCTGCAGCGTCTTGGCGAGCATGACGGTGCCCTGGTCGGGTTCCAGCTCCCCGGTCAGGATCTTGAGTAGCGTCGTCTTGCCCGATCCGTTGGCGCCGACCAGACCGATCCGGTCGCCGCGCTGGATGCGAAGATTGAAGTCGCGGATGATGGTCCGGTCGCCGAACCGTTTCGTGACGTGCTCGGCGACGATGACCGACTTGGTCTTGGTCTCGTCGGCGACCACCTTGAGCTTGGCCGCGCCTTGCGGGTTGAGCATCGCGGCGCGTTGTGCCCGCATCTCCCACAGCTTCTCGAGCCGGCCCTGGTTGCGCTTGCGCCGGGCGGTGACGCCGCGTTCCAGCCAGTGCGCTTCCAGCTTGAGCCGCGCGTCGAGCTTCTCGGCGGCGCGCGCCTCCTCGGCGTAGACCTGCTCCTCCCATGCCTCGTAGCCGCCGAAGCCCACATCCTTGCGACGCAGCGATCCGCGGTCGAGCCACAAGGTCGAGCGGGTCAGTCGGGTCAGGAAGGTGCGGTCGTGGCTGATGACGACGAAGGCGCCGTTGAAGCGCTGTAGCCAGCCTTCCAGCCAGTCGATCGCGGCGAGGTCGAGGTGGTTGGTCGGCTCGTCGAGCAGCAGCAGGTCGGGCTCTGAGGCAAGGGCGCGGCACAGCGCGGCCCGGCGGCGCTCACCGCCCGACGCGCTTTCCGCCTCGCGTGAGAGGTCGATGCCGAGCTGGCCGGCGATCGATTCCACCTCGTGGCGCGGCGGCGCGTCCTCGCCCGACAGCGCGAAGTCGAGCAGGGTGTCGTAGCCGGTGAAGAACGGGTCCTGCTCCAGCGTCACGATGCGCGTGCCCGGCTGCACTGAGCGCTTGCCCCTGTCCGCCTCGATCTGGTTGGCGATCAGTTTGAGCAGGGTCGTCTTGCCCGCCCCGTTGCGCCCGATCAGCGCCAGCCGGTCGCGCGGGCCGATGTTGAGATCGAGGTTCTGGAAAAGCCACCCGGAACCCTGGATCAGGCCCAGGCCTTCCCAGCTGAGGATCGGTGCTACTGCCATGCCGCGCGCCCTACAGGCGAGGGCCGCCGGGTGGCAAGGGGCAAGGGGCAAGGGGCGCGGGGGAAGCGGCAAGGGGGCAGAGGGAGAAGTGCCACCAGCGGTCGCGCGGGATGGAGTCGTGGGGGAGGTTCCTGCAGCTCATCCCATTTCCGCCACATTCACGGCTTGTTCAACGCGGCCTCTCTAGGCACGGGCACACGATGAAACGCTTGCTTCTCTCTCTGGCCGCGCTGGCCGTAGCTCTCCCGACTGTCTCGTCCTTCGCTGATCCGGGCAGCGAGCAGGGTGAGGTCCGCCGCGAGCGGCGCGCGGGCAACGTACGCTCGCTGCGCGATATCGAGCGGGAAGTCCTGCCCCAGATGGACGGGATGCAGTATCTCGGTCCTGAGTATGATCCTGCGGCGATGGCTTATCGCCTGAAGTTCATCCGCGAGGGCCGGGTTTTCTTTGTCGACGTCGATGCGCGCTCGGGGCGGATCATCGGGCGGACCCGCTGACCGCCCAGTTCGCGCCGGGCATTTGCGACAGGGTATATTGATGGAGCCGAAACCGTGGCTTTCCTTGACCGTTTCCTGCATTCATCCCATCTGAACGCCGTCAATGAGGGAGAGACGGATTTGCGCATCCTGATCGTCGAGGATGAACCCACGCTCGGCAACCAGCTCAGGAACACGCTGGAGCAGACCGGCTATGCCGTCGACCTTTCGGCGGACGGCGAGGACGGCCATTTCCTGGGCTCCACCGAGGACTATGACGCGGTGATCCTCGACCTCGGCTTGCCCGAGATCGACGGCCTCACGGTGCTGGGCATGTGGCGCAAGGAAGGTCGCAACTTTCCGGTGCTGGTGCTGACCGCGCGCGACAGCTGGTCCGACAAGGTCGCCGGCCTCGACGCGGGCGCCGATGATTACCTCGCCAAGCCGTTCCAGACCGAGGAGTTGATCGCCCGCCTGCGCGCGCTGATCCGTCGCGCGTCCGGCAATACGTCCAGCGAGCTGACGGCGGGCGATGTGCGGCTCGACACCCGCTCGGGCCGCGTCACCCTTGCCGGCGAGCCGGTGAAGATGACCGCGCAGGAGTACAAGCTGCTGAGCTACCTCATGCACCACAAGGGCAAGGTGGTCAGCCGCACCGAGCTGATCGAGCACATCTACGATCAGGACTTTGATCGCGATTCCAATACGATCGAGGTGTTCGTCACCCGCATCCGCAAGAAGCTGGGCGCCGACGTGATCACCACCATCCGAGGCCTTGGCTACAGCCTCGACGATCCGGCCGACCAGCCGCGAGGCTGACGCGAACGCCGAGGGTACCCTGATGGCGGATACCGGCGCGCAAGCCCCGGTCCGCGCGACGCGTCCGCGCATCACCGGCTCGCTGGGGCGGCGCATGATGCTGATCGCCGCTGGCTGGATCTCGATCCTGCTGCTGGGCGGCGGACTCGCGCTGAACCATACCATCACCTCGCTGATCACCCGCAATTTCGACGATCAGCTTGGCTATATGCTGACCGGCATGATCGGCTCGGCCGAGATCGGACCGGACGGCGAGGTGTTCTTCAACCGCCCGCTCGGCGACCAGCGCTTTCTCGAGCCGAACAGTGGCCTCTATTGGCAGATCAGAGGCAAGGGCCACGAGGATTTCCCGTCCCGTTCGTTGTGGGACCGCAGTCTCCTGGTGCCGGCGGACCACTTCGACGCCGAGCCGCACGTCTACGACAGCAACCAGTTCGAGGGCGAGAAGCTGCGGGTGATGGAGCGTTCGATCATCCTGCCCGGCAGCGACACGAAATGGATGTTCACGGTCGCGGCCAGCCGCAAGAACCTCGACGATCAGCTCAAGTCCATCCGCGCGATCCTGGTCTACAGCTTCGTCGTGCTGGGACTCGGCTTGCTGGCGATGGCGGGGTTGCAGACATGGTACGGCCTGTTCCCACTGCGCGATGTCCGCAAGGCGATCCGGCGGCTGCGCAACACGGGCGCCGCGCAGTTGACGGGGCCGCTGCCGCAGGAAGTCCAGCCGCTGGTCGAGGAGATCAATGCGCTGCTGGAGCACACCGACAAGCAGGCGCAGGAGGCGCGCACGCACGCCGGCAACCTTGCCCATGCGCTCAAGACGCCGCTGACCGTCGTGATGAACGCCGCCACCGCCAGGGCGCCGGACCTGGCCGACACGGTGATCCGCGAGGCGGCGGTGATGCGTCGGCAGGTCGATCATCACCTGGCGCGGGCAAGGGCGGTGGGCCGCCGCGCCGCCGGGCTTTCTCGCTCGGGCGTGTGGTCCAGTCTGGAGGCCGTGCTGCGCGCGGTGGAGCGACTCTACGGCCAGACCCGCTTCGACCTCACCGGCAACCGCGATGCCATGGTTTTGCTGGAGAAGCAGGACCTTGAGGAAATCCTCGGCAACCTGATCGAGAACGCCGCCAAGTACGGCGGCGGCAGCGTCTTCGTGACCGTGGACGAGACGCGAGACCCCCTCTGGTGCGAGATCTGGGTGGAGGACGACGGCATGGGCATCCCCGAGGCCGAACGTACCCGCATCTTCGACCGCGGCGCCCGGCTCGATACCGGCAAGCCCGGCACCGGCCTTGGCCTCGCCATCGTGCGCGATGTCGTGGAAATCTATGGCGGCGCCGTGGAACTCGACGAGAGCGAGGACCTCGGCGGATTGCTCGTGCGGTTGAAGTTGCCCAGAGCCGTTGGCTGACGCGTCCTCAGGCTGAGTATATCACCGGCCCGGCCGGGCGTGAGAGGGCGTTAGTCGCCGTTGCCTAGCGCGCGCTCGTGGTGACGGATCACTTCCTCGATGATGAAGCGCAGGAACTTCTCGCCGAAATCGGGGTCGAGCTGCGCCTCCTCGGCCAGCTTGCGCAGGCGGGCGATCTGTCGCTCCTCGCGGCCCGGATCGGACGCGGGCAGCCGGTTCTGCGCCTTGTAGGCACCCACCGCCTGAGTGATGCGGAACCGCTCGGCGAGGATGTGGATCAGCGCGGCATCGATGTTGTCGATGCTGGCACGATAGCCCGCGAGCACCGGATCGGGGCTTGCGGCATGGTCGGCTGCGGTCTGCTGGCTCTCGCTCATGGCGGCAGCGGCTAGCATGGTCGCACGGGCAATTCCACTGGCGGCTTTGCGCTTGCCTTGCGGCCACAATCGCCCCATGGCGCCGGGTGATGAGCGCCGAAGTCGTACCGCTGCGCCCGCGCGGCACCGAACCCTCGCTGTCGCCCATGCTTGCGCTTACGGCGCCCGGCATGAACAGCGTCAACGCCGTGATCCTGGACCGGATGCAAAGCGAGGTTCCGCTGATTCCTTCGCTTGCGGGGCACCTGATTTCCGGCGGCGGCAAGCGGCTGCGCCCGATGCTGACGGTCGCGGGCGCGGAGTTGTGCGGGTATCAGGGCACGCGCCACCACAAGCTGGCCGCCGCCGTCGAGTTCATCCACACCGCGACGCTGCTGCACGACGATGTGGTCGACGGTTCTGATCTCAGGCGCGGCAAGGCCGCCGCCAATATCGTGTTCGGCAATCCGGCGACGGTGCTGGTGGGCGATTTCCTGTTCACCCGCGCTTTCGAACTGATGGTGGAGGACGGCAGCCTCAAGGTGCTGAAGATCCTCTCGCGCGCCTCTTCGATCATCGCCGAGGGCGAAGTGGATCAACTCGTCAGCCAGCGCAACATCGAGACGAGCGAGGAGCGATACTTGTCGATCATCGGCGCCAAGACCGCCGCCCTGTTTGCCGCCGCCACCCGCATCGCGGCGGTGGTCGCGGAAAAGAGCGAGGCGCAGGAGAAGGCGCTGGATGCCTACGGCCGCAACCTGGGCATCGCGTTCCAGCTCGTCGATGACGCGATCGACTACGACTCCGAGGCCGAGGAAAGCGGCAAGGCCAAGGGCGACGACTTCCGCGAGGGCAAGATGACGCTGCCGGTCATCCTCGCCTACGCGCGCGGCACGGCCGAGGAGCGCAAGTTCTGGGAGGAAGCGATCGCCGGCTTCCGCGTCGAGGACGAGGACCTCGCCCACGCGGTGGCATTGATCGAGCGCCACCGCTGTGTCGAGGCAACGCGGGACAGGGCGCGGCACTTCGCCCAGCGCGCCATCGATGCCATTGCCGGCTTCCCCGCCGGAGCGGCGCGCGACGCGATGGCCGAGGCCGCGCTCTTCGCCGTCGCACGCCGTTACTGAGGTTCCGGCCCCTCAGTCCTCTTCCTCTTCTTCTTCGTCCGCGTCGGCTTCCAGAGCCTCTTCCTCGTCGCTGTCGAGCGCTTCCTCGATGGCTTCGGCGATGACGTCGAGCGAATCGAAGTCGGCGGTGAATTCGGTCGCGTCGCCGTCCTTGTCCTCGATGGTGATGAGGTAGTCCTCACCGGTGCGCACGATGCTGAAGTGGGCGAGTTCGCGTGCCATGTCGGGTCTCCTGCTGGGATTGGGTCCGGCTGGCAAACCGTGGCTCCCCGCATTGGTTGCAGCAGTTTCTTGACGAAGCGATGAAAGGCGCGGCGGGGCAAGCCGACTGACGGGCGCCGCTTGACCGGCGTGGCATGCGCAGCCATCCTTCGGACGTTAAGAGTCCGGCTAGGCTCTCTTTTTCGTTGTCGGGAGGGTGCTCCATGAAGTTAGGGCGTTTTTGGGTCGTGCTGCTCGCCAGCGCGTCGGCATGTTCCGTACCGGCTGGGATCGTCCACGCGGCGGAAACGGCGCCGACCAGGATTCCGGTCAAGTCGCAGGACGATCTGCCGCGCTTCACCTACCCCGTCGCCGGCACCGCGACCGAGCTCCTCACCGCCGATGACGCGACGTTTGCCGCCTTCCTGGCCAAGGTGGAGGCGGACGTGCGCGGCGTCCTGGCGAAGTACGACATCCAGGATCACGCGACCCTCCGGAGCCTGCTGGGCGAACTGGAATCGATCCAGATGCTGAAGGGCGACTATGCCGGCGCCGCCGCCTCGCTCGACCAGATCCGTGCGCTGGAGGACAAGCCCGACGCCAAGCTGATGAGCGGCCAGCGCGATCGCGCGCTGATTGCCGCGATCAAGGAAACCGGAGCGACCGCCGGGCCGGCCCTGGATGCCGCCTTCGCCAGGAACTACGCAGCCGCCATCGAGCCTTTGCCCTGGGCCGTCGTCGGCACGCTGATCAAGGAAGCCAAGGCCAGCTCGCAAATCGTGAGCCACGATTTCATCGTCGGCCAATCCAAGGCTGGCCTCGATCCCGCGGTCGCCAAGGGGCACGCGCTGTCGAGCGATCTGGCCGCCGGCCTTGTCCGCATGCGCTACATGCTGGCGTACTACGTGCCGCACAAACAGGCGGTATACGAGGTGCTGAGCAGGCAGGTTGCCGCGAAGGACGTCAAGAAGCCGGACATATGGGAAGCTCGGGACGTCATTCTCGGTCAGGGCGACAAGCTGACCCCGGTAAACGTCACGATCTGGGATTCGGGCACTGACCTCGCGCTGTTCCCTGGCCGGGTCTACACCGATCCCAAGCCCACCGCGACCACCGAGCCGCACGGCATCGCGTTCGACCTCCTGGCCAATCCGAGCAAGGGCGAGCTGTTTCCGCTTACTCCCGCGCAGCAGGCGGCCTATCCGTCGGTACGGAACGACCTCAAGGGTTTGTCAGACCTCCAGCTCTCGCTGGACAGTCCTGAAGCGGATGCCCTCAAGGCCAGGCTGAGCACGATGAAGCCCGAGGAAGTGCCCGGCTTCTTCGAGAACCTCAGCCTCTATGGCAACTACATCCACGGCACCCACGTCGCCGGTATCGCCGCGAAGGGCAATCCCGCGATCCGGCTTTCCTACGCGCGCATCACCTTCGACTGGAAGAACGTGCCGACGCTCCCCACCGAGGAACTGGCGCGGCGCGGGGCCGCATCGTACCTCGCCTATGTCGGCTGGATGAAGCGCAATCATGTCCGCGTCGTCAACATGAGCTGGGGCGGCAGTCCCTCCAGCTATGAGGAGGCGCTGGAGAAGAACGGCGTCGGCAAGGACGCGGCCGAGCGCAAGGACATGGCGCGCAAGCTGTTCGCCATCGACCGTGATGGACTTCTGGCGGCGCTCAAGACCGCGCCGGAAATCCTGTTCGTCTGCGCCGCGGGCAACGAGAACGCCGACAGCGGCTTCGACGAGTTCATCCCGGCCAGCTTCGATCTGCCCAACCTGCTTGTGGTCGGCGCGGTCGATCAGGCCGGAGACGAGGCCAGCTTCACCTCCTATGGCAAGACGGTTAAGGTGGACGCCAACGGATACCAGGTGGAATCCTTCTTCCCCGGCGGTGCGCTGATGCGCGAATCCGGCACCTCGATGGCCTCGCCGGCCGTCGCCAACCTTGCCGCCAAGCTGATCGCGCTCGACCCGAAGCTGACTCCGACCGAGACCATCGATCTCATAGTGAAGGGCGCCAGCCCCAGCGAAGACGGACGGCGCAACAATATCGATTCGAAGAAGTCGGTGGCGCTGCTGAAGGCAAAGGCGAAGTAGGAAAGATCACCCGTTCCCCAAAGCGCCCACGACGCATAATGGGGATGGTGTGACCGCGCTTCCGATCCATGCCGTGCTGCCCGACCTTCTCCATGCACTGGAGGAGCCGGGCGCGGCGGTGCTAATCGCGCCTCCCGGTGCGGGAAAGACCACCGCGGTCGCGCCGGCGCTGCTGCGCCAGCCGTGGTGCGATGGCCTGGTGATCCTCCTTTCGCCCCGCCGCGTTGCCGCGCGCGCCGCGGCCGAGCGCATGGCGGAGGCCTTGGGCGAGAAGCCGGGGGAGACGATCGGCTACCTCACCCGCCTCGATTCCAGGCGCTCCGCACGTACTCGCGTGCTGGTGATGACCGAGGCGATCTTCGTCGCGACGGTCCTCGACGATCCCGAGCTGTCCGGCGTTTCCGCAGTGCTGTTCGACGAGGCGCACGAGCGGCATCTCGACAGCGACCTTGGCCTCGCGCTTGCGATCGAAAGCCGCGAGGTGCTGCGGCCGGACCTGCGGCTGGTCGTGATGTCGGCGACGATCGACGGAATACGCTTCGCCATGCTGCTGGGCGGATCGCCGGTGATCGAAAGCGAGGGCAGGGCGCATCCGCTAGCGATCCGTTGGCTTGGTGCTGCGCCCGAAAAGCGGCTGGATGATGCGGTCGCGTCCGCCGTGCTCACCGCGTGGCGAGAGCAGCAGGGCGACATCCTCGCGTTCCTGCCGGGTGTGGCCGAGATCGGGCGGGTCGAGCGGCTGCTGGGGGAGCGCCTGCCGAACGCGCTCGTCCTGCCGTTGCACGGGCAGTGCGAGCCGGCCGCGCAGCGCGCCGCCATTCGCCGCGACCCGCAAGGCCGCCGCCGGATCGTCCTTGCCACCGCGATTGCCGAGACCTCGCTCACGCTTGACGGGGTGTCGGTGGTGGTCGACGCGGGCCTTTCGCGCCGGGCCGAGTTCGACCGGGCGGCCGGCGTCACCCGGCTCGTCACCCGTCGCGCCAGTTGCGCTGCCGCCGCACAGCGCGCCGGCCGCGCGGCGCGACAAAGTCCGGGCGTGGCCTATCGCCTGTGGGAAGAGGCGGCGCATCCAGGTCGGCCCGAGTTCGACCCGCCCGAAATCGAAACTTCGGACCTCGCGCCGCTCTCGCTTGCGCTGGCGCAGTGGGGCAATGGCGACCCGGCCGATCTCGCCTGGCTCGATCCGTTGCCGCCGCCCTCGCTCGCGGCCGCGCGGGCGAAGCTGGAAGCGCTCGGCGCGCTGGAGCGGCGCGAGGGCAGCGACGGCTGGCAGATCACGCCCTTCGGCGAGGCCGTGGCCGCGCTTCCGATGGACCCGTCGCAAGCTGCGATGGTGCTGCGGGGTTCGTCACTGGGCGACGGGGACACGGCGGCCCGCCTCGCCTTGCTGCTGCAGGAGAAGGGTCTGGGCGGACGGGGCGAGGACCTGGCGCTGCGCCTCTCGCGCTGGGACGCGGACCGCTCCCCTCGCGCCGAGGCTTCGCGCAAGCTGGCGAGCGGATGGGCAAGGCGGGCGGACACGCTGGTTTCGGGTGGTTCACAGTCCGGCCTTGCCCGGCGGCCTGCTTCCCCCGAACGGGGTGAGCGGCAGAATCCGACGCCCGCCGTCCTCCTCGCGCTCGGCTATCCGGACATGGTCGCCCGCCGCCGCGACGCTTCGGGAGAGGCGTGGCTCTCGGCCGGCGGGCGGGGCTATGTGCTCGACCCCGCTTCGCCGCTGGCTTCCGGCGAGTGGATGGTGATCGGCGACGCGCAGGGGCACGCGAAGGGCGCGCGCATCCTCGCCGGGCTGACGCTGACGGCCGAGGAAGTGCAGCATTGGCTTTCCGACCGGATCCACCGCCGCTCGGTGCTCCGCTGGAATGACAACGACGGTCGGGTGGAAGCCCGGCTGGAGCGGCGGCTCGGCGCCATCACGCTCGCCAGCGGACCCGATCCGACGCCCGATCTTCAAGCCATCCGTGCATTCCTGCTGGAGCGGGTGCACACCCAGGGACTTGGCCTCGTGCCGTTCGGCAAGTGCGCTCAGGCCCTGCTACGCCGCGCCCGCTATGCCGGGATCGAGGCGCTGGCCGAGGAGGCGCTGCTTGCCGACCTGGAGGCATGGCTAGGCCCGCTGCTCGCCCGCCGCATCGATGCGATCGACCCCGGCGCACTGGGAGAGGCGCTGCGAGGACGGCTGACGTGGGATGACCAGCAACGGCTGGAGCGCCTCGCCCCGGCCGAGTTCGCAAGCCCGGCCGGCACCCGTCACCCGATCGACTACGAAGACGAAGCGGGGCCCTCCGTCGAAGTGCGGGTGCAGGCGCTGTTCGGACTGGACCGGCATCCCACCTTCGGCCAGCCACCGCAGCCGCTCCTGCTCAAGCTGACTTCGCCAGCCGGGCGTCCGATACAGACGACGCGTGACCTGCCGGGATTCTGGCGCGGTTCGTGGCGTGACGTGCAGCGCGACATGAAGGGCCGCTACCCACGGCACCGCTGGCCGGACGCGCCGTGGGAGGAGGATCCCAGCCTCAAGACGCGCAACGCCTTCGAGGCCAGCAAACGCACTTGATCTGACGCCCGATTCGGAGGCAAAGCGACAGCATGAGCGCACGCATTTACCAACGCCCCAAGAATGCCATGCAATCCGGCAAGGCCCTCATCGACCAATGGGTCCTGGAGTTCGCTCCGACCGAAGCGAAGAGGCCCGATCCGCTGATGGGCTGGGCGGGTTCCGGCGACATGCAGCAGCAGGTCACCCTCAGGTTCCCGACCGTGGAAGAGGCCAAGGCCTACGCTGCGCGCTACGGCATCGAGGCGGTGGTACACCCTACGCCTCCGAAGCGGCTCAAGATCCAGGCTTACGCAGACAATTTCCGCTGAAAGTGCAGGCTTGAACAAGCGACCGGGCGAAATACCTGTCTTGTAGGCCGCTTGCATTCACGCGTTGCCCCGGCCATATGCGCCGCCGGGAGTCGGGCGGGCGCTTGCGTTCGCCAACCTGGTCAGGTCCGGAAGGAAGCAGCCACAACGGATAGCGGCGGGTCGTCCGGCTCCTTTCCCCGCTGACAATCGGGGCCTCAGCCTCTACCCTCGGTCCATGAACGAATCCCGCGACATGTTCGGCGACACGCCCCCGTGGGAGACCGACGACCCAAAGCCCCGGCCCGGCGCCGCCGAACTGGAGGCCGAAGGACAATCCTCGATGTTCGGTGAACTTCCGCCCACCCCTACCCGTGTGGACGAGGAGGCAGGTGCGGTCGCGGCTTCGGTCGATAGGGCGCCGCCCGCCGACGCTCAAAAGGGTGCGCAACCCTATCGCGTGCTGGCACGCAAGTATCGGCCGCAGACCTTTGCGGAGCTGATCGGGCAGGAGGCCATGGTGCGCACTCTCGCCAACGCGATCAAGCGCGACCGGCTGGCCCACGCCTTCCTGATGACCGGCGTGCGCGGAGTGGGCAAGACATCCACCGCCCGGTTGATCGCCAAGGCCCTGAACTGCATCGGCCCGGACGGGCAGGGTGGCCCCACCATCGATCCTTGCGGCCAGTGCGAGCCGTGCCTGGCGATTGCCGAAGGCCGCCATATCGACGTGATCGAGATGGACGCCGCCAGCCATACCGGCGTCGACGACGTGCGGGAGATCATCGAGGCAGTGCGGTACGCCGCCGTCTCCGCGCGCTACAAGATCTACATCATCGACGAAGTCCACATGCTCTCGCGCAATGCTTTCAACGCCTTGCTCAAGACGCTGGAGGAGCCGCCGGCCCATGTGAAGTTCCTCTTCGCGACCACCGAGGTGGACAAGCTGCCGGTCACCGTCCTTTCGCGGTGCCAGCGGTTCGACTTGCGCCGTATCCCCTCGCAGATGCTGGCCGACCATTTCGCGCATGTCTGCTCCAGCGAGGGTATTGCCGCCGAGGACGAGGCGCTGGCGATGATCGCCGCTGCGGCGGAAGGCTCGGCGCGCGACGGGTTGTCGATCCTCGATCAGGCCATCGCCCATGCCGATCTGGAGGGCGAGGGGCTGGTGCAGGCCGCGCGTGTGCGCGACATGCTTGGCCTCGCCGACAAGCAGGCGCAGCGTGCGCTGCTCGACGCGGTGCTGTCGGGCGACGGCGCCGCCCTGCTGGAACATGTGGCACGACAGTTCGCCTTGGGGATCGAGCCTATCGCGCTGATGCGCGGGATCATGAACCTCGTGCATCGGGTGACGGTCGCCCAGGTGAGCGGCACGGCCGATGCGCCCTCGACAGAGGAGCGCGAGGCGATCGAGGGTTGGGCCAAGGCGCTCTCGGCAGGTCAGCTCCACCGGCTCTGGCAACTGCTCCTGAAGGGGCATGAAGAGGTGAAATCAGCGCCCGACCCGCTGATCGCGGCGCAGATGGCGCTGCTCCGCGTGCTCCACGCCGCCGACATGCCCGATCCCGGTATGCTCGCGCGCAAGCTGGAAGAGATCGCCGCGCGCCCCGCGGTCGCCGCGCCCGTGGAGCCGGGTTCGGGGGGCAACGGCTCCGTTCCGACATCGCGCGAGCCGATGCTCGATTGGGCGTCGCTGGTCGAGCAGGTGGAACAGGCGGCAGGCCTCGGGATCGCCAGCACGATGCGGATGCAGGTGCGCGTGGTCGAGCTGGCGCCGGGGCTCCTGCGTTACACCCAGCCGCCCGCCTTTCGCGAGGATATCGCCGCCATGCTGCGCGGTGCCCTTGCCAAGATCGGCGGCACGGCGTGGCGCGTTGAAAGGGTGGAGGGAGAAGGCGCGCCGACGCTGGTCGAGCGCGACGATCTCAAAAAGCAGGCCGATGCCGATGCGCTGCGTGCCGACCCGCTGGTCGCCGCCACGTTCGCCGCGTTTCCACAGGCCGAACTGATCGATGAGGATGACCGCCAATCCGCCACGGGCGGCGGCAACCGCAACTGGAGACGCTAGAGATGAAGTCGATGGAAGAGATGATCAAGGCCGCGCAGGCGGCCGCCGAGACCATCCAGAAGCAGATGACCGAAACCCAGGGCAAGCTGGATTCACTGGAAGTAGAGGGTCTGTCGGGGGGCGGCCTCGTCAAGATTCGCTGCTCCGCCAAGGGCCGCGTCATCGGTGTCGCCATCGACGACAGTCTGATGCAGCTCTCGGAAAAGCCGATCCTCGAAGACCTGATCGCCGCCGCCTACAACGACGCGCGCGTCAAGGCCGACAGCGTCGCCGGCGAGGAAATGGCCAAGGCCCAGCAGGGCATGGGACTGCCCCCGGGCTTCAAGCTGCCGTTCTGAGGCGAGGGCGCGCATGAGCCCATCCGGGTCGACCAGACGGCCGGCCCTCCCGCCAGCGACAGGGCATATCCCGTCCCTCGCCCACCCGCTCGCGGGAGGCGCGAGAGTTGCCGAGTCGCAGGCGAGGCTAGTCGCAGCGGGCTGGTGCCGAGCAGCACGAACTTGTGCGGGCACGTCCGCCTTTGGTGGGGAGCGGACGTTGACGCGTTTGCTGCCTGCGGCCATCTACCGTGCATGGGAGACGCTCTTCAAACTCAACTGCTACTGCTTGTCCTTCCCATCATCCTCGGCGGCCCCGTCTACGCGGGGGTGCTGATGGCGGCGAAGAGGTTTGGCCAAGCAGGTAGGGCCGGCATCACCGCAAGGTGGCCCTAGGCTGGCTACTTGGTCTCTCGCTGGCATTTTGGCTTGGATATGAGGTGGTCGATGCGAGGGCAGCAGCCGTCCATCAGCGCAACATCGGTATTCCAATCGTCTTTATCTGGGGTTGGGTCACGCTGGTTCTTCCAGCGCCGCTCATAGGTACCGTCATGCTTGCGCTCGGCGAGAGGTGGCTTGGGTCAATGAAAGCTAACCATTAGGAACACAGCCGATGATCAGCATTGCCGTTGCGATGGCGCTGGCACCAGTTGCCGACCCAAAGATCGAATGCGGAGGCGACCTGAAGGCGGCAACGGCTTGGGTAGGGCTCATCGATGCGAGCCACTGGGACGAGAGTTGGACCACCGCAGGAACACTGTTCCGATCTCGGATGCCAAAGCCGCGTTGGGCATCGACCATTCAGCCGGTTCGCGACCCGCTGGGGCCAGCGTTGTCACGCTCAATGCAGAGCCAGACCCCCGCCACTTCGCTCCCCGGCGCACCTGATGGTCACTACCAAGTGGTGGAGTTCAACACGCGCTTTAAGAACAAGAACAATGCCACGGAGACTGTGGTCCTCGCCTGTGAACCTTCGGGTTGGAAGGTGGACGGCTACTTCATCCGTTAGCCGCTGGCGGTGTTCACGATCGCACCGCTTGCGGCCGCGGATATGGAGTTAAGTTCTCCGCTATGAACTCTCCTATGCTCCGAGTTGCCCGCCCAAGTGATGACATAGAGGCCTTGCTTCCCTTCTATCGAGACGGCCTCGGATTTGACGTTCTGTACCGATTTGCAGACCATGATGGCTTCGACGGCATAATGCTCGGATGCCAGGGCGCGCCTTATCATTTTGAGTTTACGAGAGCGCACGGCCATGTCGCCAGTCGAGCCCCTACGCAAGATAACCTTCTGGTCTTCTACCTGCCTGATGCGCCGGAATGGCAGGCAGCGGTGGATCGGATGGAAGCTGCGGGCTTCTCGGCGGTTCAGGCATTCAATGCCTACTGGGATCGGCAGGGTCGAACCTTTGAAGATCCTGACGGCTACCGGGTCGTCCTCCAAAATGCTGCGTGGGGCGCCTGACGATCGCCGGCTTTCGGGAGCGGCGTTAGGACGATTGTATGTCCGGCTTTGGGCGTGAACCGGCAGGCTGCTTTTAGCACGCCGTATCGGAACCGCCACGACTGGCAAGGGTGGAGAGCGTACACGGCGATTTACGAGAGCCGGTGAATCGTAGGCCGCAATTGAACAGCATTTAGCCTATAGAATGTCAGGACGGTCGCCGCAATTTCACCAATGCTTCGTCAAGGCTGGAAAGAAAGCGCGAGCGATCGGCATTGCGAAATGGGGGCGGTCCACCAACGACATCGCCGCCGGCACGCAGATCCGACATGATCGCCCTCATGGCGATGGCGCTGCCGATAGAAGAGCTGGTAAAGACCTTGCCGTTCGGCGCGATGACGGTAGCGCCCAGCTTCAGACAACGATCCGCCAGCAGGATGTCCGCTGTAATCACGACAGCTTCAGCGTCAGTATGCTCGACGATCCAATCGTCAGCCGCGTCGAATGCATCGCTCACGACCTTGCGCGATATCAGCGGGTCTTGGGGCACGCGGATGGGGCTGTTGCTTACTACAGTGACCGGCACGTTGTAGCGGGCTGCGACTTTGTAGGTTTCGTCTTTCACCGGGCAAGCGTCGGCATCGATCAGAATCTGCATCATGCCTGTTCATAGCGCGTGGTGCGGCATTGAAGAAACCGGGAGAGGCGTCTGCATCCGGCCTTACGCGGCTTTTAAGAATCCATTCCCAGCGCGTCACTGGCCGCTCAGTTGGCGGCTGGAGTTCTCACCGCAGCTGACTGTCTTTGCTGCCACGACGGTTGATCTGGGAATGAACCACCGCCTTATCGCGTTCTGCTTGGCATGTTACGCAGGTTCGAACACCGGGCAGTGCTTCTCGCCGACGAGCCGGGATAAGCCCGCCACACTCTTCACAATGCTCGAGCCCTTCACCGGCAGGCATCCGTGCGCGAGCTCCGCGAACGGCGTCGTTCACGGTATCATCGATCTGATCCTGCACTGCACCGTCGCGCGACCATCCACCGGCCATATTAGCTTCCTCACGTCTTCTGGGATACGACGTGGGAATGCGAGGTAGCTGGTTCAATCCTGGCCTGACCACCGAGCACGTTCGACAGATCGCATGTGAACCAACACTCGCTTACGGAGTCGTCCAAGTGCGCGATGGATGTCCGCAAGGTCGGCGGATGCCGACAGAGCCTTGGACTCTTCGACTGCAGGCTTTCCCACTGCCTGAGTACAAATCCGCCCGTTTGCTTTGGCAGCGCGGACGCCCATCGGGAATTGCGATGGTCGACGCCCACGCCGCCCATCCACAGCCCGGCCCCGCGCCCCATTGCCACTGTCGCACCCGCATCCCATATCTGCGCAGAACGCCGGAGCCCTTCGGCAAGGCGCCGCAAAGGTGCAGCAAGCAATGGATAGTACCGTGAATTTACTCCCCCTGCTCCCGCTTCGCGACATCGTGGTCTTCCCCGGCATGGTGGTGCCGCTGTTCGTCGGGCGCGAAAAATCCGTGGCGGCGCTGGAATCGGCGATGGCGGGCGAAAAGGACATCTTCCTGCTCGCGCAGCTCGATCCCGGGTGCGACGATCCCGATCGCGACGACCTTTACGACACCGGCGTGATCGCCAGCGTGCTCCAGCTCCTCAAGTTGCCCGACGGCACCGTGCGTGTCCTGGTCGAGGGCAAGGAGCGCGCGCGGCTGGAGAGCCTGCGGCCCGAGACCACGGCCGAGGGTCAGATGCTGGTCGCGCAGGTCGAACAGATCGACACCGTGAGTTCGTCGGGCACCGAGGTGGCGGCGATGATGCGGCAGGTCGTCGAACAGTTCGGCGAATATGCCAAGCTCAACAAGAAGCTGTCGCAGGACGCCGGTGAGTCGCTGGGCGACATCGAGGATCCCGCGAAGCTGGCCGATAGCGTGGCGGCGCAGCTCTCCGCCAAGGTGTCCGACAAGCAGGCAGTGCTGTCCGAGGTCGATCCGCTCAAGCGGATGGAGATGGTTTACTCGTTCATGGAGGGCGAGCTTGGCGTGCTCCAGGTCGAGCGCAAGATCCGCGGCCGCGTGAAGCGGCAGATGGAGAAGACGCAGCGCGAGTACTACCTCAACGAGCAGCTGAAGGCGATCCAGTCGGAGTTGGGCGGCGGCGACGGCGAGGAAGCCAACGAGATCGCCGAGCTGGCCGAGAAGATCGACAAGACCAAGCTCTCCAAGGAAGCGCGCGAGAAGGCGACCAATGAGCTCAAGAAGCTCAAGGGCATGCAGCCGATGAGTGCCGAGGCCACGGTCATCCGGAACTATCTCGACGTGCTGCTGGGCCTGCCCTGGGGCAAGAAGAGCAAGCTCAAGCGCGACATCTCCGAGGCGCAGGGCGTGCTCGATGCCGACCACTACGCGCTCGACAAGGTCAAGGACCGCATTGTCGAGTACCTCGCGGTGCAGGCGCGCACCAACAAGCTGAAGGGGCCGATCCTGTGCCTCGTCGGCCCGCCGGGTGTGGGCAAGACTTCGCTGGGGCGTTCGATCGCCAAGGCGACGGGCCGCGAGTTCGTGCGCCAGTCGCTGGGCGGCGTGCGCGACGAGGCCGAGATTCGCGGCCACCGGCGCACCTACATCGGCTCGCTGCCGGGCAAGATCGTCACCAACCTGCGCAAGGCTGGCAAGTCCAACCCGTTGTTCCTGCTCGACGAGATCGACAAGCTGGGTCAGGATTTCCGCGGCGATCCGGCGTCGGCACTGCTGGAAGTGCTCGATCCCGAGCAGAACGCCAAGTTCCAGGATCACTACCTGGAGCTGGACTACGACTTGTCCGACGTGATGTTCGTGTGCACCGCCAACTCGCTGAACCTGCCGCAGGCGCTGCTCGACCGGATGGAGATCATCCGCCTGGAAGGTTACACCGAGGACGAGAAGGTCGAGATCGCCGAGCGGCATCTGGTCGCCAAGCAGATCGAGGCGCACGGGTTGAAGGAAGGCGAGTTCGCGCTGCAGCAGGACGCCCTGCGCGACCTGATCCGCTACTACACCCGCGAGGCGGGCGTGCGTACACTGGAGCGCGAGATCGCCCGGCTGGCACGCAAGTCTCTGCGCCAGATCCTGGAAGGCAAGGCGACCACCGTCGTCATCACCCCCGAGAATCTCGATGAGTTCGCGGGCGTGCGCAAATTCCGCCACGGCGTCTCCGAGGAGGAGAACCAGGTCGGCGCGGTAACGGGCCTTGCCTGGACCGAGGTCGGCGGCGAGCTGCTGACGATCGAGGCGGTGACGGTTCCCGGCAAGGGACAGATCAAGGCCACCGGCAAGCTGGGCGAGGTGATGAGCGAGTCGATCCAGGCCGCCTTCAGCTTCGTGAAGGCACGCTCGCCGGCCTACGGGGTGAAGCCCTCTACGATCAACCGTAAGGACATTCACATCCACCTGCCTGAAGGCGCGGTGCCCAAGGATGGCCCGAGTGCGGGTATCGGCATGGTCACCTCGATCATCTCGACGCTGACCGGCGTGCCGGTGCGCAAGGACGTCGCGATGACGGGTGAGGTGACGCTGCGTGGCCGGGTGCTGCCGATCGGTGGCTTGAAGGAAAAGCTGCTGGCAGCGCTGCGTGGAGGGATCACCACCGTTCTGATCCCCGAGGAGAACCGCAAGGACCTCGCCGAGATCCCCGACAACGTGAAGCAGGGGCTGGAGATCATCCCCGTCAGCCACGTCGACGAGGTGCTGGCCAAGGCGCTCGTGGAGCCGCTGGAAGCCATCGAATGGACCGAGGCCGACGAACTGGCCGCGGCACCGCCGCAAGCGCCTGCTCCGAGCGCCACGGCGCATTGAAGCAAAGGGACGGCGTGGGCAAGGGCCGGCGCCGTCCGGCCTGACGCCGCCCACGCTTGTCACGCGAGCGCGGGGCGGCTAACGGGCCGCCTTTAAGCCGTGCGGGGAGGATGATCGCGCGGCACTGCCAAGGATCTGATTATGGGTTACCGCGTAGTGGTGGTCGGCGCGACCGGCAATGTCGGCCGCGAGATGCTGAACATCCTCGCCGAGCGCGAGTTTCCCTGCGACGAGATCGCCGCGGTCGCCTCGCCACGCTCGACGGGAACCGAGATCGACTTCGGCGAAACCGGCAAGATGCTCAAGGTCAGGAACATCGAGCATTTCGATTTCACCGGCTGGGACATCGCGCTGTTCGCGGCGGGCTCCGGCCCGACGAAGATCTACGCGCCCAAGGCTGCGTCGCAGGGCTGTGTGGTGATCGACAATTCGTCGCTCTATCGCATGGATCCCGACGTGCCGCTGATCGTGCCGGAAGTGAACCCGGATGCGATCGACGGCTATAAGGCGCGCAACATCATCGCCAATCCGAACTGCTCGACCGCACAGCTGGTCGTGGCGCTCAAGCCGCTGCACGACGCGGCGACGATCAAGCGCGTGGTGGTCTCGACCTATCAGTCGACCTCGGGCGCGGGCAAGGCAGGCATGGACGAGCTGTTCACCCAGAGCCGCGCGATCTTCGTCGGCGACCAGGTGGAAGCGCAGAAGTTCACCCGGCAGATCGCCTTCAACGTGATCCCGCACATCGACGTGTTTCTCGACGACGGCTCCACCAAGGAAGAGTGGAAGATGGTGGTCGAGACCAAGAAGATCCTCGATCCCAAGATCAAACTCACCGCGACCTGCGTGCGCGTGCCGGTGTTCGTCGGCCATGCCGAGGCGGTGAACATCGAGTTCGAGAACGAGCTTTCGGCCGAGGCGGCGCAGGACATCCTGCGCGAGGCGCCGGGCGTGATGCTCGTCGACAAGCGCGAGGATGGCGGATACGTCACCCCAATCGAGTGCGTCGGCGACGACGCCACGTACATCAGCCGCGTGCGTGAGGATCCCACGATCGAAAACGGCTTGTCGCTGTGGTGCGTCTCCGACAACCTGCGCAAGGGCGCTGCACTGAACGCGGTGCAGATCGCCGAACTGCTGGGCCGCCGGCACCTCAAGAAGGGCTGACTCGATCCCGGCCACGCTGGGGCGTGTTGGCCTTAGCCTCGGAAGGGGCGGAGAGTTCGCAGATCGGCCGTCGGGCCGGCGGTATCGCCGGTTTGCACACTCCGTCCTCCTTGCAGCGGTGGGCTGGCGAGCGGAGGCGCGTGTTCTCTCCAGCCTATGCTGCCCTTTTCCGGTCCTTGTTGCGATTCCCGTACGCCCGTCGACGAGGCGCGGACCGTCGTCTCTCGCGCTGAAGAGGCCGAGCCGGCGGCGGGTTTATCCGCGAATCATCGTTGGCTGGAACGTGCGAGCTACCAGCTCGGTGGTTCTTTGACGGCCAGTTGAGCCAGCTACACAATTCGAAGTGCCAGGAGCCGGCATCGTCGTCGGGATCAGATGTGACACGCCGGCGGCGGCAGGGAAGGGGGGAGCCGCCGCCGGACATGTCGGCGCGCATGGGGGACGCGCCATCTCGAGATCAGGGCATCA
>Ga0068862_100000779_pt1 | contig 31606 bp, 8 predicted proteins | sample KBSSwiS52_FD_66598 | JGI IMG/M metagenome (GOLD analysis project Ga0068862, IMG submission 66598) | Switchgrass rhizosphere microbial communities from Kellogg Biological Station, Michigan, USA - KBS Switchgrass S5-2 | ecosystem: Host-associated > Plants > Roots > Rhizosphere > Soil ... | reverse complement strand
GCCACGCCGGGGCCGCCGATCCACAGCTCGCCGGGCACCCCGAGCGCGACGGGCGCTCCCCGCGCGTCCACGACCCGGACTTCCACACCGTCCAGCGGCCGGCCGATGAGCGACCGCTCGTGCCTGCGCCCTCGGACCACCGAGTGGGACGTGGCGAGGATCGCCGTTTCCGTAGGGCCGTAGAGCACCCGCAGATCGGCCCGGGGGAACACCTCCAGGAGCTCCTCGCGCAGCACCGGCGGCACCGCCTCGCCGCCGGTCAGGATGGTGCGCAGCCCGGCGAAGCGCTCCGCGCCGCGCCCGCGCGCCGGCCCGGTGATCCGCTGCAGGAGGGACGGGCCGATGTGGATGAGGGTCGAGCGCTCCAGCGCGTCGAGCAGATCGTCCGGCTCGAGCACCTCGTCCATCGCGAGGATCTCGCAGACGCCGCCCGCGAGGAGGACCGCGAACAGCTCGGCCAGGGAGATGTCGAAGGTGAACCGCGAGAGGTGCGGGATCCGGTCGTCCGGTCCGAAGCCGGCCCGGTCCATCAGCGAGCCCAGGATCGCGGCGAGGCTGCCGTGCTCCACCAGGACGGCCTTGGGCCGGCCCGTGGTTCCCGAGGTGTAGAGGAGATAGGCGAGCTGGCCGGAGCGGACGGCGGGCAGCTCGCCGGCCTCCAGCGGCGCCCGAAGGTCGTCAAGGTCCACCGCCTCGACCCCGTCCGGAACGGGAACCGGCAGCGATCCCCGGAAGACCACCGCCGCCGGCTCGGCGTCCGCCAGGAGATCCGCAATGCGCGCGGGCGGCGCTTCCAGGTCGAGGGGGACGAAGGCACCGCCGGCCTTCCAGACACCGAGAAGGGCCACGGGGACATCCAGAGTGCGGCCCAGGAGCAGGGCCACCCGCGACTCGGTCTCCACGCCGGCGGCCCGCAGCCATTGCGCCAGAGCGGTCGAGCGGCGGTCGAGCTCGGCGTAGGTCAGGTTCTCGCCGGCCGCGATCACCGCGACCGCCTCCGGCGTGCGCGCGGCCTGGGCGGCGAAGCGCTCCGGCACGGTCCAGCCCGGGAGCGGGCGGACGGTGTCGTTCCACTCGACGAGCGCCTGATGGCGCGCCGCCGCGGAGAGGACCGGCAGCGTGGAGAGGCGCACGTCCGGCTCGGCCGCGACCGTCTCGATCTGGAGGAAGAGGAGCTCGGCCAGTCGCCGCGCCGTGGTGGCGTCGAGGAGGTCGGCGTCGTATTCCAGCGAGCCCGCGAGCCCGTCCGGGTAGTCGAACAGGGTGAGCATCAGGTCATAGCGGGCCACGCCGTCCCAGGCGTTCACTGCCTCGAAGGTCACGCCGCCCAGCGAGGCCTTGGAGTACTGGCCGTCGAGCACCTGGACCAGCGCCTGGACGACCGGCTGGCGGCTGGTGTCGCGCTCGGGCTGCAGCGCCTCGACCAGCTTGCCGAAGGGGAGGTCCTGGTGCGCGAAGGAGCCCAGCGCCGATTGCCGCACCCGCGCCAGCAGCTCGCGGAAGGTCGGATCGCCCGTGAGGTCGATGGGGAACGGCACCTGCGTGAGGAAGCAGCCGAGCACCGGCTCCAGCTCGGGCCGGTTCCGGTTCGCGTTGTTGGCGCCGAGGATCAGACGCTCCTGCTGCGAGACCCGGTGGAGCAATGCGGCCTTGGCCGCGAGCACGGCCATGAACGGGGTCACGCCCTCGCGCCGGGCGAGGGCGTGCAGCGCCTCGGCCAACCCGCGGGACGAGCGCAGGAGGACCCGGCCGCCGCGCATGCGCATCACAGCCGGACGCGGCCGGTCCGTGGGCAGCTCCAGGGCCAGGGGGAAGCCGTCGAGCTGCCCGCGCCACCAGGAGACGAGCCCGTCGAGGATCTCGCCTTGCAGCCAGTCCCGCTGCCAGACGGCGAAGTCCGGGTACTGGACCGGCGGCTCGGGCAGCGCCGAGGCCGGCGTGCCCGAGCAGAGCGCCGCCAGCTCCCCGAACGCGATCTGGAAGGAGATCCAGTCGGTGACCAGGTGGTGGACCGTGAGCAGGCAGACATGGTCCTCGGGATCCAGGCGGGCCAGCGCCGAGCGCACGAGCGGGCCGGTCTCCAGCGGGAACGGCGCCGCCGTCCCCTCCCCCACCAGCCGCAGGGCCTCGGCCTCGCGCCGCTCCGCCGGCAGCCCGGTCAGGTCGATCAGAGCGAGCGGCTGCGGGCGCGGCGGCGCGACCCGCTGGACCGGCCTGCCTTCCACGAGCGGAAAGGCGGTGCGCCAGGCCGCATGGCGCCGGACGATCCCGTCGAGCGCCGCGGCCACGGCGGGCATGGAAACGGGGCCGCGCATCCGGGTCGCGGCCGTGATGTTGAGCCCCGCGCCGCCCGGGTAGAGCTGCTCCATGAACCAGAAGCGCTCCTGTTCCAGCGACAGCGGCCAGTCCCCCTCGGCCGTGGGACCGGTCATCCGGCGCACCGGCGGCGGCTGGGGCGGGCGTGCCTTGCGCTGCTGCTCGCGCAGCTTCTCGAACAGCGCCCGCTGCTCGGGAGACAGGCCCGCCAAGCGGTCGGCAACGCTCACGCAGGCTCCAACTGCGACAGGCGCACGTCCGGATCGGCGGTCACCGCGTCGATCGTGCGGTAGAAGCGCTCCAGCAGGCGGCCCACGGTGTCCGCGTCGAAGACGTCGGCGTTGTACTCCAGCGGGCCGGCGAGGCCGACGTCGTGGTAGTCGTAGAGCCCGAACATCAGGTCCCAGCGGGAGTTGCCGTCGTAGAGCCCCACGGGCTCGAAGTCGAGCGCGCCGGAGCTGCCGTGGCTCTCCCCCTCCAGGATCAGCAGGAGCACCTGCACCACCGGATTGCGCTCGGGGGTCGAGTCCGCGCCCAGCACCTCGATCAGCTTGCTGAACGGCAGGCTCTGGTGGGCGTAGGCGGAGAGCGCCGTCCTCTTCGTGCGGGCCAGGATCTCGCGGAAGACCGGGTCTCCCGAGACGTCCGTGGCGAACGGGACCTGCGTGAGGAAGAAACCGGCCACCGCCTCCAACTCGGGCCGCGGGCGGTTGGCGCTGTTCGAGCCGATCACGATCCTGTCCCGTCCCGTGACGCGGGCGATCAGGGCGTTCAGCACGGCCAGGACCGTCATGAACATCGTGGCGCCCTCCCTCCGCGCCAGGGCGCGCAGGCGGCCGGTGCGCTCGGCGCCGGCGCGGACGCGGAAGAGGCCGCCCCGCTGGCTCTGCACCGCGGGCCGCGGCCGGCCCGAGAGGTCGAGGACGAGCGGAAAGCCCTCCAGCTCCTTGCGCCAGAAGCGGGCCTCCTCTTCAAGGGCTTCACCCTGGTACAGCTCTCTCTCCCAGAGGGAGTAGTCCGGGAACTGGACGGGCGGCAACGGCAGTTGCCGGCCTTCGTAGATCTGGACCAGCTCCTGGAAGAAGACCTGGAAGGTGATCCAGTCGGTCACGGTGTGATGGATCGTGAGCAGGTAGAGGTGCTCGTCGGCCGCGAGCCGCACCAGGGCGATACGCAGGAGCGGCCCGTTCTCCAGGTCGAACGGATTGCGCGTGTGCTCGTAGATGGCCTCATGGCCGGCGCGCTCGCGAACCTCGGCGGGCAGAGCGCTCACGTCGATCACCGACACCGCGGGCTCCACCCAGGGATGGACGCGCTGCACGGGCCGGCCGCCCACGATCGGAAACGTGGTGCGCCAGGCCGCGTGGCGGCGGATCAGCTCGCGGAAGGCGGCCAGGAACCGGGGGATGTCCAGCGGGCCCTTCACATGGCTGCCGGCGTCGACGTTCCAGGAGACGAGCCCGGGGTTCTCCCGGTGCATCCGCCAGAGCCGCTCCTGGTCGAAGGAGAGCGGCCAGTCGCCCACGCCCGTGGGTCCGGAGACCGGGGCCACCGGCGGCAGCGTGCGCGGCCGAGGCTGCCTCTGCCGCAGCTTCTCGAACAGCGCCCGCTGCTCCGGGCTCAGGGCCGAAAGACGGTCTACGACGCTCATCTACACCTCGAGCTCCGCGAGCTTCGCCGCGGCCTCCTCGGGGGAGAGGCCCTCGATCATGGCGAGGAGGGCCTCCATCTCTTCGGGATCGTCCTCGCCGCGGGCGCGGCGGACGGCTTTCGCGAGCTCCGCGATGGTGGGCGCCTCGAAGAGGGCGGTGACCGGCAGGTCCACGCCGAGGAGGCTCTGCGCCTGGGTGGTCACCTGGATGGCCAGGAGAGAATGACCGCCCAGCTCCAGGAAGTCGTCGTCGCGGCCGATGGGCTCGATGCCGAACAGGTCCTGCCAGATGGCGGCGAGGCGCTCCTCCAGCTCATCCCGCGGCGGCTCGTAGGGGGTCGAGAGACCGGGCCGCTCGGCCTTCTCGCCGCCGTGGGCCATCTGGGCGAGGAGCGTTTCGGCGGTGACGCTGTCGGTCTCGGCGATGAGGCCCGGCAGGTCCTGGGCGGAGACGATCACCCGGGAGAACGGCGAGCCGAGGAGATGGCGGAGCGCCCGGGCGCTCTTCGCCGCGGTGACGCCGTGGGCCGCGAGGTTCGCCTGAACCTCGTCGTTCGAAAGGCCGGCCATGCCGCCGGCTACGCCCGTGACCAGCCAACCTCCCCACTGGTAGGGGTCCCAGTGAACGGTCATGACGGGCCGGCCCTCGGCCGCGTGGCGCACGGCGAGGGCCTCCAGGCAGGCGCCCGCCGCGGCCAGGTCGAGCTGGCCGAGGCCGCCGGTGACGGCGGTGGTCGTGGAGCAGAGGAAGACCGGGGTGGACGGATCGACCGCGGCGACCCCGGCGATCATTTCCTCGGCGCCCTGGATGACCGGGTCGAGCGCCGCGCGCAGGCCTTCCGGCGTCTTGAGCTGGATCAGGCCGCCGCCCTGCGGGACGCCGGTATAGAAGGCTCCCCGGAGAGGTGCCTCGGCGGGCAACCCGGTCACCACCCGAGCGCCTTGCCGGACGAGGTAGTCCGCGATGGCCCGGCCCGGACCGTGGTCGGCCCCGGCGATCAGCCAGGTGCCGGCGAGGGTCTCCGGCTCCTCCTCCAGGCGCACGCGCTCGAAGCCGCGCACCCAGCGCTGCCGGCCGCGGAGAGCCACCACGGGATCGGCGGCCGACATCTCGGCGATCAGCCGCTCTTCCAGCCCCGGGCCGGGCGCCGCGTCTACGCTCGCGCACGTCACGCGCGGCAGCTCCTGGTGGACCACCTTGAGCGCGCCGAGCACCGCGGCCTTGTGGGGATGGATGGGATCGCCATCCACCAGCTCGTGCAGCCCGCTCGCGGCCAGGAGGAGGCGGACGGGCTTGTCGAGCGCCGAGAGGGCTTGCGTCAACCGCGTCAGGCTGACGAGCCCTTCGAAGGGGGAGCCCTCCTCGTCCAGGCCCTGGAGGTGGAGGATGCGGTCCGGCAGGCTCTCGTGCAGGTCGTGCGCCTGCCCGCGCGGCACGGTGAAGACCTCGTGGCCTTCACCGCGCAGGCGCTCGGCGATCCTCTCTCCCACCCCCTGCCCGTCGAGGAAGATGAGCCAGCGGCCGGGCTCGGGCGAAGCCGCCTTGAGCGGTGCCTGTCTCCAGGCAGGGACCCAGAACCAGTCTTCGACATCCGCCATCTTCCGGACCGTGCCCTTGGGCGGATCGATCCAGTAGCGCTGGCGCTCGAACGGGTAGGTCGGGAGCGGCACCCTCAGGCGGCGCTCGTTGTTGTGGAAGCGGGTCCAGTCCACCTCGATGCCCGCGATCCAGAGCCGGCCCACCGCCTCCAGCATGGCCTCGAGGTCGGCGCCCTCGCGCAGGGTGGGGATGGTGATCCGGTTCGCGGCAGCATCCGGATGCTGCTTGACCAGCGTGCCGAGCGTGGCGCCGGGGCCGACCTCCAGAAAGACACGGCCGGGCTCCTGGAGCAGCTCGCCGATCCCCTCGGAGAAGCGAACCGGGCTCCGCATGTGGCGCGCCCAGTAGGCGGGATCGGCGAGGTCGTCCGCGGTGATCCAGGTGCCGGTGACGTTGGAGACGAACGGGATGCGCGGCGCCTGCATTCTCACCTGGCGCGCGATCTCCGTGAAGGGAGCCACGGCCGGCTCCATCATCGAAGAGTGGAAGGCGTGCGTGGTGCGCAGCCGGATGCAGCTCACTCCCAGCTTCCGCTCCAGCGCGTCCACGGCGTCCGCGGGGCCGCCCACCACGCAGAAATGGGGGCCGTTCGTCGCGGAAAGAGAAAGACCGTCGAGCAGCGGCCGGACCTCCTCCTCGGGGAGAGGCACGGCGAGCATGGCGCCGCCGGGAAGGTCCTGGATCAGCTTCGCCCGCCGCTCCACCAGCTCCAGCGCATCGTCCAGCGAGAGCGCTCCGGACAGGCAGGCGGCCACATACTCGCCCAGGCTGTAGCCGATCATCGCCGTCGGCTCGATGCCCCAGCTCATCAGGAGACGGCCGAGCGCGTACTCGATCACGAAGCAGGCCGGCTGCGCGTAGACCGTTTCATGGAGAGGGCCGGTCTCGGCAGAGCGGCGGAGCATGGAGCGCAGGTCCGGCGCCTTCCTTTCGGGACGGGCTCCGGGCGAGAAGAGCACCGAGAGCAGGTCGAAGCCCAGCTTGCTTGCGCAGAGGTCCACCTGCTCGCGGAAGAGCGGCTCGGTCTCGTAGAGCTCGCGGGCCATGTCCACGTGCTGATCGCCCAGGCCGGGGAAGAGGAACACCACCGCGGGCTTGCCCTCGCGTTTCCCCGTGATCCACACGTGACCCACCCGGATCTGCCGGTGCTCGAACGCCTTGCGCCCCACCTGGAGCGTCCAGGCCACGTCCGCCAGGGAAAGCTCCGGGTGGGCATCCAGATGCTCCTCCAGCCGGGCCGAAGCGGCTGCCAAAGCCGAAGGCGTGCGGGCCGAGAGCACCAGGAGCTGGGCGGGCCGCGACGGCTCGTCCGCCGGCTCCGGCGCGGGCGCCTCTTCGAGCACCACGTGGGCGTTGGTGCCGCCGAGGCCGAACGAGCTGACGCCGGCCCGGCGCGGAGAACCCTGCCAGGGCCGCGCCTCGTCGCAGACGTAGAAGGGGCTGCCCGCGAACGCGATCTGCGGGTTGGGGCTCTCGAAGTGGAGGCTGGGCGGCAGGGTCTCATTCTTCAGCGCCAGGGCGGCCTTGATCAGCCCCGCGACCCCCGCGGCCGTGTTGCAGTGGCCGAAGTTGGTCTTGATCGAGCCGATCGCGCAGAAGCCTTCACCCTCGGCGCCCGCCGCACGGAACGCCTGGGTGAGCGCCGCCACCTCGATCGGATCGCCGAGCGGCGTGCCGCTGCCATGGGCCTCGACGTAGCCCACCGTCTCCGGCTCCACGCCCGCCATCATCAGCGCCTCGGAGATGACCTCGGCCTGCCCCTCGACGCTCGGCGCCGTGAACCCGATCTTGGCCGAGCCGTCGTTGTTGACCGCCGAGCCGCGGATCACCGCGTAGATGCGGTCGCCGTCCGCGACCGCGTCGGCCAGGCGCTTGAGCGCCACCACGCCGCAGCCGTTGCCCTCGACCGCGCCGCCCGCGGAGGCGTCGAAGGCGCGGCAGCAGCCGTCCGGCGACATCACGCTCCCCTCCTGATAGAGGTAGCCGGTGCGCAGCGGTGAGCTGATCGAGACGCCGCCCGCGAGCGCCAGGTCGCACTCCCCGCCGAGCAGGCTCTGCGAGGCCATGTGGACCGCCACCAGCGAGGTCGAGCAGGCGGTCTGGACCGAGACGCTGGGACCCTTCAAGTCCAGCTCGTAGGAGGCCCGCGTCGCGAGGAAGTCGCGGTCGTTCAGGAGCAGCACCTGGAGCCCGCCGAAGCTCGCCAGCTTCTCCTCGTTGGGGAGCAGGTTCGAGATCAGGTAGGAGCTCACGCCCGAGCCGGCCCAGACGCCGATCCGGCCGGACGAGCGCTCGGGGTCGCAGGCCGCATCTTCCAGCGCCTCCCAGGCGCACTCCAGGAAGACGCGGTGCTGCGGGTCCATGGCCTCGGCCTCGCGCGGCGTGAAGCCGAAGAAGGCGGCGTCGAAGAGGTCCGCGTCCGCGAGCGATCCCTTGGCGCGCACGTAGCGCGGATCGGCCAGGAGCGCGGGGTCCACCCCGGCCGCGGCCAGCTCCTCCTCGCTGAAGAACGAGACGGTCTCGATGCCGTCGCGCAGGTTGCGCCACAGCTCTTGCGCGTCGCGCGCTCCGGGGAAGCGGGCGGCGATGCCGACGATCGCGATTCCTTCCAGATGGCTCATTTCCTGCTCCGCCGTTTCTCCTGTAGCTGCCGCATCGACTCGCGGCGGGTCTCGGTGCGGGCGCGCGCCTGCTCCGCCTTCTCCTCCGGCTTGGGCGTCTCGCCTTCGAGGCTGCTGGCCAGGCTCTCGATCGTCGGGTGCCGGAACAGCTCCACGAAGGGGATCTCCCGGCCGAGCGCCTGGCGCAGCCGGCTTTGCAGACGCGCGAGCAGCAGCGAGCTGCCGCCCACTTCGAAGAAGCTCTCCTGGACGCCCACCTGGTCGAGCCCGAGCACCTCGCGCCAGGCCTCCGCGATGGCCCGCTCCAGGTCGTTGCGCGGCGGCGTGAAGGCCGCGGTTTCCGCCCGGACCTCGCGGGGCGCCGGCAGCGCCGCCCGGTCGAGCTTGCCGTTGCCGGTCACCGGCAGAGTTTCCAGCTCCACGAAGGTCCAGGGGACCATGTACTCGGGCAGGGTCTCCTGCAGGAAGGCCCGCAGCTCCGAGGTGCCTGGAGCCGGCTGCCGGGACGGCACAATGTATCCCACCAGGCGCTTCTCGCCGGGGACGTCCTCGCGCGCCAGCACGACCGCCTCGCGCACGCCGGGGTGGCGGAGGAGCGCGGCCTCGATCTCCCCCAGCTCGATGCGATAGCCCCGGATCTTGACCTGCGAGTCCACCCGGCCCAGGAACTCCAGGTTGCCGTCCGCAAACCAGCGCGCCCGGTCGCCCGTGCGGTAGAGCCTCCCCCCTGCCTCGCCGAATGGATCGGGCAGGAACTGCGCCGCGGTCAGCTCGGGCTGGTAGACGTAGCCGACGCAGAGCACGTCCCCGCCGATGTAGAGGTCTCCGGGGACGCCGACCGGGCAGGGGCTCAGCGCCTCGTCGAGCACGTGGTAGCGGGCGTTCGCGATCGGCCGGCCGTAGGGAATGCTCGGCCAGCGCGGATCCACCTCTCCGATCGGATACCAGTTGGACCACACCGTGGCCTCGGTGGCGCCGCCCAGGCTGATCACCCGCGCGGCGGGGAACGCGGCCCGCACCTGGTCGGGCAGGCGCACTGGGATCCAGTCGCCCGAGAGCAGTGCCAGCCGGAGGCCCCCTCCCCGCTCGGGGAACAGCGGCGCGAGCTGCTGGAGCGCGGCCGGCGCCGAGTCCCAGATTGTGATGGGCTCGTCGCGCAGCAGCGCCATCAGCCGCTCCGGATCGCGCAGAGCCTCCTCGGGTGCCACGTGGATGATGCCGCCGGCCGCGAGCGTGCCGAAGATGTCGTAGACCGAGAGGTCGAAGCCCAGCGAGGTCACGAAGAGCAGCCGGTCTTCCGGCCCCATTTCCATGGTCCGGTTGACCCAATCGATCAGGTTTACGGCCGGCCGGTGCTGCACGCCGATCCCCTTGGGCTTGCCGGTCGAGCCCGAGGTATGGATCACGTAGGCAAGATCGTCCGGCGAGGCGGCGGATGGCAGGCGTTCGGAGGACTGCTGCCCGACGTGCCATCCGGTCCAGACGCGCTTGCGCCGGTTCCCACCGGGCGTCAGCAGTACGTCGTAGCGGAAGCGCAGCTCGTTGTCGAAGCCCTGCTCGCGATGCAGCACCCGGGCCTCTCCCAGGTCGTGGAAGAGGTTTTCGTCGATCCACATCTCCTGCCCGGGCGTGGCTCCGGAGCGCCGGAGCTCCTCCCGCCGCCGGGCGTCCGGCACGTCGGCGATGAGCAGGGCGCCGCCGGGCGCGAGGCGAGCCAGGGCCTGCTCCACCACGCGCTCCAGGTAGAGCGGACCGGGGAAGAACTGCACCGTGCTCGCCATCACGATCAGGTCGAACGGCCCCTCCGGCATCTCATGGGCGAAGCCGGTCAGCAGCTCGACGTTTTCCGCAGCCCGGGCGCGGTTGCGCTCCTGCGTGAGCTCCGAGGGGTCGAGGCCGACCGCATGGGCGACCCGCGGCGCCATCTCCCAGAAGAGGAGCCCGGCGCCGGAGCCGATCTCCAGCACGCGGGCATCCGGCCGCAGCCAGGGCTCGGCGAGGGAGAGCACCCGGTCGCGGTACTCGTCCACCTCGGCCTCGGTGAACGGCTGGCCCGTGTAGCTGCTCACGAAGCCGCCGGCGGTTACCCTGTCGGTGGCGCGCTCGGCCACGAAGTCCCAGAGGGAGCGGACCTCCCCGAGGTCCAGGGGCTCGGCAGGGGGAGCTGGCGTGTGCACGTCGAGGCAGACAGCATCGGCGAGAGGGAGCTGCCACCAGATCTCCTGGACCGACCGCAGCAGCGCCGAGCGCGTGACCACGACCGGCGTCTTCGAGGCAGCCAGGATGGCCTCCGCCCGCTCCGCCGGCCAGGAGGGGTCCAGGGGCAGGTAGTGCCCGCCGGCCTTGAGAATGCCGAGCACGGCCACGATCATGTCGAGCGACCGCTCCATCCAGACGCCGACCGGCACGCCCGGGCCGACTCCCCTCTCACGCAGCAGACGGGCCAGGCGGTTGGCGCGCTCGTCCAGCTCCGCGTAGGTCAGCGACTCGCCTTCCCAGACGGCAGCGAGAGCGTCCGGCCGGCGCGCCACGCTCTCCTCGAACAGGCCGTGGATCGTGGCCTCGGGGACGGGCTCGGCCGTGTCGTTCCAGTCGTGGACGATCTGCTGCCGCTCCACCTCGGAGAGCAGCGACGCCTCGGAGAGCCGGGCGCGCGGCCGGGCCGTGAGGTCGTCCAGCAGGACCGCGAAGTGCCGGGCATAGCGCGCCGCGGTCGAGGGCTCGAAGAGGTCGGTGGCGTACTGGAGCAGGCCCTGGTCCTCGACAAACACGAAGGACAGATCGAACTTGGCCACGCCCGTGGGGATCTCCTCGGGCGTGAGGCGCAGGTCGCCCAGATCAGCCTCGGGCAGCGGCGCGTTCTGGAGCGCCAGCGCCACCTGGAAGAGCGGCGAGCGCGAGAGGTCGCGGTCCGGGTGCAGCTCGTCCACGAGCTTCTCGAACGGCACGTCCTGGTGGGCATAGGCCCCAAGGCTCGCCTCCCGCACCTGGCGCAGTAGGTCGCGGAAGCTCTCCCCACGCGTGAGATCGACCCGCAGCACGAGGGTGTTTACGAAGAACCCGATCAGCCCCTCGGTCTCGATGCGGTTCCGGTTCGCGATGGGCGAGCCGATGGGCACGTCCGTCTGCCCGGTGAGCCGCGAAAGCAGCGCGAAGAGGCCGCCCGCCAGGACCATGAACGGGGTCACCCCCTCCTCCCGCGCCAGCTCCAGGACCCGCCGGAACAGCGCCGGTTCCAGATCGAAGCGGTGCTCGGCGCCGCGCTGGGTCTGCACTGGCGGGCGCGGATGGTCGGCCGGCAGCTCCACGGCCGCGGGCGCGCCGTGCAGCCGCTCCCGCCACCAGGCGATCTGCCGCTCCAGCACCTCGCCCGAGAGCCACCGCCGCTGCCAGACCGCGAAGTCGGCGTACTGGACGGCCGGCTCCGGCAGCGTCTGGCCCGCATACAGCGCGTTCACCTCCCGCACCAGCACGCCCATGGACCACCCGTCCGTGACGATGTGGTGGAGGTTGAGAAGCACCAGGCTGCGCTCCGGGGCCAGCTTCACCACCACGGCGCGCAGCAGCGGCCCGGCCGCGAGATCGAAAGGCCGCAAAGCCTCCTGCTCCGCGAGATGCCGGGCTTCCTCCTCGGTCAGGTCCACCACGGGGACCGGCACCGGCGCGGCCGGCAGCACCACCTGGACCGCCGAGCCGTCGCGCTCGGCGAAGACCGTGCGCAGGACCTCGTGGCGGCGCACGACCTCGGTGAGAGCCGCGGCCAGGCGATCCGGGTACAGCCGGCCCTCAGCGGTCAAAACCAGCGGAATATTGTAAGCCGAGCCGCCGGGCTGGAGGCGATCGAGGAACCAGAGGCGCTCCTGGGCGAAGGAGAGCGGGAGGTCGCCCGTCCGCGGCACCCGCCGGATCGGCGGCGCGGGCGGCGCCCCTTCCGAGTCCAGAATCGCGGCGGCCATGGCGCTGAGCGTGGAAGCCTCGAAGATCCGCCGCAGCGGCAGGTCCACCCCGAACGCCTCGCGGATGCGCGACGCCACCTGGGTGGCCAGGAGCGAATGACCGCCGAGCTGGAAGAAGTCGTCCAGAGCACCCACGCGGGGAAGGCCCAGCACCTCGATCCAGACCGCGGCGAGCAGCTCCTCGGCCGGAGTGCGCGGCCCCACGAAGGGCTCGCCTTCCCCGGTCCCTTCCTGGGGCTCGATGCGGGCGAGGGCGCGGCGGTCGAGCTTGCCGGTCGTAGTGAGCGGCAGCGCGTCGAGGAACGCCCAGGCCGTGGGCACCATGGCGTCGGGCAGGCTCTCGGCCAGGAAGGCCCGCAGCTCTCCGAAGGCGGGGGGCCTCACGCCTTCCCGGAGCGCGACGTAGCCCACCAGGCGGCGGGAGCCGGAGGTCTCGCCGCGGACTCCGACGGCCGCCTGCTGCACCGCGGGATGGCGGGCCAGGGCGGTCTCCACCTCGAAGAGCTCGATGCGGTGGCCGCGGATCTTGACCTGGGAGTCGCGGCGGCCCAGGAACTCGAAGACCCCGTCCGGCCGGCGCCGCGCCAGGTCGCCCGTGCGGTAGAGCCGGTCGCCCGGCTTCCACCCGCCCGCCCAATGGAACGGATCCGGCAGGAAGCGCTCGGCCGTGAGGCGCGGCCGGCTGAGATACCCGCGCGCCAGGCCCGCGCCGCCCACCCAGACCTCGCCCGCCACCCCCACCGGCACCGGCTGGAGGCCGGCGTCGAGGAGGAACACCCGGGCATGGTCGATGGGCACGCCGATGGGCGGGCGCTCCGGCCAGCGCGAGGCGTCGCCGTGGAGGCCGAGCCAGGTGACGGCGTGGGTCTCGGACGGGCCGTAGTGGTTGTGCAGCTCGGCCCCGGGCAGGCGCGAGAACAGCTCCGCCACCTGCGGGGTGACGTAGAGCTGCTCGCCCGCGCTCATGACCTCTCTGAGGCTCGACGGGAACGTGCCTTCGAGAGCGGTGATCGCCGCGATCGCGAGCTGCTGCAGGGCCACGAACGGCAGGAAGAGGCGCTCGACGCGCTGCTCGGCGAGGAGCCGGGCGAGCGCGGGCGGATCGCGCCGCACGTCCTCCGAGACCAGCACCAGCGTGCCGCCCGCCCACCAGGTCGAGAAGATCTCCTGGAAGGAGACGTCGAAGGAGAGCGAGGTGAACTGGAGCGTGCGCCCGGCCTTCGCGGAGGAGGTGCGCTGCTGCCATTGGAGCATCGCCGTGATGGCCGCGTGCGTCATGGCCACGCCCTTGGGCCGGCCGGTGGAGCCCGAGGTGTAGATGAGGTAGCAGAGATTTTCCGGGGTGACCGGGAGGGTCCCTCCGGTCCCTCCCCCCGGGGAGGGGGCGGGTTGGCTCTGGGGGGAGGTTAGGAGGGGGGAGCCCCAGCCACCACGAAGGTCCCCGTGGCCGAGATCCGTGGTCTCTGGAGCTCCCCCCTCCTGGCCTCCCCCCGTTCCCAACCACCCCCGCCCAGGGGGGAGGAACCCCCGCCCGCCCGGATCGTCAACGCGGATGACATTTCGAACCCCGCCCGGCACCTTCCCCGCCAGCGGCGCATGCGTCACCAGCACCGGCGCGTGGGCATCCTCCAGCATGATCCGCAGACGCTCCTCCGGCCAGGTGGGATCGAGCGGCAGATAGGCACCGCCGGCCTCCAGCACGCCGAGCACGGCCACCATCATGTCGAGCGAGCGCTCCAGGAACAGGCCCACGGGCACGTCCGGCCCCACGCCCAGGTCGTTCAGCCGTCTTGCCAGGCTCCGGGCCCGGTCCATCAGCTCGCCATAGGTCAGGCTCTGATCCCCATCGATCACTGCCACGGCGCCCGGCGTCCGCGCCGCCTGGGCCGCCACTCCCTCGTGCACGAGGAGCTTCGGCGGCTCGGGCGTCAGCGGACGGCTCCAGGCGACCAGCTCCTCCTGCTCGGCCGCGGTCAGGAGCGGCAGGTCGGAGAGCCTCCGGCCGGGGTCCTCCACCGCAGCTTCGAGCAGGGTGCACAGATGCCCGAGCATCCGGTCCACGGTGCCGGCGTCGAACAGGTCGCAGGCGTACTCCAAGGCTCCCGCCGCCCCGCCGCCGTCCTCGACGAGCATCAGGGTCAGGTCGAACTTCGCGGTGCCCGTGTCCACGTCCAGCAGCTCGGTTTCCACCCCCGGAAGCTCCGGGCCGGCCGCCGCCTTCTGGAGGACGAGCATGGTCTGGAAGAGCGGGTTCCGTCCCAGGTGGCGGTCCGGGTGCAGCTCCTCCACGAGCTTCTCGAAGGGGACGTCCTGGTGCGCGTAGGCGTCCAGGGCCGCGGCGCGCACACGGCGGCCCAGCTCCCAGAACGAGGGATCGCCCGAGAGATCGAGCCGCAGCGCCAGGGTGTTGGTGAAGAAGCCGATCAGCCCCTCCAGCTCCAGGCGCGTACGGTTCGCGATGGGCGAGCCCACGACCACATCCTCCTGGCCGCTGTAGCGCGCGAGCAGGGCCTGCCAACCGGCGAGGAGCGCCATGAACGAGGTCCAGCCGTCGCGCCGCGCCAGCTCGCCCAGCCGGCCGAAGAGGTCGGCGGAGAGCTCGAACGGCCGCCGGCCGCCGCGGTTGCCGGTGGCCGGCGAGGGCTGGCGGTCGTAGGGCAGCTCCAGCGACTCCGGCGCTCCCGCGAGCGTCCGCCGCCAGTGCGCCACCTCGCGCTCCAGCACCTCGCCCGCGAGCCACTGCCGCTGCCATCGCGCATAGTCCGGGTACTGCACGGGCAGCTCGGGCAGCGGCGACGGCTCGCCGGCCGCGAAGGCCGTGTAGATCGCGCCCAGCTCGCGCAGCAGCACACCCAGCGACCAGGCATCGGAAACGATGTGGTGGGTCACGACCGCGAGGAGCCGCTCCTCGTCCGGGAGGCGGAGGAGGAGCGCGCGCACCAGCGGGCCGGTCTCCAGGTCGAAGGGCCGGCACGCCTCCCGCTCCAGGAGCCGCAGGGCCTCGCGCTCGTCGGGAACATCCACCACGGGCAGCTCGAAGCCCGAGGGCGCCAGCACCACCTGGAGGTTGTTCCGGAATACGGTGCGCAGCGCCTCATGGCGGCGGACGATCTCGGAGAGCGTGCGCTCCAGCACGTCCTCCCGCACCGGCCCGCGGAGCCGCAGCGCGCCGGGCACGTGGTAGGCGTCCTCGGGGTCGAGCTGGTGCAGGAACCAGAGCCGCTGCTGGGTGAAGGAGAGCGGGGCCGGCACGGACGAACACGGACGCTCACGGACAAACACGGACAGGTCCGGAGTCCGTGAGGGTCCGTGATCGTCCGTGATCGTCCGTGCTCTCGACAGGCGCTCCGCCAGGGCGGCCGGCGTGGACGCCTCGAAGACCGCGGCCAGCGGCAGCTCGACGCCGAACACGGAGCGCACCCGCGACACGAGCTGCGTCGCCAGGAGCGAGTGCCCGCCGAGGTCGAAGAAGCTGTCCCCGGTGCCCACCCGCTCGCGGCCGAGGAGCCCGGCGAAGAGGTTGGCAAGCAGCTCGGCCTCGGGATTCGCGGCCCCCTCCTCGGCTCCGGCCGGTTCCAGCTCGGGTCGGGGCAGGGCGCGGCGGTCCAGCTTGCCGCTGGGCGTACGCGGCAGGGCCTCGAGGCGAACGAAGAGCGAGGGCACCATGGACTCGGGGAGCGTCCGCCGAAGGAAGCCGCGGAGCTCGGCCTGCGCGATCTCACCGAAGTCGCCGGGGCGGGGCACCCAGTACGCCAGGAGGCGGTCGTCGCTCGCCGTCACCGCGGCAGCGGCGACCGCGGGGTGCCGCAGCAGGGCCGCCTCGACCTCCCCGGGCTCGACGCGCACTCCGCGCACCTTGAGCTGCTGATCGGCGCGGCCCAGGAGCTCCAGGTTCCCGTCGGGCAGCCGCCGGGCGAGGTCGCCCGTGCGGTAGACGCGCCCGCCCTGTCCGAACGGATCGGGGATGAAGCGCTCGGCGGTCAGTTCCGGCCGTCCGAAGTAGCCGCGGGCCACGCCAGGACCGGCCACGCACAGCTCGCCGGCCACGCCGATCGGCACCGGCCGCAGGCTCCGGTCGAGCAGGTGGATCCGGGCGTTGGCGATGGACCGCCCGATGGGCACCCGCCAGGGGTCCTGGTCCGCGGCGCAGACCCAGCGCGTGGCATCGATGGAGATCTCGGTGGGTCCGTACTGGTTGTCGAGCGGTACGGAGAGCCGGGCGAGGAACCGGTCCCGCAGTTGGGGGGAAAGGGCCTCGCCGCCGGAGAAGACCTGGCGCAGCGACCCGCACGCCTCCACCCCCTTCTCCCGCAGGAAGACCTCCAGCATGGACGGAACGAAGTGGACCACCGTCACGCCGCGCTCGGCGATGGTCCGCACCAGGTAGGCAGCATCCTGATGGCCTCCGGGCCGGGCGAGCAGCAGGCGCGCGCCCGCGATCAGCGGCGCGAAGATCTCCCAGATCGAGAAGTCGAAGCCGAACGCCGCCTTCTGAAGCACCACGTCGTCCGGGCCGAGGCCGTAGACATCCTGCGCCCAGAGCAAGCGGTTGACCAGGCCCCGGTGCGGCAGCGCCACACCCTTGGGCCGGCCCGTAGAGCCCGAGGTGAAGAGGACGCAGGCGAGACCGTCCGCCGGGACCGGGGCCGCGGGCGCGTCATCCCCCGCTTCCTGCGCACGGTCGAGGATCAGGATGCGAACCCCCTCCGGCAGAGGAGGCAGCCGGTCCTTCAGCCTCTCCACCGTCGCCACCACGCGCAGGCCGCTGTCCTCCGCCATCCAGCCGAGGCGCTCCAGGGGATAGTCCGGGTCCAGCGGCACCCAGGCCGCGCCCGCCTGGAGGATGCCCAGCATGCCGGTGACCATCTCGGGAGAGCGCTCCACGAACAGTCCGACCCGGGCCTCCGGCCCCACACCCAGGCGGCGCAGAAGGGAGACCGTCCGCCGGGATCCGGTCTCCAGCTCCCGGTAGGTGAGCTGCCGGTCTTCGGCGAGAAGGGCCGTCGCCTCCGGCGTCCGCGCGGCCTGGGCCGAGACCAGCTCGTGCAGGCCGACGTCCAGGGGGAGGTCCGCGGCCGTATCGTTCCATTCGCCCGCGAGCTGCCAGCGCTCGGCGCCGGAGAGCAGGGGCAGCCCGGAGAGCCGCAGCGAGGGATCGGCCGCAGCCCCTTCGAGGAGCGTCCGCAGCCAGCCCACGAGGCGGGACGCGGTGGGCTCCTCGAACAGATCGGTGCGGAACGTGAGCCAGCCGCGCAGGCGCCCCTCCCATTCGTGGAGCGCGAGGGTCAGGTCGAACTTGGCCACCGTGGGCGCCAGGTCCTGGAGCGACGCGGTCAGGCCGGGCATGCGCAGCGGCGGCACCGGATCGCTCAGGTAGGCGAACATCACCTGGAACAGCGGCGTGAGGCCCGTTCCGCGCTCCGGCTGCAGCTCCTCGACCAGCCGCTCGAACGGCACGTCCTGGTGGGCCTGGGCGGCCACGGCCACGCCGCGCACCCGGCGCGCCAGGTGGAGGAAGGACAGGTCCCCTTCGAGCGGCGTCCTCATCACCAGGGTGTTCACGAAGAGACCGATCATGCCCTGGGTCTCGGGCCGGCTGCGGCCCGCGGCGGGCACGCCCACGCCGAAGTCCTCCTGGCCGGAAAGCCGGGCGAGGAGGGCCGTGAAGCCGCCGAGGAGCACCATGAACGGCGTGATCCCCTCGCCCCGGCCCAGCCGGCGCAGCGCGGCGGCCAGCCCCTCGGGGATGTCGACCGCCCGGGAGGCGCCGCCGGGGCCGGGCGCGAGAGGCCGCGGATGGTCAGAGGGGAGGTCGAGCGGCGGCACGCCGGCGAGCTGTTGCCGCCAGTACTCGAGCTGCTCCTCGCTCCCTGGAGCAACGCGCTCGGCCGCGGCCACGTCTACGTAGCGCAGCGGCAGCGCCGGCAACGGCGACGGCCTCCCCTCCGCGAACGCCTCGTAGAGGGCCGCCAGCTCGCGGGAGAAGAGGCCTAGGGACCAGCCGTCCGTCGCGATGTGGTGGAACGCCGCGGAGAGCACGTGCTCGGCCGGACCGGCCTCGACGAGCAGGAAGCGGGCGACCGGCCCCTGCCGGAGGTCGAACGGCCGGTCCACCAGCGCGGTCACCGCCGCCTCCAGCGCCTCGCTCCGCAGGTCCTCGGGGAGAGCGGAAAGGGAGAGCCGCGCGAGAGACGGCGTGGCGGCCGGCGGCAGCACCTCCTGGAACGGCTCCCCGTCCACGTCGGGATAGATCGTGCGCAGCGGCTCGTGACGGCGGACGATCTCCGCCAGCGCCCGGCCGAGCACGGCCGCGTCCAGGAGCCCTTCGAAACGCACCGTGACCTGGAGGTTGTAGACGATGGTCCCGGGCTCCAGGCGGTCGAGGAACCAGATGCGCTGCTGGGCGAAGGAGAGCGGGTACCGCTCTTCCTCTCCGAGCGGCACCACGGCCTCCCGCGAGACGGCGCCGCTCAGCCGCTCGGCCAGCCCGGCCACGGTGGGCGCCTGGAAGAGCACCGCCACCGGCAGTTCGACCCCGAACGCCTCGCCCAGCCGGAAGGCAGCCCGCACCGCCAGCAGCGAGTGGCCGCCCAGCTCGAAGAAGCTGTCGTCGATACCCACCGTCTCCAGGCCGAGCACCTCGCGGAAGACCGCGGCGACCCGCTCCTCGGCCGGGTTGCGCGGCGCCACCGTGTCCGCGTGACCGGCCCGGGACGGCGCGGGCAGGGCCTTGCGGTCCACCTTGCCGTTCGGGGACAGGGGCAGGGCCGGGAGGACGACCCAGGCCGTGGGCACCATGATCCCGGGCAGCAGCCCGCGCAGGTGAGCAACCAGATCGGGGATCAGCTGCTCGCCTCCCCCGTCCGCGCCAACCACGTAGCCCACGAGCCGCGCTCCCTCGGGGCCGTCGGAGCGCAGCGCCGCTACGCATTGATGCACCGCCGGGTGGCTCGCGAGGGCGGCCTCGATCTCGCCGAGCTCCATGCGGATGCCGTGCAGCTTCACCTGGTGGTCGAGCCGGCCGAGGAAGTCGATCTGACCGTCGGGCAGCAGGCGCGCCCGGTCGCCGGTGCGGTACATGCGCGCGCCGGCCGGGCCGAACGGATCGGGAAGGAAGCGGTCTGCGGTCAGCTCGGGCCGTCCCAGGTAGCCGCGGGCGAGGCCGTCGCCGGCCAGGAAGAGCTCGCCGGGCACGCCGACCGGCAGCAGCTCGCCGTGCGGCCCCAGCACCCGCGCCCGGCTGTTGCCGAGCGGGCGGCCGATGGTGACCAGCCGGGCGCCCCGCGGCACGACCGTCCAGGTGGAGTAGGTCGTGTCCTCGGTGGGACCGTAGAGGTTGATCACCCGCTCGACCTGGGGGTGGGCGTAGATCCGTTCCACGAGGTCGGGCTTCAAGGCCTCACCCGCCAGGTTCACGGTGCGCAGGTCCGCGGGCAGCCGGCCGTCCACCAGCTCGGCCATCGGCGACGGCACGGCATTGACCAGCGTGACCTCGCCGATGGCCCCGAGTTGCGGCAGGCCGACCACGTTGGGTGCCAGGATCACCCGGCCGCCCATGGCGAGCGGCACGAAGAACTCCCAGATGGAGAGGTCGAAACAGACGGAGGTCGCGGCGAGCACGCCCTGCAGGTCCTCGTGGGAAAAGACGTCCAGCGACCAGTGGACCAGGCTGACCGCGCTGCGGTGGGAGATGCCCACGGGCTTCGGGCGGCCGGTGGAGCCGGAGGTGTAGATGACGTAGGCGAGGTGGCCCTCACCCCCCGGCCCCCTCTCCCGGTCCCCCAAGCACGCCCTCCCCGGGAGAGGGGGAGACTGATCCAACAGCACCGTGGGTCTCGGGAAGAAGCTCAGCCGATCCGCCAGCGACGACTGCGTCAGCAGCACCTCCGCCCCGGAGTCGGTGAGCATGATCTCCAGGCGGTCCTGGGGATAGGCGGGATCGAGAGGCACGTAGGCCGCTCCGGTCTGGAGCACGCCCAGGATGGCCGCGATCAGGTCGGGCGTGCGTTCCAGGCAGAGGCCGATCCTCGCCTCGGGCCCCGCGCCCGGCAGAGACTCGGCAATCCGGTCCGCCCGATCCATCAGCTCGCGGTAGGTCAGGCGCTCCGTCTCCCCCACCACGGCGACCGCGTCCGGCGTGCGCTCCGCCTGGGCCGCCACGAGGTCGTGCAGGCAGAGGCCGGACGGGTAGTCCGCCCGGGTGTCGTTCCACTCCGCGATCGCCTGCTGCCGCTCGGGGACGGTGAGGAGCGGCTGCTCCGAGAGGCGCAGCGACGGATCGGCTCCTTCGAGCAGGGTCCGCCAGTGGCCGAGGAGACGATCGATCGTGACCGGCTCGAAGAGCGCGGCGGCATACTCGGCCAGCACGTCCCAGCCGCCGTCCGCACGGGGCGAGACCGCCACGAGCAGATCGAACTTGGCCGTGCCCGTCTCCGCCCTCGTCGGCGAGAGCGTCAGGGCGCCGGCCCGGCGCGCCGGCAGCGGCTCCTCCAGGACGAGCATGGCCTGGAAGAGCGGATTCTGGGACAGGTCGCGGCTCGGCTGCAGCTCCTCGACCAGGCGCTCGAACGGGACGTCCTGGTGCGCGTAGGCGCCCAGGCAGGCTTCCCGCACCCGTGCCAGGAAGGTGCGCAGATCGGGATCGTCCCCGGTCCGGGCGTCCAGCACCAGGGTGTTGACGAACAGGCCGATCAGGCGCTCGACCTCGGGCCGGCGGCGGTTCGCCACGGGCGAGCCCACCGGGATCGTGCTCTCTCCCGTGTAGTGGGAGAGCAGGGCCTGGAAGGTGCCCAGCACCGCCATGAAGAGAGTCACCCCCTCGCGCCGGGCGAGCCGCTCGATCGCAGCGACCGTGTCCGCGGGCAGGACGAGCGACCGGACGGCGCCGCGGAGATCCCGGACCGCCGGCCGCGGCCGGTCGGCCGGCAGCTCCAGCACCGGCAGCCCGGTCAGCCGTGCGCGCCAGTACGCGAGTTGCTTCTCCAGGACCTCGCCCTGCATCCAGTCGCGCTGCCAGGCCGCGTAGTCCGAATACTGGACCGGCAGCTCGGGGAGCGGCTCGCCCGCGTACAGAGCGGCGAGCTCGTCGAGGAAAAGGCTTAGGGACCAGCCGTCCGAGGCGATGTGGTGGAAGGTGACGAGGAGGCGGTGGTCCTCGGTACCGAGCCGCAGGAGGAGCGCGCGGACGACGGGGCCCTGGGCGAGGTCGAAGGGGCGGCGGGCTTCTTCGCGGGCGTGGCGGTCGGCGGCCTTTTCTTTGTTCGGCAGGTTCGAGAGGTCAACTAACTGAACCCCCTCCCCTGCCCTCCCCCGCTTCGCGGGAGAGGGGGCGCCGGCCCTTGCTTCGTAGACCGTTTCCAAGACTTCGTGGCGCTTCAGGATCTCGCCGAAAGCGGCGGAGAGCCTTGCGACCTCCAGGGGACCGTCGATCCTCACCTCTCCGGGGATATTGTAGGCCGCGGTACCCGGCTCGAGCTGCTCCAGAAACCAGAGGCGTTGCTGGGCGAAGGAGAGAGCCACGGACCGACACGGACCGACACGGACCGGCAAGGACAGATCGGAAGTCCGTGATGGTCCGTGATGGTCCGTGATCGTCCGTGCCAGCGCCGCCACGGTAGGCGCCTGGAAGATCGCGCTCACCGGCAGGTCCACGCCGAAGACGCGGGAGACCCGGGCCGTCACCCGGGTGGCCAGGAGCGAGTGCCCGCCCAGGGCGAAGAAGTCGTCGTGGATGCCCACCCGCTCGCGCCCCAGCAGCTCAGCCCAGATGCCGGCCAGCAGCTCCTCTTCGGGCGTCCGGGGCTCGTCGCTGGCTCCGGCCACCAGCGCTCCTGCCTCGGCCGCCCGGCGGGCGAGCGCGGCGCGGTCCACCTTGCCGTTGGCGTTGAGGGGCAGCATGGGCAGGGCCATCCAGGCCGTGGGGATCATGGGCTCCGGCAGGCGCTCCCGGAGATAGGAGCGCAGATCGTCCGGCAGGGACGGGGCCACGAATGCCACGAGCCGCCTGTCCTCTCCAGCTCCCGGAGCCAGCACCGCGACCTCCCGCACTCCGGGATGGGCGGACAGAACCGCCTCGATCTCGCCGGGCTCGACCCGGACCCCGCGGATCTTCACCTGGTCGTCGATCCGGCCCAGGAACTCCAGGGACCGGTCCGGACGCCAGCGGGCCAGGTCGCCCGTCCGGTACAGGCGGGAGCCCGGGGTTCCGAACGGATCGGGGACGAAGCGCTCCGCCGTGAGGTCCGGCCGCCCCAGGTAGCCGCGGGCCAGCACGCCGCCCAGGCAGAGCTCGCCGGGCACACCCGTGGGCTGCGGGTTGCCGTGAAGGTCGAGCACCCGGGCCACGCGCCCGGGGAGCGCCCGGCCGATCGGCACCGGTCCAGAGTCCCCATCGTCCGGCCGCAGCTCATGGAAGATGGCGGAGACCACGGCCTCGGTGGGACCGTAGCCGTTGAGGACCCGGGCGCCGGCGAGCGGCGAGCGGCTCCAGCGCCGGGCCGTCTCCGGCAGCAGCTCCTCGCCGCCGATCGGGATCACCCGCAGGGTCGGCGGCAGCACCTCCGCTTCCTGCACCCAGCGGCTGAAGACGGCCGTGGACTGGTCCGTGACCGTGACGCCGTATTCGGCGATCCTCTCCGCCAGCTCCTTCGGACCCCACGGCTCCGGGCCGCGCAGGACCAGGGCGGCTCCCCGGAGCAGGGCCGTGAAGATCTGCTCGACCGAGGTGTCGAACCCGGCGGATGAGAACTGGAGCACCCGGTCGTCCGCGGTGATCCCATAGAGCCGCGCAACGGTCTGGAAGTGCTCCACGGCCGCGGCATGGGGGACAGCCACACCCTTGGGACGGCCGGTGGAGCCGGAGGTGTAGATGAGGTAGGCGGTGTTTCCCGGAAGAGACCCCCTCCCCTGCCCTCCCCCGCTCCGCGGGAGAGGGAGCCCCCGCCCATCTGAGTCGAGCAAGAGAGTTGGCACGCCCGTCTCCCCCAACCTTTCCACCACCCGCGCCTGCGTCACCACCACGGCCGCGCGGGCATCCTCCAGGATGTAGCCCATCCGCGCCGCGGAATGATCGGACTCCAGGGGGAGGTAGACGCCCCCGGCCTCCAGGATGCCCAGCGCCCCTGCGATCAGGTCGGCCGAGCGCTCCACGCAGAGGGCCACCGCCACCTCCGGCCCTACGCCCATCGCCCGCAGGCGGGCCGCCAGCTCGCCGGCCCTCGCCACGAGCTCGGCGTAGGTCAGCCGGTCCTCGCCCGCGATCACCGCCGTGGCCTCCGGCCTGCGGCTCGCCTGCTCCCGCACCAGCTCGTGGAGGCAGGCGTCCAGGGGCACTCCCGAGGGCTCGATCCGGTCCCGGAGCAGCTCGCCGCGCTCGGGCGGGGTGAGCAGCGGCAGGTCGGAAAGCCGGCAGTCCGGCTCGGCCACGGCGGCGGCGAGCAGGGTCTGGAAATGCCCGAGCATCCGCTCCGCGGTGGCGGCGTCGAACAGATCGGCGTTCACCTCCAGCGACAGGCCGAGACCGCCCGCGGGCAGCTCCGCCGCGTTGAGCGCGACCTCGAACTGAGCGCGACGGTCCGGCAGCGCCACGGATTCCAGCTCCAGGCCACCCAGCGAGATGCGGACGCCGTCCTCGCCCAGGGCGAACGCAGGCAGCGCTGGGTCGTCCCCGGGGCGGCGCTGCTGGAGCGCGAGCATCACCTGGAAGATCGGAGGGCGGGCCGGATCGCGCATCGGCCGCAGCCGCTCGGCCAGGAGGACGAAGGGATGGTCGGAGTGCTCCAGCCCGGCGAGCGCCGCCCGCCGCGCGCGGTCGAGGAGCTCCCGGAAGCCGGGATCGCCGGAGAGGTCGGAGCGCAGCGCGACCGGGTTCACGAAGTAGCCCACGACGCCCGCCCACTCCGGCGCGCCACGGCCCGAGGTGGGCGTGCCGACTGCGAAGTCGTCCTGGCCCGCGTAGCGGCCGAGCTGCGCCTGGAAGGCGGCGAGGAGAGCGGCGAAGAGGGTGGCGCCTCGCGAGGCGGCGAGCTGCCGCAGGGCATCCGTGAGATCCGCGGGCAGCTCCGCCGCGCGGGCCAGGCCGCGCCAGGTCTGCAAGGCCGGCCGCGGACGGTCCGGCGTCAGGGCGAGGTCGGGGACCCCTTCCAGGGCTTCGCGCCAGTAAGCCCAGCCCCGCTCTCCTCGCGGGCCGGCGAGCCGCTCGGCCTGCCAGCGGGCGAAGTCGGTGTAGCGGAGAGGAAGGGGGGGCAGGGATGTATCTCCCCGGTAGAGCGCGCCCAGCTCCCGCGCCAGCACCGCCAGAGACCAGAAGTCCGAAACGATGTGATGGATGGCCACGAGCAGCAGGTCGCCGGAAATCCGCACCCGTAGCAGCGGGCCATGGGCGAGATCGAAGGGGCGCCAGGCATCGTCCGTCCCCTCGGCGAAGTCCAGCTCCCCCGCCGGCAGCACCCGCTGCACCGGCTCGTCCCCCACGATCGGAAAGACAGTCCTCAGAGCCGGATGGCGCTCCACCAGCCGCTCCAGCGCCCGCCGCAGCGCATCGGCATCCAGATCCCGCACCCGCGCCGCCACGACCACGTTGTAGGCGCCGGCTTCCGGCGCCAGGCGCTCCAGGAACCAGAGCGCCTTCTGCCCCACCGAGAGCGGCTGATCGGGCGAGAGGTCAGGCGCCGGCAGCGGCGTCTCTTCGGCCGTCTCCAGGCTCAGAGATCGGAGGCTCGCGCCCTCCAGGAGATCGGCCAGGGGGACCGACACGCCGAGCGCAGCTTCGATCCCGCCCTTGAGCTCCACGGCGGAAAGAGAATCGAGGCCCAGCTCGGTGAGCGGACGGTCCGGGTCCACGAGCTCGACCGGCAGGCCGAGGGCCTGGGCGGCGATGTCGCGGAGGGGCTCCTGTTCTCCCTCGTCTCGCGGAACAGGAAGCTCCCGCCCCACCACGCTCCGCTCCAGCACCGTCAGTTCGCCCGCGAGATACTGCGCCCGGCAGGCGCCGCGCTGAACCTTGCCGCTCGAAGTCTTCGGCACCGTGCCGGTCCGCACCAGCACCACCTCGTAGGGCTGGACCTCGTGCTCCTCCGCCACGGCCCGGCGCACGGCGGCGGCCAGCTCCTCCAGGCCATCCCGGCGCCGGCGCTCGACCTCCTGGACCACCACGAGCCGCTCCTCCCCCTCGATCTCCACGGCAAAGGCCGCGCCGCTGTCGGGGCGCAGGTCCGGATGGCTGCGCTGGGCGGTCAGCTCGACGTCCTGCGGGTAGTGGTTCCTCCCGCGCAGGATGATCAGGTCCTTGATCCGCCCGGTGACGTACAGCTCGCCCTCATGAAGGATTCCGAGATCCCCGGTGCGCAGGAACGGCCCCTGGCCCATCGCCAGGCGGGCGCGGAAGTCGCGCTCCGTGGCCTCCGGGTTTCCCCAGTAGCCGGCCGCCACGCTCGGCCCCGCGATCCAGACCTCCCCCTCGCTCCCGGGTGGAAGCTCCTCCCGGGTCTCGGGATGGACGATCGCGATCCGCTGCGCATCCCAGGCGTGGCCATTGCTGACCCGGCCGCCCTCGACGCGCGGCGCCCGGCCCGGATCGCCGCCGGTCACGAAGAGCGTGGCCTCGGCCAGTCCGTAGCACGGGTAGAACGAGGAAGCCCGGAAGCCGCGGGGGGCGAAGGCTTCGGCAAAGGCTTCGAGCGTGTGGGCGCGCACCGGCTCGGCGCCGTTGAAAGCCACCCGCCAGCTCGACAGGTCGAGCCCCTCGCGCTCCACGGGCGGGATCTTCCGCACGCACAGCTCGTAGGCGAAGTTCGGGCCGCCGCTGGTCGTCCCGCGGTAGCGGTGGATCGCCTCCAGCCAGCGGCGCGGGCGCTGGAGGAAGGCGACCGGCGACATCAGCACGCAACGGGCGCCGGCGTGCAGAGGCTGGAGCACGTTCCCGATCAGGCCCATGTCGTGATAGAGCGGCAGCCAGCCCACCACCACGGAATCCTCGTCCATGGCGAACGCGTCGCCGATCATCCGCTCGTTGTGGACGAGGTTGGCGTGGGTGACCATCACCCCCTTCGGGGTCGAGGTCGAGCCCGACGTGTACTGGAGGAAGGCGACCGCGTCCGGGTCCGGATCGGGCAGATCCGGAGCCCCGGCAGGCAAGGCATCCGTGGGGATCCAGCGCGCGGCAGCCAGCTCGGGCACCCGCTCGGCGATGCTCGTCGTCGTCAGCGCGGCCCGGGGGGTGGCATCCGCGGCAATGGCGCGCAGCCGGGACTGCGACCGGTCGTTCAGACGCGGCGGATAGGCCGGCACCGCCACCACGCCGGCATACAGGCAGCCGAAGAAGGCGGCGACGAAGTCGAGGCCTGGGGGATAGAGCAGCAGCGCCCGCTCGCCGGGCTGCACGGATTCCCGCAGAGCCCAGGCCACGGCCCGGGCGCGGGAATCCAGCTCGCTCCAGGTGAGGCGCTCCGTTTCGAGCTCGCCATCGGCGAGGAAGACGTACGCCTCCCGGTCCGGGCTCTCCGCGGCGCGGGCCTTGAGCAGGCCGGCCAGGGTCGAGGGCCGGACCTCAGAGGCGATCACCTGGCACTCTCAGGCACTGGCGGCAACGGTATCGGCCTCGACCAGGGCTTCCACCGGGGCTTCGCCGAACATCACCTGGCGCAGGCGGTTGAAGAAGGCAATCCAGAGAGTCCACATCTCCTCGGCGCTGGCTACGATCACATCGATTTCCTCGGGGGAGAACCCGACCTCCAGGGCCTCGTTGGCCTGGTCGACATGGTCGGGCTCCTGCAGGATGTGGATGTCCACCCACGGCAGGCTCTCAAGCCCCGAAACCCGGCGGACGGCATTGCCGATTCCCGCCACCATGGCGAGGTCGGCAACCTCCGTGCCGTAGACGAAGCCGAGAGCGCTCAGGCGCTCGGCCGAGGCCTCCTCGTAGCGCTGCACGAGCCGGCGGGTCTCCGCGAACGGCGCCGCCTCGGCCACGGTGGCGCGGTCGAAGCCCGCCGCCTCCATGGTGGAGATGTACAACCGCTCGTGCGCCCGGACCGGATCGCCCTCGCCGAGCTCCTGGTAGAGGATCTTGCAGATGGCCGTCTTCATCTCCAGCACCGGCACCTGGTCGATCGTGCGCGAGAGGAAGTTCGGGAAGTAGTGCAGCGGATGCCACCACTGGCCGAGGAACGCGCCAACCTGCCCGCGGGTGAGATCGGACGTCCGCACTTCCTTGAAGAAGGGATGATGGATCAGCTCCTTGCGGAGCGGGTTCTCCTCGAGTCTCTCGGTGATGCCTTGCATGTGCCTCTCCTTTGTCAATGGAGGTCGGGCGAGCGGCGAGCCGACCGATGCGTGCCTGTTTGTCTCACTCTGCGCAAAACGCGGCGTCGGCCCGCCAGGTGGAAGCTAGAGAGAGGCATCGCGATATGGCGAGCCCCCTAAGAAAAGGGAGTGTCCCAGAAAGCTCTCAACGGGACAACCCAGGCCCGCTCCCATCCGCTTCCGGGGGAGGGACTATCTTTAAGCAGATTAAGGATTTAGCGCTTCCGCCCGAACGCCTTCTCGTCGAGCCACTTGACGATGAGCTTCAGGGATTCCTGGTTGATCTCATGGCCCATGCCTTCGATCTCGCGGTAGGTCATGGCCACGCCGTAGGGGCGCAGGGCCTCGCGGGACTCCCGGGCCTTGTCCACCGCGATGCGGTCGTCGCGCGTGCCATGGACGACCAGCACGGGGAAGCCCTCGTGCTCGGGCAGCTTCGGCAGGGTCTCGGCGAGCACGCCGGGGAGCCAGGAAGCGAGGGCCGCGAGGCCGGCGTAATGGGCGGGATCTCGCAGAGCGAGGTCGTAGGCCATCGTGCCCCCCTGGCTGAAGCCCATGATCACCATCCGCTCGCGGTCGATCGGATAACGCTCCAGCGCCTGCTGGACGAAAACGCGCAGGGCGCCGGTCCCCTGGCGAAAGGCCTCGGGGTCCGCGGGCTGGCCGGGGACGAGCGGGTACCACCCGTAGCCCCGCATGCCGTAGCCGATCGGCAGCGAGACCGGTCCCTGCGGGCAGAGCACCAGGGCGTTGCCGCCGTGCAGGAACGGCGCGAAGCCGAGCAGGTCGTGCGCGTTGGCGCCCCAGCCGTGCAGCAGGATCACGGCGGGAAAGGGACCGTCCCCCTCGGGGACGTGAGCGGCGTAGGTGAGCTTTCCATCCATGGCCGGGGAAGGATATGCGAAACCCGGGGACCGGTGGGCCGTTGCTGTATTAGGATCGTTCGCGCTGCACACAAGGAGACCCAACCATGTCCCCACGCGCTCTTCTGGCGACCGGAACCTTCCTCCTCCTCTCCGCCCTGGCTCTTCAGCCGGCCGCGGCCCAGCCGTCCGCGTCGGACGTGGCGGGACAGGTCATGCAGGCGCTCGGCGGCAAGGAGGCATGGGATGCCACCCATTTCCTGCGCTTCACCTTCGCCGGCCGCCGCACCCACCACTGGGACAAGTGGTCCGGCAACCACCGCCTGGAGGGGCAGACCCCGGAGGGGCAGAAGTACGTGGTCCTCCACAACCTGAACACCCGGCAGGGAGAGGCCTGGCTGGACGGCAAGAAGGCCGAAGGGGACGCGGCCAAGCCATGGCTGGAGCGGGCCTACGGCGCCTGGATCAACGATACCTATTGGCTGCTGATGCCCTACAAGCTCCAGGACCCGGGCGTGAACCTCACCTACGAGGGGACGGAGCAGGTCGAGGGCAACAGCTACGACAAGCTCCACCTGACCTTCGGCAACGTCGGCCTGACCCCGGGCGACGAGTACTGGGCCTGGATCAACCGCGACACGCACCTGATGGACCGCTGGGCCTACCTCCTCCAGGCCCAGCCCGACCAGCCCCGCGCCACCGAGCCGACCGCCTGGCGCTGGCAGGGGTGGCAGAGGTACGGCAAGATCCTCCTCGCCCCCACCCGCGCCATGGTCGGCGGCGACCGCAAGCTGGAGCTCTCCGACATCGCGGTCTTCGACACCCTGCCGGAGACGGTGTTCACTTCGCCGGAGCCGGTGGCGAAGTGACATGACCGCCCAGACGCCGCTCCTCCTGCGGGGCGGCACGGTCCTGACCCTGGACTCGCGGGCGACGGTGCTCCCCGGCGCCGACGTGCTCGTGGCGGATGGCCGCATCCGCCACGTCGGCAGCTTCCCCGACATGCCGCCGGGCACCCGCGTGCTCGACGTCTCGGGCGCTCTCGTCCTCCCCGGCCTGATCCAGGGACATCTCCATCTGGGCCAGACCTTCTTCCGCGGTCTTGCCGAAGGACGCCGGCTCCTCGCCTGGCTGCGCGAGCGCATCTGGCCGCTCGAGGCCGCCCACGACGACGAGAGCGCCTACTGGTGCGGCCTCCTCGGCGCGGCCGAATGCCTCCTCGGCGGCACCACCACGATCCAGGACATCGGCATCGGCCCCGGCGCCGGCGGGCTCCTGCGGGCGCTGGCCGAGTCCGGCCTCCGCGCCTTTGCCGGTCCCTGCCTCATGGACAGCGGCGACACCCTGCCCGACGCCCTGCGCGGCGAGACCGACCGCGTGCTCGCCGATGCCGAGGCCCTCGGCCCCCGCTTCGACGGCTCCGGCAACGGCCTCCTGCGCTTCGCGCTCAATCCGCGCTTCATCCTCACCTGCTCCGACCCGCTCTGGGAGGGAATCCGCGACCTGTCGCTGCGGCACGGCTGGCCCATCCATACCCACGCCCTGGAGCAGCAGGACGAGACGGCCGCCGTGCGCGAGCTCAAAGGCCGGGATGAAGTGGAGTACTTCGCGGACCAGGGGCTCCTCGCCACGGACCTGCGCCTGGCCCACGGCGTCTGGCTCACCGCCGGACACCTGGAGCGCGCGCGGACGGCCCGCTGGAGCGTGGTCCACTGCCCCAGCTCCAACCTCAAGCTCGGATCGGGGATCGCGGACCTCCTCGCCATCCGCCGCGCCGGAGTGCCGGTCGGGCTCGGCTGCGACGGCGCCGCGTGCAGCAACCACCTGGACAATCTGGACGAGGTCCGCCTCGCCGCCCTCCTTCAGAAGCTCAAGCACGGCCCGGATGCCTTCTCCGGCCTCGATGCCCTGCGCCTCGCCACCAGCGAAGGCGCGCGCGCCCTCGGGCTCCAGGACGAGGTGGGATGCATCGAGCCCGGCAGGCCGGCCGATCTCACCATCCTCTCGCTCGACCGGCCCGAGCTCTGGGCCGCCCCGCAGGTGGACCCGCACGATCTCGTCGCGTTCGGAGCCTCCCGGGCGGCGGTCCGCCATGTCCTCGTCGCCGGCCGCCTGCTGGTCGAGAACGGCCGGCTCACCCACCTGGACCTCCCCGAGATCGTCCGCCAGTCCAACCTGCACCTGGCGGCCCTGATCCGGCGCTCCGGGCTGGCTATCTAGATAGGCTCATATCCCTGTCTCACCCGCGGGACGCTCCAGGCGTCCGCGGAGCCCCTCCGTCCCGATTCCGGAACGCTTTCCGGCCTCTCTCCCTCGGAGAGCGGCATGGCACCCCCCTTGCGCCTGGGGGCACCGCAACGCTCAACCGAAAGGAGCAGAGACATGAGCCCCAAGACACAGACACAGCCCTCTGCGGCCGTCGCCGCCGCCACCACGCCCCTCCCCAATGCGCCGCCGTTTGTCGACCCCTGGAAGAAGCTCCGCATCCCCGCCGGGAACCCTCCGGGCTTCTGGACTGCGGTCAAGCACGACCCCTGGACCGGCGGCTTCGTCATGCAGATGGGCACGGTCCCGCACTCCGCCAACACGCCGCCGACCTCGGACGTCCTCGTGGTCGGCTACCAGTGGGACGGAAACCTCCCCGACGGCCAACAGAGCTTCCTCGCCCGCTTCCAGCTCGGCCCGGTCTCGAAGCTGGCGCGCGGCGGCCAGGTGCAGGCCAACCTCTTCCTGCAGCTCCGCGGCCCCATCGGCCAGTTCTTCGAGGAGGCGGTGGCCGTCACCAACGGCATCGTCTACCTGCGGATCAACCCGCCCGTGCCGCTACGGACCGGCCAGTACCAGATCCGCGTCGGAGGGTACATCGCCAGCTCCTACGCGGGCGCGGCCGACCCCTACGCCGAGATCATCAACAACCGCACCGAGTTCCTCTACTTCCCGCCGAACACCCTGGCCGCGGGCGCGGCCCAGGGCATGCAGCCGGAGAGCGCCGGTCTCCACATCGACGAAAAGAAGGTCGACCTCCAGAAGATCTCCCTGGAGGAGGCCGTCAGGCCCCGCCTGAGCGCGAGCCAGCCCTGGGGCGAGCCGATCCTGGCCGGCTAGACCCATCCGGGGTCCGGGCCTCTCCCGGACCCCGTTTGGAACAAACGGCCGCCGCTCGGCGTTTCCACATCCGCGATGCACAAGCCGAAAGACCCGGTCTCGCAACGGCGGACCTTCGCCATCATCTCGCACCCCGACGCGGGGAAGACCACGCTCACCGAGAAGCTGCTGCTCTTCGGCGGCGCCATTCAGCT
>Ga0068862_100000766_pt1 | contig 32018 bp, 25 predicted proteins | sample KBSSwiS52_FD_66598 | JGI IMG/M metagenome (GOLD analysis project Ga0068862, IMG submission 66598) | Switchgrass rhizosphere microbial communities from Kellogg Biological Station, Michigan, USA - KBS Switchgrass S5-2 | ecosystem: Host-associated > Plants > Roots > Rhizosphere > Soil ... | reverse complement strand
GGGTCGCGCGTCTCGAGGGACGACCGCCGACTGGCGTGGAGTGTCCTGACGATCCATGAGCAGCGCCACCGCGGCGGCCGGAGCGGCTCGCGCGCCGTCGACGCCGATCGATTCGGCTAGCGCGATGACGCGGAGTCCGACGACGCGAGCGGCACGATCGGCGATGAACGCTCCGAGGCCGGTCACCACAGCGACCGTCAGGGACGGGTGCCGGTCGCGCACGCGCGTGACGGCGTCCGCGATCTGGATGACCTGTTCGGCGGCGACGGCGTCCGCGATGCGGGAGATGGCGGAATGGTCGAGCATCTCGCGATCGGCGCAGACAATCCGTGCGATGCGTTCGCCGGCGTGTTCGCGCGAAGCGGAGCGACCATCCGGTGTGGGAACGGAATAATCGGCGGCGTCGAGATCCCCGCGCCACAGGTGGACATCGCCGATGAGCGCGAACCCCTCGCCCGACACCGTGGCAGTGGCGTCATCGAGCGGTACGTGACGGACGATCGCTTCCGTGGGCGTGCGCAGCGCACCCGAGTACACGAGCTCGCGACTCGCCAGCCGTGCCGGGTCGGTGGTGCCGAGCGCGACGACCTCGCCACCGACGATCGGGATGATGTCCGTCGTGGTGGTGCCGATGTCGATGAGGATGGCATCGGGATGATCGAGGGCGACGAGTCGCGCCGTGGCAGCCCAGTTCGATGCGGCGACCGCGAGCGGCTCGCGGCGGGCATCGTCGGGCGAGAGAAACCGACCATCCACCGCGAAGATGCGGGTGCCGGCTCGTGGAAACGCGGCGCACACGGCGTCGAGGACGAACCCGACGCCATCGCGCTTCGTCCGGAACATCTGCGAGAGCTCGGCGGTCATCGTGACGGCGTGGCGATCGTCGGGTGACGTTCCAATCTCGTGCGCGAGCGCGCTCAGAAGTGGCCCGAGCGCGTGGGGATCGCGCTGGATCTCGAAGGGGCGTGAGCGGGCGGCAACGAGGGTTCCGTCGACGACGCGGGCCACCTTCGTGTTCACGCCGCCAATGTCCCATCCAACGACCGACATGGGGATTCGGGACCAGGGACCGGGGACTCGAACGTTCGCTACCAACGGGATGATATTCAGGCTTCCCGTTCAGGCCAGCCGCGATGCGCGTCGTCGGCGTGATCGACATTCGAGGTGGGCGTGCGGTGCACGCGAGCGGCGGCGTCCGCGACGGCTACATGCCTGTGGGGGTGGTGGCGGGTGTGCCCGTCGATGGGGACGTGGTAACGCTGGGACGTGTATACGCGGATCGGCTCCACCTGTCGGAGATCTACGTTGCCGACCTCGATGCCATCACGGACGGAGTCGACGCTCTCAACACCGACGTGTTAGGCGGTCTCGCGGCCATTGGAGTGCGGGTCATGGTGGACGCCGGCGTTTCCACCGCGCGAGCGGCACGCACGGTCCTGCAGACAGGGGCCTCGCAGGTCATCGTCGGGCTCGAGACGCTGACCGGCTTCGATGCGCTCGACGACATCTGCCGCGCCGTCGGTGGGGAGCGTGTCATCTGCAGCATCGATCTCCGCGACGGGGCGCTGCTCGCGGCGCCTAACGTGGTTGTTGCCGTCCCGACCGTAGACGGCGTTGCGAGGCGCGCAGCGGCGGCCGGTGCGGGCACCCTCATCGTGCTCGATCTCGCTCGCGTCGGCAGTGCGCGTGGACCCGATCTCGAGGCGATGCGAATGGCCCGCGCCGGGGCCCCGCACGTGGCGTTGCTCGCCGGCGGTGGCGTTCGCGACAACACTGACCTGCTCGCGCTGTCGGAGGCTGGCTGTGACGGTGCGCTCGTGGCCACGGCGCTCCATCGAGGACTGCTCGACGTGTAACCGGCGGTTCACCACCATCGGCGACAACCGTTCAGCAGTGCAGCCGAAACGTCGCGGACTGGCCGAAGTTCTCCTCGACTTCCATCTCGATTGCCGTCATGCGGTTCGTGCCCTCTTTCGCCAGCTCCGCGCTCAGCCGGGACGTCAGCAGCTCGGCGAGCATCTCGACCGTCGTGTTCGGCACGGGCAGAATCGCGCAGTCCCGTTTCGGGAACACGTACCGCGGCTTGTTGTCGTACGCGACAGTGACCGAGTCGCCCGCTTCGGCGATCTGCAGATGCGGGTTCTCGCCGGCGAGGAGCACCTTGTGGTCGATGTCGTCGCACAGCTGGCGCATGATGCGCTTGAGGACGCCGAAGTCGAACACGTACCAGCTCTCGGGGTCGAGTGCGCCCTCGACGGTAACGGCCACGCGGTAGTTGTGCCCGTGCAGCGTTTCGCAGCGATGCCCTGAGAACGTGATGAAATGTGCGGACGCGAAGACGAGATAGTCCTTCGTGACCGACACGCGGTACTCACCGCCGTCGCCGCGCCGGCCCTCAATGTGATGCGGCATCCGTCCCTCCGTTCCTCGATTGCCAGGCGCCGCCGAGCAGCGATACGAAAATCGCGGCCGCCGTGATATCGGCGGTCGTGCCGGGGTTCGCGCGGTTGCGCTCCCCACGCAACGCGATGCTCATGCGCTCGATCGCGGCGCGGCCCGACGGCGATCGCACGCCGCCAGCGCCCAGCGCGTCACGCGCCTGCGCGGACACGATCGCGGCGAGGTCGGCATCGGCGCGCCGGACGATGTGCGTGTCGGGGTACGTCGCGAGCAGCGTCAGAAAGGTTTCCACGATTGCATCGCTCCAGTCGAGGCCGTCGCGGTGCGCGGCGTCGAGCGCAGGCGCGCCCAGCTCAAAGGTAGCGTGAAAGTCGGTCACGTACTCGCGCGCAATTCCGTCGCGGTCCGCAGCAAGGCGCATCGCTTCGGTCAGCGGAATCGTCGGCTCCGCCGCGACATCCTGCTGCGACGTCGACCCGAGCCCGCCGGGCGACGCCAGCCGGATGGCCGCATAGGCGTGGCGCGCGTCATCCACTGTCGTGCTCACGAGGACGTCCGCGAGCGCCCTGCGAAGCCGCTGCCGGTCGATGATTCGCCGGTCGGTCCAGTCCCCGCCGGACGTGATCGCCGCCGCCGCGCGTGCGAGCGGCGCGAACAGCAGCACGATCCCCAGGTTCGTGTTCGTGGCGGTGACGGCACGCGTCGCCTCGATGGCGAGCAGAATGGTCTTCCCCAACGGACGGCTGCCCGCGGTGCCTAACGCCGTATTGATGGCGGCGCTGCTCGCCACGAAGTCGTCGTACGTCGTGTCGTCGAAGTCGCCGCGCGGCGACACGTTGCCTGGCTTGGGGGCGTTCACCTCCAGCAGGCAGGCCAGCTGCGCGAGCGCGCCGATGTCGATCGGTGGCGGCGTGCCGATCACGAGGCGAGCTTGCCGAGGAGGTGATCGACGATGGCGCCGGCGACATCGACCGACGTCGCCGATTGCACGCCGGACCATCCGGGGACGCCGTTGACCTCGAGCGTATAAACGGTCCCATCGCGCGCCGGGAGGAGGTCGACGCCAGCGTAGTCGGCGCCGACGGCGCGCGCTGCTCGCAGGGCCCGGTCGCCCCAGTCGGGCGGGAGATCGACGGCGCGAGCGTCGCCGCCGAGCGAGATGTTGGTTCGCCACCCGCCGTCGTGCGCGCGTCGCTCGATGGCCGCAACGACGCGATTGCCCACCACGAACGCGCGAACGTCGGCGCCGTCATGATCGATGACGCGCTGCACGTAGAACACCGACCGTGTGACGTCGAGCGCGCGGATGACCCGGAACGCCGTCTCCGGATCGCTGACGCGCACCATCCCGTGCCCCATGGACCCGAACAGGGGCTTGATGATCACGTCGCCCATGGCGCGTGCGGCGGCCATCGCGTCGTCCACACCTTCGCAGACGACGGTTTCCGGGGTGTCGAGCCCCGCCTCGCGCAGCAGCGCCGACGTGTAGAACTTGTCGACGCAGCGCTCGATCGCCCGGGGGGAATTCATCACAGGGACGCCGTGGTCCTCCAGCCAGTGGAGCGCGTCGACGCGATAGATGATCTGCTCGAGCGATCCGTTGGGAATGATGCGCGCGAGCACGGCGTCGGCATCGAGCAGCTGCTGCGACGCCGCCGCGAGCGTGTCGGCGGCGGTGCGCTGCCCGATGCACGCAACGAGCTTCTCGTACGGCACGACGCACCCCGAGAGCCCGCGTGCGGCGAGCGCGCGGAGCAGCTCGTCGGTATGCCACCCGGTGCGGGTGCTGAGAATGACGATGCGCACGTCAGGCAATGAGCTCAACCGAACAGGGAAGCGCGGAGCACGTCGGCGTCGAGCCGACCCCCGTGGAACGTTCGGCCGCTCGTCGCACTCGTGAGCCAGACCTCGGCGGGGCTGAACAGGAGCTTGTCGATCCTGTAGAAGTCCCGATCGTAGCGCTCGAAGATCTCGTGAAACGGTGTCCCGTAATCCGACGAGGCCGACGCTGGCATTTTCGTCGCGAGCTCCTCGAGCGTGGCATCATCCGCGCGGACGGTGTAGCGCGCCTGGCCGCCGTAGAGCATGCAGTCGTTCGTGCGGCCGATTGCACGAAGGTCGTTCTTCGCGACGGGCGGTATCGGTGTCGTGCCCGAGGCGCTGGTGACGAGCCTGACGTCGAAGCCAAGGGCGTCCATCTTGTGTAGACCCGTCTCGATGATGCGCGCGGTGATCTGCACGCCACCGGCAATGCTCGCCGTGGGCGCGATGATGAACGTGAGGGCCACCGCTGGCAGCCCGGCGCGCGCGCTCACCCACGCAACCACACCGTCCGTCGGGATCACTCGCCCCTCGAGGACGAGGACGCCGCGTTCGGCCGTCTCGCTGTAAGCCAGCTTGCCGAACAGCTCGTGCTCCACGCGCGCCATCGCACGGAGGGGGCCCGAGCCCATGGCGAAATACTCGCCCACGTGAACGGCCCAACCCGCGTACTGTGACGCCATGCACGCCTCGGCGGGGTGATCCGTCCAGACGTGCACACCATGATACGGGTCGTCACCGATCGTGAGTGGCGCGAACGACACGTGCCCGAGGCCACCCATGCACGCCTGAGCCATGGCGCGGCCGGCCGCGAGGCCGCCTGACGCGTCGATGCCGGCGTCGATCACGCGCGCTCCGCTGGGAAGCGTATGCACGTTGACGCGAAGCTCTGCCGACCGATCCGCCATGCTGTCGGCGATCGCTGCGGCGCGCTCGTTCAGCCCGAGGTTCACGAGCCGGCTCCGCGACCGACAGCCCCGTTCATTCGTGACTCCATCTCAGAATCTCACCTCTGGATACCGTACCCGCATCACCGCAGTAGCGATCGTACGTGCCGGTGACGACACGGGCATCGACGGAGGTGCCGAAGCGGCGCATCAGGTATGTCAGCGCGAGTCGTACATGCGGCGGTCGATACCGGCAGGCGTGTCGATACGTCACCGGCACGTCGATCTCCCCGGCGGCGACGAGCGTTCCGCGTTTGCTCCCCAGCGCGGGCTCGCCGCCCACCCGACCCATGACGAGCACAGTACCCGCGATGATGTCGCGAGCCGGTGAGTTACCCGTGTTCCCGCCAACGAACATCAGCCCGCGACGCATGCGTGTGCCAGCGTCGTCGCCAACCGAGCCGTCGACGACGATCTCTCCTCCGATCATCCCGCGTGAGGCGCCAGGCAGGCCGGCGCCGATGCGGTGGCCCGCATCACCGCGAACGTGAATCGCGCCGCCGGCCATCCCGACGCCGGTATCGTTCCCGATGCTGCCGAGCACCTCGATCGCGCCCGACGTCATCCCCGCTCCGATCCCGTGCGCATGCCTGACGTCTCCGCCGATGCGCACGATCGCCGAGCGTTCGCCGCGAACGTCGAAGTAATCGCCGATGGCGCGTTGGGAGCGACCCGCCCACACGGGAAGCCGGGCGATCTCGATCTCGTTCGACGTCGCGAACCGATCCGGGACGACCGACTCGAGGCTGACGGACTCCTCGAGCGGCGACCGCAGCGTGAGCGTCACGTGCTCGCTCACGGCGAGCCCCTGCGCTCGACCGCGTCCGCCATGACGTCGCGGAGCCGGAAGTGATGAGGCCCGAGCTTGCCACCAAAATTCCCGGCGCTGACGGCGCGAATTCCGGGACGACACGCAGCGGTGATGCCCGCACGCATCGCTCGGCTGATCGATACGTCATCCAACCCGTCCAGCACGATCTCCAGGACCGAATTGACGTCATCGGGCAGCGCCGATTCCGTCATGGGTCGCAGGGTCGGGCAGTACGCGTCGTTCGTCGATGCGGGAACGGTCGAGTAGCGTCGTGATCCGACCTTGCTGCCGCTCCGGACGACACCGCCGGGGAAGGGCAGGATCACCCCCGCGAGCTTCGACATGGCCTCCACCGCCGCCTCCGCGGCAGCGAGCGTGCTGGCGGCGTCGGCGCCGAGGATGAGAAAGTTGCCGCCGCCAATGCCTTTCGCGGCGCCGAAGCTCTCCTGGATGAGACACTCGCCGTCCATGACGGGGATGCGCCAGAATCGGTCGCCGCCGACGACTTTGCTGGCCTGAAAGCCGTCGCCGAACACGCGCAGCGCACGCCCAGGCGTTAGGCGGCGCTCCTCGGCGGGCAGCCCGTCGAAGCAGTTTGCCGTCGGGCATGTCAGGACCGTCTGGCCGATGCGCTCGACGAGCCGTTTGCCAAGGCTCTCGGCATCCATCGCGAACAGCAGGGCACTGATGCCGGGACGGCCGTCCGGAGTTTCGCTCGGCGACACCGTACGCTCGATCGCCGCCTCGCACTTGCACGCGATGACGGACGTCGCGAAGCCGGTGAGCTTGAGCGCTGCCTCGCGCGCCCAGCGCTCGTTCACGGCCGTGATGACGATGCGCGCCGCGCGCATGGGGAACGCTTCGGCGAACGTGTCCTCGATCAGCACGCCGTTCACGTGCATGTCAGCGCGCTCCGTTCGGCGACGCATGATCGATCAGCGGCGACGGCGCGTCCGGCAGGTCGCCTACCGGGTAGTTCGCGAAGCGCACCGTTGCAGAACGATCGAAATAGTCGGCGAGATCGCGTGTAATGGCCGGATCGTAGCGAGGGCGAACGTGGATGCGCCGGCCGGACGGGGCGCGGCGCAGCTGCCCTTCCTCGACGACGACCGTGCCCGCCTTCACGACGCAGCGCGGCGTCGTGAACATCGCGGTGCGGTCCACATCCGGCGCGTACACGGTCACGTCCGCGTCCGCGCCGACGCCGAGGTGCCCCTTGTGCCTGAGCCCCAGGATTCTCGCGGGTCCGGCACGCGTGATGATCGCGATCTCGCGCAGGGAGTACTCGCGCGACAGACCATCAGCGAGCGCGGTGCCGGCGAGCAGCTTCGGCTCGACGCGTCGAAGCTGCTCGTCACGGTACGCCCGATCCATGAGCAACCGGACCAGCGTCGGATACGACATGAACGATCCGCCGTTCGGGTGGTCGGTAGACAGCACGAGGCGCCACGGATCGCTCGCGAGGAGAAACAGTTCGAGCCCGATCGCCCACTGCAGGGCGGCGACGGCGTTGCGCTCCCTGTACTCGTGAGGCACGACGCCGCATCCCGTCTCGAGCTCGATGTCGAGGTTCGTCCACTTCTTCCCGCTGCTCCGGTGCAGGAGGTACTCGACCGGCGCGTCGGCCGTCAGTGTCGCGGCCGGCCCGAACATCACCTGCCCGACATCGCCGGTGATCGATCGATGGGCATTCACGTACTCGATGATCTGGCGCGCGCCGGAGCGCCAGCCGCCCTTGGGCGAACGGCCGTAGCTGTGGAACTGCAGGTGCGTGAAATGCGCGCGACGCCCGTCCAGCGCCGCCATCGACGCGAGCGTGGTCTCCACATTTCCCGGGATGCCGAGATTGTTGCAGTGGATGTGCGCGGCGTGCGGCAGACCCAGGGCAATCGCGCCATCCGCCAGCGTCTCCATGATTGCCCTCGGCGTCACGCGGCTCGAGCCTAACGCCCCATCGAGCTCCGTCCGCTCACGGCTGCCACGCTTCCAGAGCTCCACGCCGCCGGGATTCACGATCTTGATGGCGTACCCCCCCGTTGCGCCGAGGAGCCACGCAGCGTACTCGCGAGCGCGTTCGCGCTCACCGGCGTCGATCAGGCGGAACAGGTACGCGTCGTTTCCCAGGAGAACGAAGAAGCCACCGTCGACGATGGGTGTGTCACTGAGCTGACTGTGCGCGAGGCGGGCCATGGTCGGTGCGACCGCGGCGTCGAACACCGTCGTGTACCCGAGGCCGGCGTAGCGATAGCCCGTGGTGAACGTCGTCGGGACGACGCCGGCTATGCCGGAGCGGGGGATTTCGGATTCGTTCGCCAGCATCGGCGCACCTTCAGGATGGCGCGCGTGCTCTTCCGGCAGCAGTCGCCGCGCGACGTTGACGGCGCCGCTCGCGACGTGGCAGTGGATGTCGACGCCCCCGGGCATGACGACCATTCCACGTGCGTCGACCCGCGGCGCGGACGAGGGAAGCTCGGCAACGATGCGACCGCTGTCGATGCAGACGTCTCGAACTTCACCGTCGACGTCGTTCGCGGGGTCATACACGGTTCCGCCGACGATGCGCAGCTGGCTCATGCGCCCCGTGCAGCGGCGGCAACGCTGCCACCATGAGGAAACGGCAGCCGGCGAATAGCGGCACCCACAACCTGGATGACGGAGGGTGTGTCCGGCGGACCCGCCAGCGGCGCCCGAAGCGGGAGTGGGACTTCATCCGTCCGGATGCACGTGCCGCGCGCGTGGATGCCATCGACACCCGTGTCGATCACCACCGCACCGGCGGCCAGGGGCGACTCACTCGCTCGAGGGCCGATGACGATGCAGCGGACGCCGCCGAGTGCTCGAACGATTTCGTCTGGCAGCGAGCCCGCATCGCCCAGGACGAGCGTCACGTCCACCGCACCCTCGCGGAGACGCGCGAGCGCAGCACCATCATGCGGATCGTAGCGGGGGTAGCCACGTGCGAAGTCGACCGCGAACGGGTAGCCGGTCTGCGCGACGAGCACCGAATCGGCGCCTGACCGGTTGCCGCCGGCACGCAGCGCGATGGCTGCGCACCGCGTGCGCTCGTTGAGGGCGTGCGACAGCGCGGCGAGCCGGTCGAATCGCTGCGGAGATCGCTCTGCGCGACCATCCGGCTCGGCGTCGTACACGAGCGCGACGTAACGCGCCGACAGCAGCAGCGGGGCCAGCTCGCGCGCGGCGGCCCATGCCGCACCGGCCATCTGGGCGAACGCCGCAGGCGTGTCGGCACTCGCGCGCGCCAGCGCCTCGACCGCCGTCAGCGTCGCAACTTCGTCCACTGCCGCGATGCTCACGCGCCGATCGGCGTCGGCGGTGCTGATGGCACCTCCGACGTCCACCGCGATGACGGTGCGCGACGATCGCCCTCCGACGTACAGCCCGACGGGGTCCGGTGCATAACGCGACGTGAAGCGCGGGTAGCGACGCTCGACGTCAACGGCCCAGAACACGACGACATCCGCACGATTCCGGATCTCGCCGAACGTCGCGGACGCGTAGCCGCGCTCCTGGCCAGCCAGCACGACCCGCGATGCAGTCGCCGACGTGACCGTGTCGAGCCGCGCCCGCAACAGGTCGGCGATGGCTGCCGCGCCACGCTGTGACTCGCACGACAGGGCTGGGGCCAGATACACCAGCGGTCGCGCAGCTTCGCTGAGGACGTGCGCGGCATACGTCACCGCGACCGCGATTGGCGCGTCCTCGCCCTCGACATGGCACCGCAACGGGACCCGACCATCACCGAACCAGCGAGCGCCCAGCGTACACGCGTTCCTCGCCTCGACGATTCGATCGTCCTGCACGACGACCGCGATATCATCGCACGTGCATCCGCACCCGAGGCACGTCACGTTGTCGACGATCGAGGGCGCAGTCATGCGGGAACGCTCGACCAGGACTCCAGCAGCTCATACACGCGCTCGGCGCGCCGAACGCACGACGTGTAGCAGGACGCCGAGTCGTCGCCGTCGGCGAACACGGTGCAGACGGGGCGTGCGGCGCGTATGTGCTCACCCGGGTGGGGGACGTCGCGGACGGTTGCATCGTCGAGCCACGTCCGCGTGTCTCCGCAGACGACGTCGTGACGCGCGAACACGATGGCCCTGGCCGTCGCGCGGTGTCGAGCGCTCGCGTGCGCGAGGTCGAAGGTGGGCAGCACACCGTTCGAGCACGCATCGGCGTGCGTGCCGAAGACGGATACGCCGTACACGCGCTCGACGAGCTCCATCGACGCCGACCAGCGGGGGTTCAGCTCGATGGGAACGGGAATACCGTCGCGCGCGATGAAGTCGATGCAATTGACGCCGATGAGGTCGAGATCGCGTGCGGCAGCGTCCACGATCTCCGTTGCGGCGATCAGCAGTCGCGACGCATCCCCGAGGTGCGGATCGTCCGCCGGTGCAAGGATGCTTCCGCAGTAGCGAAACCCATCCGCGCCGAACGCCCGATCGCCGATGATCTGCCGAGTCACGCCTAACGTGACAGCGGCCCCGTGCGCGGCGACGAAGACGATCGAGCCCGGCGTACCGTCGACGAATGGCTGGACGTGAGCGTTCGCGGGCACCCGATCGCCGGGCACCCACCAGCGGATGCCATGTCCGCCGCCGGACGCGCGCGGCTTGAGCAACCAACGCGTCTCCTTCCCGGACACACCCTGCTGCTCGAGCATCGCGGCGAACCGCCCAGGGTCTCGCGCGCGTCGCAGAACGGCCGGGTTGTTCCCCCACAGCATCGCTCGTTGCGCCAGACGCCGAACCGCAGATGGGTGGTTCTCGAACGGCGAGAGGTAGGCGACGGCGTCGCAGGCGATCTCCGTCGCCGCTCGCGCTGCCGCGGTGGCGCTGAACCGCGCACCGAAATCTCTCGGCATCGAGAGCGCGCGCACGCCCGGGTGCTGATCGAGGTCGCCGAACGCGTCGACCGCCGTCACGCGATACCCGGCTCGCGCGGCGGACTCCGCCATCGCTCGCGTCGACACGCCGGCGATGAGGACGTGTGCTCGCGGTGAAGCGGCAGCGTCAGGCATCGATCCCCAGACGAACCCGCGCGAGCGCCGGCTGGATGACGGCGAGATGGTCGAGCGCCGTGCCCGACGCACGCTGAATCCCCGTCACGCTCACGATCTCGGCCTCGCGGCCGCCCGCGAGCCCGTCGGCTACGAGCGCCGCCCCCTGCGCGCCCTGCTTCGCTCTCGAGCTGAATCCACGAAGCCGGTGGACAATCACTTGCGGCGCAACCGTTGCGAGCCGACGCGCGAGCTCGTCGCGCACGCGGTCGACTGCCGCCATTCTCCCGGAGATGACGACCTCGCGCGCACTCGGTGCCGAGACCAGGAGCGTGGCTACTGCCTTGACGGCGCCCTCGATGTACGCGAACCAGGCCGTCTTCGCGGACGCCGTTTTCGGCGCGGCGAGCCACTCGACGTCGTCATCGGACTCGTTGGTCACCGCCGCGGCGCCGCCCTCGAATACCATGCGCTTGGAGATGCTGCCGGCGAGATACGCGACCTCGCCGTCGAGCGCACCGGGCGCACGCGCGCCGATCGGTCCCGACGAGCCACCGAGTCCGTCCACGATCTGGCCGCGCTCGACCGCGACCGCCGCGGAGAATGCGCCGCCCAGCTCGAGGAGAATGAGTGACACGTCAGTGATCGCGGACGCACGACGTTTCGCCTGATCGTGAACGCCGAGCGCGGCCGCGCACACCTTGTCCGCGGTACCCATGTCTACGCGGTTCACCTTGCGATAGGCGGGCACGGTAGGCAGGTGAATGACACCGGGCGTGAACACGACGGGCAATCCCGAGGCGGCGAGTGCACGCGCCAGCGATCGCAGTCCACCGATGCCGCTGGAGTCGTTGTCGCGTGCGAGAAAGGCGAGCCGGATGTCCGTCTCGGTGAGGTCGCGCGCATGGCGCAGTGGAAGGCCGTAGCCCGAGGGGCCGGCGATGAGATCCACAGGCGCCCGTGACTCGAGAAGCGCGACGAACCGATTCGGGTCGGCGAGCGCCTGACGCGTCGGGAACGATTCGTCGAGGAACACTCTGCCCTCGTCGAGCCCACACACATCGATGCTGACCGTACCGGGGTCGATCCCGATGACACGTGGCACCCGATCAGCCGGGTGGCGGAACCGACGGCGGCGCCGGAGATGGCTGCATGAGCTCGCGCGCGACCTCCCCGATCGACTCGGCGTCCAGCACCAGATCGCTCCGCTCGAACAGCTTCGCCACGCAGCGCTTGTGCACCTTCATCTTGAAGGTGCCGACGCCGAGCGCGCCAAACGTCTTGACACCGTTGCGGTCGGCGGCGGAGTCGGTGACGTCGACGCCTTCGATGCCTAACGGCGGCACGGCATTGAGGTCCACGACGGCACGCAGCGATCGGACGTCCGCCCACGCGGCGCGCGGCACCAGCTGCACGCCTGCCGGTCCGGCATTGAGCAGCAGCTCGGCGCCGCCCAACGCCGCTGCCAGCTGCGATACGTCCGTGACGACGATCGACTCGACGACTCCCCCGAATCGCTCGCGAATGTGCGCGGCGACTCGTCCGGCCTCGTCGGCATGACGCGACGTGATGGCGACGTTCGCTCCGGCACGGGCGAGGAGCCCCGCGGCGCGTGTGCCTACGGGGCCGGTGCCGGCGACGACTATGGCGCGGCGTCCGCGCACGTCGCCCACGACCTGCAGGAGCCGCGCGACGGCAGCGACGGCGGTGGTGTTCGAGCCGTTCGAGTCGAGCATGACCGACACGCGCATCGGTCCGAAGAACGTCCGCTGGACGGCGTCGAGCAGCTGTTCGCCCGCGGTCATGTCGGTGCCGCTGATGAAGATGGCGGTGTTGTGCAGGTCTTTCGGTCCGCGGGTGAAGATCGCGCCGTGGACCAGGTCGCGAACGGCGTCGACACAGACGCCCGCGTAGCTCAACACCTCGTCCGCACCGCCGTCGTACGCGACGATGCGGTCGAACACACTCGCCATCGGCGAGGTGTCGAGGTGAAGGAGGAGTTTACGCATGCTTGCAAAGAGCGCTGGGAGCTGGGTGGAAGTGCTGGTGGCTGGGAGGAGGGGCTGGGTGCCCAGCTAGCCACCGGCTCCTCCACCCAGCCACCAGCACCCCACACCCAGCTCCCAGCTGCCGTTCGGTCAGACGGTTCCGGCCATCTGCTTGGACCCGCGCTTGTCTTCCGCGTTGCTCGCGAACGGGTGCTTCGCCGTGCGGGCGCGGGCGATGACGTCGTCGATCTTCGGCTCGCCGGCCAGGGCGCGCTGGATCGACTCCTTCACCGCCTGGTAGTTGTAGTCGAAGATCTTCTGGTCGTCGGCCGCGTCCCAGTGAATGAACACGCCGACCATGACGCAGTAGTCGTCGACCTTGTTCTTCGGGATCACGCCGGCTTCGACGGAGTCAACGACCGCACGCGCGACGGCGGCCTGCGCGGGGCCGAACATCTGCACCGCCTGTTTCGCGCCTTTGATCGTGACCTTGTTGAACATGATCGTGTCGGGCTTCGCCGGCAGATTCGGCGTGACGACGGCGGTCAACGTCGTGAAGCCGTCCTTGTTGTTCGTCAGGGCGTTGCAGAACGCGGTGCCGGCGGGACCCGACTTGGACCCGATGATGAGGTCGATGTGTGCGACTTCGTTGCCGTCGCCGACGAGCGACTCGCCGAGAAAGAAATCCGCTGCCATTGGGAACGTCCCCCGTGAGGAAAGGTGAGCCGGCGCTGCGATATCCAGTCTTTCCAGTCAACGGAGCGGCGCGCGGTCGCGGGCGAGCCGCGTGTGCGCAGTCCCACCTGATGTGCCAGGTGGGTAGCCCGTGAGCTTTCAGTTGTGTGCGGCGCCGGTCTACGCCGCGGTGGGTAGCGATGATGCCCGGGCATGGTTGGGGTGTCAAGCGGGCTGGGCCTCGCGTGCGGGCGAATAGGTAACGCGACCCATGCCTCAGGGAGCGGGGAGCCTGAGATTGACGGCGTTCGTTGGACCAACTTCCCTTGCTTCGGCGCGGAGCCGCGCCTGCAACCATATGTCTGAATCGACGTTCAACCCGACGCCGGGCACGAGCGCAGCCGCGCCCGGCTCGGCGACTGGTTTCGGGAAACCCAGAGGGTCCGCACGGGTCGTCCTGCGGTGGCTCGGCCGCGTTGCCCTCGCGCTGGTCGCGCTGCTGTTCGTGGGCGCCGCGAGCATCTACGGACTCTCCGAGCGGCGATTCCGGGCGCGGTTCGCAGTCCCCGAGCATCGGATCGCGGTGTCCCAGGACTCGGCCAGCATCGCGCGCGGTGAGCACATGGCGACCGTGCGCGGCTGTGTGGAGTGTCACGGTGCTGGTTTCTCGGGCAACACGATCATCGACCAGCCGATCATCGGTCGCGTCGCCGGTCCGAACCTCACGCTCGATGGCCGAGGCGCAGCGCTCGAGCCGCGGGACTGGGAGCGCGCGGTACGGCACGGCGTCAGGCGGGACGGGTCGCCGCTGATCTTCATGCCGTCGAACGAGTTCACCGCGCTGACCGACGAGGATCTCGCGGCGATCATCGCATATGCGCGGAGCGTTCCGCCCGTTAGGCGGGCAGCCCCGTCATCCTATGCCGGCCCGATGCTGCGAACGATGTACGTCGCGGGGCAGGTCAACCTGCTGTCGGCCGAGGAAGTCCGGCACGACCGTGCGCACGAAGCGCGACTGGTGGCGGAGGCGACCCCGGCGTACGGGAAGTACCTCGCGAGCGGGTGCACGGGCTGCCACGGTGACGGGTTATCGGGTGGGAAGATTCCCGGTGCACCGCCGGACTGGGGTCCGGCCGCGAACATCACGCCGGCGGGCATCGGACGGTGGACGGCGCCACAGTTCGCGACGGCCCTGCGCACGGGGCGTCGTCCCGACGGCAGCGCAATCGACTCGACGCTCATGCCGATCCGGCTGCTCAGACAGATGGATGATGTGGAGCTCGCCGCCCTTCACGCGTACCTGCAGACGGTCCCGCCGCGCGCGTACGGAAACCGTTAGGCGGCCAGCGTCATTCCGAGCGGAGCCGCGCAGCGGCGCGGGTGCCCGCAAACAGCGGGCAGATGAGGAATCGCCGGGGCAGTGTCATTCCGAGCGGAGGCCGCAGGCCGGAGGCGAGGAATCGCCGTCCTCCCGGTAGAGGGACAAGCCCCCGGTCGGGACGAGTGCGATTCCTCGCCTTCGCTCGGAAGGACAAACCACTAACCGTCAGACCTCAGCGCCTCGATCGGGTCGATCCGCGCCGCGCGCATCGCGGGGAGCCAGCTCGCGAGCGCCGCCACGCCTAACAACGCGCCGGTCACCGCCCCCAGCGTCAGCGGGTCGTGCGGTGCGATACCGTAGAGCAGGGAGCTGATCAGGCGCGACAGGGCCAGCGCGCCCGCGAGTCCGATCCCCACGCCGATGAGGGCCAGCACCAGCCCCTGACGCACGACCATGCCGCGCACCTGCTGCCGCTGGGCGCCGAGCGCCATGCGGACGCCGATCTCGCGCGTACGGAGGCTGACCATGTAGCTGATCACGCCGTAGATCCCGATGGCGCCGAGGAGCAGTGCGACCCCAGCCGCTGTCCCGATCATGATCAGCGTGAACGTCGTGCGCGCCATCGCGTCGCCGACGACGTCGGACAGCGCTCGCACGTTCACGAGGGGCAGGTTGCGGTCCATCGCCCAGATTTCCCGGCGGATGGCGGGGAACACGGCCATCGGATCGCCTGACGCCCGTATCGTCAGCGCAAACGCGTTTTCGGCGAAGACCGTATCTGGCTGCGCCGGCGTCGGCTGCATGACCACGACGACCGGCTGGTAGATCATCTCATCGACCGGCTTCGTCAGCGACTCATCGTGAACGTCGCCCACGACACCAACGATCGTACTCCACGCGGCGTCGGGCCCTCCGGTCTTGATCTGCTTGCCGATGGCGCTCTCGTTAGGCCAGAAGTGCCGCGCGAACGCGCGCCCCACGATCATCTCGCGCGGCGCGCGGTCGGTGCCGTCATCGCGGAACGTCCGTCCCTCGATGAGCGGGATGCCCATGGCCTTGAAGTAGTCCTGGGTGACCGACGCCGTCGAATGAATCGTCGGCAGCTGGTCCGCCGGGATCGGCTTGTCCTCGAGCCAGGCGGCATTGTGATTGCCGCCGATGTCCAGGAGCGGAAGCTTGCTCGTGGCGCCCACGGCCTCGATGCCGGGGATCGCAGCGAGGCGGCCCATCAGCTGGGTATAGAAGCGCGAGATGTCGCCCGGGGTGCGATACGACGTGCCGGGAATCGAGAGGCGCAGCGTCAGGACGTTCGCGGACTTGAAGCCCGGATCCACAGCGCGCATACGCTGGAACGACCGCGCGAGCAGGCCGGACCCGACGAGCAGCACGAGCGCGAGTGCAACCTGTGCGACGACGAACGCATTCCGGACGCGCTGCCGCTCGCGTCCGCTCGTCGACCCGCGGCTGCCATCGCGAAGCATCGGCGTCAGCTCGGCGCGGCCCGCTCGGATGAACGGGATGGCGGCGAAGAACACGCCCGTCACGACGGCGATGCCGACGGCGACACCCAGGGACGCAACGTCCATCGAGATCTCGCTCACGCGCGGAAGCCCCGCAGGCGCGACGCGGAGCAGCAGCCCGAGCGCACCGTACGCCAGCGCGATCCCCAATGCGGCGCCGGCCGCGGCGAGGACGAGGCTCTCGCCCAGGTAGAGCGTGATGATCCCGCGCGGCGTGGCACCGAGCGCCGAGCGCACCGCGACTTCCTTGGTGCGGCCCTCGGCGCGGACGAGCAGCAGGTTCGCCACGTTCGCGCAGGCGATGAGCAGCACGAATCCGACGGTGCCGAGCACGGTGAACAGGATCGGCCGGATGTCGCCGACCACGTCGTCCCGCAGCGGGTGAATGACGACTCGGATCTTCGCCTGCTCGAGCATGCCACGCGTCATCATGCCTGGGACGTCGTCCGGCAGACGCATGAGGAGCGGCTGCATCTCGGCAGCGGCGGCGGCGAGCGTGACGCCGGCCCGAAGGCGGGCGATTGCGTTGCGATTGAAGTTGCCGGTGCTCAGGTGTGCGCGGTCGACCGCCATCGGCGTCCAGAGCTCGGCCGTCTCGTTGGGGAACCGGAACGTCGGCGGCATGACGCCAACGACCTCGCGCGCGGTGCCGTCGATCTGGATGGGCTTCCCGATGATCGAGCGGTCGCCTCCGTACCGGCGCTGCCAGAGTGTGTGGGAGAGCATGACCACGCGGGGGCCGCCGGGGCGATCCTCGTCGTCGGTGAAGTTGCGCCCGAGCACTGGCGCGATGCCGAGCGTGGGGAGCAGCGTCGCGGTGATCTCGGACGAGACGACGCGCTCGGGCTCCTGCCCGCCGGTCAGATTCTCGGACGAAACTCGGTAGCTGGCGACGGACTCGAACGAGCGCTTGGCCTTGTCCTGGTACTGGACGTAGGAAGCGTCGCTCTGCTCGACCTGGTCGACCCCGAGGCCTGGCGCGGTGTGCCAGAGCTGAACGAGTCGGTCAGGCTCCCGGTAGGGAAGTGGCCGCAGAAGGACCGCGTTGACGACGCTGAACGCCGCGGTCGTGCCGGCGATGCCAAGCCCGAGCGTGAGAACGGAGACGGTCGTGAAGCCCGGCGTGCGGGCGAGACGACGCAGCGTCGGGCGGATCGCGGAGAGAAAGGCCATGAAATGCGGGCTGGAGGGGGTGACCCAGATAACGTAAGCCCTCGGCACCGCGTTTCATCACGGTTCTGAACTGCAACTGGTTGCTGTTAACTGGAGTTCGAAACAGCACTGGTTGCTGTTAACTGGAACTGATTGCTGCAGGGTGAACTGCCTCGAGAGGCGACCAATGCCCCGCTGTCATCCCGAGGAACGACAGCGACGAGGGATCTCGTGTGCGGTGCTCGTAGCCGGCTCACGAGTGACCCCGGCGATATCCCTCGTCGCCTTCGGCTCCTCGGGATGACATCGTGCGCCATTTCACGTCCCAGGGGGTGTCACCCTGCAGCAACCAGTTCCAGTTAACAGCAACCAGTGTAGGTACAAAGCAGTTCAATCGACGACGTAGAGCCACTCTCCCGTATTCTGCTTCTGCCAGACCGAGAAGTACTTGCCGAGCGTCTGGCCCGAGGCGTTGAAGACCCAGCCGACCGTGAAGGCCAGGTCGCCGCTCACGGCTGCGTGGGAAATCACCGGCGACCACGAGAATATCCCTACTGGCTCGCCTGCATGGGCTGCTGCGATCGCCGCGCGGCCGAACTCCCAGCCGACGCTCGCCTGAGCGCCTGACTGGGCCGCCGTCGGAGCCGCATAACGAGCGAACGCCTCCGAGTTGCCGACGATCTGCGCGAGGTCGCTGAATGCCTGGTCCGCCGCCGCCGCTGCCGCCGCTTCCGACTCGGCGTACGTATTCGGGAAGTAGCGGCGGTGTTTGTCGTCAGGCGTCTCGAACCCGGGCGGAGGCGTGAGCGACACCGGACCGGCCGCGCGCGGGATGCGCTTGTACGCCTCGATCTTCCACGTCCCGTTGCTCTGCTTCACCCAGTAGGAGAGATAGCGGCCCGGCAGCACGACGCCCGACGGCTGCGTCAGCTCCGTGTAGCCCATCGTGTAGCCCTCCTTGCCGTCGGACGACACGTCGACGCGGATCGGGGTCCAGGCCCACTTCGAGAGCGCGTTGCTGGGGGTGGCCTCCAGCAACGCGCGCACCGCGGCCGGCCCCCGCGGGAAGACGGGTCCCGGCGCGAGGAAGACAGCTTGTGGCGCGAGCGGCGCGACGAGCGCGTCGATGAGATTCACCGACTTTGCCGCGTCGGCGTAGGCGCGATCGACGGCCAGCAGCTCCGCGCGCACCTCGCGCAGATCCAGGTGAGCTGCCTCACGCGCCTCGGTGCCCTCAGCGGCGCTGGCGCTCCGCGCGGCCGATGCCGGCGCCGTAGGACGTGGCGCGGTCGGTTGATCGGACGAGCACGCCGTGATCGAAAACGACGCGACGACGAACATGGAGAATGCACGCATGGAGACCTCACGGGCGGGCTGAATGCTTCGACCGCGGCGACTGCCGCGATGCGCAGGAGCCTCGATGGTGAGGAGCGTGCGCCGCCGCCCCAATGCGGTGGTGACGACATGCACGACGGCCGTCCGAATGGGAGCAGCGTGGGGCGAGCGGCTGTCATTCCGAGCAGAGTGCCGAAGGCGCTAGTCTGTCATTCCGAGCGTAGCCCGCGCGAAGCGCAGGCGGAGGCGAGGAATCGCACTCGTCCCGACCGGGGGCTGTCCCTCTACCGGGAGGATTGCGATTCCTCGCCTCCGGGCCTACGGCCCTCCGCTCGGAATGACAAGGCCCGGCGATTCCTCGCCTCCGGGCCTACGGCCCTCCGCTCGGAATGACGAGGCCCGGCGATTCCTCGCCTCCGCGCCTCCGGCCCTCCGCTCGGAATAGCAGCTGAACTACTCGACGCGCACGGTACGGTGGACGACCGTGACGTCGCCCATCTGAACGGTCACGACGTCGGACGGGCGAGGCGGAAACGTGATCCCTGCGAGCGGCGCAATGCCGCGAGAGCGCGTCAGGAGATCGAGCGACAACGTGCTGCGTGCCGGGACCGTGAGGGCGAGGGTGATGCCGGAGTCCGGCGGTGCGGCGTAGTCGAGGCTCCAGAGCTCGAGGTTGTCGCGGTAGCGCGACGTGTCGATCGCGCGTCCGTCGATGGCGGCCCTGAGCACGCGCGTCTCGTTCGCGCGCATGCCGATGGTTTCGGTTCCCGGGGCCGCGCGAATGCGAAGGACGAGTCGGCGCTCGTCATTCGTTGACGAATCGGCGATCACGGTGACTGCGGGCGGATCGACAGCGACTTTCGGCACCTGACGGTACGTCATGGACCGGCCCCCACCGAACGCGCGCCGGACCCACGCCGGCGGCTGCGTGCCGGACGCTGCTGGCCCGGTGATGAGCTTCGCCGCCGGACCAAGCGTGGCAAGCCAGGCGTTCGTGCTGTCGGCGTCGAGGGCGTAGGCGATCACCGACGGTGTCGGATGCCGCGGTGAGCTCCGCACCGTGGTCAGTCCGATGGCTGTCACGGCGGCCGTCGCCGCGAGCGCGACGCCCGCCGTGACCCATCGCCGTCCCGCGCCGAGCGCTTCCATCTGTGGTGCGAGGAGCCAGGCGAGCAGCGACACGAGCACGCCGACCGCGATGCCGCCGGGCCCCACGGCGCCGAGCATCACGGCGCCGACACCGTACAGGATCGGTACGATGATCGTCGCAGCGACGACGGTCCCGACCCACAGAGCAACCTCGGCGCCGACTCCAGACGTCAGGCCGGCGCCTGGACGGGATGGTTCACGCATGATCGCCCGGGCCGCCAGCGTCCCGCCGACGAGCGGCCATACGAACATGAAGCTGACGCCGGGCAGCTTCCACGTCACGCCGACCGTGAGCAGGGCCCAGACCACGAGCGCGCCCGCATGGGCCCCGGCGACGGACGCCCATCGCCTAACGATCGCCCAGACGGCGAGCGCCACGGTCAGCGCGAGAACCGCCAGCGCGGCGGTGTACACGGCACGGAATGCCGGAGCACCGCCCCATTCCATCGCGGTGTGAGCGCGCGTGATGGCCGATCCGGTCATCATGGCGAGCGCGCCGGCGCAGGCGGTCGACAACAACATGGCGACCGCACCGATCAGCGTGTCTCGACGGAACCGGCTGGCGACGCGGCCACCCCGCCGCAGCGTCGCGAGCACGAGCGCGACGGCGGCCAGCGTGATCGGCCAGGCCCACGGCTCGGGGTAGACGATCAGCCCAACGAGGGGAAGGTCGAAGAACACCGCGTCGCCGGTGACGGGCCGTGGCAGTGGCCCGTCGCCGAACGCGCGTGCGAGCGCCAGCATCTGCGAGCCGTGGTGCTGCAGACTGCCGGGGTTCAGATTCGCGACGTCGTCGTACGCCGTGTGATAGCGATCCACGCCCTCCGCGAACGCAAAGTTGAGCGCCGGTTTCCCGAGCACGGCCAACTCCGACAGGTCGGTGTCGTTCGGCAGCGATCGGTAGACGGTCACGAACAGCGATGTCGCCGACACGTCGCGCACCCCGCGGAGCACGCGGGCCACGTCGAGGTTGCCGGACCCGGTCTCGAACATGTACGAGCGGCCCGTCGTGCCGCGGGCCTCGACGTTGAGCGTGACGCCGACGTCCTTCGCCCACGGGTGCTCCCGCACGAACGCCGCGGCGCCAAGCAGTCCGGCTTCCTCCCCATCGGTGATGAGGGCGATGACGTCGTGCGCGAGCGGGGGTCGGGCGCGCAGCGCGCGAAGCGTCTCGAGCACCGCGGCGGTGCCGGCGGCATCGTCGCCCGCGGCGGGCCCTCCGGCGACGCCGTCATAGTGCGCCATGAGCACCACGGCGAGCCCACCGGGCGTTGTTCCCGGCATCCGGGCCACGACGTTGCGCACCTGGCCCGCTTGGCGATATCGCACGCCGACGCCCGTCGCCTCCTGAACCTGCGGTTGGAGTCCGATCGCACGAAGCTGCGTGAGGAGATACTCGCGCACGCGCGCGTTGTCCGGACTCCCGGTCGGATGCGGCCGCTGCGCGATCTCACGGACGTGAGCCAGCGCGCGCTCGGCCGAGAATTCTGTAGCCGGTGCCGATGCGGCGATGGGCGCGGGTGGCTGACTCGCATCCCTCACGAGCAGCGCGCACAGCACTAGGATCCCGGCGGTCGTGATGACGGCGCGCCGTGGCGTGGTGGAGAACATGGCCCGATTCTACGCGCGACATGGCGCGTGTGACAGGCCGGGTGTACGCTACCACCGAGCTCACACGTACCGAGGGTTCGACGATGCCGCGCATTTTCCCGTTCGTTCTCATCGTGATTGCTACGGCCTGCGGTTCGACACGCCGCGGCGCAGCCGAGTCATCACCGGCGGCCCCACGTCCGGCCGGTGTTCAGGCCATCTCGTTTCTGGGTGACACGCTGCGTACGCTGCCGCTGTCGGCGCAGACGAAGACGCGCTACGAGGCGCAGCTGGCGGATGCGAAGGCTGCGTACGATCTCGCGCCGACGAATGTGGACTCCATCATATGGTATGGGCGGCGCCTGGCGTACCTCGGTCGCATCCGTGAGGCGATCGACGTCTACACGCGCGGCATCTCGCTCCATCCGGACAACGCGTGGCTGTATCGGCACCGCGGACACCGCTACATCTCCGTGCGCGAGCTCGACCGCGCCATCGCGGACCTGGAGCGCGCGACTGTGCTGACGCAGGGGCGTGCGGATGAGATCGAGCCCGACGGCCAGCCTAACGCGCGCAACACGCCGATCGGCACGCTGCAGTCGAACATTGCGTACCATCTGGGGCTGGCGTACTACCTGAAGGGCGACTTCGGACGCGCCATCGGGGTCTATCGACCTGAGCTCGCGAAGGCGGCGAACGACGATCGCCGCGTGTCGACCGCGCACTGGCTGTACATGAGCCTGAGGCGGAGCGGTCGCGATGACGACGCCGCCGAGGTGCTGGTTCCGATCCGGCGCAACATGAACGTGATCGAGAACGAGACGTATCATCGGCTTCTGCTGCTGTACAAGGGCGAGCTCCCGGTCGACTCCGTCCTGACCGTCGGCCCGTCCGGCGAGATGTCGGTCACCGACGCCACCGGCGCGTACGGCGTCGGCAACTGGCACTTCTACAACGGACGACGCGCCGACGCCGAGCGCGTGTTCCGGCGGATCCTGGCCGGCGGCCAATGGGGCGCGTTCGGCTACATCGCGGCCGAAGCGGAGATCGCGCGCCTGAAGCGCTGATCCGCGTCCGCCGAGCACACAGATGGAACGAGATGAAAACCCTGGGCATTATCGGCGGCATCGCACCCGCCTCGACCATCGAGTACTACCGCATGCTGATCGCGGCGTATCAGACGCGCCGGCCCGACGGCAGCCAGCCCCTCGTGATCATCAACAGCATCGATCTCCAGACCATGATCGGGCTCATCGCCGCGGACGCGCTCGACGAGGTCACCACGTACCTGTCCGCCGAGGTGGAGAAGCTCACCCGTGCGGGCGCGGATGTCGCACTGTTCGCCTCGAACACGCCGCATATCGTGTTCGATGGTCTCCAGCGTCAGTCGCGCATCCCGCTTGTCAGCATCATCGATGCGACGTTCGCCGTCGCCCGCTCGATGGGCCTAACGAGAGCGGGATTGCTGGGGACGCGGTTCACGATGCAGGGCACGGCCTATTCCCGGACGTTCACGCGCGGGGGCATCGCGCTCGTCGTCCCTGACGAGCCGGACCTGACCTACGTGCACGATCGGTACATGAACGAGCTGGCGAAGGGCGACTTTCGTCCCGAAACGCGAGCCGGCCTGCTCGACGTGATCGACCGGCTTCGCCGCCGTCACGGCATCGACGGCGTGATCCTCGGCGGGACGGAGCTGCCGCTCATCCTTCGCGACGTGGATGACATCGGGATTCCGCTGCTCGATACCGGGCGCATCCACGTGGACGCGGCGGTAGCGGCGTTGCTGGCCTAGGCGCGAGGTCATCCCGAGGCGCGTAGCGACGAGGGATGACAGGGCGCCCCGCACGGTCCGCGATCCGTTGAAACAAGGGGTGGAGGCCAAGGGTAGGGATGGGCCATCCTCCCCGCCGCCGAACGACTACCGTCCTGCGGTAGCCACCCGACAGATTGCCTCTGTGCCGCTCTTCGAAGCCATCAGGCTCGCCCTCGCGCAGATCCGCGTGCAGAAGCTCAAGAGCTTCTTCACCCTGATCGGCGTCGCCATTGGTGTCATGTTCCTCATTGCCATCGTCTCGATCGTCGAAGGCGTGGGGCGATACATGGAGGATGACCTCATCGGCAAGCTCATCACGAAGAACTCGTTCGAGCTTCGGCAAAGGCCGAACATCCAGATGGGCGACATCGACGAGAGCGAGTGGCGAAGCTGGCGCAGCCGACCTCGCATTACCGAGGAGGATGTCCCGGTAGTGATCGCCGCATTGCCACCGAGCGCGCGGTGGTCGATCGAGGGCAGCGGCAATGTCACGTTCGAGTCGCGCTATGCGAAGCCCCGGCGAGTGACCATCCAATGCGTCGACGGCGCGTGGTTCGACATCAAGAACCTTGGCGTTTCCGATGGCCGGCTCCCGTCAGCGCAGGAGTACGAGCTCGGCACGCCCGTGGTCGTCATCGGCGAAGAAACACGCAAGCACTTCTTCCCTAGTGTGAACGCGATCGGTCGTGAACTGCGCATCGGCAGGGTCCCGTACACGGTGATCGGCATCGCGGAGAAGCAGGGCAGCGTGTTCGGGATGTCGATGGACAAATTCGCGATCGTTCCGTATCGCACGCCGGCCCATCGCCTCGTGAATCGATTCAAGGTGCTGGACGGCATCACGATTCAGGCGCCGACCATGCAGGACATGGTGTCGACGATGGAAGTCGTCAGGCAGACGATGCGTATTCAACACAAGCTTCGCCCCGGTATCCCCGATGATTTCTCCCTTCAGACGAAGGACTCGGCGCTCGCGTTCTGGAAGAAGATCCAGGGGTATCTCGTGCTCGCGGGTATCGCGCTCCCGGCCATCGGCCTCATCGTCGGCTCGATCGTGATCATGAACATCATGCTCGTGGCGGTTGCGGAGCGGACGCACGAGATCGGGATCCGAAAGGCGTTAGGCGCCAGGCGCAGCGACATCCTCTCGCAGTTCCTCGCCGAGTCAACGACGCTCGCGGTCATCGGCGCGTCGGTGGGGATCGCGGCCGGGTTCGGGTTGGCCGCGCTGATCGCCGCGGTATCCCCGCTTCCGGCCGCGGTGGCGCTGTGGTCGGTGGTCGTCGGTGTGCTGGTGGGGGCGACCGTCGGGATCATCTCCGGCGTCTACCCGGCCACACGGGCTGCGCGCCTCGATCCGATTGCCGCCCTGAGGCAGGAGTAGCCTGTGCGCGTACGCGACCGGGTGTCGAGTCTTGCCGAAGGCGTGTGGATCGCGATCGACGCCCTCCGCGCGAACAAGGTGCGGGCGGCGCTCACGATTCTCGGGATCGCAATCGGTGTGTTCGTCGTCGTGCTCATGTCGGCCGTAATTCATGGCATCAACTCGAACGTCGCGCAGGAATTCGAGAAGGCTGGTCCGACGACGTTCTTCGTGAATCGCTACCCGATCGTCCTCGAGGGGTGCAGCGACGACGAGGACACCTGCAAATGGCGGAACAACCCACCGCTTCGCGTGGGCGAGGCGGTGGCGTTGGGGCGGTTGCAGTCCATAGGGGACGTGACGATCCGCAGCGGCACGCAGGCCCCGGCGAAGTTCCGCGATCGCGTGCTGTCGGGGGCTCAGGTGGAGGCGTACACGGCGAACTGGATGGAGGTGACCGGCGGGGACATCGTCCAGGGACGCAACTTCACACCAGCCGAAGCGGCGAACGGCGCGCGTGTCGCTGTCATCAACGAAACGATGGTCACGCGGTTGTTCAATGGCGTCGACCCGTTAGGCAAGGATGTGTTGCTCAACAAGTCGCCGTTCATGGTCGTTGGCGTCTACAAAGCGGCCGGCGACTTCATGGGCGATCCACGACCGGGGGCGGTCGTCCCCTTTGCGGCTGGGCGCCGGTATCTCAATCTGTGGATCGACTGGATCGACTTCACCGTTCGGCCGAAGCCGGGCGTGAATCGCGATGAGGCGATCGATGACGTCGTGGCGACGATCCGTGGGCTACGCGGGTTGCGGCCGAGTCAGCCGGACAACTTCGCGGTGATCACGCAGGACAAGCTGTTCGAGACGTGGGGGAAGGTCACGGGGGTGTTCTTCATCGTCATGATCGCACTGTCCGGCGTTGGCCTGCTCGTGGGCGGGATCGGTGTCGTGGCGATCATGATGATCAGCGTCACGGAGCGCACACGGGAGATCGGCGTGCGCAAGGCGTTAGGCGCGACGCGCGGCATCATCCTGTGGCAGTTCCTCATCGAGGCGGCGACGCTCACGGCGATCGGCGCCATGATCGGACTGCTGGCCGGCTGGGGACTGGCGGCCATCGTGCGGAGCTCGACGCCCGTGGCGGCGTCGGTCCAGCCCATGGCGATCGTCGTCGCGTTCCTCGCGAGCGCGCTCACGGGGATCCTGTTCGGCTTACTGCCGGCATCCAAGGCGGCACGGCTGAATCCTATCGACGCGCTCCGGTACGAGTAGCGCGCGCGTTGCCGCCCGACCGTCAGCGCATCGCCGCCGTCTTCGCCGCCGGGCGAAGCCATGCCGCGTGCACCCTCGCGCTGTCCGGCTCACCGGCGGCCGTGAACGCCTGCGCCATGAGCGCGTGCACGTCGGACAACGTGAGGTGCAGATTGGCACCCTCGAGCACCACGCCACGCGCGGCCGGTCGCAGCACCGCGATCGCCTCACGGGGACGACCCCGCTTCAGGTACGCCTTCGCCAGCTCGTAGTTCGTGCGGTTGTAGCCGATCGTCGTCGAAAACATCGCGCGCTGCAGGTGATCGATCGCCGCCGCAACGTCGTCGCGCCCCATGGACGCGAGGCCCCGCACGTACTCGTGGAGCCGGCGATCCCGCTCCGAGAACGTCTGCGCGCCTAACGCCTCGATGCTGTCCGCGAGCACCGTCAGGCGAGCGACGTCACCGGCGGCGGCCAGGGCGCTGGCCTCCTGCGTCAGATTCCACACCCGGTTCGAGGCATAGGTCGCTGCCGGCTGCCCCGCGATGCGCCACTCGGCGATCGAGTCGAACAGCGCGGCCGCCGCGGCCGGCTTGCCGCTCTCCAGCAGCACCTGGGCTTCCACGGCTGCGCTCAGCGGCGCGGAGCTCCGCGTCTCGCCCGGCTCCGCCCCGGATGCGCGGAACCGCCGCGCCATCGCCAGCGCCACATCGAACCGGCGCTGGTGTCGCAGGCTCAACGACGACCAGAACAGGAGGCGGCCCTGCGGGCCGCCCGACGCCAGGTGCTGGCTCAGCATCGGATCGAGCAGGTCGAAGCGCCCCGAGCGGATCCAGTGCCGCGCCCACATGTTGATGGTCGACTCCGTGCGCAGTGCGGCAGCGGAGTCGATCATGATCTCTGCCTCGCGGAACCGGCCCTGGTAGTCGAGCACTTCGGCGAGCAGCGCGAACGAGATGATGTTGTTCGGCCGGATCCGCGCGGCGCGGCGCGCGACACGCTCGGCGGCGTCGAGCGAGTCGGCGGCGACGAACGCGCGGATCAGGAGGTCGATCGCATCGCACCCGCTACACCGGATGACGCCAGTGCTCATGAGGAGCGAATCCAGATGGATCGCCCGCTCGAGGGGGACGGCGGCGCCGAAGAAGTCCCCCGCGAGAATGGCGGCGGCGCCTGCCTGGACGTGTCCCTCCCCCTCCTCGGGGTAACGCACGGACAGCGTGTCCGCGACGGCGCGCAGCGTTGGCGAGCCTGTGACCCGCGCCCACCACGTTCGGATGACGAGACGCTCGCGATCACTCACGCCACCGGAGAGCCGGACGGCTCGGTCGAGGTGCGCGAGCATGCGGCCGCGGTCGGGCGAGCGCCAATCGAACCCGATGGCAACCGACGCCCAGTACGCCGCCATCGCGAACGTCGAGTCCTCGGCCAGCGCGCTCTCGAACAGGTCGAGCGCGGCCGTCGCCTCGCCCGCCTGCAATCGCTTGAGTCCACGCGTGTACAGCCCGTAGGCGACGACGGAGCGCGTCGTCACATCGGCGACGGACCCTGCGACCGGTTGCTGGCCTAACGACGACAACAGCCGCGAGCTGCCGCTGTCCGCGAGCGCGAACAGGTCGGCACCGCGAACCGTCTGCGCGTCGGTGATGGTGCCGTCGTCGAGCGCGACGCGCCGCAGGTCGAGGCGGTACCCGCCCGTCGGCAGCACGACGACCGTGCCTTCGATGACCTCCGTGGCGCCGGCCAGCCGCGCAGCGCGGATGTCCACGGCCGTGGTGTCGCGCTCGCTCTGGGCGCGCGAGACCATCTGGAGCATGCGCGCGGAGCTTATGACGCGCAGGGCCCGCGCGCGCGCGAGATTCGTCGCCAGCATGTCGGTGAGGGAGGCCGTGACATCCTCGCCAACCGATCCACGGTAATCGGCGATGCGGCCGACGGCCACGATGGGCGCATCCGCCGAACGCACTTGCCAGATGATGGCGGACGCCGCGACCGCAACAGCGGCGATGGCGACTATCGATGTCGCGATGCGATGCCGTCGCCACCACGAGGCACGGGTGACCGTCGCCGGCGCGTTGGGCAGCGCGGCCGCTGGCACCGCGTCGGGAAGCACCACGTCGGGAAGCCCCGTGGCGGGTGCGGCTGGCACCGGGGCGGGTGGGACCGCGGGCGTCGTCGCGGGCCGGGCCACCGGGCGGATCGGTGCCGGTTCGGCCGGCGCCTCGCGCAGCGTCTTCGCGAGTGCGACGACCTCGCGGTCGGGTGAGAGATCGAGATGCTCTTCGAGCAGCGCCTCGTAGATCCGCGCGTGTTGCAGTGCGCCGGCCCGGTCGCCCGCGGCTGCCAGCGATCGCATGAGCTCGACCGTCACGCGGCCGTTGAGCGGGTCGAGCGCGGCGAGCTTCCGCCACCAGGTCGCAGCACCCAGCGCGTCCCCCCGCTGGGCGGTGGCTCGCGCGAGGCGCTCGAGCACTTCGGCGTGTCGCCGGGCAAGATCGTCACGCTCGGTCTCCACCCAGCGGTCGAACTCCGGGTTTCCCGGCAACCGGAACCCATCGAGGAACGGCCCGGTGTAGACGGCGATCGCCCCCTCGAGATTGCCGGCGGCGCACATCTCCTCGAACTGATTCACGTCGCTGTCGATCACCAGCGGCTCGAGCCGGAGCTCGCGGACTCCCGAAATCGCCTCCGCAGACCCGAGGTCTCGGCGGAGCGTATAGAGGGCGTGGTTGAGAGTATTGCGCCCAGCTTCTTCGGAGCTGTCGGGCCAGAGCAGCGCGAGGAGACGCTCGCGCGACGCTCCGCGTTTGCCCGCACGTGCCAGCACCGCGAGGATCGCGAGCCGGCGGGGCTGTGCCGCGGCGCCCGACACCGGTCCGCTGTCCTGCTCCACGGCCAGCCCGCCGAGCGCGCGAATTCGCAGCACGAGAATCGCCTCGTAGGCCTGGACTGTCCTGCGCCCGGGTGTCCCGAGCGGCCTGGCGAACCTCGCCGTCGACGCTCACGCCAGTCGTTTCGAGCGGGGTGAATGTACGACCGGTCGCCCCGGGGAGGGAGGCGCGAGACGGGCCGACGCGTGCGCTGCATGCTGTGGCGGCGAGACTAGGGAGCTCTGCCGGTGAGCACTTCGAGACGTCGTTTCGTCGGTGCGTGCGTGGGCAGCAGCGTCAGCACGCGCTGGTACGGCTGGATGGCCAGGTGCGAGCGTGTTGAGCGAGCGCTGGCCGAAGTCGTACGCGAACCGGCCCGTGTAGCGCTGCTTGATGCGCTCGTAGGTGGCGAGCGCGGAGTCCGCACCGAATCGCGCGAGGACCGCCTAACGGGTCCTCATCTCGCGCGCCGTGCGCTTCGTCTGCCGCTCGTCGGACGCGAAATCGATGGAGTCGAACGGAACGCCAGGAGCGCCGTGGCAGTAGCCGCAGGTCACGCCCAGGCCGCTGGCCACCGTGAAGCGCATGATCTTCACGATCGAGTCGCGGGACTGGTCGGCCGGCAGAACCTTCAGATTGCGCGGCTTGTCTCCGAATTGAGCCCGGGCGGGGCGAGCCGAACCGACGATGAGCGCGAACGCCAAACCGAGCGACGCGGTGAGCCGGCGGGGCAGGTAAACGGATGAGGGCATAGCCCAACGTACGGCGTGCGTCGCGCTGGTCCACGCGAATTCCGCGAACGGAACGCCCGTGCGAACGAGTCGGACTTTGCGTGGCTCCAGTCGGCTTCACCGCACCAACGCGCGGGAATCACGCGCCCCGGCGGGATGAGGGCACGCATGCTGCATTCGTCCACTGTGCGGGAACGGGGATCGAATCGGTGCGGCCATGGAAACGAGCGAAGCGATCTGGCGCGCACGCGACGACGGAGGCGCTGTCCATGGCGGACGGCGCCTCCGTCGCATCCAGGACGCCAATCGTCCACCACGAGAGTAGATTTACGCACCACCAAACACCAGGAGTGGCGGGACGATGAACGACGAGCATCTCATGATTCCCATGGGCAGCGAGGACGAGATCGACGAGTCGGGCGGTCCCCCGACGATCAAGGAGCGCAACGCGGTGCAGCAGGAGGTCGGTCGGCTCCTGGACGCGTTCGCCCCTGAGCGCGCTGCTCATCGGATGGGTGCGAAGGAAGACGTCGAGCGGCATCGTACGCCACGGGGTTGTATCCTGCAGGCTGCCAATGGCGCGGTTACCGTGTCCTGGTTCCCGGACTCCGCCCAGGGCGCCGAGCTGGGCGAGCTGCAGGTGATGGCGTGGCGCGGGACGGTATCGCGTCCCGGGTCGTCTCAGCGGGCGTCCGGCGCCGAGGTCGTCGAGGAACTGGTGCTTCGGCCGGTGGAGAAGATGGGCTCGCTTGTATGGCGATCCACCGATGGCGCCACCTACACGACCGACAGGCTTGTCGCGCACGCCTTGGAAATGCTCGAACGGCGCACGAATGCCGCGGCTGGCGACTGAGCCCCAGCGTTAGGCGACGGCGAGGGCCTCCGCCAGCGTGTACCCGAGTGCCACGCCTTCCCTGAAGCTCCCGATGGAAGCGCGACGGAGAAGGCGTGTGGGACGGCGTGTGTAGTTGAAGAATCGGGGTCCGTGATGCGAGCTTCTGGGCGAAGACCATAGCTTGTGCCACGAATCCTCTCGACGACAGGACCACGCCGGAGTGATGCGACCATGAGTAGCGACGTCACGTGGATCGGCAGCCCCCATCGACACAAGGGACGACAGGGATTCCGGCCGGAAGCGGTCGTGATTCACATCATCGAAGGCACGCTCGCGGCCGCGGACAGCTGGTTCCAGGCGCCGGAGTCGATAGTCTCGGCGCACTACGGCATCGGCCGGACGGGTGAGATTCACCAGTACGTCGGTGAAGCGGACACCGCGTTCCACGCTGGCCGCGTGTGGAAGTCGAATTGGACCAGCCTGAAGCCGCAGGTGAATCCGAACCTCTACACGATCGGGATCGAGCACGAAGGGAAGGGCCGAAGCGAATGGCCGGACGCGATGTACAAGTCGAGTGCGCGCCTCATCGCCGATGTCTGCACGCGCTGGTCGATCCCGATCGACCGCGAACACGTGGTGGGGCACCGCGAGATCTACGGCCGCAAGACCTGCCCTAACGACGTGTGCGACCTGGATCGTCTCATTGCGATGGCAAGGGCCGAGGTAGTGGCGCCGAGCCGCTACAACTTCATCGCGCAGAGGGGTCAGGTGCGGACGCGGACGGGGCTCAACGTGCGCCGAGGGGCCCCGACGACGCTGGCGCCGGTCCTCCGTGCCGCTCCTGCGAACGAAGTGCTCGATTACGTGGGCTGGACGAGCAACGGCATGAGCGTGAACGGCAACCCACACTGGTACCGCGACGAGGACGGGAACTACTTCTGGTCGGGCGCGACCACTCGGCCAATTCCCGGCATCGCGGACTGAGTGTCTTCCGAGGCGGGCGAAGAAGGAAATTCCTGCTCTCTGTTGGTGGGTTCGCCGAACGGCAAACGCCGAACGCGCAGACGCGCTTCGCGCGTACGCAGAAGGTCGCAGAAGCGCCCGTGTGGCGGAACGGCATCGGCCCACAGCCGACGGTCCGTTCCTTTTTGGGAACGTGCTGTCGTCATTCCGAGCGGAGGGCCGAATGCCCGGAGGCGAGGAATCGCCGTCGTCCCGACCGAGCGGCCCCTCTACCGGGAGGAGTGCGATTCCTCGCCTCCGCGCCTCCGGCGCTCCGCTCGGAATGACAGCCGCCGTTTCCCCCCGCTACCCGTCTCCCGTCTCCCTTCTCCCGTTTCCCGTCTCCCGTCTCCCGTCTCCCTTCTCCCGTTTCCCGTCTCCCGTCTCCCGTCTCCCTTCTCCCGTTTCCCGTCTCCCG